>Ga0182093_1290866_pt1 | contig 15245 bp, 10 predicted proteins | sample 041ome_21_FD_127776 | JGI IMG/M metagenome (GOLD analysis project Ga0182093, IMG submission 127776) | Metatranscriptome of coastal salt marsh microbial communities from the Groves Creek Marsh, Georgia, USA - 041411BS metaT (Metagenome... | ecosystem: Environmental > Aquatic > Marine > Intertidal...
CCGAGCACTGGAAGCGATGCGAACGCAACGGCGTTCGTCGGGTCGACGTTTCGGCGTTGCATGTCTTCCTTTATTGCTCCAGACATCGCGAGCGAGAGCACAAACAGATCACACGTCGAGACGCATGCCAACATCGATTGCTCCTTGAATAACGCCGCAAATCCGGCAATGTTTTCTGGTGATAAATTAGACACACCGTAGTACCCCAACCATATCGCGAACGCCGTCAGCGCCACCGCATTGAGCTTGCTCTCCCATACGTTTCTCGTCACAAAGCCGAGCGACGATTTCGCCACCGGCGCCGGTCGCGGCGCTCGCGTGATTAAGTACGGCCCGAGCGCGAAAAATCCAAGCGCGAATGACGCACCGATGCACAGCGCCGCGGGCAATGGCTTTTGATCCTTTGCACCAGGCATGAGCAAGCACGCGTACGTGGCCGGGACGATGCCCAACGAATTAAACAACGACTCAAACAGCGGGTTCACCGACCCAGAAAACGGCGCGCTAATCAACGACGTCACCAACTCCATATCAAACGCCGCCGTCCCGCTCGGCGCACCGAGCGCGGCAAAACTACCCAAACCAAGCCACGCCGCGGCGATGGCGAGACGCGAGGGGTCTTTATAAAAGACGAACGGTTCGCTTTCGCCGACGCTTTCGCCGCTCGCGGCGCGCAAACGCGACGATGTGAACCGCGCACGCGTCGCATGTCGCACCGCACACGCGCGCGACTGCGGACGCAGCGATGCGGACGCGCTGCCGCGCGATGTTGACAACGTCATCGTCATCGCACGCATGACGCGACGCACACCGCGCGACTAAGCACGCCGTCGACGTGAACACGCACGCGAGCGCTTGTAATAACCTTTGCGCGAGACGTCTCGCACGAGCGCGCGAGCGATGACGACGATGACGACGGCGACGATGCGCGCGCGAGGATGTGCGGGTACTGAAGTAATCTCGAGCGCACACCGCACAACTCGCCGCACGCGACACCGCACGCGCGCGCGCACGCAGACGCGTGCGTCTCGAGCATCAACCTACGCGTTGCGTGTCTCTGCGCGCGCGACGCGACGAAGAGGCCGACGCTGAATTAGCGAGGTGTGGAATTTGCGCACCCGTGTGACAGTTGGTCGCAACGAACGCATTAGCCGCCGACGCCGCCGACATGGCGACGCAAATCGTCAACTTTGACGGTGAGTACATCGAAGATAACATCACGAACGTTGCGCGCGGGATAGATGCGTCGGGGGAGTACCAGATCGTCGCCATTATGGGCCCGCAGTCGAGCGGCAAATCTACTCTCATGAATCACGCATTCGGGACGACGTTTAAAGAGATGGATGACGCGCTGGGGCGGTCGCAAACCACGCAAGGGGTGTGGATGTCCAAGTCGCCTTTGATGCACACGCCGACGCTGGTGATGGACTTGGAAGGCACGGATGGGCGCGAGAGAGGGGAGGAGGACACGGCGTTTGAGAAGCAAACGGCGTTGTTTGCGATGGCGAGCGCAGATGTTTTAATGGTGAACATGTGGTGTAACGACATTGGACGCGAGCAGGCGAGTGGGAAACCGTTGTTGAGGACGATATTTGAGGTGAATCTCAAAGTGTTTTCGCCGGAACGGAGAACGATGTTGGTATTTGTGATTCGGGACAGGTCAAAGACGCCGTTTGAGCGATTGGTGGAGGCGTTGCGCGCGGATTTAGATACGATTTGGCGAGGGATCACTAAGCCGGAGCGGTATGCAGATACGGATATATCGACATTGTTTGACTTGAAGTTTACCTCATTGCCGCATTATGAACATGAACGGGAGAAATTTGAAACAGAGGCGAAGGCGCTGCGCGAGCGATTCGACGCTCCAGCGAGCGACGCCGAGAGTTTGAAATCGCCGAGCACTGGAGTGCCGATTTCTGGCTTGAGCGTGTCCATGCGTGAGGTTTGGAATGCGGTAAAGGCGAATAAGGATTTGGATTTACCTGCGCACAAGATTATGGTGGCTACGGTGCGATGTGAGGAAATTGCCGACGCAGCGCTCGCGAAAGTTGTTGACGCGCCAGAGCTCGCAGAGTTGCACGCGGGCGCCACGGCGGGGAAGATTTCCCAACTTGGTAAGAAAATGGTCGCTTTGACAGACGTGGCGGTCAAGCCATACGACGATGAAGCCAAGTATTTCGACAAGGCGGTTCGGGAGGCGAAGAGAATGGATTTACAAGTGCGCGTCGCCAAGGCGCTTTCTGAAGTCGCGGCGGCGCATTTGGAGCACGTCCGCGTCGAAATTATCGAAGCGTTCGTGCACGAAGTAAACTCTACGCTCGGTGACGCCGCCGCAGCGTATGCGTTAAAGAAGAAATCTACTGATCGCGTGTTGTTCGCGGCGCACATCAAAGCGTCGTACGAAAAACTTGACGCGCAATGGGAAGATAAGCTCGAAGACGCGCTTCCAGCGGATGACCTCGCCTGGGCAGACTTTGTCGTCGAGGAAACTAAGGAGTTCCGTAAGGCTGTGGACATGATTGTCGATAACTTGCGTCGAGAGCGCATGAATTTGACCATTCATGCCGTCGAACGCGCGATGGAACGCGGCGTGAGCGCGCAGGCTATTGGAATTCTCGAAGAAGCGCCGCGCGACATGTGGGCCAACCTTCGACAGCTGCGCGTCGCCGCCGCAGAGAAGTGGGAAAAAGAAGTCTTACAAGCCGTGAACGAGTTTGATCCCGATACAGAAGAGCTCAAGCGCGTGCATGAAAATATGCGTGACCGTATTACGGAGGTTGTTGACGCCAAAGCGCGCGATGCTGCGAGCGGCGCGATGGCGCACATGAAGCAGGCGTTTGCGCGCGTGTTTTCAAAAGATTCCAAAGGTTTGCCTCGAATTTGGCGTCCATTGGATGACGTCGCGGCCATTAACCGCAAAGCGCAACGAGAGGCACTGCGAGTACTCGCACTCCTCGCGGTGTCGAGACTCGGGGAAGACGCCACCAAGGCTGGGGATGAAGCTGCGATTAAAGAGATGGAAGCCGCGCTCTATGGGTTGATTCCAAAGGATGTTCCCGTGCTTGCGAGCGAAGATGGTTTGGCGACGAGTGCGCAAGATGACGATGTGTCGAGCGCATACCCGACGGAATGGGACGGTGCGTCAGATGACGATGTCGTGTTGTCCCCTGCTGAGTGCCGCGCGCTTTGGTTACAATTTGAATCGGATACTTTGTACGCCGTTTCGCAAGCCATGGCGGCCAAGGAGGCGGCGCGACGCGCGCTCACGGGCGGTGCGCCGATTTGGATGATTGCACTATTGATCATTCTCGGTATGAACGAAATCAAATGGCTCCTGACGCACCCCGTGACGTTGTTTTGCCTGGCTGCAATCTTTTTATACGGTCGCGCAATTTTCAACCAACTCGACGTCGCTTCTGCGATGCAGCTCGGCATCGTCCCTGGTCTCACCATCTTGGGTGCGAAAATCATCCCTACTGCGATTAGCATACTCAAGAAACTCGCCGAGGAAGGTGCGGCGAGTTTCACCGAACAACCCGCGCCGTCGTCAGTGCACGCGTCGCCCATCGCAGGGCGTTCAATTGATCCAGTCGCCGACGTGGGCGAACGCGCAGACATCACCGCCGACGGCGTGCGACAACGCAAAGTCACCGCGACATCCTCCTAGCGCAATCGCAAACGCGATAGTTTTCTCAAATAAAAATACATTCAAAGCTGCAATCACGCGCGCATGGCACTCATGTCGTATTGCATATCTTTCGTCATATAACAAGTTCACGCGGCTAAAATTCAATATGCAAACCTCTTCTACGCTTGCTTACTTACTTGTCTTCCTCCTCCGGACCACCGACGATGGTGTTCTTGAGCCAGCAGAAGCTATCATCACCGATCAGCCAGAACACGGTGAACAACCCGGCGCCACCCCAAGACGCGGCAACTTTGGCGTGACGCGCCGTCGGCATCACATCAACATACGATGCGGCCCACTGGCTGCGAGGGATGATTGTCTTTGCGAGCTCGCGTAACATATCGTAGAGCGACGTAGAGCGACGTAGAGCGACGTGGAGTGGCAAGTATACGTGTGTGTGCGTCGCGTGTGTGTTCACACGCGTGACGTCCACCGAGCGGCCCAAAGTGAGGCGTAAGGGCGGGCGTCGATCGCGCGCACGCGAGTCAGATAACGCCGTAGTGGCGATCTCACCCGACGCGAACGAACGGGTGCGAAAACGATGCATTAAATTACGTTATGCATGTGATATTCATACAAGCTATATGGTGTATAGGGCTAAAGGCTATTGTTCCCGCGAACCGGCGCTTGATTTCGGCTCCTCTGTCCGCTCCGAGCTCGAGCTCGAGCGCGCACATCACGGAATCGCGCTACGCGCGCGTTGCGGTGTCATCTAGCGCACCATACGACGCATGTGTGCCACCGTCAGCATCGTCGTCTGGTTCATGAAAATCATCGCCGAACGCGCCCTTGCTTGAACGCATCACGCGCGCGACGTCCGCGCCCGCCAGCGCAAAAACGATCCCTCCGAGCGTACCCATCCCCGCAATCGTGCCCACGAACACCCATAAGAGAACCACAGCGGTGATGCCACACGCTGCGCCGAACGCGATGATGGAGATCTTGGTGTGCTTGCGAGTCCATTCGAATTCACGCCAACGCTGTCGCTGCCTCTCCCAAAGGTGTTGGAGCTTTTCTCCAAACGTTTCGCGGGTTTCACCGTCGGGCGCGTCGCGGGCGAACGCGTCATCGACGTTAACGTCAATATTGGACGACATGCCGATCGCCGGCGCACGAGTGGCGAGCGAAACGGCGCGGTGTGAGGACAGTGATTGACGTACAACGAGAATTTCGCAGTACAAATCTAAAAAATCAACGGTGTTGCCTGGAACAGACTTGATGTGTCGCACATTTGGTGCTCGGTGCGAGAAATTAATTGTTGGTTATGATGTATATATATGATGTCAATGTTTGCCGGCGGCGTCGCGATGGGCGGCGGCGGACATCGCGTACGCGGCCGCGACGTCGGTGTCGGCGTTCATCTTGTAGACATCGTTGAACGAATACGGATTTGGCGTGAGCTTTTGCTTGAACACCTTACCACCGCACGTGGACGTTGACGACGTCATGACAAGTTTGGTAGAATCGCTGCCATTGGCGGCGGGGATGAAGACGTTGGTGAACACCGAGCCGTCAGGTAAGATTAAACCTTCGTCGGATTCATCCACAACGTTGTACACCACGCAGTTGTGCGCGCGAATATTCTTCGCCGTCACATTGACGAGGAGCGAGTTGGAAATGTCCGCATTCACCGTACGCACGTGCGAAAGTACAGATGCGCTCACTGATCCGGACGCAATCTTAGACTCCAACACGACGGTGGCGGCGTCCACGGCGGCGCCGCTGACATCGGCTTTTACGCGACGTGAGTCCTCTGGAATGCCGAGGTACAATCGCAACGCCTTTGACTCTTCGCCATCACCCAGCGCTAACAGATTGTTCTTCAAATACAATGCGAGTAAACCGTAGTCCCACCAATAAGAGCCCGAACCGACGTTAATGGCACCAAACATACCCTTGTCTGGATGCGCGCCCAACAGCTTGGCGCGGAACGCCTGCATGCGCCCGTGGTGCGCCGACGCCTGCGCCTCGGTTTCACCCTTGGTGACCATCACGCCAACATAGGCATCGCTCTGCATGGTCAATGGCATCCAGAAATGCGGGTCGCTATCCATCTTAGCTTGCTTGGCGGCGATTTCAGACGCAAACTCTTCCATCAAGCCGGCGAGCATCGGCGCGGACAACGAAAACGACCCGAGCGATGGACCGACGCTGCTCACCGCCCCGAAAGACGCCAACAACCCTTGTGCGGTTTCATAAGATACCTTTTCAACTTGTGTAGCTTCATTCGTGTCGTTGACAGCGATTAAACCATACTTTTCGAGACCGCGTTCGCGCCACTCATCCGCCGTCGGCATCGGTCCCATGACTGCGAGAATATCAGCGTGATGCGCTCCACTCGCCCCATGCCCAGCCGATGGTACGAAAATTTGATCACCCCAAAACACACTGCATCGTCCAGCGCGTTCGCTCGCGTACCGTCCAGTCTGGCGAATCACCGCTTCCAAAATCGTCAAATTCTCCGTCGCGCCGTTCACATCCACCAAACTCGGCAACTTTACGCCCGGCTTATTATTATTCTCGGACCCAGGCAACGGCGCCAATCGCGTGCCCTTCCCAGCGGTGTGATACATCCCAACCGACCCACCACTCGCGAGCAATGCGTCCAAGTCAACACTCTCGCTCGCATTCTTCGCTTTATCGCGCGCTTTCGCGTACGCGTACAGCGTCCCCAACCCGTTACCGGCGCCATCCCCGTTCCAGTCTTCGTGCACACACACAATCACCGCCGCAGCTTTCGCCGCCTGACCGCGCGTGTGTTCCAACCTCGTTTGCCAATATGACTCTTGCGCGGCGTTGGATGTGCACACGATGACCGCGTCGTAGCCAATGACGGCATTCATTTCCGCGATGGAGCTGTGCATCGAGGCGTGGTTCACAGCCGCGGACGACATGATGGCTTGAAACGACGTCGACGGAGGGCTAGGTTGGACTCCACGCGCGACGGTGGGATGTATGTGGGGCGCGTGCGTGCGCGGGTGCGGTGTCGGGCGCGTACGACGACGATGCGCGCGCAAAAGCGTGCGGAGTTTTGAGGGTTTCAGGTTCTCTGTCGTTCGCGTCTCCGAGAAGGAATAAGAGAAGGAATAAAAAGTTCCGAAATTTTCCGATGTTGCGTGTGCGTCGTAAGCTTTCGTGGTATTGCTGTTGCGAATGCGATTTAATTACAACAAACAATCACGCGGCGTTGTAGAAATAGAGGGAGTTGGCGGCGGCGGTGGCGACTATGTTTTCGCTCGGATGCCACGCCATGTGAAGAATTTTACCCGCAGCAAAATCCGCCGGGGATAAGCTGAATACGTCGTTAGCGGTGATGCTGTTGCTGGAACCGGTCGTAGTGGTGTAATCCATTCTATTGCGTTGGGGTGTTTTGACGGCAGAGGTGGCGCCGCGGGATTTACCACTCGGGTCTTTTGAAACTTCAAACGTGGCGCCGCTCGCACCGTTATCATCCGCGGCGGTATTGAAACTTTTGAACACGTTACCATACGAGCCAGTTGCGATGTTCGAGCCGTCGTTGCTGACGCAGCACTGGAATTTGTCGAAAATCGAATCATTTTCGTACAAGTCGCATAACTTTGGTCGCAAGTGGTCGTGCACGTTTACCGTCGCCACCGGGGCTCTGTCCATGTTAATGTCCCAGAGTTTCATGGTGAGATAATCTCGCGACAAGATGTATCGACCGTCTCTGCTAAACTTGATGTCACTGATGCTGGCTATGATTTCTGAAAAGAAACTTCTCTTCTCAGCCGGCTCAGGAAGCTCAAACAGCTTGGCGTACGAGTCGCACACAGCGTGCTGTCGCAAATCTGTCAAACGAATCGTACCCTTGCTCGATGAATACGCCAAGTAATTGCAGTGCGTCGGATGGAATTCAGCCGCGGTAATGACTTCGCTCAAATCCTCCATGTTTGTCGGCTTGATATCGACAATGTTGAAACTTTGTTGCGAACTCTCCAAGTGCCACAAGTTGATGCGTAAGTCATCGGCGCTGATAAAAGTCTCGCCGTCACTATTCACGCTCAAAGAATTGATATGATAGGCGTGTGCGTTAGCGTATACACGCCTATTACGCGCCGTGAACACACTCTCCCCTCGCACGACTGATGGAAATTTCAGTGTGCCGTTGTGCTGCGTTTGTGCCGTCACATCTGGAGCGCTACTTGCTCCGCCGCCATTCATACGTCTAAATCCACCCCCCTCTCCTCTATCTACGTTGAACCCACTGACACACTCTAAGTGCTTTTCATAAACCTTCCACAACTTGATCGTCTTATCGTTTGTCGACAACACAAAGTTTGCGTCGTTGGCGCCTTGGTTGCACCACCGGAGCGTGTTAATCTTCTCTTCAATCTCCAGCGACTTGAGATAATCAAACTCTGGCTCGTGCGACTGAAACTCTGTCAAATACCTATATTCCACAGGTTCTTTCCTCCCACTAAACATCGCTGGCGGACGAACATCGCTCCCATCCGCCCCGCCGACGCCGCTCTCGTAAAACCTCGACCGTAGCTCCTCGATTGCGCTCTTCGAGTGATGTATGCGCTCAAACAGCACCACCCGCCCTCCACGATCACCCGTCGCTAATTTCTCACCAGTTACGTTAAATTCCACCGCGGATATAATGTCTGCATCCTGTACCTCCTCTCCAGCCGCGCGTTCGCCGAAAACCTGTGAAAACTCAAAATCCAGACCCGCTGGCGCGTCATCACCCCCGTGCGCCCGCATCCTCCGCGTCGCGCTCGCGCCTCACTCGCGCACACACACGACGAATATCACCGTCTACGTTCCACGCGCTACGCAGCCGCGTTCACGGCGCTGACGAAGCGTTCACGGGCGCGCCCGCGCGTCGATCCGATGGCGGCGCCAGACACCTGTGTCGCGCGCGCCAGCCTCGACGTGCGCGCGCGTCAACGGCGACGCGTTGCGCGAGACGGGTGGGAAAGAAACGTTCGCGAGTGTTTGCGCGAACGGTGCGCGTGCGGACGTCGATCGCGTGGCGACCGCGCGTGGAAGTGGCGGCGTGAGAGTGATTTTCTGGTCAACTCCTTTGGAGAAAACCATTAGAAAGTTGACCAGTCATGAACAGGAAGTGGGGGGGACTCCCGACGGAACTTTTTCAAGACAAGAGCAGACAGAGAGAGAACCGGTTTCACGTAGCGTGCTTTGATGATAATATTACAAGATTCGCGTCGCGGAGGTTGGGATTCGATAGAACACATTGAGTGGTGGTAATGGACGCGGGTCCATGAGCGATGCTTTTTGTTCATCGGATTGGTCTTGGGCGTCGGCGCTGGCGGCGCCAGAGGAACTGGCGGAGGCGAGCGCGGCTTTACGCGCAGCTTTGTCTTCTTCGATAGCCGCCGTGGCGGCATCGGGTAAGATTGCGGGATGACGCATGGTGAATAAGAAACCTGCGGAAATCGACCATTTTATGGTTCTCGGGGAAAAGATGGTGAAAAAGGTTTTCATGAAGACGCCGAGGACGATGTTGGTCATGAATCGCACGACGACGTCAATGAAAATCAACGCCCATGCGATAATCACGAGCGCGAGCACGACGCATGCAGTGATACGTGGCTCGTCCCAATCCAAAATGCATGCGATGCGTTCGAGAACGCCCGCGGCGTCGTCTAACACTACTTGCGCGTCTTGAATCATGTGTGAAATTTCATCCATTTGACGTTGCAACGCCGCGAGCGGGTTGAGAGATTCAAACGTAAACGCTTGTTTTTCTTTCTTTTCCTCTTTTTCTTTCATCTCGATTGCTTTAGCTTCAGCTTCTTCTTTTCGCCTCTCTTTTTCTCTCTCAGCTTGGCGTTTGCGCTCCTCTTCGAGACGTTTTCTTTCGGCTTCTTCCGCTTGACGCTTGATTTCAAGCTCCTCTGCAGACTCGGGGGCGAACGCCATGCCAACAGATAGCCAGTTATCCGGAACGCACCGCTCGAGCACGCGCTGGTGGCGAGATGGAAACCGCATGAGCGATTGGAACACGATGCTCAAGAGGATCATGGGAAGAAAGGTGTTCGGATGATGAATGACAAACACCATGACCAGCTGCGCAAACGCTGTCAAAGGAATGGATTCCCAACTGAAAACGTATGAAAAGTTATCACCCACGGACGTGAGATTAGTCACAACGCGCTCGATGCGAGCGATGGAACTTTTAATACCCTTGATGCTCACTTCTTGTTTTGAAAAGTCGAGCAATTCTTTCGACACAGATTCTGGAATTGACGGATTCGAGTTGTAAAGACGCTTCATGATCATAGACGAATGCGCCTTCATCATCTGCCTGCGCTCGATTTCAGTGAGCGGTTGGAGGTACCACTTGTCTGGAAGAACTGGTTGCGCGTATCTGTATGCCAACACGGTACCAGACTTGTGCTTGAACGTGAACGACGCGCGCAACTTCCCAACCGTTTCGACGACGCCACCCTTCATCATTTTGAGCGGGAAGTCGTCCTCGTAGCGCAAGCCATCGTCCAGAGTAGATAGAATCACTTTGATTCGTCCAATCATCGTGCCTTTTGACAAACTAAATAAGCCCACGGTGACTGGATCGCTGGGTTCCATGATGGGATATCGAAGCCGAATGTTCCATTGCGGATTCGCATCGGCTGTTTTGTCTGGCAAACGAGACCAGTATGGGCCAGTCTTTACCATCACGAACGTGTCTTGCGGCTCTACTAAATCAATCCCTTCCAAAACATCAACTGTTAAACGTCCGACAGCTTTACTTGTGTTTCCTCCGTGTAAGTGCTCAAAGTATTCTTCATCCAAATAGGCACGTATTTGAAGATCGCCATACTTTGTACCTTCAGCGTCAGCATCCTTGCCTTCGGCATCCAGTAGCGTGTGCCATTCGCGTTCAGGTGCTTGCCCAATTCCCGTATGAAGCTTGAGCTTGCTAATTGGGATTTTAACCTCACCAATTAAATCGTCATAGCTCGTTGCGCCGTCGTAGTCGTACATGCGGAAAATCAACTCTGAGCTATACGGCTTAGCAGCGATAAAGTTGAACGTGCGATTCCATTCAGGGTCCGTGGCATCATCAATATAGTGCGTTTGTTGTTTGTGCTCTGTTCCATCAGGCTGCACGAGAATGACTTCGACGTATGGATCGCTCCCGTCGTCATCGTCCAAGTTGATGATGTTTCTGCCAGCCTTAACTTCAACGCGCAGCAACGCCGAGACAGGATCGCAAAAGTGATTGATCGCTTCCCCGGACTTTGGGTCAGGCTTGCGCAAGACTGGAACCCCGGCCACTCGGTATTCTTCGTCGTGGCGGTTACCGAGCCAGTACTCGACTTCAACTGTTCCCGTGATGGTTCGTTCGCCTTCCCAAAACATCAATTTCTCCTTCAAGTGATTGACGTCGAAAAAGTCTGGCTGCTGGTCTTTCGGCAACGGTCCTAGTTTGAGCACACTGCGCGTGCGACGAGTTCCGTAGACTTTCGTGCCCGTCAAGTCGAGCTTTGTGTATCCAATAAAGTCGTTCAACGCCACGTCTCTGTCAAACAAGTGAAACTCCAGCGCATCCGTCTCATCTAGGCTGATCTTATTCGGCGGAACTCTAAAAGTAAACACCTCGTCCCATTCAGGGTTGAGCGTTTCGTAAATAGTTTTCGTCGTCGACTCCAAACCGCGATAGCGTACAGATGTGAATGGATCTGACGTCCCGCCGCTGTCCATCGCCAGTACGTCAGTTGCCTTGACCACGCGAACAAACAAGCACCTCGACACTTCGTCTTCGACGTCGATCACCGGCAACCGCGGTGCAGGTTTAGGTTTCGCCCCGAGCAAGCTTAATTCCGCGACGAAACTCTGCAGTTTCTTCTCAGCGCTTTCTCGATACTCTTGCACCATCTCCGCCAGCCCACCGCTCGCCCGTCCGTCGCCTTTAGACGTCTTCTTATCCTTCCCAGGACCCGTCGCCACGCGCTCATCCGCATTAGGTTGCGTTAAATTCCAACTTTTCACCAAGCAATCAAAAGCCGGGGCGCTATTGGTAAAGCTCAGCGATAAAGTCTTCCCGTTTGCGCGTTCCACGACGAGCGACAATCGACTCTCCGCGCGAAGCGTAGCCACGTCCCTTAACTTGACTTTCATCGACGATCCACTCAATGCGACGCCGAATATATCACCACTGAACAGCAATGCAGTCTCAAACACGCTGAGTTTACCCATCACGGGCGTACGCGCGTCGGGATCATGGTATACGCAATCGAATTTACCGAACTCGCGCTCCTTTTCAGCGGGCATTGTGCGTACTGTTCACGCGCGCGCGCACGCGATAGCGATGTACGCGGCGGCGCAAACGTTCGCACGCGCACTCGTTGGTTCGAGAGTCGCGCGCGCGGTGGTAGATGATCACGTATACGCACGAGTCGGGGAATGGAGCTCGTGAGTATATACTGCTCTGTGGATTACTGTTAGGAATCGCGCCTTCATGCCGAAACGTCGGGTATGAATGTCGTTCGTGTAACGCTGGGTGGATTTCTGTATGTGAGATGTGCAATTTTCGTTTGTTTTGCTGAGCGTGTATGTGTGTCATTGACATCGTAATAGTGATGGTATAGGAGGCGCTCGAGCCTCGAGCAGAGCTCTCAGTGTTGAGAGCGCCGGAGACGCTCGATAATGTATATCGTATCGTACTGTATATATGCGTACACTTACGCATTGGCGATGATGTTCGTCGCCGGTTCCCACGTGGCTTGGGATTCGTCAAATCCACGCCACTTGATGAGGAGTTGCTCACCACGACCGCGCTTTCGGCGATCTAAGATGGCTTCAAACTCATAAATATCATCACCGGCAATCGGAGCGGGCACCGGAACAGACTTTGTCGGCTTGCTTGCGACTGATTTCCTTGCCACTGAGGATTTGAGCTTTTGACGTGGACTAGTGCGAGAAGAGCCTCCGCCTTGGGCTGGCGTGCCGACATTGGGCGACGACGTACTCGGGGTCGATGGGGCCACGCGGCGCTTCTTCGGCGTGCGGTGCACCACCATGTACTCAGCGTCATCCGATTCTGATTCCGCTGGTGTCGCGTTTTCACTGGAAGACACATCTCGCGCGCTTTCTTCATCGGCACTCGACAAGGCAACGACCTGCTCTTGTTCTTCTTCTTCTTCTTTGTCAGCCACGGGTCGGCAAAAGTCATCGCGCAACCATTTACCCCACCGAAACGTCAACTTGCGCTCCGCAATCGTCTCCGCGTCTTCACCAGTCTCGCGATGCACCAAGTAATCGTGCACGTTATCAAAACCGTGCGCGCGCGCGAGCTGAATCATCTGGTGCGTCGGCGTTAATCCCGCCTTTTTACGGCACGGACCACAGTTGCAGCACGTCACGCACCCATCCCCGCACGACCCACGGCATCGCGGACATTCCCAGCATCCACTCGCCACGGCGTCATCAATATCCTCACCGTGACGGTTGCTCAAGCACATGCCGCAGAACGCCAAGGGCAAACGCGCGCCGGAGCATCCAGCGCCCGTGCACGTCACATGCGTCTCGACAGTCTTTTGACGACACCAGTGACACGTCACCCCGAGCTCGCTATCGTACACTCGCCCACCGACTGAAAACACCGCTCGCGGCGCGTTGCTCGGTGCGCGTACGACTCGCGGCGCGCGCACACGACGGTCTCCAGCCTCACACCCGGGCTCATCCATACCAAAGTAATCCACCTTTTTCACGTCGCGCGAGGATCGTCGGCGCTCGGTGTCTGGTAAGATTTCTCTCACCGGACGCTTACGCGGCGTCTGCGCATCAATTAAAGGTACATAGAACGAACAAAATACAACGTCAGTACGCAATCAGTGCATGCGTCATGCGAGAGACGTAATCTCGGGCGAATGCGCGGCGGAACACGCGCGCGATCGGTACCAATGCAAAAACTGCACTGACATCGCAACGCACCTGAGTCTTTTTCGCCACGGCGGCGACGGCGGCGAGGTTAGACGCCAAGGTTGTGATGCCCATGGCAGCCATGCGCGCTTTATTGGCTTCGATGCGCGCGGCGCGCTCGAGTTCGAAGGCGTTCGTGATTGTCATCGTCGGATACGTGTGGTGCGGAATGCCGTTTTCGCGCCTTTTTTCGCGCCTTTTTTTTGCGCAATTCAAACTCACCCGCGGCTGTTGTTGATTGCGTCGACCCAAGGGCGTGGGATGCTCGTGTGATAAACAATGCGTGTGATTTACAAGAATGACGATACGATACTAGAGCGATTAAAGCGCACCGCACCGGCGAAGGGCAACCCAGGTGCGGATTTTGCCGTACACCGCGGCTTCGAGCGCGCGCACTTCGGGAGGCTTGTCGGCGCTCGGGATGTCTGGAACGAGACCCTGAGCGAAGTCTTTGGCGGCGTACTCTGGTGAAGTACGAACGTCAAATCCGAGGGATGCTTGTCGTTCGGCGAAACGCTGGCAGTCTTCCGTGGTGAGCCTGTGCTCGGGCTGAAGGCTGGCAAAGGCGCGGTCGAGGTCCACCGTCTTGCCGTGTTGCAACGCCTCCATCAAGTGGCCGAAAACCGTGGCGGGTTGAATAGCTTTGTCATTTGGTTGCATCAACGCAATCGCTTCGATGTGCTCACCGGCGGTGAAGCGATCGTAGCTATATTCCCAATTTGGTTTCAATATACCTCCGCCCGCCGCTTTCGGCGCCTTGCGCGGCTTGTACACGGCAAATGCCCAGGGCTCGCGCGGTGTAATCGTGCCGAAACGCAATTCGTTACCTGAAGCGTTTACAGAGGCAGGTGGCGGCAAAAATTCTTCAGCCGCGTCGTTGATGACCTTGGATAGTTCTTCGACGCCAGTGACCCGCACGCCGACAGCGCGCAACGCTTCAACTGAACGGGGCAGTACGTACGCAATCTTTTTGCAAAGAAACGATTTGAGCACGGCAGCGGGTGCCATACCAAGAGCCACTGCGCGTTCATCACGCCAGGCTTCAATCTTCTTGAGAAGTGCCAAGAGCGCATCCGCGCGCCGCTCGTTGCCAGTGCTGCGATAATACGCCAACTTGTTCATCCATGCAAGTTCAGCGTCGATAATTTCACCACTTCCGCGCTCTAATTCGTGCGCTGGGATTTGCGAAGTGTCAACGCCACCATCGAACAACTTTTTCTTGATGGCGTCGAGCTTATCTTTTAATTCTCGCTCAGCGTTCATCACCGTTTCGGGTGTAGGCAAGATTAACGCTGGCGGAGACTGCGTGCAGAATTGCTGCGCATCGCTAGTTAAAGCGTACACAGAATACGTACTGTACCCACCTTTGACAATTCGTTCCGAAACTAATCCCGTCTGCGATAAGATGGCCATCATTTCTTTGAAAAATTCCGTCGACGTCGATCCCGGCGTGTGGTTCTTGGCGGCTAATAGTGCGGCATTTATCGCCTCTCGCTGCCACGGCGCTAGCGGTTCGCTCTCTTTTGAGTTCGTGATCGTACGAAGAAACTTTGTCATCGTCATGCTCCCACCCGCGAATTTCAACGTGAGAAATATCGGCCGCGCTTCGATGGCGAAATTTCGTCGCAAAACATCTTGGCCG
>Ga0182093_1045990_pt1 | contig 15148 bp, 13 predicted proteins | sample 041ome_21_FD_127776 | JGI IMG/M metagenome (GOLD analysis project Ga0182093, IMG submission 127776) | Metatranscriptome of coastal salt marsh microbial communities from the Groves Creek Marsh, Georgia, USA - 041411BS metaT (Metagenome... | ecosystem: Environmental > Aquatic > Marine > Intertidal...
CGGCCTCAGCCTCGCGCGTTTGCTCCACGACGACGGATTCCAGGTGTTGGTCCTCGATAAGTCCCATCGAACCGGGGGAAGGCTCTCTACCAAGAACGTCGGGGGTTTTCACCTCGACCCTGGTCCGAAGCGAATGGTCAGTCAGGACCCGCACGCCCAGGAACTTCTCACCCGGTGGCTGGGCAACAAATGGATTGACTCTCACGACAGGCCGGGAAGCCAGATTTGGCACTTTGCCAACAGTGGCCGCGATATCGCTGAGCGCTGGGCGTATGGGCTGAGGGTCCAACGCAACCACATCACTCACCTCGTGGATGACGGTGCCGGGAACCTTGGGGCCGTCCGCCACGGCTTTGGGGAGCCAGTGTGGGGGCGCAATGTGGTCCTGACAGCTCCCATTCCCCAATCTCAGGCGATGATTGCCTACAGCGACTTTGCGCTCGATTACGCGCTGGATGAGGTGAGCTATCACCGTCGCCAGGTGCTGCTGGCGACCATGGAGGGGGACGGAATTGAGCCTGACTCCAGCTGGTCGACGGACATCATCGAATCGGTCAGGCTCCGACCGCACCACGAGGGGTTATTGGGTGCCGAAGCGATGGCGCGGGAGTCGTGGAGCGAGGCGACGTGGGATGACGATTCGACCATCTCGCATGGCCGGTTGCTGTTAGAGCTAGGGCTGCTCATTGAGCGGACACGCATCATGGATACCCAAGTCATGCGCTGGCGCTACGCGGTGACCGATAACCCCCACCCCGAGCCGTATTGGAGACACCAGGAGGTGCCGGGGCTATGGATGGCAGGGGATGGGTTTGGTGCCAACTCTGACCGGGAATACAGCATGGAGCGGGCTGTGCAGTCGGCCTCAGCGGTGTATCAACAACTGAAACGCAATCGAGTGAGCGGTGAGAGAGGGAGCGAATAGTGGCTGACGAGGACTTGAGGGCGCGCGCCGAGAAGAGCCTCAAGAAGAAGCGCGATTTTTGGCAGTACATCGGTGTCTACATCGGCGTGAATGCCTTAGTGACCGGTATCTGGTTCATCACCACCCCAGGCGGTTACTTCTGGCCGGTCTGGGTGCTTCTCGGGATGGGTATCGCGATTCCGATTATTGGTTTTGACGCCTACGGCCCGGTTCGCTCGACACCGAGCGAGGACAAAATTCAAGCGGAAATGAAGCGCCTCTCGGGCGAGGGCTAGTCGTTAGAGAATCTGAGAGAGGAACTTCTTCGTCCTCTCTTCCCTAGAGTGAGAAGAGACTCTGGAAAACGTGCGCTGGCGTTGTCAGAAGCTGGGGGTTCTGTCGCTTTCTTTTTCGTCTGAGCGCCCGCGCCTCTCGTCCCGCCGGGTGAGCACTCGCCAAATGATGAGCGTCCCCAGGATGAGCGAGAAGCCAAAAAGGAGATCCTCGACGGGAGCGTTCGCGAGGCGAACCCCCCATATGAACTCCTCGTCATACATCACAATGTTGTTTCCGGTGAGCCACGAATTGGTGAGCAGTTGGAAGCTAAAGACGATGGCGTAAGAAAACCAAAAGCGCAGCGTGCCAAGGAGACGTGTGCGAATCACTAGGAGGTCGAGCGCTATGACGAGAACGACCGAAGCAATGGCGAGCTCTGAATACGTCATCTGGTTCGCCACCGCCTCACCATTGCCAGAAAGCTGGTGACGCCCTCCCAGGTGAGTACGACAGCAATCGGCACCACCACAAAAAAGAGGTATTCCTCGAGAGGAACTCCGAGGGGCCCCATGATTCCGGTCATTTGTGAATAGTCGAAGAACCAATGGCCCTCGGCAATGGCGTAGGCGTCCCACAGTGCAAAGGGAACCAGCACCATAGCGACAGTGGTGAGAAGGCGACGGGGGTTTCTCAAAACCCTGATGCGGAACGCCCATTCGAGCCACCACGACATCACCACAATAAACAGCAGCACCCCCATATAGGTCAGTGTCTGCACTCCCTCAGCCTAGGGGTGGATAGGCGGGCGAGGTTTAGTCTGGGGGAGTGAGCGAATCGAGCATGACGGCCGTGTTTCGACGCACCCGAAACTTTTCCGCGACGGTAGCCGGCTTGGTTACTGGTGCTGCCATTGTGGCAAATCAGCTGGGTTTTGGCGGGTCTCAGGTGTGGCACGTGTGGCTCGCCGTCGTTGCTCTAGCGATTGGTATTCCCCACGGCGCGCTCGATCATTTAGTCACTGTTCCGTCGATGGAGCGGGTGAAAATGATCCGCTTTGTCTCGCTGTATTTAGCGGTCGTCGCAATCGTGACCGCACTGATCTTGATTTGGCCACTCTGGGGCTTTATCGGGGTGGTGGTGATGAGTGCGGTGCACTTTGGAATGGGGGATGCTTCTTTCATTCGCCAACACACCACAGCGTCACGTCGACCTAGCCCGTGGTGGGTTTACGCAATTCCTGCCGGAATGGTGCCGGTCGTAATCCCCCTCACCCGCGAGGGAAGCGCGGATGCGTTGGCGCTGGTAAATCCGGATCTCGTGGACTGGCATCTGGGGTGGGGCACAGAGCTTTTCTGGGCCGGCGTGGTGGCAGCAGTGGTCAGTGTTGTCTGGAGTCTGTGGGCGAGGCGCTTTCGCGACGCGAGGGACATCACTCTCTTGCTCCTGCTGGCGCTGTTTGTTCCGCCGCTGGTGGCCTTCGCGACCTACTTTGGCTTCTGGCATGCCCTACGGCACACCGCCCGGCTGACAGCAGAACTTCCTTCCGCGACCCAAGCTCTTGAGAATCGGGAGACGCTCAAGAGCTTGTGGGCAGTGACCCGACCGGGACTGCCCGCCCTGATGGGCACGATGGCAATCGCCGCAGTGGTGACGGTGGCCACGGACATGTCGTTCACCCTCTATCTTTTTGTGGCCTTGGCGCTCGTTTGGGCCCTCACCGTCCCCCACATGGCACTCACCTGGAGATTGGATCGTGAGGCGCTGGGGATCGGAGCTAACCTGCCCAGGGTGGGGAACTCGCGCTGATACTCTTGCCCCTGAACGGGGCGGTAGCTCAGCTGGTTAGAGCAGCGGACTCATAATCCGTCGGTCACGGGTTCAAGTCCCGTCCGCCCTACGAGGTAAATCCCAGTAACTTATTGGGAAATAGAGAGTAAGGGAAATCTGCGATGTTCGTGGAAACCCTCAACAGTGCACATTTAGTGCACATTTGGACCGAAAACAGGGGGCAGGTCACCATCGTTGGTATCGTTTGGGGGTGGCACTTCCACTCCCGGTGGTCGAGTATTCCGCTTTGAAATTCGCCCCTCTCTTCGCGCGTATCGACAGCGAGAAGCCCATGACGCGCCTACCTAAGCGAACATGGGCTGGCCAACTTTCTGACAGCTGGGTTAAATCACGCCACAGGTTCCAGGCCCAATTCGTTCCGCGATGGAAATTCACGAGTAAGCGTGTCTCCCGATTGCCAGCACATGCAACCTTGGTGCCGGCACACGAGCAACCAAGTGAGTCGCATCCCAGAGGATTTCGTTCTCATCCCGGGTATCGTTGTGGGCCGGTAGATGAATAAGACGGCGCTGATAATCGGCATCTCCGGGCAGATCGGGTCTATTCTCGCCCACCACCCTTGTAACGAACTATGGAGACGTGTTGAGGACTGGTTTCGCTTTAGTCCAACACTCTAATGGGTGGCATCGGCGGTCATAATTGGCCGTATTCGATGGAATTGGCTCAGGCAATCAATCCTGCATCGATGTGTGCAGTGCTCGGAGTTGCCACCGATTAGGATTTCTGCCCGCGTATCGGTCCGAAATAGAGCTTCCTTCCCCTTCCCAGCACCCAGTTTGTTGCCTCCAAGCGTAATAGAAAAAGGGGTTTGGGGCATCGATCATCGCATCACCCGCCATCACACCACCCACATTGGCGATAACGAAATCAGGGATTGAGTGAAATGAACCGGAACCAGCGAGCGAGGGAGAGTTTGAAACGTATCAGCCAATTCAGCACCTCGATTGCCACCAGCTGAAACAAAAAAAACACCGGGGTCTCAATTGCGGGCCTTGAGCTCAAGTCCCGGACGTGTCCTGCATGCCAATGGCTATCTTGATCATAGTTTTTTTCAAAGACAAGTCCCTCGCCAAACTGCTGATCTAGCGTTGCCTTCACGGTGCTGATTTCAAACTCGTCAGCCACCGGTCCCACCCCGCTAGATGTGTCCCATGAGCACAGGTGGGCAATCGCAGCCACTTTTTTCTCAATTGGCCAATCATTATGCACTAGTTGAAAGTGGAAGCTCCTTCGAAAACTAGTCTTCAATCCTGCCAGCAAAATGAGAATGGTGTCTCGAAGCTCTCGTCGCCAGCGCTCGGAATCGCCAGGAAAAACACGTTGACATGATGCCAGCTGTTCGCCGGCACGACGTAGTGTGAAAACTATATTGATCCGCGCACTGGAGTGGAGAACCTCTGGGTTGAGGGAAACAATCTCTTCGTGGGCTTTCACAACCAAATGGGGAATGGAAGACGTGTCTAGAGATAATTCCGTGATGTAACCACTAGAAAAGTCGCACCCCTCGCGGCTCAGAAAGGTACGGATAATGTTGAAACACACCGTTGACCCGGTGCGCCTACCTCCCCAAACTAACCAAAGGTTCCGACCGCTCCCCGACTCGAAGACGGCAGTTTTTCGAAGCCGCAATTCACCACCCAGAATTTTTTTGGGTCGGTAGCTCGTAGGGCAGGTAGGGAATTTGCTTAGCAAACAAGGTGGCAAATTCGTCATCGAGCTCGCTCGGCCATTCATCAATCCAGCGAGTCCTTGTACCACGTGTAGCGTGAGCGGGCTTGGTACTTTGATTTTCTAGATGAGTCAAGGAATGGGCGCGCGTTAACGCTCTCGACTCATCTTCGTCCAGTTCCAGCCAATGTGAAATCTCCAGAAGGCATCCCGGAGCTGTCTCCCACGAGTAAAGGTCTTCATACCTAATGACTTGCAGTCGAGAGTCACTTGGCCCAGCCATTTCTTGAATGGTCCTGGCGGCAAGATGCCTCATCTCGAAGCGAAGCCGATCGACTTGTGACTCGAGGGATTGCAACTGTTGACTGTAAGATTGTCCGTCAAACCTCTCTTGTGGTTCACACAACCATGCCTCGGACCCCCGAGCGTGGTACTCCGCTCCAGAAATAATCACATCTCTTGGGTCACGAACCATTCGAATTCCTCGGAGGTTTGGATGTTCCGGCCATCTGGAGTCGGCGAAAAGAAAAGACCGCTCGAAGAACACAACATAGTCACGGTCTGGCATTGCCGCAATTGAAGGGTGTTCACGGTGCGATACCCAGGTCGCTTGAGCTCCAAGCTCTTCACAAAAAACACGGGACATGTTCATTTGCCAAACGGTGCCCGTTTTATGGTCAGTGGCAAAAATCCAGCATCTGCCTTTCCGCTTCATATCTCCCCCAGAAAGCTAGTCCCCGCTGAGCGGAGGCCGTAAGCCCCGCCGCAAGAAAGTGAGCCAGTTGCCGTGTGCCCCACTTTCATTTTGGTCTCCATTTTCCAAGAGACGCTTCAGACGTAGATCGAGTAATGGCCAGCATCTTCTCCGCCACCTCAATTGATGCATGACGCAGTAGCTCAACTTCCGCACTTGCCATGGAGAGCATTGCCTCAGCCACATCGGATATAGATTCGAAGTTGTGACTCTGAACCGATGATTCAAGGCCCCTGGCGCCTTCGGCGTTGGCAATGAGGGCCTTGCCTCGAGCGACAGCCTCTACAGCCTTCATTGAGGTTCCAGTTCCACCTCTAGCCACCGACACTGCAACGTCGATTCCTTGGTAAAAGGAGTCCAGTTCCGAAATCGGACCAACTATCTTTACTTTCGAACCAAGTCGTCTTTTGATTGCATGACGAATTTGCCCGGGGATAGCTTGCGCCACTGACCCTCCAATCTGCAATTCCCACCCAGGACGGGGCGGCAGAGTCTGGAGCGCCTCCAACAGGTCAATGACGCTCGCTGTGTTGATTGGGTTGTCGCTGGCCACGATTCCAAATCGAATCGTCCCATCAACCTGCCGCTCCTTCCCCCTCACTGGATGAAGCATTGGTGGCATGTGGAAAACCGGCGTTCCCGTTTCATACTGATCAAGAACCTCTTTCTCCGCCCGAGATATCGCCCACACCTCGTCGAAAGTACTAACGAAATCTCGCTCCTGCTGAGGCCGCAGATTGAAAAACGAGGGCTCCAACCCCATATTTCTCATGTAATCCCACCTGTTGGACAAAACATCCTGCGCGTCAAGAATTTTGTGCGGTTTACCGCGAACGTGTTGCACTAGTGGTGCAGTCCACGCGTAAACTCCAAGAACAAGGTCGAATCGCCTATCCGACGAGAGTTTCCACAATAGATTTGCATTGAAGTTGTTCAAGAGATTCTCGTAGCGTTCGAAATCTGATGCGTTGGCGCCGATGCGCTTTAACTCCACAATCTCGCCCCAGAACTCTTCCATCGCCTCGGTATCGGATGAGGTCTGGCCATAGGACGGAGCGAATGCGAGGCACGTCTCGAAGCCAAAATCATGCAACAGGGACCCCAAGTCCACGGCTCGCCTTCTGTTTCCATGGTTCGCGGGGTGGCTAGACATCGGCAAAATAACAAGTGCAAGTGGGCCGGAAACCGGCCTTCGAGACCTCGAGCGTTTCGGAATAGTCCCTGGGGGGCGGGACCTTGGACCCGCACCAGCTTCAAAAGAGTAAGTTCCGTGCTCTCGGTCGCCACGGACACTGCTCTCCACCTCCAAAGCATCGCCTTCACGGCACAACAAAATCGAACACTTCTCAAAATCGAGAGCAGAAACTGATATCTTTCTCAGCAGTAATCCTTGAAGCCGAAGCCCGCCCGAGACTATGTGCTCCAAACGTAAAGGCTCGCCAAGTAATTCGCCCGCTCCTTCATTGCGACGTCTGAGAACTGCCAGTAAATCATTACGCGTCAAAAGAATTGGACCGCCTTTGGCCAATGTTGTTGCGCCTGTCTGCCTGGCTGTTTCGACAACTCTCGCCAATCCGCGGCGGATTGTAAAAGGATCAATTGCCTGAAATCGAATTGCAAGACCTGGTTGATTCGTTAGGTAACCCGCGCTTCGTTGGAGAACCCTCTCGGACAGGTACTCGTGGGTGCACAGAAGTAGGACAAATGTGGCTGAATCTTCCTCTAGGCGAGCGCAAAGCTCACTAATTGAGCCCTCCTGATACGAGTCAATGCTCGGGCGTGCAACCCCCTTGCGCGGTTCAAACCCCAAAAATCCTCCAGAGGAATCCATGGTGATACGAGAAACCGTGTGGGTAGAAGAATCTCCAACGCCGCGGAGTTCCAAGGGTAATGCCAAGTCTTCCTTAAACACACTGACAAAACGGGCATCGTCGACACAATTCTGAAGCAATTCATAAGAGGCGGGCCATATCGATGAAGAACTGGTCCAGACTCGCTGTAGCTTGTCCGCCGAAGGAACCTTTTTGATCGCGCGCTCTGCGGCAATACCCGCAACGCTAAGTCGTCGACTAAACCACGCGGCGACCGACCACGAAACCGCAACCACAGCTACTTCTACGGCCGGTCGGAGTAGCTTTTCGGTGATTTTCTCTCGGCCGCGATCACGCCAAGAGGACCGAAGTTCGGACTTTTCAGGTTCAGAATCCGGCCCCATATGTAGCCTAGCCTAGCGAGAAAATTCAACCTTCGCAATGAAATGCTGATTGGAAGGGAAAACCTACTAGGGAACGCCCCCGGGCATCGGCCGGGACATTGCCATTGTGGCCTTCGGTCAGAAAGGTTCCTCAGAGACAGCTTCGTCCCAGGGTTTACCGCGCCAAACAGTGGCCAATCGGTTATGGCTTCTATTGACGCGCAATGGTCACTTTCTAGACAATCCGGCTGTTCAGGAACTCTTCTCGTCGACATACTTGACTGAATTCCGCCAGTCCGTGCCCGAGGCTGAGGGAACCACCCCACACAATCAAGCGATCGGAGTCGCCACCGAGAGGCATAAAACCAGCGCGGATATGGCACAAATGGAATCGGTTTACTGTGAGTTAGTGAAAACGGTGCACAGGTTTGACTCTGAAAAAGGCCGAACCAGGGGACAGCACGGTTTCGCCGGGCAACATTCGGTCAACCAATTCCTGTCGAAAACGCGGGGAACATTGCCGGGGCATAGTAGAGCGTTCCTCTCGACGCCCACCATCCCACAGCTCTCATAAGCAACGGCCAAGATTAGCGACGCAGTCTAGCCCTGGCGCTGGGTAATCGGTTTGAGTAGAGAGAGTAAATGGCCGCGTAAAGCCTGGGAATTGGAGCTATTCCGAGCTAGCCGTCCAGCTGGCGGAATAGAGTGAAGAATTGCCCACGCCAACAAGTGGGAATAGCGGAACGCTGATTCGAGGAGGGTCAAAAAGTATCGTGTCGAAACTGCCTGCTGCTCTTCAGCGCCACTCTGGCCCATGGTGGTGGGCTTGTGGCATCACCGTAATCGGTGACTTGGCAGGAATGCTGGCCACGTTCTTGCCCATGAAGGCCATTCTGATTTTGGCAGGTGGTGGGGTCCCGGGATTTTTTCCCCAGTTCATGGTTGACCGGGGTGAAGTTTTCTCAGCGTTGAGTTTGTTGGCCGTGGCTGGAGTGTTCGGGGTCACTGCGTGGTTGGCTGAACTACTGATCAGACATCTTGACCGGGCCCCAGCCTCGGCGGTTCAGGCCGTCCTCCACAGCGTAGACCTAGGCAGTCCTCAAGTCGTTCAAGCTCGAAAGCTGCGGCAGTTCGAATCTTCACTGGCGCTCATTGTCCCTGTTGCTGCGGTGTTGGTCTGGGTCTCGGCGTTTTACTTAGGTCTTGCTGTGGTCTGGGTTGTGGGAAGTGCCATCGTTGTGGCCGAGCGCACTAGGCGAACCCCGCGCCAGGCTCCCTATCTCAGCGGGCTCGACCATTTCAGCCACAGCCTGCGTCATTGGTTGAAATCCAGCGCGTTGTGGTCGATGGTGGGCTTGGCGCTGGTGACGCTCTTGGTCGCGCCACCACCACTGGGGTCCACGGCGGTTTTGATTGCTGCGATCTTTGGTCGACGCTTGATTGTCGCCGTCGCGGAAATCGTTCCAGATGGCACCAGGAGCGCCACTTCTGCCACCAGCACGGGCCGAAAGCTTCTGGGCTCCCTGGTGACCAACCCCGCGACCACCACCTCCGTCAGGTGGCCCATCGAATTCTTCTCCAGCCACCCCGGGTCTCGCACATTGGGACAGTTTCTGGAGGCGTGGGGCTACCCGCGAAACGACTACCGGGTGATTGGGCCTCCCACCGGCCCGACGTTGTCAATTGTTGTGTCGCCATCGGAATCCACACAGCTATTGCTCCGAGTATTTAAGGTCGATGGCAGGGAGGCGCGGGACAAAGAGCTCTACCAGCGGACCGTACCCGAGGCCTTTTCGCTCTTTCCCCCGGCACCGGCTGTTGCTGAAAACCTCGGAGGGTTTCCGGCTATTGTCGTCACACTCGATCAATCCGAGTCGCTGGTGGATGTCGATGCATCGCTGGCTCGCGACGCCCACATTGCCTACCAGGTATCGAGAGAGTGGCAGTCGATGTTGGCACTTCGACACGACTCTCTTGGTGCTTCCCTGGGTATTGACCAGGCGGAGCTGACCAATCGGGTTGAGGCCATATGCCGCATTCCCGGTCCTCACGTTGCGCCGTGTCGCGCTGTGCTGCCCTACCTAGACGAGGCCCTGGCTCGAAGTGATCGCATTCCCGTCGGTTTGGTTCCCTCTGTGACGCTCAATCCCGGCCAGTTTTACGTTTCTCACTCTGGAGTTCCCTGTTATCTCGGCGGTCACCCCTGGTTGGTTGGCCGCATGGGCGATCGATGGGGCGCCATAGGGCCCTATCGAAAACGCGTTGATGAGGTGATGACTCAGTTTCCGGCTGGGCTGGACCACGGCCACGGTGGAAACCAGGGCGAGGAAGCCTACGTGACAAGAGACCAGCCCCTGGTCAACCTGGATGATGTCGCATGCAACGCCAATCTCCACGCACTAGACCGCGCCGTCCGGAAATTTCAGTTCGCCGAAGCTTTGGCAGCGGCCACGGCGTTATTTGAACAACTCCGGAATGCCGCATAGATGGCCAGCTGGAATCGGGGAATGGGACCACCGCTGGCGACGCGGCTTAGTTCGGGCCGGAGGAGGAACGTGCGCTGTAATTCAAACCTCCAAAAAGGCAACGAGATTAAGCGCTCCTCACAGAAGTAACTGAAATCATCGAGCTGGCAGCGCATTAATCAGATGCGGCAGTTAAAGGTGGCTACTGGGCGCACGGGACATTTATGTGAGGGTTGGACTGGGACCTGCTTAGTTTATCCGCAGCCCGAATCATTGCCGCCATTTGTATTGCTTGGCTATGTGCCTTGGCTCGGCTTCTTCACCTATTCAATAGTGTTGCCTCGTCTTGCCAGGCCCGCGGGTCTACCTTGGATCCGCGGGCAAGGGGAGGACTTCAGACCAATTAGGGGAATCCTGGGACCGGGGAGCTCGCGATTTGCTGCGTTTTCAGGGTGTTTCGGGCTCTGTTGAGCTTCTGACGAACCTCTGGGTCAGGCCTCCGAGCTGTGCGGAGAATTTCAATCAACGTGGGGGACGAACTAAAGGGCTGTTTGAGCGTCTATGGTGTGTCGTGAATTAGCTCGTGAAGGTCAGCTCTTTTCTTGAAAACGGAGTGGAGCCTTCGATCCAAATCTCCGCGGGTACTAATCCAGAGTTTCAGGAGCACTCCAAGCGTCGTCGGGCCCGAACTCACGATTGCTACCCCCAGCTTCTCTGGCCGCATGGATTTCCCGGAGTTTATCTCACTCAATTGCATCTAGCCGAGGTGGTTGTGGCGAATCTTCCAAGAAATGGGGGCCTGGAAGTTCGAGTGCACATTAAGTGCACATCACCATCTCTCACACTCCAACACCATCCTGGCTAAAACTCACCTACTTACTGGCATCCGCAACGTCAGCCAACACGCCCCAAGACCAACCAATAGCTAGGCATCGAACTCATAATCCGTCGGTCACGGGTTCAAGTCCCGTCCGCCCTACCAGGGCGAGATTCCTCCACCATCGCGGCAGTGCGAAACAGTGCGTCACAGAAATCTGCTCACTCAAGCCAAAGATTCCCGCCACGCCTTGTGCAGGTTGGCGAATCGACCAGTTCCATTAAGTAACTCCTGAGTGGGCCCATCTTCGATGATGCGACCGCCTTCCATCACGAGAACCCGGTCGGCAATGGCCACGGTGGAGAGTCGGTGGGCGATTATGATGGCCGTGCGGTCGGCAAGCAGGGTTTTCAATCCGTGCTGCACCAATCGCTCGCTGGGGATGTCGAGCGAGGCGGTGGCCTCATCCAGAATCAACACCCGCGGATTGGCGATAAAGGCCCGCGCAAATGACACCAGTTGTCGCTGACCGGCGGATAGCCGGCCCCCGCGCTTGTTGACGTCGGTGTCATACCCCTCGGGGAGGGCCGTGATGAAGTCGTGCGCTCCGACGGCTCGCGCGGCGGCTTCCACTCCGGCATCACTGGCGTCGGGGTTTCCCAGTCGAATGTTGTGGGCAACGCTTCCAGTAAAGAGGTAGGCCTCTTGGGTGACCAGCGCCATGGCCTCTGTGAGGTCTCGGTCCGAAATGTCTCGAATATCCCGGCCATCGAGGGTGACGCTGCCGGAGGTGGGGTCGTAGAAGCGTGCAATCAGTTTGGCGAGGGTTGATTTCCCGGCCCCGGTGGCACCCACTAGCGCCACGGTCTGGCCGCCAGGGATGGTCAGGTCAAACGGAGGAAGAACCTCCACGCCGTCGGAATAGCTGAAGCTCACCGAGTTGAACTGAATGGTTCCCTCATGGGCCGTAAAGTCCGCCGGGTTGTGTGGTTCCCTCACTGCGGGGGTTTCCTCGAGCACACCCGAGATTTTCTCCAGAGCCGCCGAGGCGGATTGGAACGAGTTGTAGAACATCGCAAGGCTGTCAATGGGAGTGAAAAAGTTGCGTGTGTAGAGCACCGCCGCCAACAGCACGCCGACTTCCAGCGACCCCTCGATCACTCGGAAGGCGCCCATCAACACCAGGGATGCGACGGTGAGACTTCCGATCACTTTGAGCAGGGGCTCATAGATTCCAAACACCTGAATGGTTCGGCGGGTCGCATCCCGGTAGTCCTCGACCTTCTCGGCGTAGCTCGCGCGGTTTGTTTCCTCGCGACGGAACGCTTTGACTGCGCGGATACCCGCCATGGTTTCGACAAATTGCACGATGACCCGGGCTGAAAATGTTCTGGATTTGCGAAACTCACGCCGAGACGCGTGGGAGAACCACGCGCTCACGGCGATGATCGGCAAGAGTGCTCCCAGCAGGGGAAGCGCGCTTGCGGGGTCGAGGGTGAGCAGTGCCGTCGTGGTGAACGACATAAACAACACTCCGGAGACGAGGTTGCTTAGCCCGCCATTGAGTAGCTCACCCAAAGTGTCGATGTCGCTGGTTTGTCGCGCGATGATGCGACCCGAGGTGTATCCCTCGTGGAAGTTCATGCTCAGACGCTGCGTGTGCGCAAACAGCCTGCGGCGTAATTCGCCCATGATGTCTTGGCTGATTTGGATCGAGCGTCTCGTATACATCGCAAGGAGCATCGCTCCGCCAAAGCCTGCAGCGAGATATGCCAGAACAATGAGCCCAATTGGGCCGTAGTCGCCGCGCTGGGCAGCCGCGGGGAGTCCCTGATCGATTCCCCGGGCAATCAACGCAGGTCCGGCAACTTGGAGGAAGGTGCTCGCGACAATGAGCGCTGCTACGACAGCGATCTGGCGCCTGTAGGGGGGCAGTAGCTCGCCCAATAGCCGAATGGAGCGTCGACGAATCTGTCGACTCTCTTCCTTGGTCAGGTTATTGCTGTCCTCACCGCTCACCCCGATCACCGTCATGGCGCCACCGCCTCGGAGTATTCAGCCCCAGATCCTGATTCATCCTCAAGTGACGAGATAACCGCTCGGTAAGCGGGACTTGAACTAAGCAGTTCGGTGTGTGTGCCCACGGCGGTAATCCGACCCTTTTCGAGCAGGGCCACACGGTCGGCCAGCATGACGGTGGAGGGCCGGTGGGCCACCACGAGTGCCGTGGTGGTGGCCAGAACTTTTCTCAGCGCCGCCTCCACCCGCGCTTCGGTGTCCACGTCCACTGCGGAGAGTGGATCGTCCAACACCAACACGTCGGGTTGTGCGGCAATCGCTCGAGCGAGCGCTATTCGTTGACGTTGGCCGCCGGAGAGTGTCAGGCCTTGTTCGCCAATGATTGTGTCTATTCCCTCGGGCAACGAATAGGCGAACTCGGCGTCGGCAGTGGCGAGGGCTGTAGCGAGTCGTTCTTCTGCTTCCGCACTGAAAAGGTCAACGATGTCGTGTCGGCCAAACAACACGTTATCTCGCACGCTGGCGGAAAACAGAGTGGCGTCTTCAAAGGCCATCGCGATACGCGTGCGGAGCTCATCGAGGTCGATGGAGCGCACATCTTCTCCATCGAGGAGCACACGCCCGCCGGTGACGTCATAGAGCCGAGCGGGCAGCGCCGTCAGAGTGGTTTTCCCACTCCCTGTGGCCCCCACTAGCGCCATGGTTTCGCCCGGGAGAATCTCGAGCGACACGCCATTGAGAAGGTCTGGTTGGCCATTGGGGGTGTGGTGGTGCCGGAAATGAACGTTGTCAAACACCAGTGAGCCCGCGTGGGAAGAGGGGGAGTGCGGTTCTGAAGCCGTCGTGATGGGGTTGGTGGTGTCGAGCACCTCAAAGATTCGGTCTAATCCGCTCTTTGCTTCCAAGGCAAGGGCGGAGAGAAAGCGCAGCGACGCAATGGGCCCGGCCAAAACAGCGGCCGTCGCAAAAAAGGCAAAAAGTTGTCCTGTCGTGAGATCGCCAGTGGCGGCGAGCCACACACCAGCGAGAAGAGACACCGCGAGAGCGAAATCTGGCACCCAGGCGAGCCAGAACCCCAAAGTGGCTTGTGCCCGGCCCTTTGCAACTTCGAGATCTCGTCCGCGTTGCGCGTCGGAGGCAAAGGCCGAGTAAGCCTCGGGGCCACGGCCGAAGGATTTGAGGATGCGGATTCCGTGGACCGATTCCTCGACCAACGTAGCCACGTCACCCCACTGGTCTTGCGCTTGTCGAGTCAAGCCCTGGAAGGACTGTCCGAAGCGTGAGCCAAACACCACCAACGGGAGAGAAAACACAAGAAAAATCGTGGCGAGTAGGGGACTCCACGAGAACAAAATGGCTAAGCCGAGCACAATGGTGATCGTGTTGGCCACAATCAGCACAAAACCAAACGACATCCACCGGCGCACCAAGCTCACGTCGTTTTGTGCACGGGAGAGCAGCTGCCCGCTGTGCCATTTGTCGTGAAACGCCACGGGAAGGTCTTGCAGGTGTTGATAGAGGCGGTTGCGCAGAGTGGAATCAATGCGGGTGCCGGGCGTGAGAACGGTGACCCGCCGAAGATAAATGAAGAGAGCCTCGGCGAGGCCCAACGCGGCGACGAGGCCGACGGCCGGCCAGACAGCCTTAGGGTCACCCTCGGAGAGCGGACCGTCTACGAGGTATTCCAGCGCCAGTGGAATCGCCAGCGCGAAGGCGCTCGACATCAAAGCCACGAGCATTCCCAAACCCAGGAGGGGAAGTTCCTTTTTTGCGTAGGGAACGATGCGAGCGAGGCCGCGGAGAACGCCGATGGGAGCACTGGGGCGTTGAGAAAGGGAAGTCATGACCGAGCTAAAACACTAACGCCCCTGGCTGAGTTCTCCTGACGGCGTCCGAGATAGCGGAACGAGGGAGAGGTGGCCTGGGAAATTATTGTTGGGGAGCGCTTTCTCCTTCGAGGACGACTCGTGTCCGGGGCAGAGCGTCGGGGTAGTTCATCTGCACCCACGCCACCATGTGCTCTCTGATGTCACAGCGAAGGTTCCACTGTTTGGAGGAGTCTTCGGCCGAGGCGACAAATCGCACCTGGATGTAGCCGCCCGAAGAGTCGGTGAGCTGGCAGCTTGCAACCCGCTTGTCCCACAGCTCCGTGGTTTCGAGGTAGCGGTGAAATTCTTTGCGCACCTTCTCCACGGGTATCGAC
>Ga0182093_1150284_pt1 | contig 14911 bp, 9 predicted proteins | sample 041ome_21_FD_127776 | JGI IMG/M metagenome (GOLD analysis project Ga0182093, IMG submission 127776) | Metatranscriptome of coastal salt marsh microbial communities from the Groves Creek Marsh, Georgia, USA - 041411BS metaT (Metagenome... | ecosystem: Environmental > Aquatic > Marine > Intertidal...
ATATATACACACACACACACACATATTGAGAGAGAGAGAAATAAAAGAATGGCGTCGAGGAGTGAAGAGGATGGTGTTGCCTTGGATGAAGAAGAAGAAAAACAGAGACAGCAACAGCAACAACAACCTTCTTCCGCGACGGTAGGATTGATGAACAACGCGTTCTTTTCCAACTTTGGCGAGACGCTCTCTCAGTACGGAAACATCGCCAAAGAAAACGCGGAGAAGTTGAAAGAGCAAATACGTTTGTCGCAAATGCAACAAACTTTGCAACAAGAGAGAGACGAACAACAACAACAAGAAAAAAAGAAAAACAAAGGCGATTACGTGCGATTACCGATCGAGAGCGCGAAACGGCTGAGAGCTTTGGACACTCAAGACGTGAACGAGCTGGAGATGTTGCACAAGGCGCAAATCGCAAAGGTTTTAGCGGAGAATGAGTTATTGAGAGAAAAAGTGAAACAGTTATCGACGAGCGAAAATTTGGAAGAGAAGGAAGACGAAGAAGCGGCGAGCAAGAAATGCGCAGAAATCGAGACGGCGACGAACAGAGTTCTCGTCATTGGACTCCAAGAGCAAGTCAGCGAGCTAGAAACAGAAGTGAAGGAAATCGAGGAGGATTTAGAGGTATCTCGAGAAAATACCAACAAATGTAAACGCGTGTTGGAAGACGTAGAGGCGAGCTACCAGACGTGTCAAACGCAAAGAGACGTGTTGAAACAAGAAGTGGAGGATTTGAAGGAAGAGTTGGCCAAAGCGTCGTCGCTCAGTGCGAAACTGGAGGAAGAAAAAGTAGAAATGGAAAGAGAGATGAAAAGGATGGCCGCATCACCACCACCACCATCACCACCACCACAACAACAACAATCAAAATCGGTAGAAAAAGATGTGAAAAAATTAGAAGATGAGTTGAAAGCGAAAGAAGACGCCATCGCTTCGCTGAAAGACCAACTGGCAAAAATGACTGAAAACGCCAAGGCGTCCGCGACGAAAAAGAGCGAAGAAGACGCTAAAAAAGATCAAACGCTTCAGGCAAAACACGAGAAGAAAATCAAATTGATGGAAGATACGGTGTCGCAGTGGAAAAAAGCAGCCTCGGAAAATCTTTCCAAAGGCGAGACGAAACTCGAAAAAGCGCTCGAGGAAGCGCGTGAGGAGAGGAAACAGTTTCAAGCGAAAATCAAAACGCTCGAGTCGAGAGTGAAAGAGGCGGAAGAAACGGCGAAAAAGTTTGAGACGTTAGCGAACGATGCCATGGATTGCGGCAGACAACTCGAAAGCGAAGCGAACGAAACGAGCACGAAACAACTCGAAGAGATGAAGGAAAAATTAAACGAATCGAAGGAAACTTCGCGAGAGTATTCTCTTCGCGTCCGCGAACTCGAACAGGAGTTGTTAACGACCAGAGAGGACTTACAGGACGCAAAAACAGTCGCGAACGATTCGAAAACGAAAAGTGAAACGAAACTCGCGGCGTTGGAGCAACAGCTGAAAAGCTTGAAGGAGCAAAAAGACGATTTCGAAATGCAAAAGAACGAGGCAATATCGGAGATGGAAGCGATGCGTTTGGACATGGAGTTGGAGTTCGAACAGAGATTAGAGCAAAGGTCAGACAAGACAAAGGAGAACGCGCGATTAGAAATTGAGCGCAAAGATTTGTTGAGCAGCTTAGAAGAGAAAGAGAGAGAGTTAGAGAGGAGCTTACAATCGCTTCAAGCCAGAACGAACGAGTTGAACGAGGCGAAGAAAGAATTGAGCGAATTCAAGAGAGAATATTCAGCGCTCGAGAATCAAATGAAAGCGTCAGTTTCGGAACAAAAACACAACAAAGCTGTCTCCTCTTTGCATGCAACATCGCATTCTTCGCAAGAAAAGGAAGACGAAATCTCGTTGGTAGCGTCGTTGGAAACCGCTTTAAAACGAGCGAAAGAATCGAAAGCTACGGCGCTGGATACGGTCAAAGAGTTGAAGAAAGAACTGGAAACGGTGAAACTTGAATTTGACGAGTGGCGAAAGAAAGCGAGAAAAATTATGACTGAGAAAGACGCCGAGTGCGACGAGTTGCGAAAATTAACCGGTGGTACTAGTGGCGTCGTTGGTTCGCGAAATTCAAGTTTCAGCTCGCTGAAATCCGGAGACGGCAACAACGTTGCCAGCAGCAGCAGAGGACTAGACAAGCAAGAATTCGGATACATCAAAGCTGTCGTTTTGAAATTCTTGATGTGCGACGAGTGGACCCAACAAGAGGCGGTGTTGAAAATTCTCATATCGCTCTTTAACATCGACGATGATCCCGAACAGTTGAAGAAAGTTCGCGACGCGAGAAGGTTCTTGGAACCTACGCCGATTTCTACCGCGGAGGTGTCTCTGGCGAAATATGGCGAGGACTCAGTGAATTACTTCACGAACGATATTCTAGGCTACGGCGACATCATTTAGCGAAGGGTAGGACAACGTCATTTGGGAACTACCTTATTATTTATAACATTAAAACTAGTTGCGCGCTAAACTAACTTCTATTCTTACATACTAATCATGCATTGGCGGTTTTGAGCTCGATGTCGCAATAAATCGGTAAATGATCGCTCGGTTCACCTTCGCAAGGACAACCGTCGAACAACAAATCTCTGCTTTTGATTTCTCCTCTGTGCGTGACTTTTTCGATCCAATTTTTCGAAGCGAATATATAATCTATAGTTTCCGTAAACGACGGCGTCACGTTCGTATATTCCGGTTCTCGACCAGTCTCTTCGTCTCTCATTAAACTCACGTAGTCGTTGTCAATCATACTTTTATACACGTCTGAAGTTGCGATACTGTTAAAATCGCCGCCGATTAAAACATTACCTTCAGTTTTTGACCATCGCTTGACTTCTTCTCGCAGGTATTCCGCCTGTTTCAACTTGACATGCGCTTTAGTTGGATCCCAATACAAGTGCGTGGACACGCACGTTATCGGTACGTTCGACGCTTTGTGTAGCAACATCACGCACGCCGCGACGCAGTCTCGTTCGTACTCTTTCTTTTCCTCTTCGTTTTCTTTCGTCGACGCCAACTCGTTGAACTCCACGCCCAACGTGCTCAACAACTCAAACTTTTCTTTATTCCAACACACCAAACTCCCGTCTCTTTTCTTGTTCGATTTCTGCGTCCTCTGCTTATAAAACACCCCCATGTTCATCTCATTCTCGATGAACTCTTTCCACTCGCTTTCAAACTCATCCACCTCTTGCAAACAGAAAACATCCGCTTTTATTTCCTCTTTTAACTTCACTCTGAGTTGTTCTTTTCGTTGCTTCCATTTCAACAAACTTTTCGGCGTCGTCCAGTGAAACCACTCGGATTTCACGTAACACTGCGCCAAGACGTTGTACGAACACATTCGGAAAACAGACGCCGACGAAGACGACAGGCTTTGCGAGGCGCTGGCGGCGGCGGCGGCGGCGGCGGCGGAGCAGAAGAGGGACATTTTCTTTCTCGTATGTGTAGTAGTAGTGCAGAAGAACTTTTTTGAAGAAGAGTTTTGTTATATTTTTATACTCGTACGCGAAGAAGAAAAAAAGTCGAGAGTGAGAGGTTTTCGTCTTTTGTCTCGCGCTTTTTTCCCTCACAAAGAAAGAAAAAAGAACAACAAAAAAGAAAGAGGTGAGGGATGTCTTCTTCTAGACTTTTCTCTCTGGCCGCGTCTTCTTCCTCGGCTTCGGCTGCCTCGTGCTCATCGACGGCGCCGCGGCGGGTTTACGACGCTCGCTCTTCTTCGTTTTCTCCGTCGAAGAGGAGATGCGCGAAACAGAGCAAAAGTAAAAGGCAAACAACAACAACAACACAGAGAAGAAAAACATTTCATCAAGATAAAAGAGGAAGAGTCGTCGTCGTCTTTTCGGCGTCGTCGTCTTCGTCGTCGTCTTCATCGACCGATGAAAGCGACGAGAACGGAGATAAAGTTTCGTTCGACCAAACTTTACTCACGGTCGCTAAAAAAGCCGCTTCGGAGATTTCCTCCGGGATGACCATAGCCGTCGGTACGGGAAGCATATGTTCAAAGTTGTTGGACGTTTTAGAGGAGGAGAAAGTGTTCGACGTGAAATACGTGCCGGCGTCGACGTTAGCGGCGAAAGAATTGGCGCTGAGAGGTTTGGCACCCGTGGTGGATTGCGAAGAGACGCCAGCTATCGACGTGGTGTTTGTGCAGCCGGACGAAACGGCCATCTACGACGGCAACATCGTTTCGATCTTGGATAGAAAGCAAACGCCGATACAACCGTCCATAACGACGACGAGAAACGTGCTCAAGAAATCGTTGAAAACGATATTGTTGACGGAGCAATTTCGAGAGTACGTGGGTGGTTCCGTTCCAGTTGAGATTGAGATGGAGAATTGGGAGGAAACCGCGGAAGATTTGGACGATTTGTTTTTGGGCGACGCGGAGTTGTGGCGAAGAGGCCAATCCGGAGATCAACAGTCGCACCCCATGGGTGGGAAAAACCCGTTCGTTTCACCGGATGGAACGACGACCATAGTAGACATAAAGTTCGAAGACGCGTTGAAAGGTGGGCGATACACGAAAGGATTCGTATTAGCCGGAGAAGACTGTTCGCCGTTTCAAATCCAAGCGGAAATTGAAAGCGTCGACGGCGTCGTCGCGCACGGCTTGTTCACCACCGCGGACGCGGTGTTGGCCCCGTGGGGAGACGGTGGATTGACTCCGTTGCTTTTACACAAAGGCGAGGAATTACCGATCGATTGATTGATGTGTGAAAGGTTTGAGTGTTTTATCGATTGCTTTTTTATTTTGTTTTGCCCCTTTATTAAAAATAGTAGCTCCGCGTGTGGTTTATGTAACGAATACGAGCGATACGAAACAATACACACACACACTTTTGTGTGAAACCTCCCTCTTCTCTCTTTCCTTTTTTTTCTTTTTTTCTCTGTCTTCTTGTCTGCTTGTGTGTGATCAATATACGAAATACGTGTTTTTGAACTAAAATCGCAAGTCAAAACACACGCGCCACAACATCTTCTCCACGCGCTGCCCGGTGGTGGCCGCGTTGTTGGTGCAAAAGCACACACACACACATATACACACATCAGTAACGCGAGGTTTCGTTTTAGTTTTGCCATCGAACGCGAGCGTTTGACGATAACAAGAAGAAGAAGAAAATATGCGTCACGAAACGTACGCGAGAACGCCCCCGGACTCTCCGACGTTTAGCAACAATTCTCCGTATCACTCGTCCACGCCTTCATCCGCCTCTCAAGGAGGACAAGCGATATTCAACGGGAACGGAAGTCCTTCCAAACACATCTCGCAGTTGATGGAGTTGAACTGTTCAGTCGGGAAAGGGAGAAGGAAAATCAATACGACGAGCATGGCGTTAGAGTCGAGCGCGTCCATGCCTTCTCTCTCCCCTCACCAAAGAGAACAACAACAACAACAACAAATGTCTTCGTCTTCGGGGATGTTCCGATCGAAAGTTGATGAACGCGTCTCCGCGAACGGAGGGAATCGAGAACCGTTTCTGATCGGTGTCGCCGGAGGCACGGCATCTGGGAAGTCCACCGTGTGTAATCTCATCATGAACTCGTTGCAAGAAAAACGCGTGGTGTTGTTAGCGCAAGACTCGTTTTATCGACCTTTAACCGAGGAAGAGAGAAAGAACGTCAAACAGTACAACTTTGATCACCCGGACGCGATTGAATGGCCTTTAATCGTGAAAACGCTGAAAGATTTGCTCTTGCGGAGGAACGTTAAAGTGCCGGTGTATGATTTCGTGACGCACTCGAGGAAGGAAGGAGTGGATATAAACGTCGAACCAGGGGACGTGATCATCATTGAAGGTATTCTGGTATTAGCGATGGAAGCGGTGAGAGATTTGTGTCACATGAAAATTTTCGTAGACACCGACGACGATTTGCGTTTGGCGAGAAGAATGAAAAGAGATACGTTGGAACGAGGGAGACAGGTGGACGGGGTGATTTTACAATACACGACGTTTGTGAAGCCGATGTTTGAGGCGTACGTTTCTCCGTCGAAGAGAAACGCGGATATCATCATCCCGTGGGCGGGTGGGCAAAACTCCGTCGCGATTGATTTAATCGCTAAGCACATTCGAACGAAGCTCGGCCAAACGGATTTGAGAAGAATTTATCCCAATTTGGTCGTGCTACCGCCGCACTTCCAGATTCGAGGGATGCACACGATTATCCGCGACCGAACTGTATCGAGGTCGGATTTCGTCTTTTATTCCGATCGCATCATTCGTTTGGTCGTCGAGCACGCGTTGGGATATTTACCGTTCAAAGAGCATCAGATTGAAACACCAACCGGAGAAACGTACCGCGGAGTTTCTTTTTACTCGAAAATATGTGGCGTGTCCATGATTCGAAGCGGCGAAGCGATGGAAAACGCGTTGAGAGCGTGTTGTAAAGGCATCAAGATTGGTAAAATTTTAGTGAAAAGAAGAGACAAAGACGGGTTGGGAAGTGAGTTACTGCGACGCGAATCGCCTCCGGTTGAAGAAGAAGAAAACGTTGACGACGTAGATTCCGACGAGGACGAGTTAGACTTGAGTAAGTTACCGGACGTCTTGTACCAGAAATTGCCGTCTGACATTTCCGAACGGTACGTCTTACTCTTGGACCCGTTATTAGCTACGGGATATTCTGCCATGGCGGCCATAAACACCTTAAAAGCTGAAGGCGTTTTAGAGGAACGCATTTTATTTGTCTCTGTGATTGCATCCACGCAAGGCGTGCACCAATTATGTACGAAATTTCCGAGGATGAAAATTATCACTTCTGAAGTTGATGCGGGGTTGTCGGACGACAATCGAGTGTTGCCCGGTGTCGGGGAATTTGGCGATCGATATTTCGGGACCGAGAAAGACGACGACGAGTTTATCGTCGGTTCGCCGAGTAAATATTGATTGATGTGTAATAATACTGTTTCTACATACGAATGTCTATAAAATCTACTGCTGCTATCGCACACGCAGTGCTATGCTTTAACACGAATCAATCACCTACGCAATCAAAAGTTTCCTCACCTTCGCTTCCAACGCGTATAAATGTTTATCTTCGATATTGAACGATCGCATCGCGTCCGCTAAATTGAATAAATACTCGTAATTTGGACCGCTCGGACCTTTTGCGTTGGCTATAACCGTTGCTATTTCATCTATAGATTGTTCGCCCACCCAATTCACGTTCTTCTCGTCCTCTGTCGCTATCCAGCACACCGCTTTCGAGCTAATCAGCTTCTTCGTCTGCTTCGCGTCGTCGTCGCCGTCTTCGTATATTTCTAACTGCACGCGCAAATCGTATTGCTTTTCTCGAAACTCTAAATTCTCCATGCACTTTTCCACGTCTTCTTTTCTGATTCTATAAGCGACGCCAGAAACGGGAGAGTTCTTCGAGCATTTCGTCATCGTTACGGTTCGTCCCGGAAACTCTAAAGTGCCTCTGTGGTCCGTGGAACCTTGGTAGAATCTTCTCTGCCATCCGAACGCTTTACACCGAACGGTTTCCACTGGTGTGATCCCTTCAATCTCAAACTTCCATACGATGGATCCATATCCAAACACATACAGATCCCCGTTCTCTTCTAATGTTATCTCTTCGTGTGCTTCTCTTTCCATGGGACTGAAGCCGTCGTTTTTATAGTTATTATTAGGGGTTGCGCTCCTCATCGTCGTCGTCTTTGGAGAACAACGACGACGACGACGAAGAAGAAGAATGTTAGCACTACTATTGCGCGAACGAGGGAGAATTGCAGAGTACTGGCACGAATTTTGCGCGGCTCGCATTTGATTTTCTTCCTTTCTTGCGCGACGAGAAAAACAAGGGGTGGGAAGTCGCGCGCGTGTGTTCTCCGTGGTGTAAAAATGTGGATAGAGTGGTCGCAACTGTGTGACTTTTTCATTTAGCTGATTACTAGGTTTCTAGGTTACCACACACGCGCGCATAATATCTAAGAATCATCGTCATCACTCTTGTCATTCATCACCAGGACGCACCTCGTCTGGCATGTATAACGAATACACAAGCGTTAAAAGTTGATCGACTTTGTCCTTTTGCACCTGCTCGCCTCCACCGTCGCCGATGTTCTTTGCCCGGTCTCTCAAAACGTCTCTGGCGTGAGAGACGTCGATTTCGTTGTTTTCTAAATCGACGAAAATGCGTTTCTGAATCGCATCGTCTAATGTCGCCCATAAATGCGCAATGATGATGGCGACGTTTTCTAGACTCGACAATCCGTGGTCGAGTTTTTCTAAGTAAATATCTTGCTCTTCCTCGGAGTCTTGCGGGTTTTCGTTGGTTTCGATTTTCGATACTCTTTTGCCGTAGGAAACGTACGATTCGACGAGTAAATCGAGCTTTACGAACGAGTCTTCCACGAACTTCGAGACGACGCGGTTATATTTCGCCGTGTTTTTCGCGACGTCGATATTTTGGAACAGGGATGCAATAATGGATAACGTGCGTTCACACTCGGCGTCGACGTAATCGTTGCCATACTTTTTGCGAATCTTTTTAATCTTCTTTTCGTCGCCGCTGAAACAACCAACAAAGGTGGAAAAGATTGTTTTCAAACCGAGTGCGTCGATGAATTGCAAGCACCCGAGCTCGTTCTCTGTCAACGCAAAATCTAAAATTTTCAACGCTGAGACTCGGACGAACAGTTTTGATTTCACGCAGATCAACATCAACTCCAAACCTTCTAAATTGAAAAAAGTCTCTTGACCTTTCTTCGTTTGAAGTAAAGCGCACAACGCGTCGGCGAGATTCTCGACGATTTCTCGTTCCTCGCTATCTTGCGGTTCTTTCTTTTTATAAGTTGAGATTGCCATCATGATTGGATCCATAAACGCATCGTTCGCTAATAACATCGATTCTTTTACGGATTCGTCGCACCCCGTGGTTAAAATCGAGAGCAACTCGGACGCTTGTAACTTTACGCCATCCGTACTTTGTTTCTTCCCTATTCTTTCCAGTAAGTACTCTTTCAATCGCGTGTTGCCTTCGTGCAAAAAGTATTCGCAAATCTCGCTCGTGCCTCCGCTGATTTCAACCGCGTTTTCTACGATTTGTAAAATAGTCTCCTCGGCGTTTCGTTTCGTCTCTTCCCCGGCTAAATCTTCTTCTCCTTCGTTCTTCTTTTTTTTGGGCATAGTAAAGAATCGATCCATCAAGCAATCGACGAGCATTTTGATTCCATCGTTCTCTCTCAAGCAGTTTAACAGCTGAAACGCCTGCCTGTTTTCGTCCTCCTCGCCTTCGTTGCTCGCGTCTGGATCGAACAACTCTCGAAATAACTCTAAAATGTCAACGCATATGTCCTCGTTCTCGTGCGCCAACACAGAGAGTAAACTCGGCACGCACTTCGTATCGATCAAAACGTGAAACAAACTCGGTGCGGATGCTAACGACTGCAAATTCTTAATCGCGTTATCCAATTCAACCTCTGAGTCTAAAAACTTCTCCGGTTTCGTTGAAAACTTTGCTCTCTTTTCCACGTTTTCGTTCAAAGCTCTTTCGAACTGAATCACCAACTTTCTGACACTCTTCACGGTCAATTCCGTCGTCTCTTTGGTGATGTCCGGATTGTTCTGCTCAATTTCAGCGAGCATTTTATCGTAATCTATTTTTGTTGTTGTTGTTGTTGTTGTTGCTCCTGCTGCTGTCGTCGTCGTCGTCGTCGCGGTCTCGTGGGATGTCTTTCGTCTCTTCATCAACGCGGTATCATCATCGAAGGCGGCGAATTCTTCTTTGTAATACCCGACGCCTTTCTCTCCGTTTTGGAACTTGTACCCATCTCTCGGTCCTTGAAATCCACCCGGAGCTGGAAGGAACGCATCCGCGTCTTCCTCATCTCCGTTGTTACCGTCTAACGTTTTGATGAGATTTTCAGTCAGTTGAACGCCAGAAGAAGACATTATTCGTTCAAAAGTGTGTTAGAAAATGTGATTTGTGATGCCGGGGTGCAGTCGTACATATATTTTATGGTCATACGAGTTAAAAAATTCAAAAAAATGTGTGAGTGCGAGACTTTTGGTTCTTAATACTAGTTTAACATCAAATAACAACGACGAGAACAAAAAGTACCGTTATTATATGTATATATATATATGTGTGTGTATTTACTTGCTCACGCCGGTGGAACCAAAACCACCCGCACCGCGTTCAGTCGCTTCCAAGTCTTCCACTTCGACGCACTCCGGCGTGGTGATTCTCTCCAAAATCATTTGCGCGATTCGGTCGCCTTTCTTCACCTCGAAATCCTCGTCTCCAAAGTTGGCCAAAATGACGCCGACGTTTCCACGGTAGTCGTAATCGACCACACCGGCTAATACGTCGATGAATTTTTTATACGCCAAACCGCTTCTTGGAGCGATTCGAGCGTACGTGTTCTTTGGAATCGCAATGGACAAGTCCGTCTTGACGAGCTCCTTCGATTTCGCTTTGACGACGCAATCGTACGCGGCGGATAAATCGTACCCAGCCGCGCCATCCGAGCCTCGAACAGGGATCGTCGCGTGCTCGGAAAGTTTCTTCACTCTCAACTTGTTTTCAAATAAGTCTTCCTCGCTCATCATTTTAGCCTTCTTTTCGATTTCGTTTCCTTCACCTCCGGATCCCATTTTTGTTGTTGTTAGTGTTCTTTTGCTGATGTTTTTGTTGTTGCGTGTGTTGATATTAATTCTACGTGTGACGACGCGATTAATATTAATATTACTGGTAGTAGTCGTGATAGCAGTGCGCGGGAAGATAAACTGACGTTTGTAGTTGATATTGCGCGCGAGTCTGTACATCAAAGTGAAGAGAAGATGTTGAAGAAACGCGACGCGATGTGTTTTTTTGAAAATTGTTTTTTGAAAAAAAGAGCGGGAGAGACAGAGCGAGAGCGAAGAGTTTTTGTGTTTTTCTTCCTCTCTTTTGTTTGAGTGGAACCGGAAAACGTACGAGGTACGAGAGGAGAGAGATCTCTAATGTATCCGTCGTGTGCCACATCACCTTTTTTTTTCCCTTTTTCGCACGTATGGTACGCTGTGTGTCGTCGTCGTCGTCGTCACTTTTTCTTCCCAATAAACGCGCGCGATACACAAAAGAGTTTGCGTGAGATTGAGAGCACGAGAGAGACTCGAATCCAACTATATAACGCGTTGAATCGAGCTTTGACTACCACTACGCGACGACGACGACGAACGACTGCGAAGAACACGACTTTACCCACGTGCGCGCGGTCTGAAATCAACACGAGAAATCCACTCCACATATAAAGTGACGACGATAAAACGGAGAAGAGATGGCTGCTGAAGAGGCAAAAATAAAAATCGGGGTCCTCGCTTTGCAAGGCTCCTTTCGCGAGCACTGCTCGATGATTCGAAGATGCGGCGGCGAAGCGGTTGAGATTCGCTCCGCGTCTCAATTAGAAGGGTGCCAAGGTATGATTATCCCCGGTGGAGAAAGTACCACCATGGCAAACATCGCGAGACGGTGGAACTTGTTCGATGCGTTGAGAGAGTTTGAGGACGAAGGCGAACGTTGCGTGTGGGGAACCTGCGCCGGATTAATCTTCTTAGCCGATCGCATCGAAGAAGGAGCAAAACAAGGCGGTCAAGAGCTTTTAGGTGGCATCGACGTGGACGTCTCTCGTAACTTTTTTGGCTCGCAAATCGATTCTTTCGAGACGACGATACCGTGCGACATCCCGGGATGTTCGGAAAACGACGTCAAGTGTCGAGCGATTTTTATCCGAGCACCGGCGATTAAGAAAGTAGGCAAAGACGTCGAGGTTTTAGCAAAATATTACTTATCCGATGAGAAGAAGAAAGAGATGGGCGTGGACATAGAATCGGTGGTGGTGGCGGTGAAACAAAAGAACTTGTTGGCGACGAGTTTCCACCCGGAGTTAACGAGCGATTTGAGATGGCACGAGCTCTTCATGCGAATGAGCAAAGGGTGCAAACCGTTCCAAAGCAAATTGGCAAAAGTTGGGGAAGATAGAAAACCAGAAGAATTTAAGCCTTTGTACGTACACCCAGATTTGCCGGTGTTCAAGGACCAAGTCATCGCGGATGTGATGAAATAAGAGAGTTATTGATTTATTTAATACGCAATTTTTTTACACAACCACACTAGTACGTTTGTATTCATTTCCATTTTTTTGGGAGAGGTGTTTTGTTCGTGCGGATTTTGATCACAACATCTACTTATTTATCGTCGTACGCGTTTCTTAAGAGTTCGTATTTACCACCTTTTCGCATGAGCTCATCGTGCGATCCACTCTCTGCAACTACAGAGCCGACGCCAGTTTCGTTCTCGAGTAAGTAGATGCGCGTGGCATTGCGAATCGTACTCAGTCGATGTGCGATAACAATCGTACTTCTTTGTTTCCCGTCCGCGATGACGGCATCGAGAGCAGCTTGCACCAATTTTTCTGATTCGTTATCGAGCGCCGATGTTGCTTCATCGAGAAGAAGAATCTTAGGCTCGTGCACAATTGCGCGAGCGATGGCGATCCTCTGCTTTTGACCTCCGGAAACTAAAGAGCCGCCAACGCCAACGTCGGAGTCGTACCCTTGCGGCATGTTCATGATGAATTCGTGCGCGTTGGCAATTTTAGCAGCTGCTATGACTTTTTCACGAGAGGCTTCGCTCGTAGGTGACCCAGAAGCGATGTTATCGTGAACGGATCCGGAGAATAACACGGGTTCTTGCTCGACGAGACCGATTTGCGCGCGAAGCCACATAACGTCGAGCTCTTTTATATCTACGCCATCGAAAAGAATCTTGCCACAATCGCTCCCGGGAACAACTAAAGAGGTCAAGTCGCCTTCGCTTCCACCGTTACCTTTTGCAGACAAAGATTTGGGCGCAACCGCATCGTAAAAGCGCTCTAAGAGTTGGACCGCGGTAGACTTGCCCGAACCACTCGTACCAATGAGCGCGATGGTTTCACCCGATTTCACGTTCATGTTCAAACCGTTCAATACAGGCGCATCTCGCGTCGGGTAAGAAAACTTCACCTCTTGGAATTCGATGGTGCCCGAGAAGTTATCCACAACTTTACCGCATTTTGACTCTTTCGCTTGAGCATTCGTCATTGGAATGATTCGCGCATCTCCACTTTCGACGAAAGGGTTCGAATCAATGGGAGGCTCGCGATCGATGAGCTCAAAGATTCGACTCGCCGCAGTGTTACCTGCGGTTTTATCACCCATGAACATCGCCGCCTGACCAGCGCCAGCCGCGCAGAAACCGAGCGCCCAAAGGGATTTCATAAAATCGATAAACGTGAGATCACCTTTGTTGATGAAATAGCCGCCGAGCCAAAACGCGTAGCCGTAGAAGCCCATTGTTATGGCTTGACTGATGCCAAACGTTGCACCTGCGCGCATGGACTCGTTTCGCTCGGCTCGACTCGGTTCAACCAATAAGGTGCCGTACAAACCGGCGATGCGTTTTTCCAAGCCGAACGCTTGCACGTCTCTGATCATCTGCACCGCCTCGCTTACGACGGACGATGACTTTTTTGTCGCATCGGTGATTGCTGATGCGCCACCGTCGCCCAAATTCTTCATGTTGAGCATTTCTCCGACAGATAAGAGGGGAACCGCGGCGAGTAAGCACAGACCGAACTTCCAAGACGACGTCAGCGATAAGCCGAGACCGAAGCCTAAAGCGCCCATCGTTTGGATAAATCCACCGAGCGATTGTCCAGTCATGTTGCGTACTTTGGAGGTTTCGACTGACAACACTTGCGTAAGTGCGCCGACTGAGTTCTCCGGGTTGTCAAAAAACGGTATATCTTGACGCATCATCGCGCGAAATGCATGCGAACGCAAACGTCTCGTCAACCGTTCCCCAACGATGCCAAATATACCTCCTTGAACACCAGAAGCAATAAATGCCGCGATGGCAACGCCAAACATGGCGATCGCTAAAGTTTCCGAACGATCGCGCATGTAGTCGGTATCGAAATTGAAGAATAACGCCATAATCTCCGCGAAAACAAACGCGACCGCGGGCATGATACATCCATTCACAACGGCGACAAAGCACCCGAAGATGACGAGAGGGAACTCCGGCTTTGAGTAGCTCCAAACTCTACTCGTTTTCACTTCGTACTTATCCGATTTCTTACTCTTTTTATCTTTTCTCTTGACTTCATCTCCTTTGGAGATTTCGCTCAAGTTGGCGTAGCTGTCGGATTTACCTCCAGAAAAACCTTTCCCGTCAATTTGTGAGTTTTCAGCAGAAGCGAGCGAGGCGAAAGATGCTTTCGAACTCGATTTTTTCATCGATTTCGAAGATGCTGAAGGTGCGTTGTCATCTTTCGATAAACCTACCAAAGCGCGATACTTTCCATCCTTGCCCAATTTCATGAGTTCATCGTGCGTGCCTTGCTCCATGACTTCGCTTCCCGCGGATGGATCATTCCCTGGCTTTCCAAGGACGACAATTTTGTCTGCGTTTCTAACCGTCGTCAAGCGATGCGCAATGACAATGGTCGTTCTCGAGCCATCCGAAACCAACGAATCCAAGGCGGCTTGAACGAGACGTTCATTCTCGGTATCCAAGGCAGACGTTGCTTCGTCTAATATTAACACAGGCGGGTTTCGAAGCGCGGCACGTGCGATTGCGATTCGCTGCTTTTGACCGCCCGAAAGTTTTGCATTCTTCCCTCCAACAATGGTGTGATAGCCATCCGGAAAACTTTGAATGAATTCGTGTGCACGCGCAACACGCGCCGCGCGCTCGATATCTGCATCAGTGATGGATGCCTTGGCCGAGGAAATCGCTCCCGCTGCGATGTTTTCGGCAATTGAAGCTTCGAAGAGTAACGGTTCTTGAGAAACGATACCAATAGCGTCGCGCAGGGCATTGATCTTGAGCGTTCGAATGTCGA
>Ga0182093_1880392_pt1 | contig 14900 bp, 10 predicted proteins | sample 041ome_21_FD_127776 | JGI IMG/M metagenome (GOLD analysis project Ga0182093, IMG submission 127776) | Metatranscriptome of coastal salt marsh microbial communities from the Groves Creek Marsh, Georgia, USA - 041411BS metaT (Metagenome... | ecosystem: Environmental > Aquatic > Marine > Intertidal...
GCGAGATTCGGATACACGCCAAAAAGTTGAACTCTACCAACTCTACGAGGAGCAGTGTCAGCGAGAAGGCGTCGTGGATTTCGGGGAACTGATTCTGAGAAGCTACGAGCTGTTGCGTGACAACGCCATGGTGAGGGAGCACTATCAGCGGCGTTTCCGTCACCTCTTGGTGGATGAGTTTCAGGATACCAATCGCTTGCAATACGAGTGGTTAAAGCTCTTGGCGGGCGGTGACAATGCCATGCTTGCGGTCGGGGATGACGACCAAAGCATCTATGCATTTCGGGGCGCACGTGTCGGCAACATGGCGGATTTTGTGCGCGAGTTCGACGTAAAGCACCAAATTAAGCTGGAGCACAACTACCGCAGTTGCAGCAATATTTTGGATACGGCCAACGTCCTGATCAGCAACAACCGCCACCGCCTGGGGAAAAATCTGCGTACCGAGGCCGGTGCAGGTGAATTGGTGCGGGCCATGGAGGCGCCCTCTGACTACGCCGAGGCCGACTGGTTGATGGATGAGGTCAAGCAACTGGTGCGTGAGGGCATGTCACGTCAGGAAATTGCCATCTTGTATCGCAGCAACGCGCAAAGCCGGGTGATAGAAACCGGCTTATTCAACAACAGCATTCCTTATCGCGTCTACGGTGGCTTGCGATTCTTCGAGCGGGCAGAAATTAAGAACGCCTTGGCGTATTTGCGGCTCATAGAGAACCCACGCGACGACACCAGTTTTTTGCGCGTCGTCAACTTCCCGCCGCGTGGGATTGGTGCACGTAGTGTGGAGCAGTTGCAGGATGCCGCAGCCAGTCACCGTTGTGCCTTGTCCGATGCTGTGGATGCGGTGTCGGGTAAGGCCGGGGTGAACTTGCGCGCCTTTGTGGCAAAAATTGACGTCATGCGCGAGCAGTCAGTGGGTAAAAATTTGCGCGACATTATCGAAATGGTGTTGGACTATTCGACACTCGTGACCCATTACGAGAGCGAGCGTGAGGGGCAAGACCGGGTAGAGAACTTGGGTGAATTGGTGAATGCGGCGGAGAGCTTTGTTAGCCAAGAGGGCTTCGGGCGTGACGCAGTTGCCTTGCCTGAAGACGATGTGCGCGTTAACGCAGAGTTGCAAGCCCTCAATGCGGGGCTCAATGCCACATACAAGGGCCATGACTTGGACTCAGAGCAAGACGCCGCGTCTGGCGATTGGGATGACAGCCTGCCTTTTGAGGCCTTGGCAACCGAGCGGCCAGGTGGGGTGGATGGGGTTGGGGTGCCCGCGCCCGATGCGGAGACGGGCGAGGTACTGTCCCCTTTAGCGGCTTTTCTAACCCACGCCGCGTTGGAGGCTGGCGACAACCAAGCGTCTACTGGCCAAGATGCGGTGCAGCTCATGACGGTTCATGCCTCCAAGGGGCTGGAATTTGACGTTGTCTTCATTACCGGACTAGAAGAGGGGTTGTTCCCCAATGAGCGCGCGCTGGCCGACTTTGACGGCTTGGAGGAGGAGCGTCGCCTGATGTATGTTGCCATCACGCGCGCGCGCAAACGTCTGTATCTGACCCACTCGCAAACACGCATGTTGCATGGGCAAACGCGCTACAACATTCGCAGCCGTTTCTTTGATGAGTTGCCTGAAGAAACCCTCAAGTGGCTGTCGCCGCCGCGGGGACAGTTCTCTGATAACCAAGCGGGTGGCGCGCACAAGGGGGGGTGGAACGGGTTTCAGTCAAACGCCAAAGTCGCTTCCCCCGCGTGGTCGCCTGCATGGCACGGGGACACCTCTGGCGGGAAAGATCCCGAGCCGACGTCACGCGGTGATGCGGCGGCGGGCTTGCGTGCGGGCACGGCGGTTTTTCACAATAAATTTGGTGAAGGCAAGGTACTTGCCATTGAGGGGCAGGGGGCCGATGCACGGGCACAAGTGAACTTCCCCCGGCATGGCACCAAGTGGCTGGCGCTTAGCGTCGCCAAGCTCACGGTCGTCGAATAGGTCGCCGCTGGGGCTGGTTGCGAGGGCTTATACCGTGGTGTCCACGATGTGTTCGATGACAAAGCTATCGCGGTAGGTGGCGTAAATCGAGGCGAAAAACATAGAGGCCAACACCATACCCAGTGGGGCGACGAGGGCACCGATCATCTGCGGGCCAGCGAGCGCCGAGGCGATGGTGACAATCACCAGACTCGCTAGCGCAAACAGGACAAACCAGCAGCCCATGTAGACGACCATGGCTCCCTTGTTTTTCCAGCATGCCGCCATGCTGAAAAACAGGCTTTTCGCGGGTGAGACGTCGTTCCAAAAAACCAAGGCGGGGGCGTGCCAGAACATAGCGCCTAATGGGATGTACATCAGCGTACCCACCCACATCGCGGTATAAAAACCATCGGACTCAATCATTTCCATGGTCACGGGCTCGCCGAACAGGTAAACCTTTGCAAACTGTCCGCCGTCGATCAACACCGTGAGTCCGACAACCAATAGAAAGGCCACGGTGTACAGCGCGCCTAGGTGCAACATGGCTTGGCGCTTGGCTGCCCCATGTATGAAGGCGGTGAACAAGACCTTTGGCATGGGGAATGTCCCTGCTGCGGCCATCGCAGAGGCCTGCATGAGTCCCAGTGTGGCGGCGGGTAAGGCCGCAAGCGCGAGTGCGCCGCCGACCATGGGCACCATGGTGATCACGGAGATAACGCCCATGAATAAAAAGAACAGGCCGCCCAAAGCCAGGGGCTGCTTGAAAAAAGTGCGTACGCCACCGCGCACCCATTCAGCGCCTGTTTTTGGGGTCACTATATTTAGTTTCATAAGCTCAGCGCGTGTTGACTCCGTTGGGTGAGGATGCGTTCAAAGTGTGTGGGGTCATGAGGGGTCAGCATACTGGCTTCGCGCGGCAGGTAAAAATCCCATAACCGCGAGATCCAGAAACGCAAGGCAGCGGCGCGCAACATGGGGTTAAGCATCTGGCGCTCCGCAGCGGTTAAGGGGCGAACGGCTTGGTAGGCCTGCAACAAGGCTTGCACGCGACCATCTTCCCACACGCCAGTTGCGAGATCAATGCACCAGTCGTTTAGACACACGCACAAGTCGAATAAAAGAGAGTCGTTACCTGCAAAATAAAAATCAAAAATGCCTGTCAAGGTCTCACCTTCAAACATGGCGTTGTCACGAAACAGGTCGGCGTGCACGGGGCCGCTGGGCAAGGCTTGGTAAAGCGCCTCCGCTTGGCAGTGGTTTTGAAAGGCCAGCTCTTGGGCAAGCAGCGCCCGCTGTGCATCTGACAGGTGGGGGGTAATGGCGGGGACCGTCTCATTCCACCAAGGCAGCCCGCGCAGGTTGCGCTGCGTGCTGGGGTAGTCTTGTCCCGCGAGGTGCATCTTGGCCAAGGTCTCGCCTAAAGCGGCGCAGTGCACCGTGGTGGGTGCCAGCTGACTTTTACCCGCTAATTTGCTGACAACGGCAGCGGGTTTGCCGCAAACGGTGTGCAGTATGGCCCCTTCGGCATTGGGTACTGGAGCCGGTACGGCGACCCCTTTATCCGCCAAGTGGCGCATAAGTTCGAGGTAAAAGGGGAGTTGTGCGTGGCTCAAACGCTCGAACAGGGTGAGCACATGGGTGCTGGCCACACCGTCCTTTTCGGTCGTCATGAAAAAATTGCTGTTTTCTATGCCGCCGCTAATCCCTTGCAAAGCGGTGAGGGTGCCTAGGTCAAGCGTGTTGACCAGCGCTTGCGCCTGATCGTCAGAAACTTCGGTGTAAACAGCCATAACGAATAGAGGGTGTCCGGGATGGTTTGGAGTGGTGTCTGTGAGGCGTACCGCTGGGACGTCGCTACGAAAGTGCGAAAAAAGCGGCTGATCGGCCAAGCGACATTGTAGGGCTTGCGCATAATGTGGTTTATGACGACTTCAAATTCCGAAAAAACGCTGGTCTTAGTCGACGGCTCCAGTTACCTGTACCGCGCATTTCACGCCATGCCTGATTTGCGGGTCGACCGCAATGACCCTCAAAGTGCGCCAACAGGCGCGGTGCGTGGGATGGTCAATATGATGCAGTCGCTGGGTCGCGAGGTTGCCAGCGACTACGCGGTGTGCGTCTTTGATGCGCCAGGTAAGACCTTTCGCGATGATTTGTACCCCGCATACAAAGCACAGCGCTCCCCCATGCCGGATGACCTGCGTGCGCAGATTGAACCCGTGCACGAGGTGGTCAAACTGTTGGGGTGGCCGCTGATTATGGTTGCGGGCGTCGAGGCAGATGACGTCATTGCCACGCTAGCGAAACGGGGGGCAGAGCAGGGGTTTAAGGTCATTATTTCCAGCGGAGACAAGGACTTAAGCCAATTAGTGGACTCACAAATCATGGTCGTTGACACCATGAACGGCAAGCGCCGCGATGTGGCCGGGGTCACCGCAGAGTTTGGTGTGCCGCCCGATCGCATGATTGATTATCAGACCTTGGTCGGCGATACCGTGGACAACGTTCCCGGGGTGGCGAAGGTGGGCCCTAAGACGGCGGCGAAGTGGTTGCTTGAGTACGGCTCTTTAGATAACTTACTGGCGCACGCTGACGACATCAAAGGGGTAGCGGGTCAAAACTTGCGCGACGCGAAGGACTGGCTGCCCACAGGGCGTGCGCTGGTGACCATGCGCACTGACTGTGATTTAAGCGCTGACGTGAGCACCTGGCCCAGCTTGGAGGGCTTGCGCAAGAGCGGCTCTGAAGAGGCCACGTTGATGGCTTTTTATGAGCGCATGGGTTTTAAAAGTCTGACCCATGCGGGTTCAGCACCCGCGACTGCGCGCGCAGCGACATCGGGTGACTTGTTCGGTGCGCCCGGCGGCGCAGCCCCGGTGGCCGAGCCAGCTGTTGTATCTGCGGTGGCTGGCCCGGTGGCCTACACCACCGTCTTTGAGGCGTCGGATTTACACGCGTGGGTCGCTAAATGCGTTGCGGCAGATTTGGTGGCCATCGATACCGAGACCACCTCGCTCAATCCGCTGGAGGCGCGGTTGGTAGGTATCAGTTTGAGCGTGAGACCCGGCGAGGCGGCGTATATTCCGGTGGGGCACACCTACCCGGGGGCGCCGGAGCAATTGGCACTCGACGTCGTTTTGGCTGCGCTGAAGCCGTGGCTGGAAAATCCTGCACACGCAAAATTAGGCCAGCACGTCAAATATGATCGCCATGTCTTAGCCAGTCACGGCATTGAGGTGCGCGGATATGTGCACGACACCATGCTGCAGAGTTATGTTTTAGAGGTGCATCGCCCGCACAGCCTAGAGAGTTTGGCCTTGCGCCATGTGGGGCGAAAAGGACTCAGCTACGGAGATCTGTGCGGTAAGGGGGTCAATCAAATCAGCATCGCGCAGGTCGATATTGAGCAAGTGACGCAGTACGCATGTGAAGACGCCGATCAATGCTTAGATGTCCACGGGGTGTTGTGGCCACGCATTCAGGCGGAGGCTGGTTTGGCGCGCATCTATGCGTTAGAGGTGGCGAGTAGCGAGGGCCTTTACCGTATAGAGCGCAATGGCGTTCGTATTGATGCCCCCACCTTAGCCAGTCAGAGTCATGCGCTGGGGCAACGCATTCTCGCGCTAGAAAGTCAAGCGCATACCTTGGCCGGCAAGCCTTTCAATTTAGCTTCCCCTAAACAAATTGGGGATATCTTCTTTAATCAACTCGGCTTACCCGTGGTCAAGAAGACCGCCAGTGGTGCACCCAGTACCGACGAAGAGGTGTTGGAGAAGCTCGCCGCCGATTACCCCTTGCCCGCGTGCATTCTTGAGTACCGCGGCTTGGCCAAGTTGAAAAGCACCTACACCGACAAGCTTGCGGGTTTGGCCAATAGCCAAACGGGGCGCGTGCACACCCACTATGCCCAAGCCATTGCTGTGACGGGGCGTTTGTCGAGTAATGATCCCAACTTGCAGAACATCCCTATCCGCACCGCAGAAGGTCGGCGGGTGCGCGAAGCCTTCGTGGCGCCCGAGGGGCGCCTGATTGCCAGCGCAGATTACTCCCAAATTGAGCTGCGCATCATGGCGCACCTGAGTGAAGACCCTGCCCTGATTCGCGCGTTTTTGGAGGGCTTGGACGTCCACCGCGCAACAGCTGCGGAGATCTTTAACGTGGGTCTCGACACGGTGACCACCGAGCAGCGTCGATATGCCAAGGTCATTAACTTTGGCCTGATTTACGGTATGAGCGCCTTTGGTTTGGCGCGGAACTTGGGCATCGACAACACCGCGGCTAAAAATTACATTCAAACCTACTTTGCACGCTACCCCGGGGTTCGTCGCTACATGGATGACACGCGCGAGCAGGCCAAGGCCCAGGGCTATGTCGAGACGGTGTTTGGACGGCGTTTATACCTGCCTGAGATCAACTCGCCGAATGGCCCTCGCCGGGCTGGCGCGGAGCGTGCCGCCATTAACGCACCCATGCAGGGGACGGCCGCTGACCTCATTAAGATGAGCATGCTGAAAGTTCAGGCGGCCTTGGATGCGGCCAATAACGGCGTGTTGATGATCATGCAGGTGCACGACGAATTGGTCTTTGAGCTCCCGGCCGAGCAGGCAGATTGGTTGCGCGTACAGGTGCCGGCGTTGATGGCCGAGGTGGCGAACCTGCGGGTGCCTTTATTGGCCGAGGTGGGTATGGGAAATAACTGGGAGCAAGCCCACTGACGCGCGAATTTGGTGGCAAACTTCACCTACTTTTATTGTTTACGCTTAGGAGCTCACCATGTCCGCCATCGACAACAACAACATGTCAGACGCGAAGTCATTACTAGACAGAGGCAGTGAAGCCGTTACAAGGAGAGCAGCCATGGTCGCAACCATTGGGGTCGGGTACGCAGCGGCGGTGTTGCCAGAAATGGCTCAGGCGGCGGCGATAAGTACCTCGAGTGCGGGCCTCGTGGAGGGTGAGGTCATGGTCAACGTGGCGGGTTTTGATGTGCCGGTGTATCGCAGCATGCCTGCGGGTGCGGGACCATTCCCGGTCGTCTTGGTTTTATCAGAGATCTTCGGCGTGCACGAACACATTGCAGACCTGACGCGCCGTTTCGCGCAACTTGGCTACATGGCTTTGGCCCCGGAGTTATTTATGCGCCAAGGCGATGCCCAGGGCTACGCGGTGATGGCCGACCTGATGAAGGAAGTCGTTAACAAGGTGCCCGATGCGCAGGTGTTGCAAGACCTAGACGCGGTGGTGGCATGGGCAGGAGCGAACGGCGGTGACGTCGCTAGGTTGGCGGTAACGGGCTTCTGTTGGGGTGGTCGTCAGACGTGGTTGTACGCGGCACATCAGCCCAAGGTAAAGGCTGCCGTGGCGTGGTACGGTCGCCTGGTGGGCGAGCGTAGCGCACGCACGCCCAAGCAACCGGTGGATATTGCAGCGCAGCTGCAGGCCCCGGTTTTAGGGCTTTATGGCGGTGCTGATCGGGGTATTGGTTTGGATACCGTGGCGCAAATGCAAGCCGCTTTAGCCGCAGCCAAAGGCAATGCCTCTGCTCAGGCGAGTGAGTTTGTCGTCTTTGACGATGCGCCGCATGCGTTCCACGCGGACTATCGCCCAAGCTACCGGGAAGCGGCTGCCAAAGCCGGTTGGACGCAGTGTGTCGCTTGGTTTAAAAAGAACGGCGTGTAACCGCCTATCCGTGAGCTGACCCTTTCATGGCCTTAATTTGGATTCTTGCTGGTACGGTAATCGCTGGCGTTGGGAGCGTGTGGATAGCCGCGATGCTGAGTTTTGGCATCATGGCTCGCCTCACCAAACACATGCTGAGTTTTGCCGCAGGTGCCTTGCTGTCCACGGCCCTATTGCAGTTATTACCCGAGGCGTTGGCGGCAGGCATTTCTGCTGACGCCTTGTTTGCCTTCCTCTTGGCAGGCGTGGTGTTTTTCTTTATTTTGGATAAAGCCGAGCTCTACCACCATGGCCACGAGCATGGTGAGCACGGCTTAGATTTGGATACGCTAGCGGACCCTGCGGTTGGACACGGGCAGGCGTCGTCTGCCCATGCACACAGCCACGCGCACGCACATGCCCATACACATGCACACGGAACGACAGGTTCCGGCGGGTGGGCGGTTTTGGTCGGTGACAGTGTGCATGCTTTTGGCGATGGTATTTTGATCGCTTCGGCTTTCATGGCCGATTGGCGACTGGGCATGCTGGCGTCGCTGGCGGTGCTGGCCCACGAGGTTCCCCATCACATGGGGGATTTAGTGGTGTTGCGTCATGCCGCAGGCAACGCCCGCAGTGCGCTGGTTAAGGTGTCCCTAGCGGGGACGGTGACGGCATTGGGCGGCGTTGCGGGTTATTTTTTGTTGGCTCAGTTCGGCGCCTATTTGCCGTACTTTTTAGTGATTGCCGCCAGTAGTTTTATTTATGTTGCCTTGGCAGACCTGATTCCGCAGCTGCAGCGTCAAGCAAGCTTGCGCGACTCTGTCGGACAACTCACATGGCTCATCTTGGGTATCGGTCTGGTGTTTCTAGTGGGCGCTTTGGCGCACAGCGGCCACGGGCATTAAGCGTCTGCCGGAGGCGTTTTTTCTAGGGTTTGCTTGGGCGTCTCGGGGTCGCGGCTCCACTCGCTCCAGCTCCCAGCGTACAGCGCCGGTGCCGCCCACCCTGCTAATTGCATCGCCAAAATATTGGGCACAGCGCTCACACCACTGCCGCATTGCATCACAACCGACTCGGGTTGGCGGTCGCCCAATACCTTTTCCCATAACGCACGTAATGCGGAGGGCGATTTAAAGCGGCCGTCTGCATCGAAGTTTTCGTTAAATGGCAGGTTGAGCGCGCCAGGAATGTGTCCAGCCACGGGGTCAAGTGGCTCCACTTCACCACGATAACGTGCGCCTGCGCGCGCATCCACAACGGTTTGCGTACCGCCTAGGTTGTCTTGCACGGTTTGCTTGTCTCGTAAGACCATGCGTGGTGTGTTCAGGGTGTAGGGCGGCGCGGCGTTTGGCGTCGTGTGTTCGTCTGTCGTTGCCCCACCGATGGCCTCCCAAGCGGCCAAGCCACCGTCTAAGACGGCAACGCTGTCATGACCGCACCACTTCAACATCCACCAAGCACGACCGCAGAAGGTGTGTCCGTTGCGATCGTAGACCACGACTTGTGTTTGCGGTGTGATACCCCAAGCCGCCAACACCATTGCAAATGCCTCGCGCGTTGGCAACGGGTGACGCCCGCCACTTGCACACGGCGCGTCGCCGTTGGCACTCAGGTGGTGATCCAAGTCAGCATGAATGGCGCCGGTAATGTGCTTGCTTGCAAAGGCTTGGCGTGCCTCTTCGGGTTTGAATAGATCGAAGGTGACGTCCAATATGACCCATGGCGATGTGTGGTTGGGCTCACCTTGGAGCTGGCGCTGGAGCGTCTCGGCTGAAATGATGGTGGTGTGCATCTGTATTCCTCTTTGTGGCACTGGCCCTAAAGCGTTGGGTACGCGTATGTTAGCGCGAGTCGCGGTTTGGCTGTGTGGCTTGCGGCGTTGGGGCGGCCATGCTGGGGATACCGCGCCGACGCAATACCGTTGCGATGACGCCGCTGGCAACGATTAAGGCCATGCCCACCCAGCTTCCTAGCGGCAAGTGGTCATCGAATAGCCACACGCTGTAAAGGCAGGCGACCACGATTCCGAAGTACTGTAGGTTGGCCACTAGCAGGGTGGCGCCTGAGGCGTAGGCGCGGGTGAGGCAAATTTGCCCAACCAGCGCCAATGCGCCGACCGGAATCAGCCAAGCGGCAGCCGCCCATGTCATGGTGCTCGCACCCAGTGCCCACGTGCCCGCCAAGCCCGTGAGGGCTGCGCCGACAGAAAAGTAAAAAACGACGCGGGTTTCGGGTTCACCCACACGGGCCAACGCGGCGACTTGTAGGTAGGCGAGCGCGGAGATGATGCCTGACAACAGACCAACGATGGCTGCGAAACCTTGGTCTGAAGAGAAGGTGGGGCGCAGTAAGAGGGCGACGCCTGCAAACCCCATCAGTATGGTGCCCACCAGTGGCCCTTGGCCTCGAAAGCCGTTGCGCGAAGCCTGTAAGGTGAGGGCGCCAGCCATTAGAAAGACAGCCATCCAGACGCTGCTCATGTATTGCAAGGTCATGGCTGTGGCCAGCGGTATTTCAGAGATGGCGTAGAACCAGCAACACAGGGAGGTGACGCCCACGACATTGCGCCATAGATGCATGCCGGGCACGGCGGTTCGATAAAAGCCCCAACCCTTTTTTCGGTACCACCACGCCAAGACAAGTACACCAATGAGGCCGCGGTACATCACGACCTCAAAGCTGTGCACATACTGCGTTGCAAATTTAACGCAAACCCCCATGGTGGCAAACAAGAACGCGGCGAGTAGCATCCAAAGGGATTGCATGGTGAGGTGGCGCCAGCGCGCCCAAGTGGTTTAAGCGTTGTCGGGCAGGTCGACTTTGCCGCGGTACCACTCATGGAAGTGTTGCATGCCGTCTTCCATTGGGCTTTGATAAGGCCCCACTTCGTTGTCGCCGCGCTTGTACAAGGCTAATCGGCCCTCATCCATGCGCTCGGCAATCTCGTCGTCCTCAACCGCGGTCTCCATGTAGGCGGCGCGCTGGGCTTCCACAAACTCACGCTCGAACGCCGCAATTTCCTCGGGGTAGAAGAACTCCACCACATTCATGGTGCGATCAACCGCCAATGGGTACAGCGTGGAGACCGTTAGTACATGCGGGTACCACTCAATCATGATGTGGGGGTAATAGGTGAGCCAGATGGCACCGTAGGCGGGCAGCTCCCCATTGCGGTACTGCATGAGTACGTCGTGCCAACGCGCGTATGCCGGGCTACCGCTCTGGCGCAAGTTCGTCACGCCAACGGTTTGCACTGAGTAGGCGTCGCCAAACTCCCAACGCAGATCGTCGCAGGTGACAAAGTTACCGAGTCCTGGGTGGAAGGGTTCGACGTGGTAGTCCTCAAGGTAAACCTCGATGAAAGTCTTCCAGTTGTAGTTGCACTCGTGCATCTCCACGTGGTCGAGCACAAACCCGTCAAAGTTCAGTGCACTGGTGGGCCCCAAGTTGTGTAAGTCACGCTGAATATCCAGCCCGTTGTCTTCAAAAAGCAAACCGTTCCACTCACGCAAGCGGTATTGGTTTAAGTTCAGGCAGGGGTCTTGGGAGAAATGAGGCGCACCGAGCAAACGACCCTGTTCGTTGTAGGTCCAGCGGTGCAACGGGCAAACAATGTTGCCGCCCGCGCTACCGGGTTGTGTATCGGATAGATTCCCACGGCCCTTCAGCATGGCAGCTTGGCGGTGACGGCAGACATTGGACAGCAGTTCAATGCCATTGCTACCGTGGACCAGCGCGCGGCCGTGCCCCTCATGGCGCAGGCTAAAGTAATCGCCCCGCTCGGGTACAGCTAAGCGGTGGCCCACGTAGCGGGGCCCCGATCGGAAGATGGTTTCCATCTCGCGCTGAAAAAGCGCTTGGTCAAAATAAGAAGAAACCGAGAGTTGACTCTTGGCCTGCTGAAGTTGAAGACTTAAATCAGACATAGTGATCCTGACCTAGAGACTCCCCCTATGAAGGGGCAGGGAAGGTGTGCAATGACACGAAAACGAATGCCAACGGGCGCGGCAAACTCCTGAGAAAGCGGGGTAACCCTCGATTATATCCGAGGAATATCCGTCGCTGGCTTGCTGAACTTGGGCGAGCCCGGCCACCCGCAGGGATTGGGATCTAGAATAGTCGTCTACCCGCCCTGCACTCATAGGATCAGTATGCCCAAGAAAAATCTTCCGTCCAGCGAATTGCCAGCGACCTACGAGGCGGCTGTGGCGGAGTTGGAGACGCTCACCGAGTTGCTGGAGTCCGGGCAGTTGCCCCTGGATCAATTGCTGGCGCACTACAAACGCAGCGCTGAATTGCTGACTTTTTGTCGCGGCCAGTTGGACGCGATCGAGAGCCAAGTCAAGGTCGTGGAGGGTGAGCAAGCCAAGGCCTGGGAGCGGGATGCGTGAACGGTATGGCCCAGTTCGATTTAACGTCATGGATGGTGCAGCGTGTCGACGAGATCGACCTGGCGCTGGATCAATGCTTGCCGACCAGCGCCCCTGAGCCGCTAGGGGAAGCCATGCGCTACAGCGTCACCAACGGCGGCAAGCGCGTACGCCCTTTACTGGCGCTGGCCGCCTGCGAGGCGGTCAACCACGATGCCACGGAAAATCTGAGTCCGATGGTGAGGGACGCGGCACTGCGCGCAGGGTGCGCGGTGGAATTGATTCACGCCTATTCATTGGTTCACGATGACATGCCTTGCATGGATGATGATGTCTTGCGGCGGGGAAAACCCACCGTGCATGTGCAATTTGGTGAGGCCCAGGCGCTCTTAGCTGGCGATGCGCTGCAGGCGCAGGCCTTCGATTGTTTGCTGTCTGGCGATGCCGATATTCCGGGTGACTGGCGCCTTGCGTGGTGCCGTACCTTGGCCGGCGCGGCTGGCGCGATGGGCATGGCAGGCGGTCAGGGCATTGACCTCGCGAGCGTCGGGCGCCCGCTTGATCAGCCGGCGCTTGAACATATGCACGCACTGAAGACCGGTGCGTTGTTGCGCGCTGCTGTCTCCATGGGGGGGCTATGCGGCCCAATTGATGCGGAGGTGGCACGTGCGCTAACGACGTATGGGCAGCGGGTTGGCTTGGCCTTTCAGGTCGTGGACGACGTGCTCGACGTGCTGTCCGATACGGCCACGCTAGGAAAGACCGCTGGTAAAGACGCCGCGGCGAATAAGCCCACCTTTGTTTCTTTATTGGGTTTGGACCCAGCCAAGCGCTACGCTGATCGTTTGATTGCAGAGGCCCTTGGTGCGCTGGATGCGGCGGGTCTGGCTGAGGCGCATGCGCTACGCGCGCTCGCCATGCACGTTGTTGCGAGGACGCATTGATCCCGTGTGTGCGGTGATGCCTCGCCAACTATTTGATGAAAGTGTTTGATGTCTGACTTGTTGCGCTCTGTCAACTCCCCCGCCGATTTGCGGCAATTGCCTCGATCGGCTTTACCTCAACTGGCGGATGAGTTGAGACAATTTATTCTGAGCAGCGTGTCCAAAACAGGGGGGCATCTGGGCTCAAACCTGGGCACGGTGGAATTGACCGTTGCGTTGCATTACGTGTTCAACACCCCGGAGGACCGTTTGGTGTGGGATGTGGGTCATCAAACCTACCCGCACAAGGTCATCACGGGGCGGCGAGATGCCATGCCGACGCTGCGCCAGTTGGGCGGCATCAGCGGTTTTCCTGTGCGCAGTGAGAGCCCTTATGACGCCTTCGGCACCGCGCATTCATCGACGTCTATTTCAGCCGCCTTGGGTATGGCGATGGCGGCTAAATTGCAGGGGTCGGATCGACACAGTGTCGCGATCATCGGTGATGGCGCGTTGACGGCGGGAATGGCATTTGAGGCCATGAACAGCGCGGGGGTTGAGGACGGCAAGTTGTTGGTCATATTGAACGACAACGACATGTCTATCTCGCCGCCTGTTGGCGCACTCAACCGGTATCTGGCGCAATTAATGAGTGGTCAGTTTTACTCGACGGCAAAAGACGTCGGTAAGCGTGTTCTGAAAAGCGCGCCACCGCTGTTTGAGTTGGCTAAGCGGATTGAAGAGAGCGCCAAAGGCATGGTCGTTCCGGCGACGCTCTTTGAAAAATTTGGCTTTAACTACATCGGCCCGATTGATGGGCACGATCTGGATTCGCTCATTCCGACCTTAGAGAATATTAAAAATTTGAGTGGTCCGCAGTTCTTACACGTGGTCACTAAAAAAGGCCAAGGTTACAAGTTAGCCGAGGCCGATCCCGTGCTGTATCACGGTCCCGGTAAGTTCGACCCCGTTGTGGGCATTCAAAAACCAGCGACCCCTCCCAAACCCACGTATGCCAACGTTTTTGGACAGTGGTTGTGTGACATGGCTGCGGCCGACAAACGCTTAGTTGGCATCACGCCAGCCATGCGTGAGGGCTCTGGCATGGTGGGCTTTTCCGAGCAGTTTCCCGACCGGTACTTTGACGTCGGCATCGCTGAGCAACACGCGGTCACCTTTGCGGCGGGCTTAGCGTGCGATGGGATGAAGCCCGTCGTGGCGATTTACTCGACCTTCTTGCAACGTGGCTACGATCAACTCATTCATGATGTGGCCTTGCAAAATCTCCCCGTCGTGTTTGCACTGGACCGCGCTGGTTTAGTGGGTGCTGATGGCGCGACGCATGCGGGTGCGTATGACATCGCGTTTCTGCGTTGTATCCCCAACATGGGAATCGCGTGCCCGACCGATGAGCGGGAGTGCCGTCAACTATTAAGCACGGCGTATGGACGCGATCATCCCGTGGCAGTTCGCTACCCTAGGGGAAGCGGAACGGGTATGGATGCGGGGCGCGACCTTGAGGCCTTGCCCTATGGCGAGGCAGCGCTGGTTCGCAGTGGCAAGCGTGTGGTTGTATTGGCTTTTGGCCCACTGATGCATGCGGCGCAGCAAGCGGCACAAGCTTTGGATCTGACCGTTGTCAACATGCGTTGGGCAAAGCCGCTGGATGAGGCGATGCTCGCGCGGGTGTTGGCGTCGCACGAGGCGATCGTGACGCTTGAGGAGGCGGCCGTGGATGGCGGCGCCGGTAGCGCCGTAATGGCTTACCTGCAGGCGCACGCGCAGACACATCCGGTGCTTGCCTTGGGGCTGCCTGATCAATTTATTGAGCATGGAGATCCCGCGAAATTGTTGGCTGCGGTGGGTCTGAGTGCCGACGGCATTCAAGCCGCGATTAGCGAGCGTTTTTTCTGATCGTCTGGCGGCTTAAATGCGTGATGTGTGACACGCACGATCAGCCACCGTATGCTTTGGTGTTAC
>Ga0182093_1028889_pt1 | contig 14874 bp, 5 predicted proteins | sample 041ome_21_FD_127776 | JGI IMG/M metagenome (GOLD analysis project Ga0182093, IMG submission 127776) | Metatranscriptome of coastal salt marsh microbial communities from the Groves Creek Marsh, Georgia, USA - 041411BS metaT (Metagenome... | ecosystem: Environmental > Aquatic > Marine > Intertidal...
ATGTGGCATGCGCTGTGCCAAAAAGGACTCCTGTGAGAGAGAGAGAAAAAGAGAGAAAAAGAGAGAAAAAGAGAGAAAAAGAGAGAAAAAGAGCGAAAGAGCAGACATGGCAGACAAAAGAGAGAAAATCAATGCTTGTCTTTTGTGTGTTTTTCGTAAGAGGTTTTTTGTTCTTTCTCGTCTCTCTCTCTCGTACTCTCTCTCTCCCTCTCTCCTCAAAGAACAGACACTGTAAAAGGGTCGAGAAGAAGAAGAGGTCAACGAAACACTTTTTCGTCGAAGTTTCTCTCAGCAGATTTTGCTCGAGATTTATGATTCAAACGCGCAGAATCGGTTTAGGATGGCTCCCCGGCGCCTCGATCGGCGTTCTGAGCGGGTTTTTCATTTTCAACGAACCGTTGAGAGAATTTCACGCCGTGCAAGAAAAGAAGAATACGAATAAGAGCAAAACCATCGACAACAACAACAACAACAAGAACAACGAGAAGAGCAGCAGCAGCAGCGAGTAGTAATAGTGGTAGATTGGTAGCAGTAGTAATATATAATGAACACTTCGAAATCTTATTTCTGATGATGGCGTTGTCGCTTTTTGTTGCGAGGACTCTCGCGCCTCGGCGAAGTAGTAGTAGTAGTGGTAGTATTCTTCATCGGGGGCGACTTTCTTTTCTTCTTCTCCGCTTTTAGCGTTAACGGCGTGCTATTGTTGTCGTCGCTTTTTCCTCCTCCTTCTTCGCCTTCGCCGACGACGCCACCACCACCATCGCTTTCCGCTGGATGAATCGGTTTCTCGTCCACGCTGCCTTCTAAATCGAGCTCGGAAACGTCCGTCGCTTCGCCTTCGCCTTCGCGCATGCTCAACGTGTCGCGCATATCCGCGGTGTCTCCAGAAATAGCAGAGGTTGTCCGCGGAGGCGAAGGTGGTGGACTGTACCGACCGCGACGACGACCGGCGCCCATGGTGCCGCCGTCGTCTATGGTGGTTGGAAAACGAACCGTTTTCGGTTTCTTCTTTTGCGAAGAGTTGTTGTTGGCGCCGGTTAAAATGGTAGATCCAGAGATGTTGTTGTAATTTGTTCTCGGCCCGGATGGATTCGTGGCGCCGGGCGGTTGTGGCGTCGCCAGCGTCATCGACGCATCTCCACCGCGCGGTGCCACACCCTCCTCTTTCGATTTCTTGTGGTCCGCGGCACTCGTTTTCAAAGCTCCCGGCATCCACGGCGTTTGATGCTTGTTCACGTCCGATAGCGTCACGTCGGTTTTCGTATGAAAATCGGGCATTATATCGTTCGAGGGACGGCTATTCATCAGTAAATATTTCGTTTTTTCATCGTTTTGAAGAGAATCTTCGGAATCACGTCGTGTCATGACACCGTCGTTGTTGTCGCTCGTCGACGGGGGAGGCGTCGCTTCTTTTCGCGCCGAGGTATCGCTCTCTTTCGCTTTACGCGCCGCTATCCGAGCGGCTACATTCGCCGCGGCATCTTCGACTGATTTTGCAGCAACATCCGTCGACGCTGGTGTTGCGGCGGCGGCGGTAGAACTTGGCGTAAGTCCAGCATTCTTCGTAACGGCAGTAGCCGCTGGATTTTGTTGCACGGTTGGAAATCCCAACACGTTGACCCATGGTCCTTCGTCCCTTGCCGCTTTCGTTTCCGCCCACATTTCTTTGATGACTTCTTCCAACCATTCGCAACACTCGTGCAAATCACCGCTCAAAACAACTTTAGAATATTTTCGGGCTTCGGCGACGGTTTCTGGATTTTCAGAGACCAAAAATACCGATCTGCACGTAGCGCCATGGCGAGAAGCGAGCTTCACTGCGTCTCGAACCTCCTGCGGAGGAAACTGAATGGGTTGATGCGACGCCTCTTCCCAATCGATGCCTAAAACTCTCGCGCCTCGACCAGCTCTATCACCAGTCGCTTTGTGTGCGTGTAAGAGCTTAAGACAATTTTCGATTCTCCACGCTTTATCCGGATCTGTTCGCGCGACTTGCATTTTCTGTAGCATCAATTTCTGAACCGTGTCGTTGTTTAACTTGATTGCCCACGGCCACGGCGGGTTTTCTCGAGCCCCTTCTTGGTTGTAATGCAAAATACCTTTCGCTGCAGACGCAGCAGCAGAAGCTGCCGCGGCTTGGCCCAATAGTTTCACAAGCTTTTGAACAATCTCTTCGCCCATGGCTAACGTCGTATCGTCGACGACTAAAATGACGCCTTCTGGAAAGACTTCCGCGGTTTCAATTCTCGGGTCTAATAACCGTTCGTTTTCGATGCACAACTCCAAGTGACGCAAACCGAGCGCAAAACGTGCTCGGCGGGAACGCAAAAAGTCTCGAATTTCCAGCTGCGTGAAATCTTTCGCGTGTAAGAGTTGCAAGAACGGAGGATGGACGACGATTAAATCGAGCCCTTTTTCCGCCATGTCGTTCTTGTCGTGCGTCAAGAGCACGTGAATGGCACCTAAACTTTCCATCTTTTGCAACAAGAACTTCACGTGCGGATGATCCATCTCGAATCCAAGCAGCGCGAAGCGTGCGCCTTGAATTGGAATCTTGCGAACTCGAGTCACGTTGACAGAAGTTTGCGGTACTAACGAATTTCTATTCGCCGCATCCAACGCCGCCAGTGCTCTTCCTTGCGACGACGGCGATATATCGTCTTCAGTCGCGTCCGAAGAAGACGGTGAGCTCGCCGGGGATGGCGTACTTCGATGTTGCGGTGATGATGGTTCGCGTCGCATTTTATGCAGATGAGACCTCGTCTGTTGCGTTTGTTCGTTTGCGGGAATAGAGAGCGAGGCGTTGTTGTCGTCAACCGCGCTAACGTCGTCCTTGTTTTTAGCATCTTCGGATGGATTTGAAATTCCAGACGTTAGTTCTGTCTCTTCGTCTGATGCGATATTACTTCGAGGTCGGTTTGCGTTCACGTTTTCAAACAAGTTCGCGTCTTCATCGACCACGGCTCCTGAAATGTTTGAACCGCCGGCGTTTGCGCCTTCGGAACCTTCATCTCTTTCTATACTATCTGGATCCGTTTCGCGACTTCCGGCGGAAGTTCCAAATCCTCTGGAGTCGTTATCGGTGTCGTATTCACCATCTGAAACGACGTTGTGCATGTTCATCGCCCGCGCGACAACCGTAGGTCGTCGCTGATGTTGTTGTTGCGAGCGCGGATCCGCGTTGGTCAATCCGCCAGCTGTTAACGGCGTCGATAAATACGCATTTGCCCCTGCGGTATCCATACCACCTCCACCACTTCCCGCACCAGAGTGCGACGTTCGCCTCCTGTGCAATGGTTCTCTTTCAGAAGTTGCGCCTTGTGTGATCCCTCCGGCGCCGCCGGCTACCGCGCCGGTTTCTTTCGAGTAATTTCCGAGCTGCGACGCCGTCCAACCTTTCAAAATACCCCGCGCCGGTCGAGAATCCGGTGCTGGCACATTAGCAATCGGTTGAGGCGCCGGTAAAGGCTCGACAGTTTGAATAATAACCCATAGCGGTTCGATTGTCGGAAAATTCGTATTACTGCTCGTATAATTTGTCGACGTCGTGTTCACGTTGGCGTTTGCGGCATCCGCGAGAAACCGTTCGCGAGCGATGCCCGGCATTCGTCTCTGTTGTCGTTCCGATGCATTCGCGGGATCATATCCACCCGCGGCGTTGGCTGGTGCTTGTTGTAAATCTCGTTCTTTTGCGACGGCTTCGTACGCTAAATCCGGAAGTTGTTCTTGAGAAACAATATACGCGACATATCCTTCCGGTAGCTCTACTTTCGCTGCTACGCCTACTGCGGTTTGCGACACTTCCACCATGGACGGCGTTCTCTGCAGCTCTCCACTCCCAGATGTTGTCGTTCCGGTGGTATTCTCTGCCGCTGTCGCTGCAGCAGCCTCTGCCGTCGCTCGTTGTTGCTGCTCTCGGACGCTCGTCGATAATGGCGATAAAACAACCTCTGCTCCAGGTTCTCGTTCGTTGCCGTGACTATGACTTGAATTCAACGAACTTCGATCGTTAAACGATTGCGTCGACGCGGTTATTCGTTCCCGCAACAAGCCGCTACCTCTACCGCCGCCACCACTACCACCAGCGCTACTATTACCAGGTCCGTGATGTCCACCCGTACTCGCCGGTATTGTCACGTCGTTGTTGTTGTTGTTGTTATTATTATCTCTATTATTATTATTATTATTATTCGAAACCGTCGGCGTCCCAGCGCCGCCCACGTTCGCAGTCTCCGCTACATCTTCCGGCATCTCCTCTCTTCTCGCCTTCAAACTTTGTGCCAACTTCAAAAACGCCTCTTGCGACCTTTCGCTACCGGGATACAAACACAACAACGCGACCGGATCCCAAACGATTGGAAACTCGGCGTCTAAACTCGTCACCCGTTTCGCCCTCAAAATATCCGGTAAAACGTTCCCGGCCGCGTGCGCTCTCGCAACGCCTTCACCTGCCGCCGTCCCTGGGATTCGAAAACCCATCGGTGGTGCTCGAGCAATCAACTCGGTCGCGTTGTTGAACAGCGGCTGTTCCGACGCGTTATCGTTGTTGTTAGTATCTCTGTCCCTATTGCTAAGAGTATCGCGCGCGACGCCCGTATCTTCTGAATGCTCTCTGTTCGTGTTCTCGTTATCATTCTCTCCTCTGTTGTTGTTGTTGTTGTCGGTGTTGTTGTTCGCATTCTCGTTATGATGGTGATCTTCAAACGACCCTTGACTCATGTTACTCGTCTGACTGGCTTCTCTCGTCGCGTTCACATTCGTATTCGTATTCACGACGTCCCCGCCTCTCTCGCCGCTGTTCGTGTTCGTATTCTCAACCGAGGTTTCATCCTGCTGCTGTTCTCGCTCTCGCTCTCGCTCCCGTTGTTTCCTCATCAGCCGCAACTGCCTCTCTTTACTCGTCATCCCGCCGCTCGTCGTCTGTTGTTCTCCTCCTCTCGTCTGCTTTTCCGAAATGTTGCTCAAAATCTGCGTCGCGTCCGACCCGGTTTCGTTATCGTTCGTCTCTTCGTCGTTATTCAAGCTGACGTTCCCGTCGGACACGCCCGAGTCCGCTCTCAGCGCGTTCGACGTCGTCGGTCCTTCGTCGTCGAACATGTCGTCCATGTTCTGGTAACTCATAAACTCGCGTCCGAGGGAGAAAAAACCTCTCCAGACGATTTGTAAATGCGCCCCGGGGGTGATGATGGACGTTTGCGAACGCCTCAGCCAGTTCGGGGAAAGCGTGTCGGAGGAATGAATCATCGGGAGAGAAGAGGTGTTGGTGTTGTTACTGTTCGCGTTCGTGTTTCTGTTGGTGACGTTGATGCGATGGTGAAGATGGTGATGCTCCTGATGATGATGATGATTGGACATGATGAGAAACCCGAGAACGAGATCAGACGCGAGAATAAATACGCGCGCTCACGTGAAACCTTTTCGTTGCGTATCTCCCTCTCTCTCGTCTCGAAGTGTTCTCAGATGCTCTCCCTTCTGTAATAAGTGTCACAGAAAGAGAGAGAGAGAGAGAGAAAAATGAGAGGTCTAATGTGTGAAGGTGTTGAAAGTGGGAGTTTTCAGATGGATTTTATAAGGAAAGCGAGACGAGCGGACGACGACATCTCTTCTTCTACTACTACTTCTGTGTTTGATCGTCGTTTTACAACAAAAACATGCGAAGGTGCTAACATGGCTAATCTAATCATCTGTGCTACCCCGGCGCGCGATATCGGTATACGCTCGTACTTCTCGATTTTTACGTTTTACACGGCGTGTAGCGAAAGGTTTGAAACTCGCGCCTCGCGTGTTCTTCGCGCAACCGTTTGGTTTCTTCCTCAAAATCGTCGTCGTCCTCGATGGGTGCGTAATCGTCGTTTTCTTCTTCTTCGCGAAATGGTCGCGGTGCGCTGTCAGGGCACCACCACGTTTTTGGCATCGCGCCGACGTAGGCTTTGGCGAAGAGTTTGCTTTGCGCTCGCAAACCGAATTTGATGTGGGACAACGCGACGAGGATCGGGGATTTGCGAGTGCCCAGGTTGTTCGGGAGCAAACGTTCGAGCTTATCCGCCGGTTTGCGAGGTTTGATGGTGCACGCGTGGTAAGAGGTGGATGTTATCGCGGCTTTGTTCGAGAGCTGTTCGTCTTTGGCGTCCAAGTTGTGTTGGCAGATGTTCGCGAGGAGTTCGTCCCAGAACGGTTGTTCGACTAAGCCGTCTTCGACAGCGTATTGGAGTTGGTCGAGCGCGTCGAAGCCTCCAGAGATGGAAGCAGCCGCGAGCTCGACGCCGACGTTCGGACCGAGAACGGTGTGTTTGCTTTTACCGTCTCCATCTTTTTCTCCTCCTTGTTCGTCTTTCAGTCGAACTTTTTTTGGCAACACGTCCACTTGCAACGTGTAGCCCATGGTCGTTCGATCGAGCGCGTATAAACCAATTCTCTCAAACTCTTCTAAATCGCCCGGCCAATTCGCGGCGGCGAGAAAGTCGGACATGTCTTCGATTATGGACGGTAGCTCGTCTTCGTTTATTCTTTCTTCTTCCTCTTCTTCTTCTATTTCTTTTTCTTCTATTTCTTCTGCGTCAAAAAGTCTCGGTCGAAATACAAACGCCAACCGAATGGCTTGTATCCCAACCTTCTCGCTCGTCCCTCCTTCGGTTAACCTCGAATGCATCACCGCCACGAGCCACGTCGTCGCGCGCCACGTGTCCCTGCTATACTTTCCCGTCGTCTCTTTATCCGTCGCTAATTTAATCACATCTCTGACATTTTGCTCGTGTTCGGCGCTAAACCCGTTGAGCATCCCGGTCGCTTCTAAGTAATCTTTCAACGCGTCCACGGCTTCGTCATCTCTCCCGTACTCAAGCACCGAATGTTCTAAAAACGACGCCCCTACAGGACTGACTCGATTGTTATCCTCCATGTCGTGCTCCAACCACGTGTGCGTCCAATACTCGTGCCCTCCGTTCAACCGCTCTCTCTCCGTCCCGCGTACGCTCTTCTCGTGTAACACTTTCAACCAATTCTGAATGCGAGGGTATATCTTCGACCGCTCTAAGCCCATGCATTCGCTCTTCTCTCCTTTTTTCTCGTAATCGCACTCCGCTAACTTTTTCATCACCCCATTCTTATATAATCCAAAATGGAACAGCTTCAAAGACGGATCGATGTTCCGCGCTTTGGGCATTTTATTAAACTCCAGAAGCATCATCCCGTTGGAATAGTCGTCGATGAGTTCCCAACTCAAACTGTTCGTGAATATTTCCGCGCCTTCCCACGTTTTGTTCTCAAACACCGCGTGTCGAGGGAGTAATCGTCGGATGTAATTCGACGTCCACTGTAACGTGCGCGTGTTTGAAAAACCCTCGAACACGCAGCGAGAGGAATGTATATCTGACGTCGAATTGGAAAACGTGGCGAACACTTCGTTTCGCAGACCGGATTCGCGATGCGCTTCCTTCTCCTCCTCCGACGTTCTCGTTTTTACTCCGAAAACAAAAGCGCTCGACGAGAACGCGCGCACACACATAAACAGCACAAACAGTGCGCTTTTTGGTCGTTTTTGTGCGTCGCCTCTTTTCCGCATCCGATGTGAGTGGTACCAACACAACAACAGAGGAGAATATAATGGAAAAATATCTTCCTTTTTTTCCCGAGAACGCAGATGTGTCTTCACTTCTTTCACGCTTTAAACGCCTTTCGCGAGAGCGCATTGCTCTCGTAAAAAGAACGACACGGACAGAAAACATGGACGCGGAGGATCAGGGGGACGTAAAAAGCGAGCTCTTTTGCGCGCACGTGGCGTTCTTCTCGTCCGCGTGCGACAAAAACACCAATCACGCGTCCAAGAAGAACGAGAGGAAGAATCGAATCGAAACGAGGCGTTTTGACGCTTCGGCGAACGTGCTCGTGTTGCGCGTGACGAAGGAAACGGAGGAAAGAGACGGGGAGTTGACCTTGATGTTTCCGGAAGACTACCCGAAGTCGGAAGTGATGGCCATCGGGGACGGAAACGCGATCGACGAAACTGAGTTGAACGAAAAGTTAGAGGACGAAAGTGGGAGGTACGCGAATAAGACTTTGTTCGAGGTCTTGCGATTGGTCGGGACGACATTTTTTGAAGGGAAAGAGCTGAAGCGCATCGAGCGAACGGTTGGAGACGCGGAGAGGATGGCGATTGAAGCGGATGGGGGATTAGGGAACGAGGACGAAGAGGAGGACGATTTGTGCGGTGGCGACGCGATGGACGTGTGCGGCGGCGCGAGGAGCGAGGAAAGAACGGTGAAATTGACCAGGATGCTTTTGCAAGCGAAGCAGAGGTGTAAAATGAACGAAGAGAGGAGGATGCAGGAGAAAGAGGCGACGACGACGACGACGACGGGAATGACGTGTGCGGGGATGAGTAATAATAATAACACGAACGAACAACAACAAAATAAGGGGGGTTCTTTCGTAGACTCCGCGGATTTGAAACGAGCGGCGAGGGAACAGATTTTCTCCAGCAACGTCGCCTTTGAAAGGTTGTTGAAAGAGTTCGAAGATTTGCACAGATTTAACGGCGCGAATAAGTTCAGAAAGTACATCGCTGTCGAATCCAACAACGACTCCGTGTACACTTGGGACGTGAAGTTCATGAATTTTGAAAACGGGGACATCGCGAGCGATTTGGCAAAGGTCAAGAAAAAATTCGGCTACGAATTCGTCCAAGTCCGAGTCGAATTGAAAGAGGATTTGCACCCGTTTTATCCTCCGAAAATGACTATCGTCCGTCCAAGATTAGAAGGCATAGTCGCCTTGGCATCGTGCTTGCATCCTAAGTTTCGACTGAAGAATTGGCAACCCATGACGTCCATGACGGACGTTTTGCTCACCGCGAGAACGTTCCTGGAACGTTTCGCGAGAGTTGACGTCACCTGCCCGGCGAACAACAAACGCGCGTACTTAAACGGTGCGTACGACGATCGCGCGAGTAAATTAGATTTGGCCTTGTGTGCGTTAACCTGCTCTGGAGAAACGCCGTTGATTCCGCGAGCGTTCGAAGAGCTGTACGAGAAAGAACGAGAGATTGAAGAAGAAATTAGGGGATTTCAAATCAGTTCTTCATCCCCTAGTACGACGCTCCAAGCACCGATGACGTCGACGAAGAACGGCAACGCGAAAAAAAATCTCGACAAAGAGATGGAAGTGTTAAACGCGAAATTGGTAAAACAGCGAGACCAGGAAAACAAACCGAAATTGAGAGGGTTCCACAGCGGCGTTGGGTATAGCTCCGCGTCTGGCACGAACGAAAAAGGGTCGCGCAATCTTTGGGACTCCAAAGACGCGAAGCAAGCGCAGTTGGCGCAGGATAAGATGAGCAGCGATTTGGTCGATTTCGCCAAGGTGGCATTGGCAGATATTTCGCACTTCCTCGTCGGACAGCAGCCGCAGATGGATCATGACGACGACGACGACGACGACGACGAAGAGGAGGAACTCGCCGAGGAGTGCGCGCGAATGACTCGCGTGTTTGAAAACGCATCCTTGGCGTATTTCTTAGCGCGCGAACTCAAAATTTGCGATTTCAACAACATGGCCGATCGCGCCGAGTATTACACCTCATTGCTCGAGTGTGTTCTCGTGTTTCACGAAACGCTCGTACCGACGTTAAAAGAAAACTTGCGCGCAGCGTTCGAGAAGTACGATAACATGCGCGACATCGTCCAACAGGCGAAAACCTTTTTGCACGTCACGGAAGCGGCCAATGCAGTCGAGGAGGACAAGTACGAAGAAAGAGAGCAAGAGGAAATTGTATTAGAAAATTTGGCAAAGTTGATCGTTCGAGTTGGAACGGCGATCGAAGCGAACGCAATCGTTGACTTAACAAAAGATGACGACGCGATGACGACGACGAGAGGAACCAATAAGCGAAAGAAAATCGCTGCCCCGGAGTCGCGCGAGAAAAATCTAGAAAAAACCTATTGCTACGCGCTCAGTCGCCCGGGCTTTCAGTTCGACAACTTCGTGCTCGCTGATTCGAGTCACTACAAAGATAAACTCCTCAAACAAGCGACGAAACCGAACGCGCACGCCATAGCGCGCGCCGTCGCGGGTATTTCCGGGTCTCTTCCTCTCTCCGTCTCCTCCTCGGCGTTTGTTCGCGTGGACGAAAACCAGTCGCAATTATGGTCTATTTTAATCACCGGCCCAGAAGATACGCCTTACGATTCCGGCGCGTTCATTTTCGATGTCATGCTTACCTCAGACTTTCCGAACAAACCGCCTTTGGTGAATCTGAAAACGACCGGCGGCGGTCGCGTCCGGTTCAACCCAAACCTATACAACGACGGTAAAGTGTGCTTATCGTTACTCGGCACTTGGTCCGGCGGCGAAGGCGAAGGGTGGAACGCGCAACACTCGACTATGCTGCAAGTTATCGTGAGCATCCAGTCGCTGATCTTTGTCGCCGACCCGTGCTTTAACGAACCGGGCTGGGAGAAAGACCGAGGCACCGACGTCGGCGATAAGAAAGATTTTGAATACAGCGCTGTGATCAAAACCGCCACTTTAGAGTGGGCAATCTTAGACCACGTGAAACGCTTGAATCGGAAAAAAAACAACGCCGCCGCCAAAGATGGTCCATTCGACGAAGTCTTACGCGCGCACTTCTTAAACAAACGCGACCACATCATCACTACTTTGAGATCCAAATGGGAAAGAGAAGCCAAAGAAAACGAAAACTCGCCGGCGGGCCACTTGGAAAAAGTAAAGGCTAAGTTTACGGAAGTCGCCGAGGAGTTGTCCGCGTTGAAGGAACAGTGAAAACAGAAACGATAAAAAACGCGACGAGAGAAGACGACAAAATCGGAAAACGAAAGCTTAGTGTGAACAAAATCGTCATCATCTCGTCGTCGTTATCATCATCATCATCATCATCATCATCGTTGTAATATGATACATCGCGCGCAGAGCACGCGCGCACACGAAAATTCAAAATACCAGTCGTATCTTCATAAAAAAACACGCACATCATCAAACGAATCAAACACCCAAGAAGAAGAAGAAGAAGACAAAGAAGAAGTTCTTCATTCGCGCATCGAGAGCGAGCGAGAGAGAGCTTCAGAGAGTTGATGTCAACCGCGTCGCCTTCTCCGCCGATCTATCGCGCGCGGTATCGCGCGACGAATGTGGTGCACTACGGAGAAAGCGCTTCGTCTTCTTCATCCGATGATGACGACGAGAAGGACGGCGAGAAAGAAGACGTCCCGTGGCGAACGAGAGGACGGGAGGACGAGAAGCGGGAGAACAAGAAGCAAAACGCGAAAAAAAAGAAGCGCACGTTGCAAAAGAAATCCGCGAAGGAGTTTGAAACGATGCTTTTGCAATCGGCGGAGAAAGAAGGTGGACGTTTGGGACCGTCAGAGAGGGAAAAAATGAAAAGGAAACGAGAAAAAGAGGAAAAACAAAAGATGCTTTTGAAATATGCAAAATCGAATACGAATGGGCGCGGTGGCAACGGCGGTGGTGGCAACGGTTCGGTACAGGCGTTTGATGAGGAGGAGAATTCGGACGACGACGATGAAGAGTACGACGCGGCGACGCGCGTCTCGGCGAGAGAAAGCCGAAAGCGTACTAAGACGGGGAAGAGCGACGTGCGCGGGAAGAAAGGGAAGAAGCGGCAAGAGGATTCTTCGGATTCGGAACCGATGGCGGCGATAAAACGCGTGAAGGAAGTTCCGCAGAGGAGTCCTCCGAGGTACGCGAGAAGGAAAGCGGCGCCGGCGGTGTTTAAAGATATCAGCTCGGACGACGAGGCGTTTTTTGAAACGAGTTCGGAAGAAGAGGGTGAAAGCAGCGAGGAGGAGGACGACGACGACGGGAGCGACGATAGCGACGATAGGGAGGGACGGAGAAAGAAAAAGAACAAGAACAAGAAGAGCAGTAATAAAACGAAGGCCAAAAGCGATAATATGGAAGAAGCGATGGAGGAGGCATATAAGATTGAGAAATTGTTAGGATGTCGAAAAGCATCCTCGGAAGTAGGCGTAAGCGGCGAGATGGAATACTTAGTCAAGTGGAGTTATTATTCGTACAGAGACTTGGAATGGATGCTCGCGAGCACTTTGAATAGTATAGGCGAGAACTCGAAGGTAACCGCGTACAAAAGAAAGTTTGGGGGCGCGCCGAGCCCGGATCCGGACGATTTGTTTCCGAGGGAGTATTTGGAAATTGAAAGGATTTTCGCGACGAAGGAAAGCGAGGAGTGGGTGGAATATGAGGAGGACGACGAGGGGGTAAAGGAGGAGGATAGCGAGATTCAAATTATCCACGACGACAACGACGACGACGACGACGACGACGAAAAGGAGACTAAAGAGACGACAACCAAACTTGAAATGGTGAGATACTATTATTGCAAGTGGAAGAGTTTGAATTACTCGAGCGCGACGTGGGAGCCGATGTCGAGGTTGACGAGCGAAGAAGATCTGAAAGAAATTGCCCGCTTTGAAGCGTTTTCAGATCCATCGCCTCCCGATAGCTCGTTGATGCAAAAAGAAACCGCTCATTTATTGAAGACGAGACATAAGTTTAAAGATACGACCGGATCACTCGATCCAACCATCCCGGAGTTTAAAAACGGCATGCGTTTGAGGGACTACCAAGAATCCTCCTTTCGGTGGATGGTGACGAACTTTTACAAGAGGAAAAACGTCATTTTAGGCGATGAAATGGGTTTAGGTAAAACGGCGCAGACCATAGCAGTCTTAGAATACGCTAGAAGATACAAATCCAAGTGTCGACCGTCGTTTTGCGTCGTCGCGCCGCTTTCAACGTTGACGCATTGGCGGCGAGAAATTGAGAAATGGACCGATATGAATGCGATTATCTTCAACGGCAACGTCGACGACAGAGATAAGTGCGAAAAGTACGAGTTTTGGTTAAACAAAGAAGCGGGAGAGGTAAAGTTTGACGTTCTTTTAATCTCCTACGAAAACATTCTAAGACACGGCAATACGGCTTTGAAAGATTTTGCGTTTGAAGCGCTCGTGGTGGACGAGGGACATCGTTTGAAGAACATCGAAAACGCAACCACGCGATCGATTTTATCCATGAAATACGACTGGATGCTCATGTTGACCGGGACACCGATTCAAAATAATGTCAAGGAGTTGTTTGGTTTGATGCACGTTCTCGCGCCAAAAAGTTATCCAGACTGGGAGACGTTTGTCGACGAGTTCAGCTTGGATCCCGACAACGCGGCGAGTATAAATCATCAGCCGACGGCGGAACAAGTTATGTCTATACGAGAGGCGTTGAAACCGAGAATGTTGAGACGATTGAAAGATGACGTAGAGAAGATTCCCGCGAAGGAGGAAATTGTGGTGAGAGTAGAGTTGTCCGCGCAACAACGCGGCTATTACACCGCTGTTGCTGAGAAGAACATCGGCGTCTTGCTCGAAGGCGCCAAGAGTAAAAACACGCCGCAGTTGAGAAACATATGCATGGAGCTCCGAAAAGTGTGCAACCACCCGTTCTTGTGCGACGGATTGGAGGACGATTACATTCAAAGGTGCCGGTTGGCGTTGAAGGAAGGCGAAGAGATGCCGTCGCAACTGGACCTTCTGACGCAAAGTTCGGGGAAAATGAGCTTTCTCGGGAAACTGTTGTCAAAGTTGAAACAGGACGGGAGCAAAGTTTTGATTTTCTCGCAGTTTAAACGCGTGTTGGACATTTTACAAGATTATTTGTTCTTGCTGAATTTACCCTGCGAACGTTTAGATGGCGACACCGCGGTGCAACAGCGCCAGGAAGGTATCGACCGATTCAACGATCCCGAGCAAGATTCGTTTGCATTTTTACTCTCCACGAGAGCCGGCGGGCTTGGAATCACGCTCACAGCGGCAGATACTGCAATTATTTTCGACTCGGACTGGAATCCTCAGAACGATTTACAAGCTATGGCGAGATGTCATCGCATCGGACAAACGAAAGAGGTGAAAGTCTACCGCTTAGTCACCAACGGAACGTACGAGTACGAACTGTTCCAATCGGCGTCTCGAAAAGCCGCTTTGGACGAGGTTTTGATTGGCGGTGGCGGCGGTGAAGATATGGAGGAGGTGGAAGAAGAGTTCGGCGATGGCGAAAACCAAAGAGCAAACGGAGGTCAGAAGACAAAGAAAAAGAAGAACGAAGCAGAGCGCATCACCGCGCTCTTACAGAAAGGTTTGCAGTTTGCCCGCATGGGAGAAAACGCCAACGAAGAATCAAAAAAGTTTGAAGACGAAGACATCGATACTATTTTGAGCAAGCGCGCGGATGTGAAAGCCATTGGTACGAAGAAAGGAAATGCGTTTTCCACGTTCACTTTTGACGCGAGAGAAGAGGAAGACAAAAAGAAGTTTGGCGACGACATCGACCCTGCGGAATATTGGAAGACAATGTTCCCAGACGCCGCGAGAAAGGCGGAAGAAGAGAAGAAGAATCGTGGTTTTATCGACGAACGACTCATCGTAACCGGAAGAAGAAACCGCGTGAACAACTTTGGTGATAATTTGAATCTAAGCTTGCTGGAAGGTGGACGAACGAGAGGACGAGAGGAACGAGATGTTTCTTACAAACCGTCAAAAAGAGAAGGGAGAGAGCAGAAGGGAGAGAGCAAAATGTGCTGGACGCACCGAGAGATTAAAATCGTGTACGACTCCATGTTTGCGTACGGTTGCCCGTACGAAGATACAAGACGTGCCATTCTCTCGCGCGAGGTTAAAGAGAGCATCGTCGCATTCTCTGGACGCTCAGAGCAAGAGATCAAAGCCGTCGCCCGGTCGTTGCTCGGCATTTTTGACGTTCTGCGCAAAGATGGCAGCGTCACGGCGCAGACTTTAGCCAATACCGACTCTCTCTTTACGAATGCTTTCCCGC
>Ga0182093_1151433_pt1 | contig 14869 bp, 10 predicted proteins | sample 041ome_21_FD_127776 | JGI IMG/M metagenome (GOLD analysis project Ga0182093, IMG submission 127776) | Metatranscriptome of coastal salt marsh microbial communities from the Groves Creek Marsh, Georgia, USA - 041411BS metaT (Metagenome... | ecosystem: Environmental > Aquatic > Marine > Intertidal...
CGCATCGGCAGTCGACGCCTAGCGCGCGAACGAGCGCGTTTCTCGGCGCATCGAAGGCGTTGGTGCGAAGAGAACGATATTCGCTGTCTACGTCGACGTCTCGCGAGCGAGGGTCACTCGTCGTCGTCGCCGGGCGGAAAAAGCTTCGAGGCTTGGTGAAGATGGCGGGCGACGCGGCGGAGGCGGCGCTCCTCGAAAGCACGCGCCTTCGCGGCGAGCGTTCAATTATTGGTGGAGAGTTACGCGAGATTCGTGAAGGTCGTGGAGAGGTGTATGAGGATGAACCGACGGTGCGGGAGGTTTTAGGGGAATTGCGAGCGCTGACCACGGAGTTGCGAGAGCTAAAGGAGGAGCTGCGAGCAGCGTTGCGCGGAGGCGAGTTATCTGGAGCTAGTATGCGTAATGACCTCGTAGGTGCGGTGACAAAGGAGCTGACGAGTGGAACGTCGAGTACGCCGACGCCAAAGGTGAAGAGTGACGATGAAATGCTTGCGATGTTGAGTGGTGGGGCGTTGGCGGGCATGGGTGAGCCCGAATTTGAGCCGATGCTCGACGTCACGGCGTGGCGCGGTGATGGCACCGATCGCTCGAGCGAGTGGCCGTTCGTCACTAAGGGTGAGGATGATATTTATCTCATGACAACTATTCACGCCAAGCTCAATGACGCGGGATTCTGGGCGGGCGAAGAGGATGAAGAGGATATGTTTTTTGGATCGTCAACCAAGGATGCATTGTTGTACTTTCAAGCGAACGCTGGGGTACAAGAAACCGGTATAGTCGATGCCGACACATGGAGTGCGTTGTTAGGTGCCGAAGCGTTTATGTGGGGTCCTCCTCCAGGGGCGATCGCATTTGACGAAACGAAATTTTCGAGTCAAATGGAGGCGCGTGGAACGCCGCAGCCAAATGCCGGGGCGGCTCCAGCGACGCCAAATCCGAAACATTTCATGGCGGATGAGGACTATGCTCCGGATGACTACGATCCGTTTAGTGATAACGATGACCGTTCCTCATCGCAAGGTCCGAGTTTTACGCTCGGGACGACGGACGGTAAACAAAATTCGCACAAGTGGCCAATTTTACGCGAAGAAGACGGTGGCATGGAGGTGCACAAAATGCAAATTGCCCTGTCAGAAAAGGGCTACGACTCTGGTGAAGAAGACATGGAGTACTGGTTCTTTGGATTTACCACGCAGGCGGCGTTGCTCGCTTTCCAAGCCACTGAGCGCTTGCCTGAATCCGGATCCACCGACATTGCAACGTGGCGCGCTTTGCTCGGTGATGAACTCCTCGAGCTCTCCCCAGAAGTAGCACTTTCGCGCATCGGTGACGGTGCATATCCGCACGATTTAAGCCGCACCGATAAAGTATTTTTACTCGGGGAGCAGCGTTACGAGGAATAGACTCGTCCATCGGCATATTGCATGTAATTTTTATTTTTTCGCCGCGACGCCTCAACAAACATCAGCTGCGCGCAGCAAGCCTCACACCGCGGCGCATAATGTCCGTGCCCCTCGACGTCGCCCTCGTGCCCACCGCGAGTGGCGACGTTCACATCATCACTCGTGATGAAGTGCGTGCGTTAGGGTTCGATTGCGAGGCTGTCGAGCGTGTCCCGCGCCGCGCGCTCGGCGTTGAAGCGCTGCACTCACCACAAGACACAGACGACACCGCTGCGCTCGAAATCGCACACGATGCGCGCGCAGCGTGTGCACGCGAGTTAACTGTGAACATACGTTTACATCCAGATGTCGATGCGCGCGTGGTGAGCGATCCTGAGCGCGTAGTACAACCTAGACCACCAACAGCCACACCGTACGACGTAGACGCGTACGACAAGCGCGCGGCGCCCACGCCGTCGACGGATTGGCTCGAGCGTCAACGCGCGAATGATGATGCCACGGCGAGTACGTCGACGGATTGGATCGAGATCGAATGCGGCGCGGATGGTGGTGCTGGAGACTCGAGCTCGTTGGCCCGCGCTCCGGCGCCGCAGAGCGACTTTGTGCGCGGGTCATTGAGTCAGATGCCTTTCACCCCTGGCGGCGCAGGCTGGGATGCTGCTGCGCGAGAGAGTGCATTGAAACGAGCAAATTTGGCAAACCGCGCAGGCAAGGCTTGGCTGGAAGAATTTGAAGCGGGAACGTACTTGTCGACGTCGGCGTTGCCTCGAACCTTGCATGAAATGGATGCTTTGTTTGACTTGGATCATGGCATCGAACGCGTCGAAGAAGAGTTAGAGAAGCTTACGGTGTTAGATGATGAAGTTCTTCCCATGTCATATGACGATTTGTTCATGGGTGCTCTTAGAGGTGCCGTTCGAAGAGAAGAATCTTCTTCAGATGAAGAAGACGAAGAATCAGACGACGGCGGTGACGGTGGCGGCGACGGCGAGGATGCGGCAAATATTACTGTAGATAGCATAGAACTGGATGGTGAAGCCGAGTTAGAGGCGTTGCTCAAAGGTACAAAGAGTATTCTTTCCACACAGCGCAAGAGAAAGGCGGCAAAGAAGCAAAAAGGCGATACTTGGGCGGTTATGAACCGTCTCGAAGACGTCCATGAATCGTATAGGCGGGAAGTTCCCGAGCCCGCGCACGAGTTCCCTTTCGAGCTCGATGTATTCCAAAAAGAAGCCATCGTGCATCTTGAGAAGGGCGAAAGTGTATTCGTCGCGGCGCACACGTCTGCTGGTAAGACTGTCGTTGCTGAGTACGCATTTGCTCTGGCAACGCAACACTGCACTCGCGCAATCTATACGTCGCCAATCAAGACAATTAGTAATCAAAAGTTCAGAGACTTTGGTAAAACTTTTGATGTCGGTTTACTCACTGGAGATGTGTCAATCAAGCCAGAAGCAGCTTGTCTCATTATGACAACTGAAATTCTTCGCAGCATGTTGTACCGCGGCGCGGATCTCATTCGAGATGTCGAGTGGGTGATTTTCGACGAAGTTCACTACGTCAACGACGCTGAGAGAGGAGTAGTATGGGAAGAAGTCATTATCATGCTCCCGGCGCACGTTGGTTTGATTCTTTTATCCGCTACTGTGCCAAATGTCTTTGAATTTGCAGATTGGGTTGGGCGAACAAAAAGAAAGAAGATTTTCGTCACGGGCACCACCAAGCGCCCTGTGCCGCTTGAACACTGCATTTACTTTGGAGGCGACAAGGAGAAAGATTTCTATAAAGTTGGTGAACGTGAAGCGTTCTTGCCTACGGGATATAAAATTGCTGCGGATGCGTACAAGAAGAAGCAACTTGGTAGCAAAGCAACCGCATCGGGCGCGCCAGTCGCGAATAAACAAATCACCGGTCGTGGAGGTCGCAGTACAGTGCAACCAGGACGTGGTGGCCGCGCCGGTGGTCGTGGAGGCACGCAAAACGTCAGCGGTGGTGCGCCACGGACGTCAGGACCAAGCGCTGGAAAAGACAAGAATATGTGGGTAGAACTGATTCGTAACCTCGAACGCAGAGAACTTTTACCCATGGTTATTTTCGCTTTTAGCAAGAAAAGATGCGACACTTTGGTCGACAGCTTGACCTCAATGGATCTTACCACGAGTTCTGAAAAGCATGAAATTCACATTTTTTGTGAGCGCGCATTGAGCCGTCTGTCAGTCGCAGATCGAAAGTTACCGCAAGTTCTTCGCATCCGCGAGCTTCTTCGGCGGGGTTTGGGCGTCCATCACGCTGGTTTATTACCAATTGTCAAGGAGATCGTAGAAATGCTGTTTTGTCGCGGTTTATTAAAGGTTTTGTACTGCACCGAAACCTTTGCCATGGGCGTCAACGCGCCGGCGCGATGCGTATGCTTCCAAAGCTTACGAAAGCACGACGGTCAAGATTTCAGAGGCTTATTGAGCGGCGAGTATACTCAAATGGCAGGTCGAGCCGGTCGTCGCGGTCTTGACACCGTCGGCACCGTCATCTTAGCCGCATGGGATAACTTCCCGCAAGAACTCGAATTGCGACAGTTGCTCTCTGGTCAGGCAACAAAGTTACAATCGCAGTTTCGATTGACGTACGGGATGATTCTGAACCTCATGCGCGTAGAGGATTTGCGCGTGGAAGATATGTTGGCGCGTTCTTTCGCTGAGTTTCACGCACAACGTAGTGTTGGTGATAGACGAGGCGCGCTTGCTATTGACGCCGCTGCGCTTCGCAAGGTTGAACAACTCATTCAAATCGAAGCCCAAATGGCGCCAAACGAATGGCTTAAAGCGGTTCAGTGGGACGATCACGCGCAAGATATCGCAACTAGTGCAGACATCGTGCGAGAGGCCATCATGACTAGTCGAGGTGCACAAAACGCGCTTGCTCCGGGACGGATTTTGCTCGTCGCCGCCGAAGGCGAAGGTGGCGAGAACTCCGACGGTTTACCGAAAGGTGGTGTTGCCAAACACTGCGTGTTATTACGAGTCTTAAATTCGTCGGCAGCTGCGACAGTAGGTAAATCGTTCGTGGTGTTGGCACCGTGCCCTGAGGGTCATGTAGAAGGTGTCGTGAGCTCTAATGACAACGAAACTGAAGTGGCGTCGACGGAAATGAAGCCACTCAGCAAGAATGATAACGACGATGATGATTTCTTTGGAGGTATGAGTAAGAAATTAGGCAAACGCGGTGGCGGTGGCCAAAGTGCGTCGTCCAATGCAACACCCGAAGGTCTGCCGTGGTTTCAACAAGCTGGTGGCGTCGATTACGTAATCGCGTGCGTTCCTGAGACGGCAATTCTGGCAATCACCACAAGTCGCTTGCCAGTCGAAGCTGACGCCATACTCGATGATAATGGTGCATCGGCAGCGACATCGCGCGCTTTGCTCGCGTTTGAAAAGCTTTGCAACGAAGAAACTTTGGAGGCGCTGCATCCGCTCAAGGATTTAAAGTTGCAAGACATCGTCGCCGTAGAAGCGTGTCAACATCACGCCGAACTGGTGAAGAGCTTACCCGCGCGGCCGGTGGCGTCGGCACAAAAGCTTCGTGAATGGTCCGCGTTGTTACGCGCCAAGCACGTTTTACAGTCACGAGTATCTGATCTTGAGTTCGGGTTGTCGGATGCGAATTTACTTCAAATGCCAGACTTTGAAGCGCGCGTCTCCGTGCTTCAGCGTATGGGATATCTTGATGAAAATCGCACAGTGACGTTAAAAGGTCGTGTGGCGTGTGAAATTGCCACTGGTGACGAGCTCGTGGGCACAGAAATTATATTTGCTGGTGTGCTTGCGGACATTCCCTCTGAAGAAGCCGTCGCGCTTCTCGCCGCGCTCGTCTTTCAAGAAAAGAACGCTTCGCCACCATCGCTCGAAGGCTCGCTCAAGGCTGCATGCGAACGCGCTAAAGAACTTGCCTTGGCGGCTGGTGAAATCCAAATGGCACACGGCATCCCCATCGCGGCGGATGAATTCGTGGAGACGACGCTGCGATTTGGATTGTCAGAAGTCGTCTACGAGTGGGCGCGCGGAACGCAATTCGCAGACATTTGTAAGTTTACTGACGTTCAAGAAGGGAGCGTCGTGCGAACAATTGTTCGTTTAGATGAAATGTGCCGTGACGTGCGAAACGCAGCGCGCATCATGGGTGATAGCGCGCTATTCACGAAGATGGAGGAGGCGTCGGCGCAAATCAAACGCGACATCGTCTTCTCCGCATCCCTTTATGTCGCCGGCGCGTGAGTTAGTCGTTGTTATATTAATCTATCATTGCTATACGTGTATTACAGTTTACCGAGTTCCTTTTCGAAAGCTTGGCTAAGCTTTTCTGCGCACTCGCGAACGCCGCTCGGGTCGCCTGGCGGGTTGTACACGTACGAGTTACGGAAAACCGTGCGCACCAACGCAACAAACTCATCAGGGCTTTCGATGTGTCCATCCAACAACTTTGATTCAATCGTTTTCAAATCCATCGGGTGTTTAATGATGACCGGGTAGTCGGGAATGCGCAACGCCTCCCAATCCACGGGTTCGATAAACGGCCACGCTTGCTTCTTCATCGACAACAACTTTTTCAAAATCCCCGCGCACGTCTTCTGCCACTTACGTCGTCCTTGCGATAACGGTGACGTCCACTCACACACATCCGCATTCGTCTTCTCTAACGCGTTCAACTCTTGCGCCGTGAGCGGCCGTCTCGTGCCATCCGCCTCCACCTTGACGAGCTTGTACGGCTGAAACGGCGACACCGCGCCCTTCATCGAAACCTCGTAATCACCATCATTCAACGCTTTCGGCACACACACCGCTGTACACACACACACACACACAAAACACGCCACACCCGTCAGTCATCTCATCCTCACGCGCGACACGCACGACGCGACAATTCCCACATCCACGCACGACGCGACAATCAATCATTCTCCACACAGATCATCACCACCATCACCCGCGCACGAACGCCACACGCACCGCAATCACATCCAGGTCGAGGCGGTGGCGGTACGCACGACTCCATCTCCGTCGTCGTGCGACCGTCGAACGCGCGAACACGGACACCACCGAAATGACGACTCGGGCGACGACGACGACGACGACGACGCGCCAGATGCGGCCCTTCGGACCACAACCCTCCCCTCGAGGAGGGGACTCGTTGACCAATCATAACCCCGCGTGAATATCCCTAGTCGTGATTCGTCAACAACCCCCCCCACCCGGTCCCGGTCCCGGTCCCGGGTTTAAACGCCACGCGCGACAGCTGTCGGGACGCGTGCACGTATACGTATACATTGCGCGAGAAAACGCCAAGACGACCGCGATGTCGAGACGACACGCGCGGGATCGCGACGGACGACGTCCACGTCGTACTAATACTACGACGACGACGGTGTGCGACGACGACGACGACGGTGACGCGACGACGGGTGATCGATGCGTGGATGGGTGCATGCGTGGGCGCGCGCGTGGGTGTGGACGTGACTGGTGTCGTGGTCGTCGGTCGTCGTCGTCAGTCGCGCACACGCCGAGGCGGTCGTGGGTGAACGCGACGCATTCGTGTGCGGTGAAGGTTGTGATAGACGACGACGACGAGGAGGAGGAGGAGGACGAACGAAAGCGCGCGTGCGGCGTCGCGCGCGGTGAAGGCAAGCGTTCGATCGATTCAATTCGCGGTTTGAGTTTTTGAGTTTGATTTTGAGTTGATTGGCGCGCGCGCGGTGCGTGGTGTGCTTTGACGAGGCGGACGGGAGACGATATGGATTCAAATCTGACGTCGCCGAATGCACCGCGACGGCTCGTTGTGCGCCTGGATTTATCCGCCGATGACGTGCCGTGCGTGAATTATAAAAAGTTGCTCAAGGAGCAGGGCGGGGGCGCGAGCGCGCGAAGCGAAAAGGATTCCGCGAAGAGCAGCGCTGAGAAACGCGCGAGAGATGCGATTGAGGCGAGAAAAACCTCTGGTGGTGGTCCGGCGGCGTTGTTGGAACCGACGAATACGGGTGGGCACATGGCGGCGGTGATTCGACGCATCGAGGCGTTGTACCAGGGCGGCCGAGGCGAGGCGTCGAGCGACGACGAAGACGAGAGCGGGGAAAGCGGGGAGAGCGGGGACGAGGAGGAGGAGGAGGAGGATGGTGATGGTGACGAGGAGGGTGATGGTGAAAGTGGTGATGACGACGATTCGGGGTCGGAGATGGAAGATCCTGATGATAAGCCGACGATGACGCCGAACGGGACGCGCGTGGTTGAGCCGACGGCGCCACCCGCGGGCAAGACGGACAAACCAGCAAAGAAGAAAAAGGCAAAGAAGAAGGCGGATAGAGACTGGTACGACGTGGATGACGACTTTATCGATGACGATGAGCTCGATGAGTACTTTGAAGACGATGGGTTGAAAACCAAGCACAGTGGATTCTTCATCAACAAGGGCGAGTTGCAAAAGGTTGACGAGGAGGGTCGCACACCCGTGAAGGCGGCGGCGGTCGTCGAAGACGAAGAGGATGAAAAACCAAAGAAGAAGGATAGAAAGAAGCGAACTGCGCAGCTCGAATGGACGCAAGAAAGCAAGCAACTGTTAACCAAGGCGGTCCAAACGTACGGATTGCGTTGGCAGATGATTTGCGACTCTGGGGAGTTTGACGAATTGAAGCCGTACACGGCGGCGCGCATGGCGCGTCAGTGGAAGATGACGCAGGAAGATTTACTCAAGCGCGGTATTGAGGTTATTATCCCGAATGCACCACCACCGAGTAAGGTGACGTCCGTAGCCACGCTCACGTCTACGGCGACGACGTCAAACAAAGAGAATGATGATCGAGACGCGGGGTTGAGCACACCAGCCAAGCGCAGCGCTCAGGGAGACGTCGAAGCCGCGTCGACGGGTAAAAAACAAAAGACGAACGGCTTTGACGAGAACGATCCGCGGCATCCGAATGCCAAAAGACGCGTGGTTGAAAGTCTGGATGCGGAGATGAAGAAACTCAAAGATAAAGTTGACGAAGATTGTGCCGCAATGCGCCAAGCGGTGAAGAGCAAAGCGACGACGTCGACGCCACCCGCCGTCTTCAAGTGGGAATGGACCGCCGACACTACCGAGCTGTTTTACAGAATCTTAGCTCGCTTGTTCTTTGCTTTTCCGAAGACTGAAGCAAGTAGGGTGTGGAGCAAGCTTCAATTGTGCTTTCCGGACGATTTCGACGTCACGTTGGACGCGCTGAGAAAAAAGTACGTCTCTGTGCAAAAGAAGAAAACGGCGGATGAGAAGAGCGCAATCCTCGGCTTGACGACTTCAATCAGCGTTGCGACGACACCCACGTAAAAAATATCGCAGACACGCGTGCGCGTGTCAGTAAAGTGCACAGAGTTGGATCATATGAATTAACTAATTGTAATACAAAAAAACAACCTTTGTCTCACTTTTACGACTGCGCTGAAACGTTTTGAAACTCGACGAGAGCGTCTCTCGTACGCGCGCGCGTGTCATCATACATCTGCGACAGACGATTCAAAAGCGTCTGCGTCGCTCCAACGCTGGATATCGTACGTTCTAAATCACGCACACGCGATTCGTCCATGCGATCTAGCGTCGTCTGCATGTTATCTTGAATCTTTTCATGCACGCTGCGCATGCCAACATCCGCCCAATCGAGCGTTTCGCACGCAACGCGCAACGCTTCTACGAGCTCATTCTTTTCTGCCTCCACCGTCTCCCGCCGCTCCCGCTCGCGTCGCGCCATCGATTCATACTTGCCTAATTCACGCGTTCGCTCGGCATCGATCGCTTTCGCATCTCGATTCGATTCCAGCAACGCCACGCGCGTCGCTCTCGCTTCGTCCCGCTCCGCCTCTCTCAAATGTTTCACACGTTCCAACTCCCTCGCCGTCTTCAACGCGCTCGTGCGATATCGCTCAATCTCTCGACATAATTTCGCACGCTCAGCAATCCACGCGCGTTCGGTTTCCCTATCCATCGTCGTCAGCACGCATCCATCGCCCGTCAGTCCATCGCAGCTCGCACACGCGCATGGTCTCTCGCGCCGTCACATCAATCGCGTACCGTGCCACGCCCGCCGCGCAGTTCGACGAACACTGAAAATAAAACGACGACGGCGAATGCGTCGTCGTCTCGCGCGCGGGCGCTTTCGCCGCGGATTCACCGCGCGCGCGACGCATTCGTCGTCGTGTGTGGCATGAAATGAAGCGACACTTGACAAAGTTGCTTTTTCGTTGACTGCGTTGACCGTCACACCCGCGCCCGAACTCGATGGCTGACGACGACGACGACGACGACGAACGACGAACGGTGACGGAGGATGCCAGCGCGCCGCCTTCGACGCCGCGACGCGACTTTTACGTGTGCGTGCACAACGTCGCCAAGAAACACAACGTCGGCAACGTGGCGCGCAGCGCCACCGCGTTCGGCGCCAAGAGCGTCGTGTTGATTGGCTCGAGGCAGTTTAACACGTTCGGCGCGCAAGGGAGCGATAATCACGTGGAGTTTGAACATTTTGAAACCTTGCAGGAGTGTCGACGGGTGATGATGGACGAGCGCGGGTGCACGCAAATCCTTGGGGTTGAAATCGTGGAGGGCGCGCTCGCGGTGCACGCGCATCCGTTTACGGGGAACACGGCGTTTATTCTAGGCAACGAGGTGCGTTGATGCGAATCATATGTCGATGTGTGTTTTATTTATTGTGTGCGCGTGCTGACGTCGATTTTGCGTGTGTTTACACAGGGACATGGTTTGACGGAGCAACAAAAGGCGATTTGCGACGGCTACGTGTACATTCCGCAATACGGTTCCGGGACGGCGTCTTTAAACGTCTCCGTAGCGGCATCGATCGTGATGCACCATTTCGCGCTCTGGGCACGGTATGAGGAACGCGCGCGCGAGGGTGAGAAATTTATTGTCGCCGAACGACGACAGAGAACGTCTAAACGAGGTGTCATAGGCGAACATCCAGACGCCGTACGCGCGAGACGCGCGGCGGCGCGGCTCGCGGCACAAAATGATGATAGAAACGACAATGACGACGATGACGCCGGCGCTTGGAAGAACATAGAGAGTGTTATTTTTTGATGCACGAGTCGCGTCACCATCGTCGTCGTCTCGTGCATCTAGGTGCGCGTTTAAACGTCAGACGTATAGAAATTTTAATAGAGTGCACCAAACAAACAGTCGCTTGTCCTCACACAGTGACGCCGCCGAAATCGCATGCGCTCGGTCGCGGTCAAGTGGTCTGGGGGCACTCCATCGACGTTTACCATCAACGTAGACGACGATGCGACGATTGCGCACCTCAAATGTGCCATCGAAGCCGTGACTTCGGTGCGAACGACGAGAATAAAGCTCTTAAACGTGCGCGTCGACGCGAAAACGCCCGCGAGCGATGAAGTGGCGTTGGCATCGATTGGTAAATTTCCCAAGGTTGTGATGATGATGGGCATGGTTGAAAGTGCGGTGGAGGCGCATGCGAACGCGGTGAAGGTTGCAGAGTTGGTTGGTGAGGATGTTGAGGATGATTTCGACATTAGTCTAGCGGCGGAGACGACGAATGCGGCGACGAATGAATTGTTTTTAGCCAAGATTGATGGACGAGTGAGAAATAAACAAATGAAAATGTTGAATCTCTCGCGGCCTGGGGCGAGGGCTTTGGTGTTGGATATAGATTACACGTTGTTTGACCATAGAACGACGGCGGAGACGCCGCTCGAGCTGCAAAGGCCGTACTTGCACGAATTTTTAACGCGCGCATACGCCGACAAATACGACATTTTCATTTGGAGCGCAACAAATTTGAGCTGGATTGAGCTTAAAATGACGCAGCTTGGAGTTTTGACGCACACAGATTATAAAATCGTGGGCCTGATTGACTCGCAAGCGATGATTACGGTAGAGACAGCCAAGTACGGCGTTTTCAATTGTAAGCCCCTCGGATATTTGTGGGGACAAAAGTGGCCAGCTGGCGTCGAATACGGACCGCACAACACTATCATGTTCGACGATTTGGGACGGAACTTTCTGATGAATCCGCAATCTGGGCTTAAAATCCGTCCGTTTCGCAACGCGCACACGTCCCGAGCAACGGATCGAGAGCTCGTGCACCTATCGAGATATCTAAGCGCCATCGCAAAGCTCGACGACTTTACATCCCTCAACCATAACAAATGGGAAAAGTTCTTGCGCGAGCAACGCGAAAGTGACGAGCAAGACAAATAGATTCTAGAAAATACAGTACAGTTGTAAAATACAAACGCATATGCTTTATCCACACTTTCGCACACGCAACTGGTGATGTCGCACGCGATAACGCTCGCACACCGCACTGTGCCGGCGCCGGCATTGAAACTCGATCATGGCTCGCGACGCCACGGTGCGATGCGCCCATTAAAGGCGACTTCGTCTTCACCGTCTTCAGGTGCGGGAGCACAGCAATCTTCTTCTTCTTCACCCGCGGCAGTGTCTTCGCCCGAGGCCGTGGGCGTGAAACAGCGCGTACTCATTACTGGTAGCACGCGCGGTTTGGGCTTGGCGCTCGCGCGCGAATTCCTCGCACGCGGTGACGACGTGTTCATCACTTCTCGGGACGCCGACCGCGTCGCCTCCGTCGTCGCCGAGCTTTCTCGCGACGCCGACGGCCGCGTCGCGGGTATCGCCGCCGACGTTCGCGACGCAGTAAGCATAGAACGTATGGCTACCGCCGCGGTGGATGCATTTGGTGGGGTAGATTTATGGATAAACAACGCCGCATCCAACGGGTACGCGTACGAAAATTTAGCCGACGCGGATCCATCGACGTTGGAAGAAATCATCATGACGAACTCGCTCGGATCGCTGCTGTGCACGCGACAAGCGATCAGGACGATGAAGGTGTACCCTGGGCGCGGACATGTGTTTAATCTCGAAGGCGCTGGATCGGATGGGTCGGCGACGCGCAAATATGCGGCGTACGGGCACTCCAAGGCGGGCATGGCGCAGCTCGCAAAGACAATGGCGAGCGAGAATAAGGATTCTGGCACGCTCGTGGGCGTGCACACGATTTCACCCGGTATGGTATTTACTGAACTCATCTCTAGCGGGCGATACGCGTTCGGGAGTCAAGGGAGAATGTTTGTGAACGCGCTGGCCGAACCCGCGGAAGTCGCCGCCGGAATCGTCGTAGACCGCGTCAAGGCGGCGACAGCGGATCCGAACGCCGTGACAAAGACGTTGGCGATAAAATTGTTAACACCAGACGTGGCAGTGAAGAAGTTATTCAGAAGATTCGTTTTGCAAGAGAACAAGGATCGATATTACCCCGAAAACGATGACAAAGACAGTAAGTAAAAGTGTACGGACGGTAGAAGTGTAGTAAACGATGTGTAAATTCAGCGACGACGATCGATGACGAGACAATCATCATCGCGAACATTAGAGTTAGAGTCCCAGTGCTTGCTTATCTTCGAGCGAAATCCGCATGTACACGCGATCTCGACACTTAAATTCCTTCACCACGACGTGCTCGCCGCGCACCATCGCGTCCCGCGTCGCCAAATCGTGCCACTTTTCAAACGACACGACCGCAAAGAAACACCGCACGCGTCTCGACACTCCGACATACGCACGGTCTACAACCCCATACGCGCTCATGATACTGCGAAGCCACGCGCTGGCTTCGACAGAGATGGATTGAATGACGCGAAATTCTGCATTCGTTGGTGCGTCGCTCAGGCGTAACACGTCCTCGTCGACGTTTAACTTCCGCGTCACAGCTTGCATGAACTCGAACGGGAGCATTTTCAAGTTAACCTTGGGATTCGTCACGATACAGCGCGTCGTTGACGTCATTGTCGTCGACGTCATCAACGGCGTCGTCGAAGGCGTCATTGGTGCGGCGGCGGCGCTCGCAAATTTGAGAATTTTCGCCGGCGTGTTCGCCACAGCGGCATACGCCGGTTTGGTGACGTCTTCGACTGCTTTCGGCGACGTGATGCGTTCGATAACGGACACAGGCGATGCATCTGGAAAAGGTACCACATCGATGCAGGTTGTCGGCATCATATCATCGGCAGTCGCGCGGCGTTCGCATCGTCGGCGGCGGTGAACATTCGCGGCGCTTCGTAACCACTCGGCGGTAATGGGACCGATGACACGCGCTGTGAGCGCGGCTTCGCGCGTGGATATGATTCCAACTGCGCGATACATGCGACCACCTCGGCGCGATTTTACGATATCTACCACGATCGCGCCGCAAATCAACGTAGTATCGTCGTCGTCGTCATTGACGTCGTCGGCGTCGTAATCACGTTCGAGCTCAAGAGGGAGCAACATTTGCACCGTCCCCGGCGCGCGTTGTCCCTCGAGTCTCGCATATCTCAACACTGGCACGTAATAGCCATATAGGACCAACCTTGCAGCACGCGGCACCGCCGCACTCGCCGCGCGTTGCCTCGCGGCTGGATCGCTTGCGAGCTCTTGCGGGAAAACATCCGCTCGGGCATCCACCGACGGCCAAAATCGCGCGTCGATTTCTAGCACGACTTCCTCAAAGTCGCGGTCATTTGCGAGCCAGAGATAATCATGCGGGTCATCCACGAACGTCGCGCGCGGAGGAATATGCAAGATGGGTTCGATTTGATTCCACGCTTGCGACGGGTCGCGCAGCGCGATGTCGTCCACGAAACCACACAATTCCCACGTCGGTCGTTCGACGACGCCTGCATTGGTTTTGGCGGTCGTCGTACTCGCAGCAGTATTCATCATTCTCTCGCTCGAATTACCACCGTCACGTTCGGCAAACTCGCGAAAGAACACGGCAAAGATTGGAAATTCATCATTGCTGAGCAAATTGGTGTGAAACGTCGCCCACGCGGCTTCGCCCGTCGACGTAAAACATTGCACCAATTTACCCTGTTCCACGCTTCGTAAGAATTGCGCGTTTAAAAACGCACGCATGGCACCAGGTGTAGTAACCCACGCATTCGCACCGCATTCACGCATCACGCGAGCCTCAAGTTCACGAATCGTCGTCGCGCGCGCGGCGTTGACATCAAAGCGTCGTCTTTGTTTCGAGCCGCGCGCGCCGTCGTCGTCATCCTCAGGTACGTTTGCCCATTGATCGAGCGAGCACACGCGCGCGCCGAAACCACAAACATGCACACCATCCGCATTCGTCTCGGCGCTATACGACCCGCTCGCGCCCGCTGCGGCGCCGCCTTTACGCGCCGGGCGCGTCCACCCAGATTCCATCGCGCCCGCGTCGTCCCGCCGCTTGGTCATATCCGAGCCCGCATCCGCGAACGCGGCGTCATCAGACGACGTCTCAATGCCGCAATCATCCGCGTGAACATCGTCACCCTCGTCGTCGTCCTCCTCGTCCTCGTCCTCGTCCTCGTCGCGCGGACGCACCGCCGACCGTCGCACCGCCACCGTCACCTGCCGACCGCCACACCCAGCACCCC
>Ga0182093_1385133_pt1 | contig 14821 bp, 14 predicted proteins | sample 041ome_21_FD_127776 | JGI IMG/M metagenome (GOLD analysis project Ga0182093, IMG submission 127776) | Metatranscriptome of coastal salt marsh microbial communities from the Groves Creek Marsh, Georgia, USA - 041411BS metaT (Metagenome... | ecosystem: Environmental > Aquatic > Marine > Intertidal...
ATACGCACTACTGACTTCTCGGGCTCAGCAGCCACCAGTAGCCTGACCGCGGTCTCCTCCGTTTGCGCATGTGCTCCCATTGAAGCAGCTACAGCGCGTGGATCAACGGTGATTGCCTGTTGCTGGAGCTCTTCAGCGGTATCACAGTTGGCGGGGGCCATGCCCTCATAGGGGTTGGGATGAACATCAACCGCGCCAATATTATCCACCGAGGTGGAGTCAATTTCTCTGAACCCGGGTTCTGGCCCCTTGGTGACAAACGCAGTGCCGCGCAAGTCCCTAATATCCGCAATCTGTTCGCCCCCAGCGAGTCGATGGGTCAATTCGATGATGGCGCGTTCGGCGTTGCCAAATAGTAAGATGTCAGCACGGCTATCAAGCAGCACCGATCGCCGTACTTTTTCGCTCCAGTAGTCATAGTGCGCTATTCGTCGAAGGCTCGCTTCAATCCCGCCCAGCACGATCGGAACGTCTTTGTAGGCTTCTCGAACCCTTTGGCTGTACACCGTCACTGCTCGGTCGGGGCGTTTTCCCGCCAGATCACCGGCGGTGTAAGCGTCATCGTTGCGGCGCTTTCGATCGGCGGTGTAGTGATTGATCATGGAATCCATATTGCCCGCGGCCACTCCAAAGTACAGGTTTGGCTTGCCTAGGGCTTTGAAGGGTTCAGCGCTGTGCCAGTCGGGTTGAGAGATAATGCCGACTCGGTAACCTTGGCCCTCCAGCACCCGGCCTATCACCGCCATACCGAAGCTGGGGTGATCTACGTAGGCATCTCCGGTCACGATAATTACGTCACAGCTGTCCCAACCTAGCTGGTCCATTTCAGCTCGGCTCATGGGCAAGAAGGGTGCTGGACCCAAGCACTCCGCCCAATACTTCCGATAGCTCAGAATATGTTTGGCTGACTCATTCACTGCAGGGGTCATCGCTGGGAAGCCTCATTGTGGTGGCGTAATTCCGGAGGGACATCTAATTGTGCGCCACAGTGTTTGCAATAGTCGGCATCAAGGGCGTGCTGCCCGTTGGCGCACACCGGACAGTTCCACGCGAGGTAGACCGGTTTGCGATGACTAAGCCGCTCCCATAGTCTAGTGGTAATGATGGCCGTGGGCACGGCAATTATGGAATAACCTACCAACATACCGAAGGCGGCTATAGCGCGACCGAGATCAGTTTGAGGGGTAATGTCGCCATATCCAACAGTGGTAATAGTGACGATTGCCCAATAAATGCTGTAGGGAATGCTAGTGAATCCGTGCTCGGGACCCTCGATAACGTAGATCAAACACGCGAAACAGATCACGACGATCATCACCATCACAAAGAATACAAATATGGAGCGCGCCGTGTTGCGCAACACGGTGACGATTTCAACCAGCTCCGAGAACAGCTCGAGCAGCCGCAGGACCCGGAAAATTCTCATGACGCGAATCAGTCGAATGATGAGCAGCGGTGCTGCCTGGGGCAAGAGCAATGCGATATAGGTGGGCAGAATCGACAGTAAATCCACCACTCCCCAAAAACTGAGCATATAGCTTGCGCGCTTGTGGGTGCACCAAATTCTGACTAGATATTCCAGGGTAAATACCAGGGTAAAGCCCACTTCAATGAGGTGTAGCAGGGCCCCATAGCGGGAGTGCACGCTCTCAATAGAGTCAAGCATCACAACGGCTACTGAAATCAGAATGAGCAGCAGCAGTAATAAATCGAAATTGCGTCCCGCCACAGTGGTGGTGCCGAAGATGATGGTTTCGACCCGCTGCTGCAGGGGCGTCTGTTGGCGATCAGTCACGGCGGTTGGACTCCAGTTCTTCAACGAGGGGTTCTAGGTAGGGCCAAATGTTATCAAGAATCATTGACTGCGCCGCTGGGGTGGGGTGAATGCCATCGGGCTGCATTAGCTCGGGGCGGGTAGCTATACCCGCCAGAATAAAGGGTACTGTTCCTGCATCGGTGGCCTCAGCTACAACAGTAAAACTATCTCTAAACAATTGTGTATATCTGCCTCCGAGGTTGGGAGGGATCTCCATGGCGAGCAACAACACCCGGGCTCCAGCCTCTTGTCCTAGGGTCACCATGGCCTCGAGGTTCTCCCTGAGTTGATTGATGGGGTAGCCACGCAGACCATCATTGCCCCCCAGCTCAATGAGCATCAGCTCCGGCGTGTGCTTGGCCAATAGCTTAGGCAGACGCTGTAAACCCCCGCCCGTGGTATCCCCTGAGATACTGGCATTGACGACCCTCCACGGGCTGTCGCCGCCCGAGGTCCTATTCAGCCTCTGCTCCAGTAGGGCGGCCCATCCCTGCTCTAGGTCCATGCCGTAAGCGGCGCTGATACTGTCCCCCAATACCAACACCTTCATGTGATCTGGCTTGGCCCAGGCGGGGTGCGCAATGGTCAGCGCGAGGGTCATGGCCAGAAGCGCGACAGACTGGCGCCAAAATGCTGATAACTGCTGGTAGTAAATCGAGCGGGACCCTATGCTGGAGACAGCACTGATTCGTCTGTTTGCCCCCATTACCAATCCGGTCTTGGGGTGCCGGCGTAGGAGTTGCCGGAGGAACAATCGAATGATCAAAGCAGTTAATCTCCTGAAAACAGTGGTGGTGGCGGATGGCGAGCTTGAAATCCTCCGGGGCGTGAATCTGGAGATCAAGCCCGGTGAGTCCGCGGCTATTGTAGGTGTTTCTGGATCGGGCAAATCGACTCTCCTCGGACTCTTGGCGGGCTTGGACGTCGCCAGCGGCGGCGAGGTATTCATCGATGGAGTTGGCTTAAGTGAACTCAACGAAGACGCCCGTGCTGCACTGCGCGCCCAGAAAGTGGGTTTTGTGTTTCAGTCGTTCCAACTGTTACCTGCCCTCACCGCATTAGAAAACGTGATGTTACCCCTTGAGCTCTCTGGAGTCGCCAACCCAGCAGCCCGCGCCAGGGAGTACTTGGGCCGCGTGGGCTTGGATCATCGCTTGGATCATTACCCCACGCAGTTATCCGGGGGCGAGCAACAGCGGGTGGCCATCGCTCGTGCCTTCGCGGCGCGCCCCACCATTCTGTTTGCCGATGAGCCCACCGGCAACTTAGATACCGCTACTGGCAACCGAATTATTGATCTGCTGTTTGAATTGAATCAGGCCGAAGGCACTACGCTGGTGTTGGTCACCCACGACGAGCGACTCGCTGCGCGCTGCCAGCGGCGCTTTCAAATGGACAGTGGGTGTTTGGAAACGACCCAATGAGCTCGCCAACCCGGGCGCTGAGTGCGCGCACCCTTCTGCTCAGAGACTGGCGCGGGGGAGAGCTGGGTGTCCTGCTGGCAGCGTTGGTGATCGCGGTGGCGGTGGTGGTGGGTATTAGTGCCTTTGTATCTAGCCTCCAATCCACACTTGAGACCGAGAGCCTACGATTTTTGGCCGCTGACCGTGTGGTCAGCAGTAGTAGGCCTATAGCCGCGAGCTGGCGTTCAGAGGCGAAATCGAAAGGGCTAGCAACCGCAGAGACTCTAGGCTTTCCGTCGATGGCGATGAACGACGCCGACGGTATGCATTTGTCATCCATTAAAGCAGTCAGCGACGGCTATCCACTGCGGGGAACATTGCAAGTAAGCGCAGACCCTTTTGGTGCCACAGAGGTCACTGCCTCAATACCCATGCCCGGTGAGGCATGGCTGGCGCCGCGGCTATTCGCCTTACTAGACGTGGCCCCCGGAGAACAGATTTGGATTGGTGAAAAGGCGCTGACGGTTAGCGCCGCGATCCGCAGTGAGCCCGATAGCACCAGTGCGCTATTCGGCTACGGCCCTCGGTTGATGATGAATCTTGCTGACATAGAGGCCACGGGAGTGATTCAACCGGGGAGCCGAGTCAATTGGCGTTTGCTGCTGCGGGGACAGGAAGATGCCCTGACAGCATTCACAGACTGGCTAAGCCCGCAGTTAAGCCAAGGACAGCGCTTGCTGGGGGTGGATGAGAGTCAACCGAGTATCGGTCGCACATTAGATCGAGCCCAGGGTTTCCTGCTGTTGGCGGGGAGCCTCGGCGTACTGTTAGCGGCAGCGGCGATTGCCCTTGCTGCTAGGCGCTTCGCCGAGCGTCATACTGACTACGTCGCCATAATGAAGAGTCTGGGCGCAAGCACCGCAAAGATCGGCCAGTTATACGGCCAGAGCCTTGCTCTGTTGGGCCTGTCGGCAACGGTGGCGGGGTGCTTGGTTGGTTTTGGCTTGCAACAAATTTTTCTTGTGCTGTTCGGTGAACAGTTGGGCGTGGCCCCAGGGAGCCCAGGTCTTGAGCCCTTTATTATTGGCGGAGCCACGTCACTTGTCTGCCTTGGATTTTTTGCCTGGCCCCCGCTCAATCGACTGTCAAAGGTTCCACCACTACGCGTATTGCGGCGGGATGTGAGCGCCGCTAGCTCCCAGCGTTTGAGTGATTACGCAGTGGGTGGATTGGCGCTATTTGGCCTCATGTGGTGGTACTCGGGGAATGTAAAGCTCACGTTGGGTGTGGTTGCAGGACTGCTGGTTACGGTTTCTCTGGGTTTTGTTGCTGCCAGTGTACTGTTGCGCAGCGGCCGCCTTGTGGGTAGCGCGGCGGGCAGCGTTTGGCGATTGGCACTGGCGGGGCTGCAGCGACGGGGCAGCGCCAACGCGCTGCAGATGGTGATCTTTTCAATTGCCATTATGTTGATGTTGGTGCTCACCATGATCCGCACCTCTTTAATCGATCAGTGGCAGGCGCAGCTACCCCCGGGCACTCCCAACCATTTTATGCTCAATATCGCCCCGGATCAGAAAGAGCCTCTGGCAGAGTTCTTCCAAACCAATGAAGTGCCGGCACAGCCGCATTTCCCCATGTCCCGGGGGCGCGTCATGGCAGTGAATGGTGAGGCGTTAGCAGAATCCCCCGAGGAACCTTCAACGGGCCGGCAGCGAGAGGCGAATTTTACCTATGCGACGGCACTGCCCGAGGCTAACACCTTGGTAGCCGGCGACTGGTGGCCGGCAGACAGCCTTGAACCGCTGGTGTCCCTTGAGGAAAGCTTTGCCGAGAGTGTCGGTGCGGTGGTGGGGGATGAGCTCACCTTTCGCATTGGATCAGAGGATTTTTCCGCGACAGTTGCCAGTATTCGCGAATCAGATTGGCAGAGTATGAAGCCCAACTTTTTCGTGATCTTCACCCCAATGGTGCTGCAGGATTTCCCTCAGATGTTCATGACCAGTTTTTATTTGCCGTCGGACAAAAAGTCGGTCCTGAATCGATTAATTCGCCGATTCCCTACCTTTACCGTGATCGAAACGGACATTGTGATCGAGGAAATCAGAAGCATCATCACCCAGGTGGGCAGAGCCATTGAGCTGGTTCTGGTGGTGATTTTGTCTGCGGGGGCGCTGGTATTGATCGCGGGGGTTCAGGCAAGCGTTGATGTCCGCCTCAAAGAGAGCGCATTACTGCGGGCGTTGGGGGCATCCCGGGGCCTGCTGCTGGGTGCACTCTGGATTGAGTTCACCACCCTTGGCGTATTCGCAGGTTTGCTGGCGACGGTAGGCGCGGAGGCCTCCGCGTGGGCACTGCAGACCCAAGCACTGGATCTAAGTTATCAGCCAACACCGATGCTTTGGCCGGTAGGTATTGCCGTGGGTGCGCTGTTAATTGGTGTGCTGGGGGTTTGGAGTTGCCGACGCGTGGTGAGCGTGCCGCCGCTGGTGGTACTGCGCGAGCTCTAAAGCGATGCACCGCGGCAGGTAGGCTCTATTAAGGCGTTTAAAAGCCCGGAGGAGCAATACATCCAGTCTTTTCTGTCATTTGTCCCGCGAGTCACGCCGATCAATTAGGAACACAAAAAAACCGGGGAAGACCCCGGTTTTTCAGTACTGCGCCTAGAGCTCCGCAGGTGGGCTTAGCCCAGTAGATGTGCTACCGCGTCGCGCTCTTCAGCAAGCTCCTGCATGGTGGCGTCCATTTTCCCGCGGCTGAATTCTCCTACCTCAACACCCTGTACGATTTCCCAATCGCCATTGGCACAGCGGCAGGGGAAGGAGTAAATCAGGCCTTCGGCAATACCGTATGAGCCGTCGGAGTAGACGCCCATTGATACCCAATCGTCTCCCTCGGTACCCAGAGCCCAGCTGCGCATGTGGTCAATTGCTGCGTTAGCTGCTGACGCTGCAGATGAGGCGCCCCGGGCTTTAATGATAGCGGCACCACGCTGTTGGACCGTCGGGATGAAGTCACTTTCGTACCAAGCCTGGTCCACAAGCTCGATAGCAGCCTGACCATTGACCTTTGCGTTGAACAAATCAGGGTACTGGGTCGCGGAGTGGTTACCCCAAATAGTCATATTGGTGACGTCGTTTACCGTCGTGCCTGTTTTTTGGGCAATCTGCGTCATTGCACGGTTGTGGTCTAACCGGGTCATTGCGGTGAAGTTACGTGGATCCAGATCCGGGGCGTTCCGCTGGGCAATGAGTGAGTTGGTGTTGGCGGGGTTACCTACGACCAGCACCTTGACGTTGCGTGAAGCGTGGTCATTCAGGGCTTTACCCTGCACAGAAAAAATAGCTGCGTTGGCTTCGAGCAGATCCTTGCGCTCCATGCCGGGTCCACGGGGCCTAGCACCCACAAGTAGTGCGTAATCCGTGTCTTTGAAACCCACATTGGGATCATCGGTGCAGACAACCCCCGCGAGCAGAGGGAAAGCGCAGTCATCCAGCTCCATGCGAACGCCCTCAAGGGCCTCCATGGCTGGCGTAATATCCAGCAGTTGCAGAATAACGGGCTGGTCGTCGCCGAGCATGGCGCCTGAGGCGATCCGGAAAAGGAGGGCATAGCCGATCTGGCCGGCTGCGCCGGTAACCGTGACACGGACGGGTGCTTTCATGGAGGATTTCCTTTCGGTTGTTGAGCGAAAACTGAGCGCTCTGGCCTCGCCTGCGGGGGCGTGAACCAGAGTCGCCGAACACGTGGCGCTGGATTTTGGTCGCGATAGCCACAAAAGACAAGTTTCAATGCGCTATGGTTGCCATAGCCACGGGTAATAGCATCTGTCTAGATCGTCCTTCAGCCCGCAGCTAGGCGGATGTTGACATCAATTTTGCGCAAGGCCGCCGATTTTCTTATTATCCGCACCCCTAGTTGCAATGCAGGTGCCGTTATGACGGACATACCCGTCGCGGACTTAAGAGATACTCGACGCGAAAAGAACGAATTCAACAAATTGCGCAAAAGACTGAGGCGCAACGTTGGTAATGCCATTGTTGATTTCAACATGATCGAAGATGGCGACAGGGTAATGGTCTGTGTCTCTGGGGGTAAAGACTCCTACGGCATGCTCGACATCCTGATGCATCTCCGGGACAGCGCGCCTATCAAATTTGAAGTGATTGCGGTCAACCTTGATCAGAAGCAACCGGGCTTCCCCGAGGAGGTGCTGCCTCAGTACCTTGAGGATCTCGGAGTTCCGTATTACATCCTTGAGCGCGACACCTACAGCGTTGTTAAGTCGGTCATTCCGGAGGGCAAAACCACCTGTGGTTTGTGCTCGCGCTTGCGTCGGGGCACCTTGTACGGTTTTGCTCAGCAGATTGGTGCCAGCAAAATTGCACTGGGACATCATCGGGATGACATTGTCGAGACCCTGTTTCTCAATCTGTTCTTCGCCGGCAAGCTGAAGGCGATGCCGCCAAAGCTGTTGAGCGATGACAAGCAAAACGTAGTCATTCGCCCAATGGCCTACTGCAAGGAAAAGGACCTAGCCCGCTATGCCGAGGCTATGAATTTTCCAATCATTCCCTGTAATTTGTGCGGCTCCCAAGACAATCTGCAGCGCCAGGAGATAAAGGGGATGCTGCAGGCGTGGGAGCGCCAGTATCCAGGACGTATCGAGACTATTTTTCGGGCACTCAGCAATGTTTCCCCGTCGCAGCTATGTGACCAAAAGCTGTTTGAATTCAAAGACCTGCGAGTCGAAATTGATACTGAAATTCACCTTCCAGAACTCAAAGTGGTGCAGCTCTGAGCGCCCCGGACACATATCCACCGTCCTCGGTGGGCGATGAGGCTGGCTTACTGCTCGCCGCCCGAGAGGTGGGAATCGAGCGGGGCTATCGCCAGCTGCTGGTTGGCGTAAACCTCGAAGTAAAACCAGGGGATCTGTGGCAGCTCACAGGTGCCAATGGCGCTGGCAAGACCAGCTTCCTGCGGGCGCTGGCGGGTCTTGCCAGTCTGGGCGTCAGCGGAGAGATTAACTGCCATCAGCCGACGCTATATCAGGGACACCTTCCAGGCTTAAAGCCGCTGTTGTCGGCCGTCGAGAATCTACGCTGGCATCCTAGCGGCGGTATCGACACCGACATCGAGGGCATTTACGCGGCGCTCGCGGGAGTGGGATTGGCGGGACATGAGACTACGCCGGTGCATAGTTTATCTGCCGGTCAGCAGCGCCGGGTCGGCTTAGCCCGCCTGTGGCTGACCGATGCACCCCTGTGGTTGCTTGACGAACCATTCACGGCTATCGATGTGGCGGGGGCGGCCATGTTAGAGGCGCAAATTATCGCCCACTGCCGCACAGGTGGTGCTGTGGTATTCACCAGCCACCAACCAAACCGCATGGCGGAGCAACTCCAACAGCTTGATTTGAGTCAATATGCGCCCTGATGCCCGCCATTTTCTGCTGCTCCAGCTAGCCCGGCAGTTGCGCTCGGGTCTGCGCCGCCCCGGGGACATTCTAAACCCGCTGATTTTCTTCCTGATGGTGGTGACCCTATTTCCCTTGGGGCTGGGTCCAGATCCTCAGCGCTTGGCGGAATTGGCGCCGGGTATCTTCTGGGTCGTCGCGCTGCTATCAAGCCTGACCGTCAGCGGGCGTTTGTTTGCGTCGGATTTCGAGGACGGAAGCCTCGAGCAATTGATGTTGGCACCAACGCCTTTTGTCCTCAGTGCCATGACCGAGGTCATCGCGCATTGGCTGATGAGTGGGGTGACGCTGACTCTGGTGTCGCCGGTATTTGCTGTCATGCTCAATATGCCTACCCAGGCAATCCCCACTCTGATGTTCAGTCTGCTATTGGGTACACTATGCCTTTCACTGGTGGGAGCTATCGGCGCCGGTCTGACGGTGGGTTTGCGTCGGGGCGGCATGTTACTCGCATTACTGATCATCCCCCTGACCGTGCCGATTTTGGTCTTTGGCACCAGCGCGGTAACCGAGGCGGCGCGGGGTTATGACGGCTCTGCATGGTTGGCGCTGATGGCTGCTTTTGCCTTGGTGGGGCTGTTGTTAGCGCCACTGGCGATAGCCGCGGGCTTAAAAATTTCGATCGACGGCTGAATGTCGATTTTTTCTTCAACTGCACCGGATATACTGTAACGATGTGGTCAATTGTGCACAAAATGGGGTCTCCCCCTTGGTTTTACCGTTTCGCCAGTACACTGGCTAAGTGGTTATTACCCATCGCTGTAGCGGCATTAACCGTGGGCGCCGTATGGGGCTTGCTGTACGCACCGGTTGATTTTCGGCAGGGCAACAGCTATCGCATCATTTTTATCCATGTACCTGCAGCGGTTGTCTCACTAGCCGGCTACTACGTTATGGCCTTCGCGGGCTTGGTCAGTCTGGTGTGGAAAATCAAGATGGCGGACACAGCGATGCGTGCGGTGGCGCCTGTTGGCGCTGCACTGACGTTTATCGCGCTGGTGACGGGCGCTATCTGGGGTAAGCCTACCTGGGGAACTTGGTGGGTTTGGGATGCTCGCATTACGTCTATGTTGATCCTGCTATTTCTCTATCTGGGCGTCATCGCCCTGTTTGAGGCCTATGACAACAAGGCCGCCGCAGCGAAGGCGTGTGCCGTGTTGAGCCTGGTGGGCACAGTCAACATTCCCATCATTTATAAATCCGTGGACTGGTGGTACAGCTTGCACCAGCCTGCGTCCATCAAGTTCACAGGTGAGTCGGCGATAGACGCCTCTATGCTCTACCCCTTGTTACTCAATATCGGCGCGTTCTACTGCCTTTTTGTTTTGGTGGTGGTGCTAAACATGCGAGCTGAACTATTACAGACTCACCGCCAGTCCGCCTGGCTCGAGAAAGAGTTGACTTGATGTATTTCGATAGCTTTAGCGCCGTATTACACATGGCGGGCCACGGACCTTATGTCTGGTCGGCCTACGCCTTGACGAGCGCTATTATAGTGGCACTTATTGTCAATCCTCTGGTCAAAGCCAGAGCCGCTCAGGCGGCGCTGCGTGCTGAAGTCAGACGCAGAGAAGCTGCGGCTGCCTCCGTAGCTAGTAACGTTATCGGTTCCCAACCATCAGAGGTAGAAGATGCACCCAAAGCGTAAACAGCGACTGATTCTCGCGCTGGTTATTGTTGTGTTCTCCAGTGCGGCTATCGGTTTGGTGGCTTACGCCCTGCGAGGCAATATTAATTTGTTCTATCCCCCGGCAGAGGTGATTGCAGGTAAAGCCCCCACCGACCGACCTATTCGTGTCGGGGGCATGGTGGTGGAGGGTAGCGTGAAGCGCTCTGAGAGCGACCTGACCACAGTTTTTGAAGTTACCGACTACGAGGGTACGGTGGCGATCAGTTATACCGGTATCCTGCCCGACCTGTTTGATGAGGGGCAGGGGGTTGTTGCTGCGGGCACCCTTGATGCCAGCGGCATGCTGGTGGCGAGCGAAGTATTGGCCAAGCACGACGAGAATTACATGCCCCCCGAGGTTGCCGCAGCGCTGGAGGGTAAGACTGCACCCTCAAATCGCCCTGGGATGGGGAACGCGCCATGATTGCTGAACTTGGGCACTTTGCACTGATTATTGCCTTCGTACTGGCGCTGACTCTCGGCTCCGTTCCCATGTGGGGCGCCTGGCGGCAAAACCAGTGGGCGATGAACTTGGCGCCCACCCTCGCACTCGGGGTCTTCGTTTTTCTGGCACTGGCATTCGGGTTGCTCGCTCAAACCTTCTTAGCTGACGATTTTTCCGTCAAAGTGGTGGCCAGCAACTCCAATAGCCTACTGCCGCCCATTTACAAATTCTCCGCGGTTTGGGGTAACCACGAGGGCTCGTTGTTATTGTGGGTGACAATACTAGCCGGCTGGATGGTGGCGGTGGCGTTGTTTAGTCGGGGACTGCCGCTGGTGGTGCTCGCCCGGGTATTGGGATTCATGGGCCTCGTCGCAGTTGGGTTCATCGCGTTCTCTCTGTTCACCTCCAACCCCTTTGAGCGTCTGCTACCGGGGACACCCCCCGAGGGCAGCGACCTCAATCCACTGCTGCAAGATCCCGGGCTGATCATTCATCCGCCTTTGTTGTACATGGGCTATGTTGGATTTGCCGTGCCTTTTGCCTTCGCGTTGGCTGCATTATTGGGTGGAAGGCTGGACGCTGCGTGGGCACGTTGGTCCCGTCCTTGGGCGAATGTTGCTTGGGCATTCCTGTCACTGGGCATAATGCTTGGCAGCTGGTGGGCCTACTACGAACTTGGCTGGGGTGGCTGGTGGTTTTGGGACCCGGTTGAGAATGCGTCGTTTATGCCTTGGCTTGTGGGAACAGCGCTGCTGCACTCACTCGCGGTGACCGAGAAACGGGGTTTATTCCGGTCTTGGACCGTGCTCATGGCCATTGCTGCCTTTTCCTTATCGCTCTTGGGTACGTTCTTGGTTCGCTCAGGGGTGCTGACGTCGGTGCATGCCTTTGCCGCTGATCCCGATCGCGGTTTATTTATCCTCATCTTCCTCGGAGTAGTGGTGGGAGGGTCCCTCGTCCTGTACGCGTTTCGGGCTCCCACCGTCGCAAGCCGAGTGAACTACGGGGCGCTATCCAGAGAAGCACTGCTGCTGGTCAACAACTTCGTTTTCTGTATTGCGGCTTTGACAGTCTTGCTGGGCACGTTGTTTCCGCTGCTGATGGATGCGCTGGGGCAGGGTAAGTACTCGGTCGGGCCTCCTTATTTCAACGCGGTATTTGTTCCCTTGATGGCGTTGCTGATGCCATTTATGGGCATTGGACCCATATCCCGCTGGAAAGATGATAGCGCGCGACGATGGCTGCACGAGTTGGCAGTACCCGCAGTTCTGGTAGTGGTCATTGCGGCGATTGCACCGTTTGCCGGGCATGAGTTTAATGCTTGGGTAGCGTTCGCAGTGCTGCTGGCTGGGTGGTTGGCGGCTGGATTGATTCGGGATCTACTGAATAAGACCCGAACCGCACGTGGTTTTGGCGCCAAGTGGCGGCGGATCACGCCAAGTTATGCCGGTATGTTTATGGCGCACATGGGTTTTGCCTGCGCGGTTATCGGCGCTACGGTTGTGAGTCAACACAATGTTGAGCGCGATATTCGAATGGAAGTGGGTGAATCTGTCGAAGTTGCTGGCTATCGATTCGAGTTCCTAGGCGTATCCAAGGTGCAGGGGCCCAACTATCTCGCCGACCAAGCGCAATTTAAGGTATGGCAGGGTGATCAGTTAATTGCAGAGCTGCAGCCTGACAAACGCCGCTACCTGGCTTCGGGTCAGGTGATGACAGAGGCAGCCATTGATCCCGGTTTGTTTCGAGATCTCTTTGTTGCCATGGGCGAACCTGTGGGAGCTGACGCATGGGCCATCCGATTGCAGTACAAGCCTTTGATCCGATGGATTTGGGGCGGGGCAATCCTGATGGGCTTTGGTGGCCTGCTCACCGCATTTGATCGTCGGTACCGCGCTCGGTCAACGGCACCCGCGGCCGTAGTTGAAGGCTCAGCCCATGCAGCGGGTTAAGCTATTTCTGCCACTGATCGTTTTTGCGGCGCTAGGCCTGTTGCTGTGGCGAGGTTTGTCCCTGGATCCCAAGGAGCTGCCGTCGGCGCTGATTGGCCAGCCGCTACCCAGCTTTCAGCTGAAAGAACTCGCGTCAGACACCCCCGTCACTAACTCGGCTATCCTGGGTGCCCCAGCACTCATCAACGTCTGGGCCACCTGGTGCTATTCTTGTCGAGTGGAGCATCCTTACTTGCTAGAGCTTGCCCAGCAAGGCATTTCAATCATTGGGCTCAACTATAAAGACGATTCGGTGAAAGCCCGGCAATGGCTGGCTGAACTCGGAGATCCTTATCGCCTGACCTTGGCGGACACCGACGGAACCCTCGGGCTGGATTTGGGCGTCTATGGGGCACCTGAGACCTACGTTGTGGATGCTCAAGGTGTCGTGCGCTATCGCCACGTAGGCGTCGTTGACGTGCGGGTTTGGCAGGAGCAGCTAGCAAAATTCTTTGGCGTACAAGGGACACCGACAACCACCGCATCCACCGAGATCGCCTCGGGAAGTCAGCCATGATGTGGCGCGCAGGGGTGTTGGTTGTTGGTCTGCTGATGGCGTGCTCGGCGCTAGCCGTGATTGAAACCTACGAGTTCTCGAACCCCGATTTAGAGGCGCGCTATCAGCGGCTGAGCCAGGAGCTACGCTGCCCGAAATGTCAAAATCAAAACATCGCCGACTCAAATGCTCCCATCGCAAAGGACCTCAGAGCTTTGCTCCATACCCAATTAGAGACTGGTGCCAGCGACGAGGAAATTCTTGATTTTATGGTGGCTCGCTACGGCGAGTTCGTTCGCTACCGTCCTGCAGTAGACAGCAAGACCGCGGTGCTGTGGTATGCCCCCGTGGTGCTCACTCTCCTGGGCTTTATTGGCTTGGGAGGTCACTTGCTGCGAAAGTCCCGGCGCGCGCAGCGGGCCGATCCGTCAGCCACACAAGCCCAACCCAGTGACGATGACCTTACCCGCTTACGAGCATTGCTGGATACAGAAAACGCTGCCACCCCTGCTACAGTAGCCAACTCAAAGGAGTAAGAGTGAACCTGAGTTTTTATCTATGGTCGTCCTTTATGGTTGTTGCGGCCGCTGCGTTCACCTACTTCCTATCCCATTATTGGCGTCGCCGTGCCGATGGTGAAAACACCCTTGATTGGTTGAAGCTCCGCCGTGCAGAGCTACAAAAGGCGCTGGAGGCTGCCCGAGATGACGGCGACCGTGACGCCGAGGCGCAGCTGCTGACTGATGCGGAGCTGAGGGTGCTCGATGACTTGAGTCCAGAGGAACTTGAACGACAGGCCAAGATCCTTACGTCAGAGGGCAAGGTTCACACCCAGCCTCAAAGGCGGCCATTGCTCGGGTTGCTGGCCCTCATGCTGTTGTTGCTCGGGTTACCGTTTTTTCTCTACCACCGTCTGGGTGCTATCGAAGACGTTCAGATTGCACAGTCCCTGGCTAGTTTGCAGAGTGCAGACAGGGCAGAGGTTGAACGGCTATTAGCCCAAATCGAGGCGAGATCTGAGCGGCGCCCGGGTAATGCAGACTATCTGTCACTGCTGGGGGAGTACTACACCGCTGGCGAGCAACACGGGAAGGCTCTCGCCGTTTACGAACAGCTGCTCGAGTTGTTTCCTGAGAGCGCGGAGGTACTTGCCCGGGCCGGCCAAGCGGAATATCTATCCCAGGGTCGAACACTCACCGCCCAAGCCCGGCGCAGAGTGGAGGCCGCCCTTGCGGTGGATCCCAATCAACGTACCGCGCTGGGGACGCTGGGCATGGCTGCCTTCGAGGCTGAAGATTACGATGCGGCCCTCAGGTTTTGGGAGCGTTTAATTGCTTTTGAAGTGCCGGGAACCCCCAGTTTCCAGATGATGTCCAGCGTCATTGAGGAGGCCCGAAAGCGGGGTGGCGTCCCGATGAAAGAGCCAGAAGTTCCCAGTGTCGGCGTGACCGTAACCGTGACGGCACCGGCAGATGCAGACATTCCAGCCGCAGCGACGATTTTCATTCTGGCTCGACCAGCCAAG
>Ga0182093_1205283_pt1 | contig 14775 bp, 5 predicted proteins | sample 041ome_21_FD_127776 | JGI IMG/M metagenome (GOLD analysis project Ga0182093, IMG submission 127776) | Metatranscriptome of coastal salt marsh microbial communities from the Groves Creek Marsh, Georgia, USA - 041411BS metaT (Metagenome... | ecosystem: Environmental > Aquatic > Marine > Intertidal...
CAGAAGCCCATCAACCGACTTTCACGAAACAACGATCAAAGGATATTTATAATGTACTCTCTAACTCTGCATCTCTGAGGCTGCAGCAGATGCAGCTGCTGCAGCTCCCGTAGACGATACCGAAGAGGAAAACAATTGTTTCATCCTCGTTTCAAAAAGCTTCGTCTGATGGGTCAAGGTGGAATTCATCGATGTAGGTTCGATCGGACAAAAGTTTTGTAACGGAGACGAGACCGCTGCGACGGTATCTGTCGAAGGATCGCATCGCGTTATGATTTCTCTTATCTTCTCCGCCTCTCTTAGTTTCTGTTCAGCAGCCCATTTGTTCCCCATACTTTCGTACGCCTTGGCGCACATCTCCAACACGCTTTCAATCATCGTTAATTCTTGCGGTGTTTCCAATGCTCGAGCGGGAGGCGCTGGAGACACTTTGAAGTTTATCCTTTGCTCCTGAGTAGCGGCGATTTCCGAGGTTGCTTGTTGGGTGTTAATTTGCGTCACCCTATTGATATCAACGAAACTGTCTGTCGAGGCACTCGGACTACTTCTCGTACTTCCGTCCATCATTACAGACGCATTGAGATGTTTTTGTTGCACGGGTGAAGGCGGAAATTCGCTTTTCCTATTATCACGCCTACCACTGCTACTATTTGTATTCAATCCCAACTGCAATTTCATTCGTAATGTACTCGCTTCACTCGCCGAGCTTTCGCCGCTTCGTCTTCTCAGAGTCTTTTCAGTGGTTGCGTTTATTCCTGCATAAAATTTTTTCTTCCCGGAAACGGAATCATCCTCTCCAACGTCCATGGCAACATCCATTGTCGACGCTGTTGTTATTGTTGTCGTCGTCGTCGTCGTCGTCGTCGTCGTCGTCGTCATCTCTGCTTCTATGAGATGATGATCCGATCGTCCCTCCATCCCGTTTTCAATCGTCGACTTTCTCTTGAACTTCCCTCCTCCGACTCTCGTCTGCTCCTCTAATATCGCCAATCGCCGGTGCCGCTGAAATCTCAACTTCTCCAAGTTCATCTGAAACTGTCTCGCATTTATCCTCTCCGCCAGTTCTCGAATGACCACGTTCTCCAAAACCGACGCGCATTCGCGATACCTCCCTTCTAGCATGCTTTTCTTCGCCTGGTCGAACTGCTCCTCCACGTGCGATAACTTCTCCTTCATCTTCGCTCGCTGGTGTTTCAACTCGTTGCTCGTTTCCAAGCGAATTTTCGACGGCGCGTCCATCAGCTTCTCTTCTTGGTACGTGAGCTTACTACTAATATTCTTCGCTATGTTTGTATCATTATCGTCGACCTCGTTATCATCGTCGTCCTCGTACACGAGCACCGTCGAGTTGTCACAAAACGACACCTTCTTTTTCCCTCTCTGTCGGTCTCGCTGTCGACTCGACGCGAGCGCCGGCTCTGCCACGACTTTCTCGCTCTCAGTCGTCGGAGAAGACGAGCCCGCTCGCCTTAAAACGGTCGTCGTGGTGGTGATGGCAACACCGTCGTTCGAGGACAGACGCTGTTTCGACGCCAAATTCTCCGGCGTGGACGACTGCGTCGAGGAAAGCTGTCGGCGGTGTCGCATGCTCGTTTCCTTTTGGAAATAACAGCTGACGAGTGTGGGTCTTTTTTTTCTTAATAATTGTCTACGACACCGCGCGAAAGAAAGTGAACGCGAAAGACGATCTCGCGGGTCGCTCGAGAAGAGCGATTCGGGACGAGACGCGACGTCTTTCTTTTCTGTCCCTCTGACTCTCTCTGATCGCGGGAGAGGGCGAGAGAGAGTGTGTATGTGTGTGAAGTGAGAGTCCACGCAAGCCCCCGGCCGGGCTTGTGAGTGTCGAGAAAAAAGCTAAAAAGTGCACCGAAAAAGCGTCGAGATTTTTTCTCATCTCGAGCGCTTTGAGAGAAGAAGATGAGAACACTCTGCTATATCACACGTACTGGCCACTGGTATGTAAAAAAGAAATGAAACTCTAACGTCGGCTACTACGTCTGTTCGGTTCTCCAAAGTCCTTCTCGGGCGTCGGGCTTCGGCGTCCTCTTTTCGATGATCGTTTATCGGGAGAAGAAGAGGGCAACTCTCCGAGTTCGCCTTCTTCCGAGCTTTCCTTTTGGGGCGGCGCCCGAGCGGGCGAGGGCGAGCGACCTCCTCTTCGGCGGGGCGGGGGAGGAGGTTCGTCGACAAAATCTCGGTAGTTTGGCGAGGGCGAGCGGGAACGACCGTAGCCTCCGCGACGGTCACGGTCTCGATCTCTACCTCTGTCTCCCCTGCCGTAATAGTTGTCGTCGTCTCGTCGATCGTAGCGGCGGCGGTCTGGGCCTCTCTCGCGGTCGTAATCGTCGTCGTATCGGCTTCTTCGTCGCGTCGGGCTGCGAGAACGAGAACGAGAGCGAGAGCGGGACCTTCCGCGCTTGCGATCTCTTCGGTCTCGGTCGAAATCATCGCTGTATTGCGGTGGGCGTCTGTTGTCTCGACCACCTCGGCCGAATCTATCTCCTCCTCTGTCGCGATCCTCGTCCATCATCATGCCCGTGCCGAACCTCGGCGCCACGCCTGGACTACGTTCGCGATGATCGTCTCGTCCGGAAAATCCGATACCACCTCTATCTCCTCTCGATGGAGGAGGAGGGAGATCTCCTCTGTCGCGCATATCGTCGCCGCCTCGACCACCACCGAATCTTCCTCTGCCTCGGTTGTTCATCTCTCTTCTCTCCGGGCACTCTCGCGCAAAGTGACCGGTTTGGCCGCACACGTGACAGGTACGATCGTCGCCAAATCCAGATCTTCCGCCTCTGCCACCGCCTCCTCCAGGACCACCACCTCGGAAACCACCACCGCCGCCACCACCACCGCCTCCTCTTCGCTGATTACCCATCTCTCTCATTCGAATTTCTTTCTTGCTCGGCTGTTTGGCGTACCCTCCTAAACCGCCCCCTAAGCGCATCGGTCGCCAATTCGGCGTCGTGCGTCCTCTCTCCGCATCTACTATGACTCGTTTGCCTTCAATTCTCGTTCCATTCGCGCGCGTGAAAGCCCTTTTCATGTCATCTTCCGTTTCAAACTCTATAAACGCGTACCCGGTGGGTTTCCCGGTATCGATATCTCTGACGATCCTTACCGATTTAATATCGCCGTACCGTTCAAATTCTCGTCGCAAAATATCCTCGTCTTCGCACGCGCTGAACGGTAATCTCGCAACAAACAGCGTCGCGTACGGATCTCCGGTCGCTTTTTCGTCTTTTTGCGGATCCCAAGCCTTCAAAGCCTCCTTCAACATCTTCTTGCCTTTTTCTAATTTTTTCTTCGTTTTCTCCGGCAACAGAGCGAATTTTTCCTTCTCTTCTCGTTTCTTGCGTTTCGTCTCCTCGTCAATTTCGATGATTTCCCCGTCGTCGTTCACCTCCACGTCGGACGAATCGTCATCATCGTGACCTTTTCCGCCTTCTGCTCCTCGCGTCGTCGGCTCTTTCTTTTCCGCGTCGTTCTCGTCGAACAAATCCAAATACTTCCCCACGCCGGTCAAACGTTTACACGTCTTCCTCGCCTTCGCCGGCGGAAACCACTTCACCGGCGGCCTCGCCTTAAACATGACCAACAAATTCGGAGGCAAACCGGTCGGGTGTTGATTCAAATTAATCGGTCGCATGAGCATCGCCGGATTCATGAGCGGCATCATCATCGGAGGTCCCGCGACGCCCGGCGGTCCTCCTCCACCGCCGGGCGGCATCATCAGCATTGGATTCGGTGGGAACTGACCACCACCAATCCCTCCTCCTCCTTGCATCATCATCGGCGGTGGCATCATTCTTCCTCCTGGTCCGCCCGTCATCATCATCCCACCACCACCACCCGGTGGTCCGCCTCCTCCTCCGGGAGCTTTCATCAACAAAGGGTTGTGCGGGAACGACGCATTCTGTTGTTGTTGTTGTTGAAACGGTGGGAGAGACCCTCCTCCTGAACTCATATCGATAATATATAGTATTAGTAACCGCGTATTCTCTCTCTGTCTGTCTGTCTTCGATATATCTTTCGCGACTCGTTGCGCTCTTTAACGATCGAAAAATACTATATATATATTTTGCGGCGCGGCGTGTCTCGTCGAGAGAACGCGCGTTTATGTGGGAACGGACCGAGGACGCGACGAGAGTCGATCGGCCGTTTTTTTCCCCGGACGTGTTTCAAACCCTAAACTTTTGTGCAATTTTCAAAAAATTCAAAAACTCGGACCACACTAAATAAGAGCGAGAGAAAACGCAAAGCTCGCGAATAAGAGAGAGAGAGAGAGAGAGAGAGAGATTGCTCGAAGAACGCGCCTCCTGGTTCTATTCTCCCGTGTTTCGCGCGATAAGTAAAGTCAAGACGACGCCCATACGAGGATTCACAGGTTTGCTCCACAAATTTGGAACGAAATTCCGAATCATCCGACGACAGCAAAAACAACAACAACAAAAACACAACCAAGCGGCGCTGAGTAGACGCAACGTTCAGAACGACGAGAGAACCATGTCGAGTGCGGTCGAAGCCATGGATATCCCGAGAGAAGATTTGAAAAAGTTTCAAGTCGTCGTCGCCGCGGACGAACTCGGTGGGATTGGAAAGAATCAAACTTTACCGTGGAAACTTTCAAAAGAGATGAAGCATTTTAAATCTTTAACCTCGGACGTCTCGAAACCGATGACGCAAAACGCGGTCATCATGGGAAGGAAGACCTGGGAATCGATCCCAGAGAAGTTTCGACCGTTACCAGGGAGATTGAACGTGGTTTTAAGCGCCAGTGGTCAGGTGTATGAAAAGTCGAATAAAGAGAACGGAGGCGCGGAGGATGCGAAGTGTTTGCCCGAAGGCGTGCTCGCGAGAGCGTCCATCGAGGAAGCGTTGGAAACGTTGTCGACTGGGGAGTATAAGGATATCATCGAGAAAGTGTTTGTCATTGGCGGTGCGAAAGTGTACGAGGAAGCTTTGAAGTCTGAACGGTGCGAAGCTGTTCATTTGACCGAGGTGAAACCGCCCGCCGGAAAGGATCCGAAAGAACATTTTGCCTGTGATGCATTCATCCCGTTACCGTTGGATAACGAAAGGTTTCGATTGTATTCGAGCTCTAAGTTGGTGAAAGATGGAGAGTGTTCGTACACGACGTTGACGTACGTCGCGCAGAGTGGTCCGGCCGGGAAGTTTCGCGTGGAGGCGCAAAAAGTTTTGCCGGCGAAGATTTTGAAGGAGCAAAAACACGAAGAGATGCAGTATTTGGAATTGATTAGAGAAATCATCGATGAAGGGAACGTCAAAGGCGACAGAACTGGAACCGGGACCATTTCTAAATTTGGATGCTCCATGCGATACGACTTGAGAAGATCGTTTCCTTTGTTGACAAGTAAACGCGTTTTTTGGAGAGGTGTGGCGGAAGAGCTGTTGTGGTTCGTGAAGGGTTCAACAAACGCGAACGAATTGAAAGAAAAGGGCGTCGGCATATGGGACGGCAACGGAAGTCGCGAATATTTGGACTCAATCGGATTAAACCACCGCGAAGTGAACGATTTAGGTCCAGTCTATGGCTTCCAATGGAGACACTTTAACGCCGAGTACACCGACATGCACGCGGACTACACCGGTAAAGGAGTCGACCAACTCGCCGAAGTGATTCACAAAATCAAAAACAATCCAAACGATCGACGCATTCTCTTAACCGCGTGGAACCCGGCAGCATTGAAAGAAATGGCGTTGCCGCCGTGTCACATGTTCTGTCAATTCTACGTCGCGAACGGCGAGTTGAGTTGCCAAATGTACCAACGCTCGTGCGACATGGGATTAGGTGTTCCGTTCAACATTGCGAGTTACTCGTTGTTGACTTGCATGATTGCGCAAGTCTGCGACCTCAAACCGGGAGACTTTGTCCACGTCCTCGGCGACGCGCACGTGTACGCTAACCACGTCGAACCGTTGGAAACGCAATTGAAAAACGAGCCGAGACCGTTCCCGCAGCTGAAAATCAACCCAGACGTGAAGGATATCGACGGGTTCAAGTTTGAAGACTTTGAGATTATCGGATACGATCCGTGCCCGAAAATCGAGATGAAGATGGCCGTTTAATCAATGAAAATGTTTCTGTGCTAGCATGTGAGAACTATGAGTTGTTCGCCGTGGGCGAGCGCTCGCTCACATCCTTACATCCCGTAACATCCATCTGTTTTTATATATATACATATTAATCAAAATCCACCAACCACCCCACACAAATTTCTTGCGCGCTTACTGCTCTTTTATCCCCATCGAAGAATTCAAGGAGTAAAAGAGCATGACGCAAAAATCGTATCACTCTTTCGCCCCGACGTGGATGTCCGTCCTGTCCGACGTTCTATTCCAGAAAATTCGATGCAAACACCTTCCGAAAACGTCTCGGGAAATGGCTACTTTTCCGGGTAACGAGTCCAAACTAAAGATTGAAAAACAAACCATCATCGTCACTGGCCCAACGTCCGGTATCGGTGAAACCACCGCGTTAACGTTAGCTTTGATAGGTCACAGAGTGATTTTAGCCTGTCGAACGGTCTCTAAAGGCGAGATGATGCTCAAGAATTGGCAACAAAAATACCCAAATTCAAAGCTCGACTGCGTCGTCCTGAAGCTTGATTTGAACAGTTTAGCCTCGATTCGCGCTTTCGCGCGAGCATTTATCGACACCGAAGAACGTTTAGACGTGTTGATAAACAACGCTGGCGTTTTTGATATGTCGAATAAATACGTAATCACGGAGGACGAGTACGAGCAGCACCACGGGACAAACTTTTTAGCGCCGAGTTTACTGTCGCTTCTGCTGGTAGGTAAAATGTTGGAAACGAAGACGACTGAAGGGTGCGAAACGGCTGCGAGGCAATCAAACAGTCGCATCGTTTTTGTGAGCTCAAAACTGCATGAATTTGCAAAGAATTATGACATGCAAAAGAAATCGTTCGGATTCTCCGCGAAGAGGGCGTATGCGAATAGTAAAATGGCAGAGATTGCATTTGCGAAGGTGTTGGAGAGGAAAGTGTGTAAAGCTTTTTATACAAAAGCGAAGGATGGCAGGGACCCATCGAACGCGCCGATAAAGATGATGAGTTTGCATCCGGGTAATATTATTACGAACGTCGTGAAAACTTTACCGAAAGTGATTCAGTTCTTGTACCGAACGACTATGCGACAGATTTTGTTCACCTGCGACGAAGGCGCGAGGGTGACGGTGTATTGCGCGCAAAGCGAAAAAGCGTTTGAGGAGGCTAAAGGAACGTTTGGGAGCTACTTTGATTCCGCGTGCGAGTTGCGCGAGCCAAACAGCATGAGCGAAAAAGACGAAGAGATGTTGTGGCGTGAAGTACTCAATGAATTTGGAATGTCGGAAGCTCAGCTGATGAAGGAGTGGAAGGCAGCGCTCGCCTGAACAAAAGAACACAAAAACAAGTTAGAGCTGAACTCTATGCATTTTAGTTGAGCATCGCCAAATGTTTACAAACAAAATCTTACAACTGTATACGTTTCCAATTACTCCAATTCGTCTAAATCCATATCCGGCAAGTGGAAGTTCAAACCTTCGTCTTCATCCTTCACGCCTTCACTTTGCGTTCGCTCGAGTTGTTGGTTTCTGCTCGACCCATTCGTGGTATCGGGTTGAACCGAGAAAATACTCGTCATCGACCCGAAACTCAAACCTCCCCACAAATCAAACGCCGGTCGATCTTCCTGCGTAGCTATGGATAAATGAGCGGGAGTAAGCAGGGGCGCTGGTGCTGTCGACGGTTGTTGTTGTTGTTGTTGCTGCTGCTGCTGCATGGGTGATCCTCCGTAGGAGGGAGCTCCCGGCGGCAAGAACATACCTTGCGCATTCTCGAACCCAGGAGGTGCAAAGCCCCTCGGAGATCCCGACGCAGAAGATAAGTTGTTTTGTTGTTGCCGCTGCTGTTGAATTTGCTCTATGCGATGCTTAGGTGCGACGGGTGGCACGTGGTGCTGTGGATTTAACGACGAGCTGTTTGCAGGATTACTGCTGCTTTCGGGAATGTGCTTCCTCCCCCACGGCGGAAGTAGGGATTTCCGTGGTGGATCAACAGACGTCTTCTTATCTCCTTTATCTCCTTTATGGGAAGTTTCTCTTGTTGTTGCCGGTTTAGGAGCGACGTAACTATTTAAATCCACCAGTTTATTTGTATTTCCAAGTCTTACCGGCCTCGAGAGTGCGGCGGCAGCGTTGCGCTTTGCCTCTTCCAAGCTACTGTCCACGCTTGACGACTTCTTCGCACTAGTTTGCATTTTTGCAACTTCCGTGTTTTCTCCAGGCGGCGCAACCAATTGAGCACATGTATCCTTCTTTGATGCATGCGTAACTTCTTTAGCGGAAGTAGGCGATGAGCCGGATACTCTGCGCTCAATCGTGACATTATTTTTACTCGCCCGCGGAGAAGATCCCTGGGTATTTGCCTTTAGCGGAGTAGGTTTTGACACCTCCTTTATGGGTGGTAACGGCTTGCCTTCCACACCATCAATCGTCGCGACTGGAGAGGGCGAGTCAGGAAACTCTTTGAGCGACGTCTTCAAACTTGAAGGTCTTGGACTCGGAATCTTCGTTGTAGTGGCGTCCTCACTTTTTTGCAATTCATGAGAATCAACAGCGTGCGCCGTGCCGTTAGTAGAACGACGCTCTGATGAGGATTCTATTTTGGTATCAGCGACGACCACTGGTTTCAAAGAGGCAACGCTTTTTTTCTGATTGATGACAGAAATTGCAAAAAGGCACGCCGTCACAACAAAACAAACGGCAAAAAACACCGCCAAAAAGTTTGGGGACGTAACTGTCTCAAGCGTTCCGGAAACGTTCAACGCTATATTCGCAAATATCCTCGTAACAAACGCGTGAAGTTTAGTCACGAAACTGTTTTCGCGTCTTTCCTTGGCCTTCAATGCCTTCATGGCTTCTTTTTCGGTTCTTTCAGCTTCAAATGAATACGCCTCGGAAACTTTGCCCTCCACATCTACACACTCTAACAAAGTGAAAGAGTTTCTCACGCAGACGGAAGATTTCAAAACCTGTCCTTTCGCAGCCGCTTTCGGTGGTGCAAAGTATATTTCCCCCAGAGTTTTTGTTTGACTAGGATCAATGCAAATCAAGTTAACGTCTTCGTTGCTGTTGTTGATTGTGCTTTCGAAGATAAACGCATTTTCGCCCTCGCGAGCACTCCCTAATTTCGAAGGAGTCGTAGAAATAGCCCCAAATGTCAAGGTCGTGAACAAATCTGAAAACATTCCACCGCCGCGCTTGAGCAACTTTCCAATGGCTAAATCAGGTGTGTCGGCGTGCGAAGCTCCAGGAAACACGTACGGTTCTGCATCGAAACACATTTGTTTCGACGTAGGATTCCGAACTCGAAGCAACTTTGATTTCGACGAGCGCTGACCGGCAGCAATGAAATTAATAAAGGTAGATGCCGTTAGGTTCGCCACACGTCCTTCTCGTTCTTCATCTTCTTTATCATCCGCATAGTCCCTAAACGATGACGGCGAATAGTTTTTTACATCATCAGTTTCATCGCTGCTAGAAGCGAGCGATTCTATGATACTTGGCCTTTGTAACTTTACTAAAACCGCCACGGTATCGACGTCCCCTAGACTGGTCGCTTCGTTAGATACAACGACGGTTGCTTTCACGTGAAATGCATTCTGCTTCTCGAGCGAAGCAATCTTATCAAGTCTGGACCGAAGTTTCTTCGCTTCGATTTTACTGGGTGGAGTTGATACCATTTTTTTTTTCTTGCGCAACCATTCTGCAGCCGCAGCTTCTACCGCATCATTTTCATCGTCCAAATAATCTTCTCCTCCTTCACCGTCTTCAAAATCCTCATTGGTCGCGGTATCGACCATAATATCGTCATTACCGAATATTTCTTGATGCATGCTCAACAAGTCAAGTTTAACCCAGGCGCTGATTTGCGGCTCCTTGATGTCAGGCTGGATTAAACCGTCATTCTCGTTGTGCCGAACAATGACACCTTTTTGGCTTCCGCGCTTGCCATCCATAGAATGCTGTAGCACGCTCACCCTGGTCATGACTGGAACGCTGTGTGTAGAAACAACTTCGATAGGGACGCTTGCATGACGTTTTCCTATTGATGCAGACGCGCGCACCACATCTCGGACCGGGAGCAGTGTACCGGTACTAAAAGAGGCAGCGAGAGGCACTCGCATCCAACGATCATCCGTGAGAACGGCGAAAGTGTAATTTGAGCGCATCGAATCAGACGTGCTCTCGATGAACGCATTATCTTCACCGACATTAGCTGCGATGTGGAATATTGCGCGACCGCGCGGTGGCACCACGAATTCGCTCGTCAAGATTTCTGCCCATTTTTCAATTTCATCGTTCGCATATTTTTGGCGTCCATTTCGTGAATTCTCTCCATTTTTCAAATCGCTAACATAGTCTTGACGACAACCACCCGGCATGTCCGTGAACCGTTTCTTGTTCGGTTGACACGGCGCGTGGTGCGTGGAGTTTTCGTCTTTCTTATAGTATTCTTCTATCGAGTGCGACTTATCGAACACATACATCACTTGGCCGTTCCAACCAGATATGCGCGCGGATTCTGGGTCGAATGTTGTTAATCGAGCCACTTTCGCGCCCGGCATATCTGTCCACGTCGAGGCAATCTTCAAAGGTTTTGTATGCGGATTTGTGAGGGTGATCACGCGCGTGCGATTGATGCTGGGTCCTATGATGCCAAAGGAGACCGGTTGACACGTTGTTTTCGGAATATTTACGCCACTCAAACCCTCTGCATTTTCAGCGGAATTCTCGTGCTCTTCGCCCATGTCTTCGAGCAGCGCTTTTGTATCATATGACCTTTTAGAATCCACGTTGACGCAATGTAAACGGGCGTCGTAGCGTTCAATACGCAACGGAAACCGCAAAAGGTTCGTTATTATTGTGATTTCATCCTCATTCTTGTTCAGTCTCCACGAACGCATCGGTGGTCTGTCAACGAACGTGAACGTTATTTCCTCGCCTGAATTTATTTCTTGGCCTTTTGGATACCCAATGACAGCTGTTTTTGAAGCGTTGATATGCGGATGTTCAACATTCAAAAGACGTAGCGGTTCCTTACCGCTATGTTCGAACGTTACGTTTCTTTCCTTGATAAAGTGCTCGAGTCCAACGAGTGGCGCTTTTTTTTCCTCTTCCTTCTTCTTTCCCTTCTTCTTCGTCTTATTATTTTTGCCGTTTTCAGTGGCGGAATTGCTCTTCTGCAAAAGAAGTTCTCGTTCTTCGATGGTGTTCGGTTCTTCAATAGTTGGAAACGTCAGCGCGTACTTTTCGATCGGACGGAACGGTACAGACGTATAAACTAAAGCTCGGACGAGGACATTAAGGTTGAACTTCGTTCCAATGCTGTTTTCAACGGTAAACGTCACGCGTTCCGCCACAAAAGTCTCCGGTGCAGTGCGACGACTTTTCACATCGTACCAAACTCTCGCTGCTTCAGCTTTTGCGCCCGGTTTCACCGTGACGCCTCGACCAGAGACGAGCTGCGGACGAATATCAGAAGTTGGTGAAGAGACACTAGTAATGCGTATCGGCCATAAGTCGCCGTTCGTGACGTAAATAGATCGGCGCTCTTTCGGCTTTTTCGAACCTTGTTTTCGATTTTCCTCACTCACTATGATCGTGCCGAAATCAATTTCGGTTGGATGTGTGAATACGGTGTTATCAACCCCTTCTACACTGACCGGAAACTCGAACGGTTGTGAATGTGTAGCAGTTTTGACAAATACGATGCCTTGGTGTACTTTTGCTCCATGAACGCTATGCACGGACCCGCTGGAAGGTGCATTCTCTTCTCCATGTCGATTAAGCGGTACAGTGAGCGTCACCCTCACGAGGCGAGAAAATGTACCCGGCTGTATGGACCATCCAAATGGAGCCGGAGAGCCTCCTTCGTTGTTCCCGTCGAATGATGATGATTGTGATGACTGTGATGATGATGATGGTGAAATTGATGGTGATGATGGTGATGATGATGATGATGATGGTGGTGAAATTGATGATGGTGATTGTGACGGTGATTTTGTCGAAGAAGAATCCTCCTCATCTCCCCCTTCATTATTCGCCCATGGAACGTCAATCTTAATAAAATCAGACCGCGTCCAAACGTCCGTGACGTTCAGTACTTTTAATAACGGGTTAAACAACCCCAAATCATAATCGTGCGGCACGCCGTACACTTGCTTCGTGCTCAATGACTGCACGCGAAATTCATTCGGTTTCGTCAAAAACGTAAACGGCATCAAGATATCCCCTCTGTCCGTTTGTACACTCAACGTCCCTCTGCCTCTCCCAGTTTGCAACGGCGCGTGCCTTATGACTACATCTATACTTCCTAGAGGTGGAATTACGAAAACAGGCTCTTTTCCTCCGAAAGGCAACCGAGATTCCTCCAACGCTTCGCCGCCAACCTTCATGATTTCCTCCATCTGATTCGAACTTCTTTGCACGTCTTCTTCCGTATCTTCAATCATCTTTTGCATTCTGAGCACGGTCAGCTTCAAACTCTCGTGCTTTTTTTTATTCGCGTCCAGAGCATCTTCTCTCGCCTTTTTGTCCAAGTCTTCTTTCGCGGCTCTCAACTTCTCGCTTAACTCGTCGATGCGTCGCCTCACGTACCTAATCTTCTCCTCGTGTTTCTCCACCTCGTCTGTCCTATTTTCCAACACCCCCCTCGCCATGAGCAAATTGCGCTGCATCACTTTCTCCTCGTATTTCGTTCTCCCGTACGAAACCCCTTCCGTGTACACTTGCACGGTATCGCTGGTGATCATGTACACTTTCAACGGCTCCTCCTCGTTCAAGTTACTGATGGTCAAATTTTTCGTCGTCGGCCACCCAACCTGCGCCTCCTCGAAACGCAACACCAACGGCTCAAGGTTCAATTTGTACTCTTTAAACATCCTCCTCGATACGGGTTTGAAATTGCGAGGTTTCGATAAGTCTTGCGTGGTTTTTGCACCCTCCGGTAACATGGTTCGTTCGCGTTGACTCGACGCCGACGACGCGCCCGTCGAAGAAGACGAAGCTTTCTCATCCTCCCTCCCGGCACCTCTGTCCTCTCGCCGAAAATTTTCCCGCTCTCCCGTTTCTCTCGCCTCGCTTCCGATCGGCACCACCACCACCACGCGCGCCAGCGAGAAGATCGCGATGATGGTAAGCAAGAAAGTCGCGAAGAACGACGACGCGGAAATAACCTTCCTCCCTGTTCCCGCGCGACGATTCATTTTCTCTCTCTCTCTCTTTTTCCGTAGAATTCGATCAATCAAGTTCGCCAAACGACGACGAGATGAATCCTCTCTTTTTCTTCTTCTTCTCCGTCGAAAGGTGGACGCGAGCGAGCATATTTTTACGTCGCACGGCGGGAAGACGTCTAATCTGATTCGTGGATTGTAAAGCGATTCTTCGTTTTTCTCTTTCTTGCGGTGTCGTCGTATGAGTCGCGCTGCTTCGAGAGAGAGAGAGAAATTTCTTCTCTCTCTGTGATATTTTTGTGAAGTCGACCACCGATGGCTGAAAAAACAGGATCGACTTCATAACGTGCAAGAGTTTTGAACGCGTTTAATGTACGTGTGTGTATGCATGCTGCGGTTCTGCTAAAGTTTTTTTAAATACGAGAGATGCTATGGTGCGTTAATATTTCTCGTGGTTTCGGTCGACGCACTTGACCCGCTGCTCGGGCGTCGGCAACGACATGCATCTCGTGATGTCCTCGACCGAAGCGGACGCTTTCTGCGACTGTTTTCGCTTCTTCTCCTTCTCTTCCTCGGCGGCTTTCTTTTTCAATTCGGCGATTTTAATCGGTTTTTCTCGAGCTTCCTTTTCCTCTCGTCGTTCTCGCTCTTCGCGAGCGAGGCGGTTTTTACGCGCTCGCTCTTTTTGGATTTGGACTTCGTTTTTGAAACTCTCGAGTTCGCTGAAGGAGCGCTCGACGGGCGCCAACGCTTCGCGGGCTATTTGGGCGTCTTTTTTCACCTCTCGAATGTTCTCTTTCACGTCTTTCGGTAAAAGAGGATTGAGCTCGTCCGGAACGACGTTGCTGATGTTAAAAATCAACGCCAATAACAAAGCGATGATGATGTACGGACTCAGCTGTAACGCCAACAACCCAACCGCGACGAAAGCAATCGCCATCGGGTGTTCAAACGCCCATCCGGCGGCGCCCGCGACAAACGTCCCCGCGCTCTCCGGATGCGACAGGACGCTATACGCGACCAAAATCGCGCCCAAGGGTAAAACTATCTTCTTTCCTATTTGCTCGATCGCTTTCGGGATGATGATCAAAGACGCCAGCGCGATCACCGCCGCCGCTTCCGGATTGTCCGTCGCCGCTCGGAACACATCCATCGAAAGTTCCGACAAGGACGGATTGCTCTGTTGGTGTTCAATCGTTTCTATTTTCTCTTTACGATGCGCGCGGAGGACGTTTTTGTGTCGCTCGACGTCTTCTCTGGCGCTCGCGAACTCTGGAAACTGCGTCGAAGTCGTCGTCGTCATCGTTCCGAGCGCAGCGGAGCGATGAAAAAAGGCGACGCCTTCCTCTTCGTTTGATTTCTTCTTCTTCTTCTCCGTATCTTTTTTTCTCGTCGGCGATGGCGACGATGATGTCGCCGTTGCCGACGACGGGTTTTGAAAGACCTTCTTCTTCTTCTTGCCAACCGAACTCGTCGAAAACGACGAAGCAGAGCACGAGCAAAGGATATTCG
>Ga0182093_1221704_pt1 | contig 14727 bp, 12 predicted proteins | sample 041ome_21_FD_127776 | JGI IMG/M metagenome (GOLD analysis project Ga0182093, IMG submission 127776) | Metatranscriptome of coastal salt marsh microbial communities from the Groves Creek Marsh, Georgia, USA - 041411BS metaT (Metagenome... | ecosystem: Environmental > Aquatic > Marine > Intertidal...
GTCGTGAGGCAGTTGAGGCCTTCCAGCGGGCCCCCTTTGACGTCGTTTTAATGGATGTCCAAATGCCGGTTCTGGATGGCCTCGGGGCGACTCGAGAGATCCGTGCCCTACCCCTAGAGCGCGCTAAAACCGTGCCAATCGTTGCGCTGACCGCCCATGCCATGGACATGCATCGACAGCAGTGTCTTGAGGCGGGTATGACCGACTTCGCCACTAAACCCGTCAGTTTAGATTATCTTAGAGAGCTCTTGACGACCCAAGCGAAAACCAAACCCGCGGGTGACGTTGTCGTCAAACCTGCAGAGTCCATCAACAGCACTGTGTTGACGCAGCCGGTGCAGCCAATGAAGCAAACTTCCAGCCAGCTTAACGGCGGAAAATCCCCTATAGCCACGCAAGCGAAGGCATCCGATCCAAAGGGGAGCGATTTGGATGATGCGGTTGACCTCGAGGATCTGTCGATGAATCTTGGGGGTGATCGTGAGCTCGCCCTCGAACTTTTGCATCAATCCTTGGGCGATGTTGAGGCTGAGGTCACTGCCTTAAGAGATGCCGTTGATACCGGTTCGATGTCGGAGATCAAACGAATCTCGCACCGCATCAAAGGCGCAGCCGCGAGCATTCGTGTAAATAAGCTGAGCGCCCTGGCGGCTCAAATTGAAAATGCGGTAGGCGTCGCAGAAGCGCGCCAATTCAATCTTTTGTTTAGTCAGCTCAATGCTGAATTCGAGCGAGCGCGGGAGTTTGTTGCGGCTCGGCCAAGGCGGAGTGGATGACGCGCTTGCCAGTGCTGTTTTAAGTAACAACGGCACCTTGGTTTCGCCACCGTCGGGCAGGACTGACGTGACGGTCTAGGGCGTACTCTGATCGAAGGTTAGGGTGTCGGCCCTAAGCCCCACCTGCACTGGGGATACGTTGTATCAGAGCACCTTGAGCGTGTTACAACCCGAGCTCAGAGCGCAGTTTGGCCAGTTCGGCCTGGCGTTCTTGGGCGCTCATGGGGTGCTGCTCAGGCTGGGGTAGTTCGGGTTGGGCAGGTAATGCAAACTGTTCGCCGCGATTAACGCGCAAAAGGTAGCCCTCGTAGTGACGTTTAAACTCTGGCCAGGTTAGGCGCTCGGGATTGTTTGCTAGAAAAAACCAATCGCTGTCTCGACCTGCGTAATAAACGATGGCATGGGACCAATGTTGCTCCGCCTTGGGTGAAGGCTTTTCACAGGCCTCCAAGAAGGCATCCCTTGTGGTCGGTAGGCCTTGCTCTTTCAGTCCTTGTTGGCAGCATTCCAGCATGCGGTTGAGCGTGGGTAAGTACTCACTTTTTTCGATGGCGTGCTTGGCTCCACGGAGAATACTCTCGGGGGGGTAGTCAGAGAGTGCTTCCAGCCACAGGCGTTTGATGAGAGTTAATTGCTCGGCGTCGGGGTAGGCCGAATAGAACTGGTTGTGGAAATTGAGCCTGAACAGTGCAAACACCTGATTGATTGCTTCAACTAAGCGTTGACGCTCCTCGGGATCAGTTGGCCCAGCTGGTGTCGCTGAGGTCGTCGGCGATGCTACGGTCCCTTGTACGACCTGCTCCGCCAGCATTCCCGCTTCCTTGCTGTTCGCCATATTTTTTCTCCTGACTTTGCTCGAAGCGCCATTGATGCTTGATGTGCTGCAGAAATTTGCTGTTCCAAGACGTATGTAGCTCTCCGCTATCGCACCAGTAGAGCACAAATTCCGCCACTTTGGCCCGCGCATATTCCCGGTCAATGCCCGACAGGGCCAGCACCTCATACACCTGTTCGCTCGGTAACCATCCTTGTCGCATCGGTCGAGGTTCGGTGCTATGTCCAAGACCCGCCTGGAAGCGCGTCCAGCGCTGTCGCACCCAGCCTATAAATTTACTGTTTACTTCCTTTGGAGGACCGCCGCGTTCTCGCCAGTAGAGAATAAATTCTGCTCTGACGGAATCGATGAACTCTGGGTCAACGCCACCCCTAATCATGATTTCGAGGGCATCCTCACTGGGCAGCCACTGGTTATCGAAGGGTGGCGGCGGTTTAATCTCAAACGCTTGGTGCGTATTCTGGTGTCGACGCCATGCTGCCAAAACGTGCTGTCTAAAACGGCTGTCTCGGGTGTGGTCAGCCGCACCTCGATCAAAGGTGGCGAGCTGCTCTAATGCAAACCGACGGTCAATGCCGTGGTTGAGGGCGAGTAGATCCAGAGCCGGCTGAGACGGTTGCCACCTATCCCCGACCTTTAATGCTGAGGTCGGTGTGCTGGCCGAGGTGTCTGAAGATAAGCCGGCCCGACCTCCTTGTGAGTAGTCAGGGAGGTTTGTCGCGGGAGTTCGATTTGCTTGAATGCCGGCTTCTGCGACACGAACGCTGTTGCCGTCATCTCCGGGGAGCAGCGCGATAATGCCAAGCTCTGAGAGCCGATCAAGTAGCGCTCTGATTTGCGCCCCCGTCCAGAAGGGGAACTGCCGCTCGAGGGCAGGAATCACCAGCGCATGCCAGCGACCGCTGATTTTTGGAATCGTGTGCCCAATTCCCTGCAGCAATATGGCCTCCTCCAGTCCGATCGTGGCGGCCAGATCAGGCGAAAAGGTCAGTTGGCGATCGGGAATGAGAGATCCGGAAGACATTATCATCAAATAGGTGCTTGGAATTTTGCTAGCATAGCGCCGATACGCGATCGGTAGTAGGGAATTCCTGCCGCATCTTTTCTCCGGGGAGATAAAACACCATGGCCAAGGCCAAGACAGCCTTTGTATGCAACGATTGCGGCGCCGATTACGGCAAATGGCAGGGTCAGTGCAGCGAGTGCGGAGCATGGAACACAGTCTCCGAAATTCGTCTAGGTCCCGCGCAGAACAAGTCTAGAGCGTCCCGACGTGAGAGCCGAGGAGGCTTCGCAGGCGTCACCGCAGATATTCAGCTTTTAAAAGATATAGATCTTGTCGAGCTCCCCCGATTTTCAAGCGGGGTGAGCGAGCTTGATCGAGTGTTGGGTGGTGGTTTTGTACCGGGGTCGGCCATTCTGATTGGAGGTCACCCCGGCGCGGGCAAATCCACGCTATTGCTGCAGACCTTGTGTGGTTTGGCGGCGGCAGCGCCGGCGCTCTATGTCACGGGTGAGGAGAGTCCCCAGCAAATTGCGATGCGGGCCGATCGTTTGGGGTTACCCACCGATGCGCTTAAGTTAATGGCTGAGACCGATGTCGATGCGATCATCGCCGCGGCTGAACAGAATCAACCTAAGCTCATGGTGGTGGACTCTATCCAGGTCATGCACTCGGAGAACATCACCTCGGCTCCGGGCAGTGTATCCCAGGTGCGTGAGTGTGCGGCGGCCCTCACGCGCTTCGCTAAACAGTCAGGGGTAGTGCTACTGCTGGTCGGGCACGTGACCAAAGACGGCAATCTAGCAGGCCCTAAAGTGCTGGAGCATATGATTGACTGTTCGATTCTGTTGGAGGGTGAGGAGGACAGTCGCTACCGCATTTTGAGAAGCAACAAAAACCGCTTCGGCGCGGTTAACGAATTAGGCATTTTTGCGATGACAGATCGGGGTTTGCGAGAGGTCAAAAACCCGTCGGCAATTTTCCTCGACCGGGCAGAGCAGCCAGCGCCCGGAACCACAGTTATGGTGGTCTGGGAGGGAACTCGCCCACTGCTAGTGGAGATCCAAGCCCTAGTGGACGATAGCTCATTGGGCAATCCCCGACGTGTAGCAGTCGGTTTCGAGCAAAATCGTCTAGCTATGTTACTAGCAGTCTTGCACCGGCATGGCGGTATTATGGTGGGTGATCAGGACGTATTTGCCAACGTCGTTGGCGGTGTTCGCGTAGCCGAAACCAGTGCGGATCTGGCATTGCTGCTGGCGGTCTTCTCGAGTTTGCGCAATCGTATTGTGCCGCGGGACATGGTGGTATTTGGAGAAGTGGGATTGTCCGGTGAGATTCGACCGGTGCCATCAGGTCAAGAGCGCTTGAGTGAGGCGGCCAAACATGGATTTAAACGCGCAATTGTGCCCCGAGGTAATGCGCCGAAGCAGCCAATCCCCGGCCTTGTGGTAACACCGGTAGCTCGCCTGTCTGAGGCGCTCGAAGCGCTTCAGTGAGCCTCCCATGCCTGCTCGCTCTTGCCGGACCTCCCGCTCCCAGCCAGTCTGAAAGAATAAAGCCACTGTTTCCAAGGGCGCTCTCGACTATACTCAGACGGCTTACCCCCTGTCGGACGGAACATGAGTAAAGACCTGACCCTCGACGACTTTATGACCGGCCTTGTGCAGCGCAACCCAGGTGAGCCTGAGTTTCATCAGGCGGTGCGGGAGGTGGCGCATAACATCATTCCTTTCATTCTTGATCACCCCCAATATCAGCAGGCAGGCATCATCCGCCGCATTACCGAGCCCGATCGCATTATTATTTTTAGGGTCGTCTGGGAGGACGATAGTGGCAGAGTCCGCGTCAATCGTGGCTATCGAGTGCAGTTCAATAATGCAATCGGCCCCTACAAAGGTGGGTTACGATTTCATCCCTCGGTCAATTTGAGCATTCTTAAGTTTCTTGGATTCGAGCAGACTTTTAAAAACAGTCTGACGACACTGCCTCTGGGAGCGGGCAAGGGTGGCGCCGATTTCAACCCCAAAGGGAAATCTAACCGCGAGATCATGCGCTTTTGTCAGTCATTTATGACAGAGCTTAGCCATTACATCGGTCCCAACATCGACGTTCCCGCCGGTGATATTGGCGTGGGGGCCCGAGAGATTTCCTATATGTCCGGCCAGTACAAACGATTGGCCCATGAGTTCTCGGGGGTTCTGACAGGCAAGGCGCTGGAGTTTGGTGGCAGTCTGATTCGTACCGAGGCAACCGGGTATGGCTGCGCTTTTTTCATGGAGCACATGCTGAATCACCGGGGGGACAGTATTGCGGGCAAGCGATGCGTTGTATCGGGAAGCGGCAACGTCGCAGTTTTTTGCGCCGAAAAGGTGCTGCAACTGGGCGGAAAGGTGCTCACGCTGTCCGACTCTGATGGCTTCATACACGATCCAGAGGGTATTGATGAAGCCAAGCTCGCTTGGGTAAAGGATCTGAAGTTTAGGCGCCATGGTCGGATAGCAGAATATGCCGAGCATTATCCCAAAGCATCCTTCTACCCAGGCAACCGACCCTGGAATGTTCCGGCAGATTTAGCTTTCCCCTGTGCTACCCAGAACGAGCTCAACGATATAGACGCAAGAGACCTATGTAAAAACGGCTGCATTGCTGTTGCCGAGGGCGCCAACATGCCCTCGACCAATGAGGCTATTAAGGTTCTGCAACAGCAAAAAATTCTGTTTGGCCCGGGTAAGGCGGCTAATGCTGGGGGGGTTGCTGTTTCCGGATTGGAAATGAGCCAGAACAGTATGCGCCTCGCTTGGTCCGCAAAGGAGTTGGAACAGCGACTGGAAGACATTATGGGGCGTATTCATGCCGAATGCGTTGAGTGGGGCACTGAAGACGGCCATGTTGATTACGTCAGAGGCGCAAACATCGGTGGATTTATCAAAGTTGCAGACGCAATGCTCGCCTATGGGGTAGTTTGACTCCGGCGGGCCGACATACCAGTTTTGAAGCAGAGAAGCACCACTGGCCTCGAGAAGTGTGCGGCACGACTGACATCGCACCGCACGGTTTGCATCACATTAACTTGCGATGTTTGACCCGGCTTGGAACCGCCGCGTCTTTGCCCAAACGGGCCACGCGATCTTCCTCGTATTCACTGAAATTGCCCTCATGGAAGATTACGCTGCCGTCATCTTCGTAGGCGAGAATATGAGTTGCTACGCGGTCGAGGAACCAGCGATCGTGGGAGATCACCATCGCGGAGCCTGGGAACGCCAGTACCGCCTCTTCCAAAGCGCGCAGGGTCTCCACGTCCAAATCATTGGTCGGCTCATCGAGTAGCAAGACATTACCGCCTTGTTTGAGCAGTTTGGCCAGGTGCAGTCGGTTGCGCTCACCACCAGAGAGATCTTTCACAAATTTTTGTTGATCCGAGCCTTTGAAGTTGAAGCGCCCAACATAGGAACGCGAGGGCACCTCGTAGGTGCCTATACGCATGATGTCGTGGCCGTCGGAAATTTCTTCCCAGACGGTTTTGCTGCCGTCTAAGTCGTCGCGGGATTGGTCAACGTAGGAAAGTTTGACGGTTTCTCCAACTTCTACCTCGCCGCCGTCGGGCTGCTCAATGCCCATAAGTAGCTTGAAGAGGGTCGATTTACCCATGCCGTTGGCGCCGATGATTCCCACGATGCTGCCTTTCGGTACCGTGAAGCTCACGTTATCAAACAGCAAACGATCGCCGAAGGTTTTGCGCAGGTTACGCACCTCAATCACTTTATCGCCCAATCTAGGCCCCGGCGGTATGTAGATTTCATTGGTCTCATTGCGGGTTTGGAACTCTTGAGAATTTAGTTCCTCAAAGCGTGCGAGGCGGGCCTTATTCTTCGCCTGACGTCCTTTGGGGTTTGAGCGGACCCACTCTAGTTCAGCCTTGATGGCTTTTTGGTGCGCGGCTTCTGTGCGCTGTTCCTGCTCTAATCGCTTTTCCTTGGCTTCCAGCCACGTTGAATAGTTGCCCTCGTAGGGAATGCCGCGACCACGGTCCAGCTCAAGGATCCAACCTGCGGCATTATCGAGGAAATAGCGGTCGTGGGTAATTGCCACTACCGTGCCGGTAAAGTTCTCCAGAAACCGCTCCAGCCATGCTACCGATTCTGCATCAAGGTGGTTGGTTGGTTCGTCGAGTAGCAACATATCAGGCTCTGAGAGCAGCAGGCGGCAGAGTGCTACGCGGCGCCGCTCGCCTCCCGAAAGTTTTGTTACGTCGGCATCCCAAGGGGGAAGCCTGAGCGCGTTGGCCGCGATTTCAAGGCGCGTATCGAGGTTGTGGGCGTCTGTTGCTTGGATGACGTCCTCGTACCGCGCCTGTTGCTTGGCCAATTCATCAAAGTCTGCATCGGGTTCGGCATAGGCAGCGTAGACCTGCTCTAGGCCCTTGAGGGCGTCGATGGCTTCCTGAACGCCTTCTTCCACATTTCCGCGGACGTCTTTGTCGGCGTTTAATTGCGGCTCCTGGGGTAGGTAACCAATTTTTATTCCGGGCTGAGGGCGAGCCTCACCCTGAATATCTGTATCGATGCCGGCCATAATCTTGAGTAGCGTTGATTTGCCGGCTCCGTTGAGACCCAGCACTCCAATCTTGGCGCCGGGAAAAAACGACAGCGAGATATCTTTGAGAATTTCACGTTTAGGGGGCACTACTTTGCCCACTCGATTCATGGAATACACATAGGATCCCGATTGTCCCGATTTGTTGTCTTTTGCCAAAGTGAAGTCTCCAAAAAGTGGATTAGGTGTTGTTGATGGGGCCGATGCCAAAGTGGGCGCCAGTTTATCGGATTTGAACGATCGAAGCTTGAATGCCCGAGCATGACAACCCCATCGGGGGTCCGCCTGTGCTCACCAGCGGGCTAATCTCAACATCAACCTGCGATGGGTGCGCCGCTTGGGTCGTCCTTGTCGTGGGTGTAATCAGAGGGGAGTAATTCCTCGTGAAATTCTTCGTATTCAAATTCAGTTCGAGCAGAAACCTTGGCGATGTGGAATAAGGCGTCGCCTTCATGCACCGTGGGTAGGTTGGTGCGACCGATCACAATGCCGGCTATGGTTGCTTGAACTTCGGTCTCGTCTTCCCCCAAAGGGTCGGCGACAACCCCAACAACCTGACCTTTTTCCACTTGCTCGCCGAGGGCGACCAAAACCCGATGCACGCCGCTGGTCGGCGCCCTAACCCATTGGGTGGTTTTGCTGATTATGGGCTTGCTGGGGGTTTTAGATCGGGATTTGCGCAGCATTCCAATATGGCGCATGACGTTCAACACGCCTTTTTCTCCGGCGCGAATATACACCTCATCAAAGCGCAGGGCCTCGCAGCTTTCGTACAGGATGACCGGAACACCGTGTTCCGTGGCGCATTCCCTAAGGGAGCCGTCGCGGACAGTCGAATCGATAATAATGGGTGCGCCAAAGGCCTCGGACATTTGTCGAATAGCGCTGTCACGAAGTTCGGCGCGTATTTGCGGAAAGTTAGATCGGTGTCGCCCGCCCGTATGTAGATCAATGCCATGGGTACACTTGCGTACCACCTCGCGCATAAAAGTATCAGCAAGTCGACCGGTTAAGGAGCCACTTGGCGACCCGGGAAACGAGCGATTGAGATCGCGACCATCGGGGAGGTATCGTGAATGGGTGTTGAATCCGTAAACATTGACTATGGGTATGGCCAGCAGCGAGCCCGATAGGCGCGCGGGGTCGACTTTGCGCAGCACCCGCCGGATGATCTCCACACCGTTGATTTCATCACCGTGAATGGCTGCGCAGACGAACAGGGTTGGGCCCGGTCGCACTCCGCGCACAACTTTTATTTCAATCGATAAATCGTCGTTGCTAAAGGTGGGTGCGACCGCGATTTCAACGGTGCGGCGCTCTCCGGGCAATATGCTCTCACCTCCGATTTCCAGAGCTTCGGCATAGCGTCGGCGGGCGGCGGCATTCAAAGCGTACTCTCAGCCTTTGTCCTGTTTCTTCGACCTCGGGAGATGGGCGTTTTCCTCGACAAATCTGATGATTTTGCCGGCAACGTTAACCCCCGTGGCCTCTTCAATACCGCGTAGTCCTGGTGATGAGTTAACTTCCATCACCAGCGGTCCGCGAGCAGAGCGCAGTATATCAACGCCTGCGACGTTCAGACCCATGGTTTGAGCAGCTTTTATCGCTGTCCTGCGCTCAAGCGACGTTAACTTGGTTAGTGTGGCGCTGCCACCGCGATGCAGGTTTGACCGGAACTCTCCTGGCGCGGAGTGTCGCTCCATGGCTGCTACTACGCGGTTGCCGATCACAAAGCAGCGTACGTCGCTGCCCCCGGCTTCTTTGATAAATTCTTGAACGAGAAAATCCGCCTTGAGTTCAATAAAAGCATCGATCACGGATTCGGCGGCTTTGACGGTCTCCGCCAGCACCACGCCTCGGCCCTGGGTGCCTTCTAATAATTTGACCACCACCGGCGCCCCGCCCACCAGCTGGATCAGCTGTCGGGTATTGTGAACGTCATGGGCGAAGCCGGTGACGGGCATGCCAAGACCCTTGCGCGACAGTAACTGCAGTGCCCTCAGCTTAGAGCGTGATCGACCCAAGGGGATTGAGCCTACGAGGGAATAGGTATCCATCATTTCAAACTGACGGATCACCGCGGTGCCGTAGTTGGTAATAGACGCGCCTATACGCGGAATAACCGCATCCTGTTGCTCAAGTTTCTCGCCTCGATACCATACCGCAGGGTTGGAAGAGGTGATATCCATGTAGCATTTGAGGGTATCGACAACCAGGGCTTCATGGCCGGCCTTTTGGGCCTCCTCGACCAGACGAGCGGTACTGTAAAGACGTGCATTTCTAGATAAAACAGCTATTTTCACGGCGACTCCGGTGGGTTTTCGCGTGTGCCGCCGAGCTTGAATGACTGGCCCGGGGATACAAGTATTCCGTCACTGATGGATGTGCGTCCCACCAACATACGAAATAGCATGCTATCACGGTCGGTGAGGGTCATTTCGACATTACGAACTTCTTGGCCAATAACAAGGGAGGTTTGAATGACAGGACGGGATTCCCTATGGCCGCCTGAGTCAGTGACGATGCGCTCTTCGATGATGAGGGCCTCGCAGTGAATGATGGTGTCATCATCCTGTTGGCGCGGGTGCACCCCAAAGCGCACCCACGGTCGCCCATCACGTTCAAAACGCTCGGTATAAAAGGCGTGAAGGGCACTGGTTCGGGCGCCCGTATCCACTTTGGCCTTGACCCAGTCAATACCCAAATCAGGCAGCTTGACCCATTCACGCCATCCCAGCGTCTGCTGCTCGTTCATCCGTAGTCTTTCACTGAAAGTCCTCGACCAATGCCGTAGTACTCTATACCCAATTCAGCCATGAGTGCAGGGTTATATAAATTTCGACCGTCGACGATGATCGGTTGACTGAGCCGCCCTTTGATGTGGTCAAAATCCGGCGACCAAAACATTTTCCACTCTGTGCAAATAACCAGGCAATCAGCGCCCTCTAGCGCGGCGTCTTTGTCGTCGGTGTAGGTCATGTCGGCTCGCTCGCCAAAGATAGATTGGCAGGCGGTCATGGCTTCAGGGTCATAGGCGCGCACCCGGGCGCCGCATTGCCAAAGAGTTTCTAGTAGACGGCGACTGGGTGCTTCGCGCATATCGTCAGTGTTGGGTTTGAACGACAGTCCCCAGACGGCAATGGTTTTTCCCTGGAGGTCGGCACCCAGTCGCGCTGTGACCAGCTCACCTAGACGGTCTTTTTGCCGCTGATTGGTTTGATGGACCGCGCTTAGAATGGCGGAGCTGCAGTCGTGGCTTTGGGCGAGATGCTCTAATGCGCGCACGTCCTTCGGAAAGCATGAACCGCCATATCCGGCGCCCGGGTATATAAATTGATATCCAATCCTTGGGTCTGAGCCCATGCCTTTGCGCACTAATTCGATGTCCGCACCCACTTGTTCGGCAATATTGGCAATTTCATTGATAAAGCTGATCTTGGTCGCGAGCATGGCGTTGGCGGCGTACTTGGTGAGTTCCGCGCTGCGGGGATCCATGAACATTAATTTTTCGCGATTGCGGTTGAACGCCTGATACATCTGGCGAAATTCTTCCATGGTGGCGGTCGACTTTGCGCCAACGATAATCCTATCGGGGCTCATAGCATCGTTGACCGCAGAGCCCTCTTTGAGAAATTCCGGGTTGGAGCAGACCTCAACAGGAAACGATACGCCTCGGGCTTTAAGCCCCGCGGCGATCCTTGCTTGCACCGCATCGGCGGTGCCGACGGGAACGGTGGATTTATTGACAACGACCTTTCGGGAGCTCATGTGTTCGGCGATGCTGTCGGCAACAGACATGACGTAGCGTAGATCAGCACTGCCGTCCTCGTCGGCGGGTGTGCCGACGCAGATGAATAGGTAGTCGCTGTTCTGAACGGCCGCTTTGGCATCTGTGGTGAAATTGAGTAGCCCCTGTGAGATGCCACTCGATACCTTGCCAGCAAGTCCCGGCTCGAAGAATGGGACTTTGGCCTCCCGAAGCATCGCGACTCGGGCTTCATCCACATCCATGCAGATCACGTGATGGCCTACATCCGCGAATACGGCGGCCTGTACTAATCCCACATAGCCGCTGCCAAAAATGCTGATTCGCATATTGCTAAATTTCCTCGCTCAATAGCCCGCCAGAGTATGTCAAAAATATGACCCTTTTAAGTCAATTCTGACGGGAATATTGGCCTATCTGCTGTTTAAGGCCACGGCATTGCTATAAAATGTGAGGCCAAATTTTGCTCGGGCTATGCGCCCGTCCGGTGCGTCCGCGTTCCGGCTCCACCCGACTCAGGATTTCAGCGATGAATCAAGCGGCTACTCAGCTCTCTCAATACCTAAACTCCGAACAACAAACCATCGAAAGCTTCGATGCTGAACTCTGGGCCGCGATGAGCGCTGAGGCGCGTCGTCAGGAAGAGCACATTGAACTGATTGCTTCGGAAAATTACGCCAGTCCCCGCGTCCTTGAGGCCCAAGGCTCGGTCCTGACCAATAAATATGCTGAGGGCTACCCTGGTAAGCGCTACTACGGCGGCTGTGAATTTGTCGATAAAGCAGAGGTGTTGGCTATCGAGCGGGCTAAGGCATTGTTTGGCGCCGATTACGCCAACGTGCAGCCCCATTCGGGCTCCAGCGCTAACTTGGCGGTTTTCCACGCATTGCTTGAGCCCGGTGATACGGTGATGGGCATGAGTCTGGCCGACGGCGGTCACCTGACTCACGGAGCCTCGGTTAATTTCTCTGGCAAGATTTACAACGCCGTGCAGTATGGCATCAATCACGAAACTGGATTGGTGGATTACGACGAGTTGATGGCTTGTGCCCTTGAGCATAAACCAAAGATGATCATCGGTGGTTTCTCAGCCTACAGTCGGACCATGGATTGGTCTAAGTTCCGCGAGATCGCCGATGCCGTTGGCGCATATCTGTTGGTTGATATGGCGCATATTGCGGGGCTGGTAGCTGCGGGCGTCTATCCATCGCCCATCCCCTATGCCGACGTCGTGACGTCGACGACTCATAAAACCTTACGCGGCCCCCGCAGCGGAATCATCCTGGCCAAGTCCAACCCTGAGCTAGAGAAGAAGCTAAATTCCGCCATTTTCCCGGGTGCGCAGGGCGGCCCGTTGATGCATGCCATTGCAGGCAAGGCCGTAGCCTTCAAAGAGGCTATGGAGCCGGCATTCGTGGCCTATCAAAAGCGCGTTGTAGAAAATGCCCAGGCCATGGCGGCAACGTTTATAGAGCGCGGTTTCAGGATCGTATCTGGTGGAACCGACAATCATCTGATGCTGCTTGATTTGATCGGACGCGAGTACACCGGTAAAGATGCCGATGCCGCTTTGGGCGAGGCTTATATCACCGTGAATAAGAACGCGGTACCCAACGACCCACGCTCGCCCTTTGTAACCTCAGGTTTGCGCTTGGGCACACCCGCTATTACCACCCGGGGTTTTGGCGTTAAGGAAACGGTGGATTTAACCCACTGGATCTGCGACGTGCTTGATTCATTGGAGTCTGGAGATTCGGCGCAGGTGATTCCCGCGGTGCGGGCCAAAGTGCTCGAAGTCTGTAAACGCCTCCCCGTTTACGCGGCTCAATAAGCCGGAGATCCTGATATGCACTGCCCATTTTGCTCTGCCGATGAAACGAAGGTCATCGACTCGCGTTTAGTGGCAGACGGCGGACAGGTGCGGCGGCGCAGAGAGTGTCTGAGTTGCAGTGAACGGTTCACAACCTATGAACTGGCAGAATTGGTGATGCCTCGCGTCATCAAGCAGAATGGCAGTCGTGAACCCTTTGATGAAGAGAAGCTCCGCGGGGGGTTTTTGCGAGCTTTGGAAAAGCGCCCGGTTTCCGTTGAGGATATCGAAAAGCAGATAACCCAAATCAAGCATCAACTGCGCGCTACCGGAGAGCGTGAAGTACGCTCAATGCAAGTGGGCGAGATGGTCATGGAGGCCCTGAAGGCGGTGGACCAAGTTGCCTATGTGAGGTTCGCATCGGTCTATCGAAGCTTCCAAGACCTCTCCGAATTCCGAGACGCAATTGAACGTCTAGAGGCCGAGCCGACCGATCGGCCCTGAAATCAGTGACCTTAAATTCCCAGGCAGGCCTTGATCAGGATTTCATGGCGCAGGCTTTGGCAGAGGCGGACAAGGCCCGCTTTTGGACGAGCCCTAACCCCAGTGTTGGCTGTGTCCTGGTGCGTGACGGCGTTGTCATTGGTCGCGGATTCACTCAACCCGCGGGAGGTGATCACGCCGAGGTTCAGGCGTTACGCGCCGCCGTTGATTCTCGAGGTGCCACCGCGTACGTCACGCTAGAGCCCTGCGCCCACCACGGTAGAACAGGGCCCTGCGCTGATGCGCTGATTGCGGCAGGTATAAGCCGAGTGGTTGTTGCTTGTCCTGATCCGCACCCCTTGGTCGCTGGTCGCGGCCTAGAGCGGCTAACCGATGCGGGTATCTCGGTGTCGGTGGGGATAATGGCAGAAGCGGCGGAGGAACAGTTGCGGGGATTCCTGCTGCGTGTGCAGCGTGGCTATGGTCGTGTTCGGCTCAAATTGGGCACTTCACTGGATGGTCGTATAGCGATGGCCAGCGGCGAGAGTCAGTGGATCACTGGCCTGGCGGCGCGGCGAGACGTGCAGCGGTTTCGGGCTATGAGCTGTGCAATTTTGACGGGCTCTGGTACAGCTTTGGCCGACGATTGCGCGCTGACAGTGCGTCCTCAAGAGCTGGCGCTTGTGGATGAAGATGTCGCGCGGGCGACTTATCGCAAGCCGTTGAGGGTGTTACTCGATCGTCAACTCCGCGTTGGACCACAGGCAAAAATCTACAATGATGCGGCCCCGACTTTGGTGTTTCACGGTTCAGATTGCGAACCTCCAGGGTATGTTGATGCTGTTCCTGTTCCCGTTGTTGCCGATGGGTTAGATCTGCGCGCGGTGTTGGCGGAATTAGGCCGTCGGGGTGCCAATGAGATTTTAGTAGAGGCTGGACCGCGTTTAGCAGGCGCGTTTTTACAGGCGGGTTTAGTTGATGAGTTGGTGCTTTATCAAGCTCCCTTACTGCTGGGTAAGACAGCCAAGCCGCTGGTCGATATCAGTTTAGAGAAGCTGATCGATGGCATCCGTCTGGAGTATGCAGATGTGAGTCGGATTGGCGATGACCTGCGTATCATTGCCACAAATTCATCCCTCGACCAATGACTGCGTAGCAGTAGGCTGTCGAGATGACCTCGGGTATCAACCAACAGGTGTTTGTGTGTTTACAGGAATTGTAGAGGCGGTCGGTGAGATTGCTGCGCTGGAACCAAGAGGCGGTGATCTAAGGCTGCGCATCAAAACAGGGAAGTTACCTCTTGATGATGTGCAGCTGGGTGACAGTATTTGCACCTACGGTGTGTGTTTGACGGTAACTGAGCTGCCCGGTGATGGCTACTGGGCTGATGTGTCCCGTGAGACTCTAAATTTGACGACGCTGGGTCAACGTAAATTGGGTGAACGGGTCAACCTCGAA
>Ga0182093_1062848_pt1 | contig 14723 bp, 8 predicted proteins | sample 041ome_21_FD_127776 | JGI IMG/M metagenome (GOLD analysis project Ga0182093, IMG submission 127776) | Metatranscriptome of coastal salt marsh microbial communities from the Groves Creek Marsh, Georgia, USA - 041411BS metaT (Metagenome... | ecosystem: Environmental > Aquatic > Marine > Intertidal...
GTTTTTGTGGTTGTTTTTTTGGCGGGCTCTTTTTTGAGCGATGCCCCTCCTTCCTCCTCTTTCCTCAAAAGGAGAAGAGATCAACCTTTCTAACAATAATCACCATTAGTACACGACAACATCTGTTGTTGTTTCCAGTATTCGGAGAACGAGAGAGAAAGAGAGAGAGAAAGATTTAGAGAGAATACACGAGAGAAGAAAAGAAAGAGAGAGAGACGATGACGATGATGTTCACCACGACGACAAAAACGATAAAAAACAGACGACGATTTTCATTGCAGATTGCGAAGAAAGCTCTACTAAACGTCGTCGTCTTTTCCGCGTTGCTCTTACTCTCGCAACCACGAACGGTGGAAGCGAAAAGAGGCGACCCGGATAAACCGAAATATTTACCGTCCACGATTTATTATTCCATCCGCCAAGCGCAGCAAATGTGCGACATGCCGCTGCCGAAAGGGCACGAAAACGACGGAGCGCCGTTGTTACCCAAAGCGAGAGTGCAAGGGAGAGTCGATCAGAGAGCGTTGCATTTGTGCCAGCAGTGGAATTTCGTCGTCGCGAACAGACAAGCACAAGGGAAGATGCAAGGGTATAAATTGAAACCGATTATTCCGCCAGAACACTTTCACGATGGGTACGTCGCGGATATGGATAAATCTGCGGAATATCCGGAAGCGGCGCAGGCACAAAATCGATTAGGCTACGCGAACGGGGACGAATACGACGAGGAACACATGAACATGTCGAGAGAAATTCACGACGCTTCTGGACACGTAGGGACTGGGACTGGGAACGCAGCCGCGTTTGCGGACGATGTTTTACTAGTTGCTGGCGCAATTTTGTTCGGTGCTGCTTTAAAACACGTGTACGATTCAAAGGCGGATCCGTTCAAGCCGATGGCAAACGTTCCGAAGTTTCCGTTAAGGCCGGACCCGGAGAGTGGAGAGCCGCAGAAGCACGATCCGAGCGGATGGGAGAAGCAAGGTTAAGTGTTTGATGTCTGATAAGACAAGAAAACGCGATAACTAGAAACATAGACAATACTACCATTTGTGATTTGAAAAAAACAAATTAACTCTTATCACACTTTTGAAACTACTTTTAACATTTTTAATCTTCTTTCGTAGACTCCTCTCCGCCGGCGATTAGAAGAGCCTTTGTGATCTGCTCGAGAAACGTATCCACTTGCTGCGCGGCAGAGCTTTGTGCGACTCTCATTTTCAAAGCATACGTGGTCATCTTTTTATTCTCCGAAGCGGCGTTGACGCAAGGAAAGGTTACGCCCTTCCCGCCTTCCATCTTTGCAAACTTTTGGCCTTTGAACATTGAGGCGTTCAAAATCAAGCGAAAGTTACCTCTCGTGCGCATGATCATTCTCACGTTATCTTTCTTTTTCGTAGAGTTGATTCTAAATTCACCTCGTCCTCGTTCTCTCCATCCCGGCGCTTTCCCATCCTCTTCCGTGCTGACGTATTCGTACAAAGCGCCGTCGGTTTTGAACATTAAATCTTCGTCTTCTTCGCCGGTTTGTTGCTCGATCTCTTTCATCTCTTTTGCAGCTTTGAACTCCTCTTTCTTATTTTTCTCTCCTTCTCCTTCTTCTTCTGTTTCCTCTTTACTTCCTTCTCCTTCTTCTTCTGTTTCCTTCTTCTCGCTAGTATCGTTTGCTATTTTACTCCCGCCGAACACGGCGCCAAAGACTGGTCCGCCTCCTCCACCACCACCACCATCTCCCTCTTCCCTCTTATTCTTTTCGCCGCTAATTTCGTTATCGTCGATATCTTTCTTTTCTCCCTCTGATTTCTTCCCGAACGCTCCAAAGCCACCTCCTCCGCTGACTTGCGCTTTCAAACCGCCGAAACCACCGCTGAAACCGCCAAAGGATTTCCCAAAGCCAGAGCCGAATCCAGATCCACCCCCCCCCGCAGCTCCTCCCGCCGATGGTACCGTCGTCGTCGTCGTTGATGGTGTCTCTTTTTCTTTATCGTCTTCTTCTTTTGCTTTCTTCGTTTTTGGAGGTTCTCCGTCGTTCGCGTCGTCCTTTTTCTCCTCCTCTTGTTGTTGTTGTTGTTGTTGTTCGTTAGTTTTTTCGACCTCATCATCTTCTTCCTCCTCTTCTCTCGGTCGCTTTTCTCCCACTTCCGTCGTCATGTCGGTCGCCAACTGGAGTACTCTTTTTGTCTGCTCTTCTTCTTTACTCTGTCTTCTTTACTCTGTCTTCTCTCTCTGTCTGAAGAAGAGTGAATATTATTTTGTGTGCGTATAAATTTGGCGAGAAGAAGACGATCACACAACAACACAAAACAAATTCAGACCAAGATTTTTAGTATTTTTACGAGTTTTTAGAGAGTTCGTTAGAAAATCAACACGAGTCTCTCTTTTTTAACTCTCTCCTCTCGAGATGAACTCAGATGAGCTTTTGGCGCGCCAGCTCCAAGAGGAAGAGGAGAGACTGATGATGATGATGAGCGAGAGAAGGAGGATTCAGACGACGACGACGACGACGACGACGGAACAAAATCATCATCATCATCAACAACAACAACAACAACAACAACAACAACAACAACAAATGTTTCTGAGTCGATTGCAGTCTGGCTTAGAAACGATTACAAAGTACGAAGACGAGCTGGCGCGAGCGTGCGCTTTATCCGTCGTCCCCGTGGAAGAGTTGGAAAAGAGGGTAAAGGAAGGAAAAGAACCGAAATGCCAGGGGTTATCGTTCAAAGACGCGTTTATCGTCGAGCTTTTAAAGTGGTTTAAGCACGAGTATTTCAGTTGGTGCGATAAACCAAACTGTAGTCGCGAGACGTGTTCATTCTCCGTACAAGAAGAAGTGGGAAGAAAAACAACGGTAAGAACAAACCCGGCAAACATGCAATGCGTTGACACGGTCGCCCCGAGCGAAGAAGAGCGAGTGTTTGGCACTTCTAGGGTCGAACTTTACGCCTGCTCCGGGTGCGGTTGTCAAACGCGTTTCCCGAGATACAACGATGCGGTGAAACTGTTGGAAACGAGAACAGGGCGTTGCGGCGAGTTTGCAAACGCATTTTCGCTCATTTGTCGCGCGCTAGATTACGAGACGAGATACATTTTGGACTGGACGGATCACGTCTGGACGGAAATTTGGAGCCCTTCTCAAAATAGGTGGATCCATTGCGACTCGTGCGAGGCGGCGTTTGATGAACCGAGATTATACAGCGAAGGATGGGGGAAGAGTTTGTCATTCGTCGTCGCGTTTTCGATTGACGGTGTCGCAGATGTCTCGAAGAGATATCAAAAGATGGACGACGAGATGGTAGGGAGAAGGCGCGCTATTGTTCAGGACGATGAGTTCGTGTCCAAAGCAATCGCGAGGTGCACGGAAGTGCTTCAAACGCGCATAGACGTCGCGAGACGAGAGATCGTGAGAAAGAGAAACGAAGACGAACGAGAAGAACTAAAAGTACTCGACATGGGCGAGGAAGAAAAGAAAAACTTGCCAGGAAGAACTACCGGATCCTTGGAATGGAGGAGAGCGCGCGGAGAGTTAGGGGATAATAAATAGAAAGAGAAACTGAAAGTAGGTGCTATGTATTGCTAAGTATATATGCTATAATTATATAATAGAGACTATTTATGCTGCTGCTGGTTTATGCGCCCATAAGTCTTTTACGAAGACGAGCTTCTTTGGTTTCCGAGCCGAATGCATCAAGCTCAAAATAACAGTGAAGAGTATCAACGCATTCGCTTGATGCGCGCTCCCCAACTCAGCAGGAACGTGATAAAGCAACGCGGTGATACCTAACCCAACCTGCGCGACTGTTACTCCCATCAGTGCATTTAAATGTAATTTTGATTGAGAAGATAAAGCCGCGTTTCCTCGAAACATCGCGTGCACTGCGGATACGCTCGCCAGCGTCGTCAACGCTAACACACGATGGTTGAACTGAACCGCTGCGGTGTTTTCGAAAAAGTTTCTCCACCCTTTCGACTCCCAATCCTTCAAATACTCATCTGGAACTACTTTACCATCCATTAACGGAAACGTGTTGTATGCTCTCCCCGCGTCCATCCCAGCGACGTACGCTCCAGAAATTGCCGTCAAGCCAATCAAACCGGCGAGCGGGTGCGCGGCTTTACGCAACTGTTTCGTCGCCGAAATTAACGCCTCTGTAGCCGCTGGTAACTGCGCCGGCGAGACTGGATTCATAACATTCAACGTCGTCCAAACCATCCCGGTGTATATGGTGAATGCGCCCGCTAAGTGCGTGGCTAACCGATACGGACTCACGCGAGGCACATCAAATTTTTGCTCTTCCGTTTGCTTCAATCCGCTCTTCACCATCCACCACCCAATCATGCCTTGCGTCGCGCCTAGAACGAAAAACACGCCCAATCGTCTCATGAGCTTGCTCGTTATGTACCCTTTATAGCTAAAATATGCTAGCGGTGCCGCGAAATAAATCCCTAAAACCCTTCCCCACATTCTGTGCCCGTACTCCATCCAGTAAATGAACTTGTATTCCTCGAGCGTCATCCCGATGTTTGTTTTTTGATACTCTGGAGATTGCTTGTACTTATCGAATTCGCGTTCCCAATCTTCTAACGTTAACGGAGGATGTTCGTATTGAAACTTCCAATCCGTCATAGAAAGTCCCGATCGAGTCAATCGCGTCATCCCTCCAATGACAACCATTGAAAAAACCCACGCGCATCCGCCAACGAGCCAATACGTGACTTGTTTCACCGCTCGCGGTCCGCCGAGAACTAAAGGATTTTGATGCATCGTTTCGGAAGTTGAATACTGCCGCCGTCGACGTAATAACAAAGATTGATGTTGTTCATGATAACGTCGAAGTTTAGGAAATGACGACGATCGACGCGCGGCTACAGCCAGCGAGGACGATGAAAATGTTCTGTAAGAGGTAGACGTTGTTCCCGTTCCCGTCCTTCTCGTTGGTATCTTCTTCTGCATTTTGGTCAGAGCGTTCCACACGTACCCCGACGACGACGTAAACGACGACGAAGGATTACGACCACTAAAACCACGCGGTATCGCATTCTCAGCCATCCTGTTCGCCCGTGCCCCGCTTAAAACAGACGACGACGCTTTTGGAGTTTTCGTAGAAGTAAAAATTGTTCTTCTGTTGAAAGTTGTTGTCGGTGATGACGTCTTTTGTGATGTTTTTCGCATCATCATCATCGCTTCGGCGGCGTGGGTGCGCGCGGCGCTATTCGTCGCGAACAATACCCCGCGAAGACGAATTCCCAAAGAAGACATTTTGTTGTTCTTTTTGTGTGTAAAGAAGAGGAGCCTTTCAAAAGTGAGTAGACTCACCACCACCACTACCACCACCAAGCAGAAAAGTCTGTCCAAAGTGCGGTTATTTCTTTCTGCTTTCACCCCCTTAAATTTTATAAGAAAAGCGAGACGGAGATTTTTGAATTTTCTCACTTTCTCGTTGCACTCAAAATTCGTGAGTTGTATCGTCATAATCATCAAATAATAATAATGGAAGCGACGACGAGAAGAAGAACACACAGCGCGTAATAAATGACGTATTTTAACGTGATGGAAACGGGAGCGCAAGGCGAGGAGTTCCGTAAACTCCCCTTTCGAGATTTACGAACGAAATACACGGAACTTTCCGGGTTAGAGTGTCGGTCGAAAAACCGAGAGTGGATTGTCGGGAAGTGCGTGCAAATGAAACTGTACGGGACGCACGATGCTTTAGGGAAGAGAACTTTGAAAGCCGCCGCTGGAAGAGAAGTAAATTTACGGCTCATGAACAACGCCATCGTCAACGAAGAGGGAGAATCCATGTACCATTACAATCCGAAACACGTGAGTAAAATCATCAACATTCACAACGCAACTGAAGGAGGAGGAGGAGGAGGAGGAGGAGGAATATATTTCGATGAAGATTTGCTCTACGGAGACGGAGAAAACTTGAACGAAAACGGGAGGAAAGTGTTGAGGACGTTCTTATCTCTCGAGCGAAGGAAAGGACAGAACAACGTGACGAGGAAACAGGAGATGAAAAAGTTACGAGACGCTACTTCGCATCCGCTGTTGAAGCACGAGATATGGACGGTAGGTAAACTAGAGAAGATATTAGAGTCCTTCTTAGACGAAGAGTTTAGCGAAGACGAACACAAGATTGTTATGATGCGAGTAGCTAAAGGCGTGGTGACGTTGAAGAAGGAGAAGATGCAAGAACCCGGACGAAGTGACGGGTTCACGGTAAACATCGCGCGAACGATTTGCAGATTCGCGTTGCGGATGGCGACAAAGAAACAGTTAAGGAACAAAAACGAGCTGAGTAAGCAATACTTCAAGTTGTTTATCGTCGTATCTGCTTTGGGGATAGAGATGTTTTCGGTTCGGGGAGAGGAAGGAGGTGAAGAAGGAGAAGGTGAAGGAGAAGGAGAAGGAGACGACGAGGTGGCTGCGCGGCAACCACCACGGACTACTAGCAGCAGTAGCAGTAGCACTCAAATAAACGCGTGTGAGTTTGTTTCGAAATGCGTTCGAGATGAGCTCGCTCTTTCGCCGGCGCTCGCAAAATTGCTATTGAAGCGACCAAAAGGGTTTCGAGATTCGTTCTACGACGAGCGCGATAAGATTTGGCCGGCGATTTTATTCGGCATTTGCGCTTCTGAAGAAGTTTCGAAGGAAATCCGAGACGAGGCATGGACTCAGTTCCAGAAAAACGCTCGGTGTTTGAAGGAGGAAGATTTTTTTGCATTGATGACGGATACTTTCGCGACAAATGATAATACCGATAGAAACAATAGCAAAATTAGGGACGAAGGATCGAGGCGATACTTTTTGTACGAGTGCATTAAAAGTGTGCAGCGGAAGGGTTCTCAAGAAGTATCCGCGTCGCTTCTTCGAGTCGTTTTCCAGATTTGGTCGGAACACAGACGAAATATTCTCGAAATCCTCGGAAACGAGTGCGCAAAAATGATAGAAAATAAAGTCAACGCTTACGACAACGATGGCGACGACGACGCGCAAAGTATCGGGAAAACGGCATGGTTGAACGTGTTGGAAGCCGTATCGACTTCGTGCGAATTGACGAAAGATGAAGTAGACGGCAACCGTTCCATGCTTTTACAAATGTTGTCACATTTCAAAGCGTCCCGGGATTTCGGAAACCCCATCGCAAAGCGCGTCGTTTTCGCCATGAATAGATTATTTGTCAAGTCGAATTTCTTTGAAGGAAAGAAAGAAGCGAAGCGTCTCATGAAAGAGATTTACGCGAATGGGAACGAGTTAGACGAGGAGGACGAATCGATGATGCCGGTATTAAGTTTGCTCGACGCCGAAAAAAGCATCAAGACGAGCAGCGCTTTAAGAATCATCGACGTTATATTAGAAGGAGACGTAGCGGCCAAGTTAGAACTAGAGGACGTTAAAAGTGACGCGATCGAAACGTTGTGTGCGTCGCTGAAGAGAATTGCGCCTCCTACCGATGCGGAGGCGTTGAATTCATCATCCTTGATTTCAAAATGCGGAAAATTCGCGATGCAATCCCTTCAGAAATATTGGTCTGGTCTTGATTTCAGTCGTGAAGGTAGAACTGCAGACCAAGTTGACGCCGGGAGTGCTAATACTGCCATAGATGAAGTGCGCATGGCGTTCAAACTTCTTCTTGCTTCGCTAGAAGCTTCTTTCAATACCGCTACCGCGTGCGATACGAGTGCATCGAAGATGAATTATCTTTCATCATTCATCACGAATTCTATGGACTCGCACATCCTCGCCCAAGGTGCTCGAGAGGCTGTGCAAACGGTTCTTCTTGCGCAACGTGATCCTCGCGATAGATACAACGTTGAGAAAACTGAACAGAAAAAGCTGCAAATGATTGAAATAGCTGGAAAGATGTACCCAATTGGAAGTCTAGTTGCGACAGTCTCGTATGGCTTGTATCACCAAATGAAGCGTCACGAGCTTCATCAATTAAATGAGGAGTGGGGTCTTGATAAAGAATGGTTTACTCTCGTCCCTGACATTGTCCGATTGATGGAGTTCCTATTGCCCTTAGCGATGCGAGAGTCCTCGGATCTGTGGCTGCACCAAATCGTGCGAAGCGGAGTGATTTTGAATGATCAGATTTTAACCAGGCACATGGAAGATATCGAAGATCGCTCTGTTCTATCGATGACTTCAATGATGATCAAGTTTGAAAAGCTCGAGTTCGGGTCAGCCGAGTGTATTTTGACAGTTTCGGAAATGTTATCCATGATTGGGAGTAGCACACGCATATCGAGCAAAGATGTACGCACGAAAATTTCAGTATTGAAAATACTTGCCAAATCGCTCGTCTCAGAACTGCCACTCTTGCCGTCTTGGGACGAACTTTCCTCCTCCTCGTCTTCTTTGAACAAGAAGAATAATAGGGTATCGGTCGTTGACGCGGTTGTCGAGTCTGCTTCGGCTTTGGGAGAAACAGTCGAAATTTTTATACCTTTCGTTGTCGATGAATGGAAAAAATTAAAAGAAGAGGACGACAACGACGATAAAAATGCATCGTCATCGCTTTTACTAGACATCAGATTATTAGCAGAATCACTTTTCATGGCGTCAAAGTATTGCTTGGAGTGCTGCCAGCGAGCGGCTTTGTTCTTGACCAATTCAGAAAAGAAAAAAGGCGATCTTTCGGCTATTGTTTTATCTGGAGCTCGATTGCATTACGCAACTGGCAGTGTTTTAGAATTCTTTCAGGAAGAAGTGATTGAAGCTATTCCAGTGCGAAATGCTGAAGCACTAGAGCTTACTAGGCGCGCGTTTATGTCCCAGTGTGCGGCAGTGCACGCAAACTTGAAGGCTTTGAAGAAAATGAAACTCCTTGATCGCAGTCTCGTAACTCTTCTTTATGCGTTGAAAGTCCACAAAAACACATCCATAGCGGACCAGCAAACAACTGATGTTGAACGTACAGAAGAAGAGGTAGATGGTAAAATCATAAACGAGAGAAAGAGAAAGTATGGCTTTTCCATTTACACTACCACGACGCAAGCGAAAGATGCGCAGCAACTGAACGATGCGACTCATCCTCTGGATGGAGGAAAAGAGTCTGGAGTAGATGGAGATGGAACTGGAGGAGAGGGTAAGAAGAACGAAGCTAACGACGACGGCAACGGTGAGAGTCAGCAACAAAAGAGAAGGAAAGTGCTGCGAAAGAAGCGCTCGAAGAAGCGTCGGAATCGTTTCAACAACCCGTATTTGGAGGCTGTTCGAGAACACGAAGGCGACGACTCAGGCGACGATGACGATGATCTTGCTGATTTCATCGTTTGTAAACCCGGAAGGGATTACAGACAAGTCTTTGGATTGACGTAATAGTACATTAATATATAGTAGCAATAGTAGTAATAAAAATCACGCGCGAATACATACACATAGACATCTTTTTTTGCTAATAAAAAGTCAATGTATAGAATTACACTTTTGTTTTGCTATGGACTAGAATTTATTCCCTCTTACGCAAGGGGCGCTCTCCATTTGGCATCTTCTTCTGCCGTGGTCGTGCTAACAACCAAGAGTGGTGCCAGTGGCGCATCCCCATCGTTTTCTTCGGCTACAACGGTATCTGCGACACCAGCATTGGCGGCAGCATGCTTTGACCCGCCTGCGCTCGGAATGGCGCTCGCAAAGGGCATCTTGGCCATGAAGTTCTGCAACTTTTGCTCGACCAAAATCTTCTCCGCGATCAATTCCTGCTTCGTCTTGGCCCACTCACTCCTTTCAGCGGCTAAACACGCGTTTAATTTTTCTAATTGTTCTCTTAATCCCAAAATACACTCTCTCGCTGCGATAACTATGGACGACTTATCAGTCTTCAACTCGTCGTCTGCACTCTCTTGCAGGCATCTGGACAAGTCTTCGAATCGATCGTTCAAAGCATCTCTTCTCGCTTTTTCTCTCACTGATTTCTTCACCTTCTTCGCCGGTCTAGTCGTCGTCGTCGCAGTCGCTGCTGGCACCTCGGCTGTGGTGTTGACTGCTGCTACTTCAGCTGAAGCTAACGCGTGCTTCCCCAACGACGACGTTTGGGGAGGAACCGAAGCCACTGCTGCTAAATTATTCGTATTCGTATTCGGGATAGTTTCTACTGGTTGCGGAAATATATCCGCCAAATCGAACGGAGATAGCGCTCCGTTATCTTCTTCTACGATCGGAAACGCATTAGAGAGCCAATCATCGTTTTCGACGACATCGCTCGGAAGCCGTTGAATGAGCGGAAGTTTTTTGCTCATTTTGGTCGATGTGGGTTAGCGTGTGCCCTTCTCTCTCTCTTCGGAATCGTATATTTAAACGCACAAAATATGTTCACAACGCGAACGTGAAATGCTTCAGCACGTGACGTTAGCGGTTACTTAAATAGTTGTACGGTGCGATTATAGCTGGCGCACTGTCGTTGTCGGATGTTTTCGCTCTCTCTCTCTCGGAGTGAACCTCCCACAGAATATTTATTTGTGCGGGAAAGCGGGAAACACGACGAAAAACTTGTTAATTTTTTTCGAAAAAATCTTTTGTGTGCGAGGAGACCGACGATTATTGGGTGCTTGTTTTACAACACTTTTTGCTTGTTACACCAACTATTCACTAGTAAATAAAAATAAACTATATACTTGCTATTTCTTCTCCTTCGATTCTAATGCAGATTTCAAGTCGCCTAAACTAACCGTCGCGGATCCTCTCTCTTTGGATTTTTGCTGCGTCTCGGAAGGGGACCAGCCCGTCATGTACAGAATTTGAAACGTTGCCGCGATCCCGGCTTCGCCGGCTTTCGCCTTTTCTTCCTCAGCTGACGATTTCGGCGGCGAGTCGTCGGTCTCCTCGTTTGCTATTATCGATAACGCCGAAAAGTTTTCCACGTATTTCTGTTTCGCTAATTCCATCGTGCTTCGCTTAATTGTTTGTCTTCTCTCGATCACCGCGTTTTGCTCTCCCATCATCCGTAAATGTTCAACCAAATCCATCGGAGTCTTGTAATTCAACGTGAGCGTGTCTACATCCACTGCAGGAAGTCGTAAACCGGCGCGTCCGAGTAAGTTTCCACCATCTCTAACGTGCGCTAACGGCGAGACGCGTGCGCTCACGCCACCTTCGTTTTCAGTTTCAGCTAACGCGCACGCAATTCGTAACTCCGTCAACGTATCGCCACCGAAAATGGCGGAGAGAAACAAGCCGTCCGGGACGAGCGTACACCTCGCTTGGCCCATTGCCCCGGGTAAATCATTCACCCAGTGCAAGCCCAAAACGCTCAAAACGCAATCAACTACGTTATCTTTGATCGGAAGATCATCTTCGAAGGCTTGAACGTATTTAATTTCTACTGGAAAATGATCAAACTTCCGTTTTGGCGCATCGCCGACAACGTCTTTCACCAACCGCAGCGTCGCCTCACTCGAGTCGCACACGATGATCGTTTCCACATCTCGCCGTTTCTCGAGCAATTGCGTGACGGTTGAAACCGTCGCGCCTCCTATGACTAATATCCGTTTGAACGGCCGCTTAATGTCGTCCAATCGATCGAGCACTCTTCTCGTCGCTTCTTCGAGTAAAAAATCTCCTCCTTTTCCTTCGCCCAACTTCGTCGTCTTTTCCTTCTTCTTTCTCTGTAAATACGCCGCTCTGTCCCGGTGCGCCCTCTTCACTTCTCTGTCAAACACAGTCATCGACTCAGCTTTCAATCCGGCTGCTTTTAACGCCGCGGCTTTCATTCGCGTTCGTTCCATGGCTGCTTCCGTGTCCACGTATTGGTCGTTTATCATCGCTGCTTTCGACGAGGACGTCGTCGGTGCGCTCGAATCGTCGTCGTCGTCGTCGTTAAAACTGCTGTAGTAAAGTTGAGAAGAAGAACGCGTCGTTCTCTCCAGAAAGAACGGCAAAGACGACGACGACGACGACGACGATAAAATTCTCCCAACCGATGATAGTCTTCTCGTCGTCATTGTCGTCGTCATTGTCGTCTCAGTCCCATCATTAACAACAGAGAGTGCAGGGGAACAGAGAGAGCAGAGAGCTTTTTTTTTGCAAAACCCGCACGCAGTATGTAGTTTTTCGCGAAAAGCGCTTTGAGTACGAGTAGTGAGAGACGAATTTGGTTCTTCGGCGCAATTTCAGGTTCTACATACAGACATAGCTTTTCCCGGTGCTTTTTACTTCTCCCTTTCGCACTCAAAAAAAACTCCAATTACGAATTCGTCGCGCCCCCACAAAATAGAACACCAGCACAAAATAATCAGAACGGGATTTAGAAAGAGAAAGGGATACGCGACAAAAAAATGATCGCCACTTTCCCTAAAACCGCCGGTAGTAGTTCTGGCAACGACGACAAGAGCAACAAGAACAACGCGGGCGCGAAGAAGGAACACAAACCGCACGCCGGCGCGTGCTCGACCTGGATCGACGATGAAATCGAAATGATGCCCGAGGAGTTGCAAGCAGTCATGCCGAGACCGTCGTGTTGCGAGAAGGACGAAGCGGAGCAGAGAGAAGCGTCGAGATTGATTAAACTTTTGAAAGGGGTGGACCGCGTGCAGTTGAAAACGGACGCGAAGGCGCAGTTTATCGCCGGCGGGGACGACGCGCAGCAGCAGTTTCTTCTCCAGCAACAACAACAACAAACGAACGCAGTCGAAGAAGATGAAGACGAAGATTCGGATTTCGGGAACACGGACGATGAAGACGAGGAGAACGACCCGTATTTGAGAGAGTTAAAAGCGGCGAGAATTCGTGAGATGCGTTTGAACGCGATGAAAGCGGAGCAGTTGCAAAAGCAAGCGGAATATGTAAACGTGAGAGAGCGGGAACTCGGCGATATTGTTAAAAAGAATGCGAAAGTGTTGTGTCATTTCACTTTAGACGGCGTCGACGAGTGCGCGAGAATAGACGAGGTTTTAGATAACTTGGCGAAAGCGTTTCCGAAGACAAAGTTTGTGCGAATTCGCCCGGAATTAGGATCGAAATCGCCAACTTTGCAAATGTGCAACGTCTCGCAGCCGCCAGCCATCGTGTATTTTAAGAACAGAAGACTCTCCTCGTGGACGAACGGGTTCGATCAGTTTGGTGGGAGAAACGGATTTTCAGAAGAGAGCGTGACGAAGTACATCGCTGGGATTGGCGCTTTACCTGGTCATCCAGACGCGCCGAGAAGGAATAGCGGGGCGAAAGGTAGCAGAGAGGAGGACGAGTACGCCTATTTCGACAGCGACGAAGATGGAGAACGCTCGGACGATGACGACGACGAGATCTTTGGAGTGAACGCACCGTGCCCTGATTGCGGAAGAACTTATCCACACAAGCACATTCGCGCGTTAAGACCAGGTGGGGAACGAGCAGCAGGAGAAGAAAGCGACGAAAATTCAGACTCAGATTAGAAACAGAAAAATAGCAAGCGTGCAAATTACATAGATGTAGAAGCTAGAAAAGTACATAGTTTGAATAGATTGATTTTTTTGTAGAGAAATAAGAGTACAACCCGTAGAAATTCTACGGTAGGCTAACGCTAGAACCTTTTAAACCATTCACGAAAGACGCGACGTCCATCGGTTTTTTCCCCGGGGGTTGAACTTCGAGCACATCGAGATAGCGCCCGTCCTTGCACGGAATCGAAAACTGTTTCTTTGCAACTTTTACAACTTTTTCTCCTCCTTCTACGCTATCGCCAACTTTCGTCGTGAGTATTTTCACGACGATCTCTTTTGGCTCTCCTCCTTTCTTCTCATCTTGTATGATAAACGTCGCTTTCGTACCTGGCCATCCATCAAACGCTCTCACTTTGTTGTGCGCTTGCAACGCAGAAAGCTCGGTAAAATCCATATCGCCTTCCTCTGAGGATACTTTATCCGCGTGACTCAACCCTTCTTCGCCTTGATCTTTCGCAATTTCGCCAGCTTCTCCGCTGAACACCTTTGGCAGCTGTTCAATCAAAGAATCGACACCGATATCAAACAAAACGTCCAACATTTCGTGCGCCTTCTCTGACCCGTTCATTTTGTACTTTGTTTGCGTTAAAATCGGACCGGCGTCCATCTTCAGAACCGTAAACGCTACCGTCACTCCTGTTTCCTCCAATCCGCTTTCGATGCATCTCTGCACAGGCGCCGCGCCTCTAAACTGCGGTAACAGCGAAGGATGAATGTTCAGCGTCCCTAATCGTGGAATATCGAGAAACTTTTGCGGTAAAAAGTTCCCGTACGCCGCCGTCACGCACAAGTCCAAGTTCATCTTCGTCAGCGTCTCTAAGAACTCCGGCTCGTTCGCTTTCACGGGATTCAACAACTTAGATTCATCTACGCCTCTATCTATGGCTGATTGCGTCACCGGTGACGGCGGTGGTGGTCCGGCGGATTTCCTTCCTCGTCCTCGCGGTCTTCCCGGTTGCGATATCACCGCTGCAATCTCAAACAAACCGTCCGAGTTTATGGACGCCTCGTGTAACCGTTCAAAGACTTTCGCCGCGACTTCGGGGGTGCCCAAAAATGCCACTCGTTTTGTAGCGCTGCCGTTGTTGTTGTTGCTATCATCTTCCGTCGCCCTCGTTTTTATCGTTCTTCTGTTGTTGATACTTTTGTTATCATGGTCGTGTCTTCGTATTCTTCTCATCGCGGTTCGTTGTTGTCGATGTCGTTGTTGTTGGCTACCAAGCGGCGGCGAGCCTACTGCTGCTGCAGCAGCTGCTACTGCTGCTCTCGAACAAGAGGGAGAAGAAGAAGAAGAAGAA
>Ga0182093_1865258_pt1 | contig 14658 bp, 7 predicted proteins | sample 041ome_21_FD_127776 | JGI IMG/M metagenome (GOLD analysis project Ga0182093, IMG submission 127776) | Metatranscriptome of coastal salt marsh microbial communities from the Groves Creek Marsh, Georgia, USA - 041411BS metaT (Metagenome... | ecosystem: Environmental > Aquatic > Marine > Intertidal...
CGGGGAGAGAGAGAGAGAGAGAGAAAAACAATTGAGTTCACATCAAAAAGAAGAAGAAGAAGAAATAAACACACGACGCACCACCACCGGCGAGGGAAGAGCACCCCAGCAGCGCTAAAGAGGCCACGAGGAGCATTTTTGTCGTCGTCGTCGTCGTCGAAGAGAGTGACATTTTGGTGTGAATTTGCGCTCTCGATTCTTTTTTTTTTTTGAAGAGACAGACGCAAAAACACAACGCGAGGAAACTTTTGTGACTTCTTTACTTCTTTACGCGCGCGTCGTACCGCGGTTGTACATCAAATATACATACGTATATATACATGTGTTTTATAAGTATAAAAACTCGGGGCGTATTTTCTACAATGTGTTTCAATCAACGGTGATGACGATGATGATTATGATGATGATGCGTGCGTTCTTTTTTTGTCTACGTGAGCGCGTTGTTGTTCTGCTAGTTTATTTAGAGACGCTTCGCGTGGCGCGGATTTTTCGTTGCGAAGGCGGCGGCGTCACTTTCTTCTTTCCTTTTTTTGTGCGTTCCCCGCTCGGCGATGACGACGGCGCCTGCGCCGCTGCTTTCGTTTGCGCCGTTTTGGCGTCGATGGCTTTATTTTTTTCGTCTCGCTTCTTCTCCGGTTGTTCCGGGGGTTGTTTTCTCGAGCTTTTGTCGCCTTTACCTTCCGATTCGCGCGTCAATGACGTCATGTTCCCTTTGGATATATCCTTTTTTTCATTCTCAACCGCGCCTGTGTTGCGTTCTTTTTTTCGTTTCGTCGCGTGGAACCTATTTTTAATGGCGTTCGGCGAACGTCCAGGCATGAATCTGGCTAAGATAGCCCATTGATTGCCGATGTGCGCCTGGCAATCCAAGAGATGAATCTCCTCCCATCTCGTCCACGGACGAGACGTTAAACCGGGTTGTAAATAATCTCTCCATCGCGCGTAGGCTTGTTTTTGCGTCTTTCCTGAAAGTTGACTGGCGATTAATGCCCACTTCTTCGGACCGACTTGGGAAACTAACACTTGGACGAGATCGTCTTCTTCTTGAGACCACGATCGCGAGCGAACTTTGATATCTTTACCGTCTTTATCTAAATCAGTGCTCTTTTCCTCTTTCTCCGCCGCGTCGGAAAGTTTTTTCGCGTTTTCTTTTGGCTCGCCTGCTTTGTTGTTGTCCAACTCGCCCGTCTCGTCGCCTTCGGCGATGTCCGTTTCCGCGTCCGAAAGCTCTTCTTCAAGAATACCTCGGACTTTTGCCATGACATCGTCGGAAGCGCCGGTGATCTTCTGCGCAGCGGCTTGCGCTAAAGCCGAGACGGCGCCGTTTTTCTTCCCTCCCGATCCAGATAGTTTCTTTTGCTCTTCGTGTTCTTTGTTCAGTTGCGTCATTTTGTTTGCGTTTGCTTCGAATCGCTCCAGCACTTCCGGCTTCAACAAGTTTCCATCCACGTCTACTATGGATTTATACAGCTCTTCTTTTTCCGTCGCTCGCGTCGTGTGACCTCTCGTGCTCAATTGTTTCATTTTCATCGCAGCTTCGTCTTTTTCTCTCTTTTCTCGCTCTTCCGGAGTTTCTTTGATATATTCTTGTTGCAACTTCATGACCTCCTTGAGAACGTTTTGATTGTTCATCACGTTGCTCCGTTCTTGATCCAAGCTCATCGCGGCGTCGGCTAGTTGCATGGTTTTCGGATTCGTTTCTTTTTGTTTCTTCGTTTTCTTTTCTCCCGGTTTCCTCTCTTGCGACGTCGCTTTGTCGCTGTTGCTCTTCTTGTTCTTCTTCTCCGCCGAGCGTTTCTTCTTTTCTTGCAAACTCTTAACTTTCATAAGTTCGCTGGTGGTAAAGATGTTGTTTCCGTCGCCGCCAGAGTTTGCAAAAGGACTAAACGCAGAGTTGCCCCTCGATCCGGGTTGTTGATTCACGCCTGAATCCGGTTGTTTCCTTTTGTTGTTGATGTTAATATTCTCCGTGTTTACCTGCGACAATTTTCTCTTCCTCGCCGCGTCGCTGCTGTTGATCTCTCCGATACCCGATCCTCCAATCTTCTGTTGCAACTTTGAACTCAACAGCTCTTTCAAGTCCTCGTTATCGAAAATGGCGTTCCCTCCGCTACTCCGCGTCCTGTTTGACATGGTCGGCTGCGTTCCACCTCCCATACCGGTGGAAAAGTTGCTCAAAAAGCTCAACTTCTCGTTGTTGAGATTCGCGCCGTTGGGCAGCGCCTGCTGCGTCCCTTGAAACTGCTGCTGCTGGTTATATAAGCTCCCAACCAACGCTTGCTGCGCGAAAAACTGGTTCCAAAAGGACGGACTCCCCGGTTGCCCTCCACTGTTCGCCGGACCACTCAATCGTAACGAGCTATTCCCGAACGACTTCAACTGCGAATTCACGCCCGACAACGTCAACGCCGTCGCCGCCGCAAAGTTCGCCGCGTTTTGCTGCTGCTGAAATTGCAACATCTGCTGTTGTGACGTGCTTCCATCTACTGGATTCACCGGCACACCCGCCGCGCTCAACAGCTGCGCTAAATACGGCGGCGCGGGCGAGGCGTTGTTAGTGTTCCTCCCGGCGTCGGCGTTCTCCTCCCGCCGCCGCCCTTTCTCCGAGGACGGCGCCATGACTGAACCGTGCGTGTAAAACTTCTCTATATATATGCACTATCGCGCCACTCGGAAACTCTGCGAGCGTCGTCGGTAGAAGAAGAACACCGAAAAGAGAAGACGGAATCGAGAAGAAGAGAGGGAAATAAGGGTCAGTTTTCTGCGCGTTCGCAAAGGAAACGGAAAAGAGGAAGCCTGCAAAGCAGAGAGAGAGAAGATTGATTTTCCCCCCTTTTTTTTTCCTTCTTTTTACCCGCGGGGAGAGAGAGAGGGTATACGACAATTACAAATTTCCGAAACCTTCCTTCTCTCTCGACGCGCGACGCGCTCTCTCTCTGGAAACGACGACAACAGCGCGAGCGATAAACAAAAAGAGCGAGAAAGGGGTCGAAAAGCTCTCTCTCTGGCGTTCGTTCGCACCTCTTCGCGTTTTCTTTCGCGTTGTTGTTCCGTGAAAAGTTATCAGAACTTTTTAATCTCCCACGCCGCGAGGCACGCGCAAAATTGCTTCTTTTTAAAAAAAGAACGTCGTCCTCTTTCTTCTTTGGGAGCTCTTCTCGTCGCAAAACTCAAAAGATGGAGAGATGTTTATCTCGCGTCGTCGTATTTCTTCTTCTTCTTCTTCAAAGGAAACGAACGAAGAGTGCGGACGCGCGCGAGTGAGTTATGGGTGACTGGTGAGATTTTCCTTCTTTTTTATAACGGGAAGAAAAAAGAAGAAATAAGTTATTTAGGGTTTCACCAGGCTAGGGTTTAGGGTTTTTCGCGCTCGTCGTTTTGTTGGCTCTCGTCGTTTACCCGAAAGTGACTTGACGACGAGAGACGTGTTGGTTCTCTCTCTCTCTCTCTCGCGCGCAAACGCGCGAACGCGCGGGCAAACGCAAACGCGAGAGAGAAAAGAAACTCGCTCGTTTTTGGCCTCTTCTCTCTCTCTCGCCCTCTCACGGAGAGAGGTCTTTCTGGGAAAGAGAGTAGTGACTGCGAGATATCCAGAGAGGGACCGAGCGACGACGCCGGCGTGGGAGAATAAAAGAGGGAGAAGAAACGGGAAAGAAAACCCAGACGACGATGAACGACGACGATAACGACAGGACTAAACAGCAGCGGACGACGAAGAAAAAAGAGAAACCAAAATCCGGGCGAGGCGCGCCTCCGAGGAGACCGGTCGGGGAAAACGGCAAAGAGCGAGTGGATTTGTTTCGAGAGGCGACGAAGTCGATTCCTAAAAAGAAGAAGAAGAAAAGCGAAGAAGACGACGACGACGACGGCGTCGACGACGACGACGATGGAACTTCAAAACCCTCCGACGTGAACGATAATAATAACGGCGCCCCCTCGTTGTCGAAAGATGCAAAGGCGTTCGTGCCGCCGCCGCCGAAAAATAGCAGTCAGCAGCAACAACAACAACAACAACAACAACAACAACAACAACAGCAAAAGAAGAAGAAAACGATAGTTCCGCGACAAGTTCCTTCTTCTTCTTCTTCTTCTTCTTTGCCGCCGACGACGACGACGATGAGAAAGCAACCGCAACAAAAGCAGGCGCCGAAATGGTGGAAGGATCTGCCGGAGGAAAAGTGCGACCCGATTACGTTGGAACCGTTTTGCGAGCAAGCGCACGCGCCGTTTGAGTTGCTCGGGAAGAAGTTTAAACGAGAACAAAGCTATTCGTCGCTGAACGAGGACGAAGGAGGCGGAGGCGAGGAGGATGCGAACGAAAGAACGACGACGACAACTATTATATCTGAAGAGCAACAGGTGAAACATCTTTTTGACCCAGAGGCGTTGGCGGAGTACGTCGTGAACGCGAAAACGTTTGAGAATCCGTTGACGAGAGAGGCGTTGGACGCGAGCGATTGTCAGAGGTTGGACGAGCACTTGCGGAAATTTTCATTAAAGAAGTTTAGCGTACACAAAGCGTATGTAAATTTACAGAAGGAAAAGAAAGACGAGTTGGAAAATGCGGAGAGGAGGACGGAAGAACAAAGAGCGAGGATGCAAAGAGAACGCGAGGAGTTGAGAAGGACGTTGGCGTCGTCGATGTTTACGAGCATTCGGGAGCGAAGGCAAGGCGAGAATAGTAGTGCGGGTGGTAGTAATAATAGAAGAAATAATCAACAGCAGCAAAACGGGAATAACACCAGTAGTAATAATAGCAGAGAAGCTTCCGAACAGCAGGCTTTAGCGGCGAATTTACAAACGTCCATCGAACAACAAGAAAATGCCTTTCGAGCGTTTGGTGCATTTGCCATGGTAGACGACGATATCGCCATGTCACGCGGACAAACATTAAGAGCGGCGCAGACTTCCTTTAGCGGTTGGTCAAACCCAGAGGCTATTCGTAGACACGGAAGTAATAGCAACATTGAGCTGTCGAGCGCGGAAAATTTCCCAAGTTTAGGATCAGGTTCGGGGAATGCAACCACTCGCATCGGTACCGGCGGGTGGAGCCAAATGGCGCAGAGAGCGTCGAGTTTGCACGACAATAACGATAGCGTCGTTCGTCGACCCCGAGTTCAACCGCCGCCGTCTCAAACAATACCGTCCTCGTCTGACACTCGAGCATTCAATCACCATGAACAACAACGAGAGCGTCAACGAGCGGCTGAGTTTGCCGCGGCGGCGCTTCCGAACGATTCCGTAAACGCAGACGAAGCGAGGCGCGCGCAACTCGCCGCGGCGTTTGGCATTTCAAATCCAGAGTCACGCGTGTCGGCGTTTGCCGTATCGGGTGCAAAGAGTGCGTTTAAACAAGAACACTTGAAAGCGGCAAAGAACAATCCTCGCTTGTGCGCGCAAATCGAACAGAAATTCGAAGAGATGGCGAGAGATGCCAATAATCGTCGCGCAACTTTTCCGGCGATGACGAAATATCTTCGCGGTGTCGTCCACGAGTACGCCGCGTTGTGGGGCTTCACGTCACAAAGCTACGGCAACGAACCTAATCGACGCGTGGACGTCTTTCGAACGGCAGCGTGTAAGAAACCGTCGATCAATTTGCGCGAGGCTATCTTAGCGCACGACGAGTTGAAGAAAGAAAAAGAGGAAAAGGATCGGATGATGATGACGTCCACGTTGAACGGAGCGCCAGGAAGTTCATTGAACCAACCACCCGAAGACGCCAACGAGGACGAATACTTCCCCGGATTCACCTCCTACCACACCAAGCAAAACGGCGGTATCGAATACGAACGGCTCACCGCCACGTTTTCCGACGGCGCAGAGAAAAAAACAGTATTTCTAATGCTCCGTCCTTGGTCCGGTCAATTTGCCGTCGAAGTCGACTCGGAGACTGATTTAGACGACATATACATCGCGCACTTTAAAAACCTCGATGCTTTGAGGAAAGCAAGCGGCGTCATCGGTGGCGGCGTCAAGGGAAAGTTCAAGGTGAAATACAGCGAAAAAATCGCGTCGAACGCCTCCTCCTCCTCCTCGCGACCGATACTTTTTGGCGCTCGCGACGACTTCAACGATAAAAAAGAGCGAGAAGAAAAAGCGAGCGCTTCTCCGCCGAAAATCTTCGAGCTCAGGAGGAAGAAGAAGCCGTGATTTTAGATGCGGACGGCCGGCGCGTGCGTAAAGTCGCACGGAGAGTTGTTGTTTTTGTTGATTTTCAATACTGCACTCACAAAAAAAACATTTAGGGTTTACAACACCCTCATTTTGCCCCCACGCGCCCCCCCTGTTTTTTCTCGTCATTTCTATCGCGAAACGCGCGCTCTCTTCTCTCGATAACACGGACTCTCACGCGCGAGAGACAACAATCCGCGGCTAGAGAGAGACAGAGATAAAAAGAGAGACAAAGCGTCGTCGCATTCAGAAATAGGGATATCAAAAAATGGCCTTGCCTCCGAAGCGACGACAAGACGAACATGATCGTCAACGGCAGAGCGTCACTCCTCTTTCCCCGCGCACTCGCAAGCGAGAGTTCGCGGAGAAGCAAAGCTGGTACGTGACGTGCCTCTCCGCCTGGTCGCACGACAATTCGTTCTCGTGGTTGTTCGTGACCTTGCTGTTGTTTTTCGCGAAAGCAATCATAACGACGTTAGAGTGCGAGGGCGATTGGGTATCCGCGATAGTTGTTTTATTGGCAGCGCTGATTCCGTGCTGCATGTGGGCGGTGTTTTTCGTGTTCATGTCGAAGCGCGGCCACGGGGACGCGTTTCACGAGCACCTAAGTTTTGGGATTTTAGCGCAGACATTTTGGTGCGGGGCGATTGTAGCACCGATTGCGGTGTACACGGTGCGAGCGTTCGCGGCTGGGATCGTGACGGCGTTGCTCGGGTATTCGGCGATGGCGTTCAGCGCGGAACCGGCGGTGGAGGAAAGCGGTCAGGAAAACGTGAGCTTGGAGACGATCATGGCGACGGCGTGGTTGGCGTTTATTTTGGCCGGATTTAGCGAAGAGACGGCGAAGTATTTTGTCGCCAGCAGGTGGACGAGAGCGAGGGATGACGATTTAGGGAGTAAAGCTGAGTTGGAGGAGGATATGGGCGGGTGTTCGTACGCCATCGGTTGGTCCAAGCGAACGCGGTCGCCGAGGAAGGTTGTTTTGCTAGCCATGGTCGTAGGTTTAGGCTTCGCGTGGATTGAGAACGTTCAATACGGGGTTCGAACGTACGAGCAGATGCAAAACACGCAAGTGCTGATGGATGTGACGAGAGCGGATGTTACGGTGGTTTGTAACGATCCACAACATCCGAGGATTGTCGTGTTGAGCGGGTCGTTGGACGCACAAATGGGAGAGGACGGAGTGACGAAGGGAGCCACAACACCAGCGCACATGATGCAAGAGACGCAAATCATTCCGGCGCTAATCACGAGCACGAAGTCGAAATCGAACGTGGCAGTAGCAGCAGCAGCAGCAACAACAACAACAACAACAATGGAGGAAATGAATGATGGGAAAGACAAGACAAAATTCGACGCGCAAAGAGCGTACGCTGAAGAACAACAGATAATTCAACAACAACAGCAGCAGCAATCACATAAAATGAGTTACTTCATGTCCACGGATTCTGGATGGATCCCGTTCCTCGGGAAGATGACTGGTATTTCAAGAAAAAGTAGCGGTGGTAAAGGGCAGTTGCATCCTGTGTACGACGACAGCGAGATCATTCGGGAGTTCAAGAACCAAATTTTGCAAGGTATCTACGAAAGTTTCGCGCAAACCAAGTTGACGGTAGAGAAGGCGACGGATGGCATGCACTCGTACATTACGAAGGGAATATTGAACCCGTCCGAGGCGAAGGATTACTTGCGATTATCGAGCGAGAGCGCCGAGGACGATGGTAGGTTGACGGTCGGAGAAATGGGTGCACACGAGAGCGACGAGAAAAATGGAGGAAAGAATAGCATTAGTGGCGGATTAGGAATCACGGATGATGTTAAACAACGCGAAACCATCATCATTCGCGCGTTGACACGGTACGGTTTCGCCGACCCGAACGGCAACGAAACCGAAGTCGCCATCACGAGTTGGAACGATACCGCCATCAACTGCACGGTTCAAAGCATGGACGGACGCTCGTTATACGACGTTGAACGCGGCGCCACAGCGACGATGATCACCGTTACAAGAGGCTTCATGCCCATGCACGCCATCTGGGCCGGTATCTCTGGCATGCGGTACGTTCGAGCGCACTGGATCATCCAAGCATCCAATGGATTTTTCATCGATCCAATCAAGTGCATTTCGCGCTCTTGGCTCTACCACGGCTCGTTCGACTTCTTCCTCATGTCCGCCGACCAACTCCGCGTCGCCATGCAACCCGAAGTCACGAACCCGTACGTCTCCTGGCTCATAGTCATGGCCGCCGGCACGTTCATCATCCTCTCCTCCTGGATCCATTTAGTCAAAGAAGGCGACCAGTTAGAAAAAGACTTGAACCGAAACGGTTACCCGGGCTCTCGCGACATCGCCAACGTCGCCTTGTGCTCCGCTCGCCGTCGAAGAGCGTGTTGTTGCGTCTGCGATTGTTGCTGCCCCTTTGGCGACGACGACGACGACGACGAAGAACTCTTCGACGACGAAAACGACCGCCACGCGCCGCTCCTCCAAAGGAAAGGAGGTGATTACGACGCGCCGAACAGTCAATCGCCGCCGAATAAGTACGGTAGCGCTTAAAAAAGTTAAGGCGGCGGCGGCGGCGCGCGCGCGCGAGAGAGAGAGATAGAGAGTCAGAGATAGAGAGTCAAAGAGAGACGGGCTTGGATTTTTTAGTTTTAAAAGGTTGTGTATTAATATTTTCGATTTTATTATTTTGATCAAGGAGAATGGCACTCGCTCGCGTACCACACGACGCCTCTGTGACACGTGTGACACGGGACACGGGACACCTTACCTTCTCTCGATTTTCTGTGGTATGTAATACGCACGATACGAAAGTTCGTTTCGGAGCGTCACATCCAAGCTTTACCCCTCCACCTTTTCCCGGAAGTACACACCAAATACCCTTCCTTCGTGCACTCTCTGCGCTTTCTCACCTGGGCAGAGAGACACGCGCGCGCGCGGGTAGAAAAGGACATCTTTCCTTCCCCTTCCGAAAAAAAGAGAGACAACGAAACCCAGCGCACGCGCGCAGAGACGGATACGCGATGGCCGTGAATACTCGTCGCGGCAGCGCGCGAGGAAAAACGACGACGCGGGAAGATGACGACGCCAAATTAAAAGTACGGAAAAATGTCGACGACGTTTACGACGACGTCTTGATGACGACGACGAAACAACGACGACGAAAACAACCGCCGCGAAGAAGAGAGTCGCGCGACGAAGATGAAGACTACGACGAGGAGGAGGAAGAAGAAGAAGAAGAAGAAGAAGACGCGTCGTTGCGCATTAACGACGAATATAACGACGACGACGTGCAAACGAGAGGGAGTCGACGACATCAGAGACGACGAGGAGTGAAACGCGACGACGAAAAAGAGGAGGAGGAGGAGGAGGTCGACGACGACGAGAGAGAGAAGGATTTGAAAGGAGCGAGAGAGAGAGGGAGAAAGACGACGGCGGCGACGCAGAGAGAATCATTTTTGTTCGGTATTCCCATTCACCGAACGACGACCACAACCACCACCACTACTACCACCTCCTCGGGAGCCCCGCAGCGAAGGCGAGGTCAACAACAACGGTACATATCGTGGGGAAAAATCATGCGAAACGTGGCACCATTTTGCGTGTTGAGCGTGCAGTATGGCGCGCAACCTCTGTTGACGAAGAAATTCATATCGACGAAAGTTTCGAGCTTGGGCGTCGTCGCTGCGACGGAGTGCGTGAAGATTGTGTTGTGTTTGATTTCGATGCGAATGCAAGGGCCGCGGGAGATTCGTCGACAGTTCGGCAAGGTCAGATTGAACGTGTTTGCTTTGAGCGTAGTTCCGGCGGTTGTTTACTCCATTCAAAATATGTTGATGCAATACGGATATCACTCCGTCGACGCGGTGTTGTTCAATTGTTTGAACCAAACAAAAATTATGTGGACCGCGTTGTTCGTGTACGTCGTGTTCGGTACGAAACAGACCTTCGTTCAGTGCTTGAGCTTACTCGGTTTGATGTTAGCGAGCGTGATTTTGCAAATTAAAGAGATATTGGAACCCGCGGTGGACGCGCAGAAATCGTTTGGATCGATGGACGGCGCAAACGGAGGAAACGCGAACGGCATGACGGTGATCGAGGAGGAAGAGTACACGAGATATTTAGGGGTGATTGCCGTGACTGCGGCGTCTTGTTTGAGCGGACTCGCGAGTACGAGCACGCAGATTTCGCTGCAAGCGTTGCGGCGACCCGCGCAAGTGCTGACGATTGAAATGGCCATCGCTTCTATACCGATTATCTATTTCGTTCACGTCTCCAAGTTAGCCTTCAACGACGAGGTTTTGGTGCAACAAACGCATCCTCATCTCCAAGAAGGACAAGACGCCGCGGCAGCGATGATGGCATCAGATCCACTGTTGGCAAGAGACCCCTCCAACGATTATCTCGTTTCCTCGACAGCTGTTCGACGTCTTCTCTACGCCGGGTCTACCGAATGGTCCTCCATGTTTGACCATTTCACATTACTCACGTTTGTACCGATTTTCACTTCCGCGGTCGGCGGCATCTGCGTCGGTCTGGTCACCAAAAATCTCGGCTCCGTCGCCAAAGGATTCGCCATCACGCTCGGTTTAATCTTAACCGGCATCATCGAGTCCATAACCAGAGGCGAAATGCTCCAAACTGAACAAATTATCGGTCTTCTCCTGGTCGGCGTGTGCACGCACGCGCACGGCGTCTACGCTGAACCTGAACCGCCTCTCACGAATAGCGAAATTAGATTAGCGGCAGCCGCGGCAGAGAGAAGAGAAGAGAAGAGGCACAGGGAAATGCTCGCGGCTAGTAAGTTGTTGTAATATTTCGAGTTGATTATTTATATTCATGCGCGGACTTTCGCCTTCAAACAACTTTACAATTTCTCTTCTTTCAAAGTCGTCAAAGTGTGTTGTGCGAAGGATAAAAATGCATCGCAGCTGCTGCGCTTCGTCGTCGTCCTCCTCCTTCTCCTCCTCCTCCTCTTCCGCCGCGATGGCGATGAAAAACCACCGCCGCGTGCGGAACGTCCGACGGGGGACCACCGCCGCGTACGGAACGTCCGACGGGGAAGGCACGTGGACAGAAAACGCGTCCAACCCGTTCACGAGTTTAATATCCCTGGCGAAAGGGCAACGAGAAATCGTCCAAGCCGGGGAGGCGTGCTTGTACGAACGGTCGGAAGAAGTCGACGAGAAAGATATCGACAGCACGGAGATACAAGAGTTAGTGTCGGAGATGTTGGCGATCGTGAAAGGGAGAGGCGTTGGACTCGCGGCGCCTCAGATTGGCGTGAAGAAACGAATATTCGTGATGGAAGATACGGCGGAAGGAATGTCAGACGAGAGCGAAGAGGAGAGAGAGAGGAAGAAACGCGCGCCTTTCAAAGCGAAGGTCGTTATCAATCCGGTGTTAATACCGATTGGCGACGCGAGCGCTGCGTTTATGGAGGGATGCTTATCGGTGCAGGGATATCGGGCGCTCGTCAGGCGACATCTGAAGGTGAAGCTGAAAGGCGTCGCGCCGGATGGAAAACCGATTGAAGTGGAATTGACGGGCTGGCCGGCGAGAATCGCGCAACACGAAATGGACCACCTAAACGGCGTCCTTTACGTCGATAGAATGGAAAAAAGAACGCTGAGAAGAGTCGATAAGGTCAACGCGCCGGTACCGACCAATAAACACCCTGAGTTCGGTACGTGTCCGGCGGTCGGTGAAACCGCGACTGGCGGCTCGTATCTTTCCAACAAAACGGCCATCGCTGGCGTGGACGACATCGAGAGTTTAACGAAGAAGAGCAAAAACAGGCGAAGGCGGTGACACAAAAATAGTAATACCAACTCTAATAGGTCTATTAGGTAGAACAGACTGTGACCATGACACAAAAATAGTAATACTAAATCTACTGGCAGCCAAGCGTAATATGACAATGACAAAAATAACTAAATGAGCAAATCGTAGTGCGTCTGTCCGTTATACAAAAGCCTCACCGGTGCACGCTCGGTCACTTTCCCGGTCTTTTTATTCGTCTTTTTCGCAAACTCTTCGCCGTACGTTTGTATGCACACGTACCCGCTTCCGCTCGCCGCGTTCTTCGCCATGTGCGCGGGTAAATACACCATGATGGGTCTTTTGATGAGTTTCGTCAACACCAACAACTCCGTTTCCCCGCCCCAGAAATCCTGGCTTTGTATTCTTCGGCAGTACCCCTCGATTCCGTCCGGGTCGCCGTATTTAATCGACATGTTCGCTTCTCCGTGGCTTTTCCGCTTCTCTTCGTCTCTGCACATTTGTTCAAACACCGCGTTGCGCAACGTGTCCGCCTCGCGCGTTTCTTCCGCGGACGTTAAATTCGTTTTCGAAATATGCGCTAAACCCAGGGCGAGACTTCGGAACATGCATCGTCCGTCGCCGGTAACTTTCACGCGCTGATAGTGTTCGCTTTTCTTCTTCTTCGATTTCGTTTTATCCGCTTTCGAGATTTCAAAGACGCTGTTTTTAAGATGGAGGATGCGTCTCAGAGAAGAAGAAGAAGACGAAGACGAAGACGAAGAAGACGTCGTCGCGTTGGTGTTACCGCTGCCGCTGTTCGCGCGCCCGAACGCGCTCGCGCCGCTGGCTTCTCGAGATGACATTTCTTTTTTCAGCGCAAAGTAGTGTAAGTGGTTTGTGTGTACTTATTTGGTGGACTTTTGAGGATGCGAACAGAAGAAGTTTCTTTCTCCTTTCCTTGGACGACGAACGCGTCGAATGCGACGCGGCGACTATCGGGTCGTCGCGTTGTACACGAATGATAATTAATGAAAGCGCGGCGGCAATAATAGCACTCTAGTAGGTTTACAACAACGGGTACGCTAAAAAAGAAACACAAGTTCACACGCTACGGGGGCGTGCCGCGGGACGACCCGAGTCCGAACCGCAAGCGAACTTTATCGCCGTCCACGGAGGAAAATCGTTGTTCGCGCACGTACCAAGCTTTCGGGCACGTCATCTTCGCGCCGCGCAACCGTTTCGTCCATTTTGTGAGCAGTTGGTCGATTTGTTTCAACTCGCGGTCGGATAATTGCTCGTCGCCGGCGTTCGGTAGGATTCGCGCTAAAGTGCAGTGCGCGGTGGAGGTTTGTTGGACGCCTCGAACGCCGACGGCGTTGGAGGCGAGCGCGGCGCGGCATTTTTTGAGCGAGTCGTTGACGTCGTCGAAGCACAAGAGAAGGGCACCGGAGGTGGCTAAGACGACTCGATCGACGATTAACTCGACGGATTCGCAGTTTTGGAGTACTTCTTGCGCTTTGGTGGCTTCGTCGAGGATGGCGCCTGAGGCGGAACGTTTGAACTTGCTCTGCGTCGACGATATCGGCGTCGACGCGCCCGAGAGATTTTCTGCACTGCTAATAGCCGACGGAGGTTTGATTTTCGACAGTGGTGTTGGTGGAGATAACACGCGGTCGTAATTTTGCTCGACAGAACGTTTAACACGCGGTTTTGGCTTGTCCGGAAGTACCATTTCTCCTAATCCTTTTGGAATGGAAGGTTGCTTCTCCATCGTCGGTTGCGATGATTTCGGCGGCGGCGGCGGCGGCGGCGACGACGACGACCGTGGTTCTATTTCATCTTCGGAGTCTGTTCTCCTCGCTACGTCTGTTCTTTCTGCATCGCTACCATTTGTGTCGATTAAAAACTCCACCGGTTCTTCTCTCGTCATCCCTTCAATTGGTCGACTGAAAAAGAACATCGTCACGTGATACTGCGCCCGATTGCACACAAACATCGGTCTCTGTTTCACTTTCGTCGGCGCGTTTCCTTCGTTCTCCGCCTCCTCTTCGTCGTTGCCGTCTCCACCAAAACCCATCATCAACTTACTCAACTCGGAGACAATCGCGGTCCCGCTTGCGGCTAAACTTGGCGCGTCGTCAAACACCGACAAAACAATCAACCGCGAACACGAACTCTTCATCGGAAACATTTTCATATCGTCGTACTTCACCGGCCACACGCCCACCCCCGGAAACGGTTCAAAATGAAACAAACTTCTCGTCGCTCTTATCGCGGACGCATCGAACGACTTCGAGGTGAGCAAATCTCTCCGAATGTTTCTGTACACGAGTTGGAGCGGAGACTTTACCGTCGCCGCGCCTTCTCTTTTCCTCGCCGACGACGATACCGAAGCCGATGCCGTCCTCGTACCAACAACCTCCGCTTCTTCTTCTTCTTCTTCTTCTTCTTCTTCTTTCTCGTCCTCGTCGCCAAACAACCCGCTGGACGATAATTTCTTCTCGTTCAAAAATCCTCGCCGCATCGTCTTCTTCTCTGTCGCCGTCGCTTCGCCGTCCTTCTTCTTCTTCTTCTTCTTCTTCTTCTCCTCCTCCTCCTTCGTTGCAACATCAAAATCATCGCTTTTCGTTTCCCGCGACGACATCGACCGAGGACTTCTCGGTGGTTTCTTTTCCCATCGCGTCGTCGTCGTCGTCGTCGTCGTCGAACCAATCGTC
>Ga0182093_1133192_pt1 | contig 14489 bp, 14 predicted proteins | sample 041ome_21_FD_127776 | JGI IMG/M metagenome (GOLD analysis project Ga0182093, IMG submission 127776) | Metatranscriptome of coastal salt marsh microbial communities from the Groves Creek Marsh, Georgia, USA - 041411BS metaT (Metagenome... | ecosystem: Environmental > Aquatic > Marine > Intertidal...
CAGAGGTTGCACTGAAATAAGCCCGGCCATAGCCACCCGTGGCCAAGACAACCATTTTAGTGTTGAAAACGTGCATCGTGCCATCATCTAGCTTCCAGCAGACAACACCGGTGCACACCCCATCTTCAGACATAACCAAATCGATGGCAAAATATTCGATATAAAATTCAGCGTTATTCTTCAGCGATTGGCCATATAACGTGTGCAAAATCGCGTGGCCCGTTCGATCGGCTGCGGCGCAGGTACGCTGTACGGGAGGGCCTTCGCCAAACTCAGTGGTATGCCCGCCAAATGGCCGCTGATAAATTTTACCTTCTTCGGTGCGCGAAAATGGCACGCCATAATGCTCAAGCTCATAAACAGCTTTCGGCGCTTCGCGCGCCAGATATTCCATCGCGTCCGTATCACCAAGCCAATCGGATCCCTTGACGGTATCATACATGTGCCATTGCCAATGATCTGGGCCCATATTCGAAAGCGAGGCCGCGATCCCGCCTTGCGCCGCAACCGTATGCGAGCGGGTTGGAAACACTTTGGTAACGCAGGCGGTGCGCAACCCCTGCTCTGCCATGCCCAAAGTTGCCCGCAAGCCAGCGCCACCAGCGCCGACTACAACAACATCATATTCATGGGTTTCAAACGTATATTCTGACATTGCTTTCGCCCTTTAAAGTGCCATCTTCGCGATCGCAAACAACCCTGTTGCCATCAAGGCATAGGACATACAAATCACCGCGATGATCCAGATCTTCTGTGCAGTCCCATGGACATAATCTTCAATTAAAACCTGCGCGCCCGACTTAAAATGCTCAAGACCAACGATCAGCGTCAGCGCCACAATCAAGGCAGGCCCGGGCCGGGCAAAATGCGCGATCACATCTTGATGGCTTTCACCGATAACGCGCCCAAGCGTACAGACGAATAAAGGCACCAGCACCAAAAGCGCTGCAGAGCTCACCTTCATGGCCCAAAAATGCGCGGTGCCAGTTTTGGCGCTGCCCAAACCCGTAGCACGTTTGCGATCCGTTAAATAACGCATGTCTGTCCCTTGCCCCTATAAAACCACAACCGTGATGACGCTCAGCAGCAGCGAACCTATGATAACACCCCAGCCAAGCTTTTCGGCTGTCGGCACGTCCAAACCAATAGCGTTGTCCCAAATCAGATGCCGCAAACCGGCCAAGCTATGATACCACAGCGCCCAGATCGATCCCAATAGGATTAGCTTTCCAAACCACGAGGTTACAAACCCGTTGACCATGTCAAAATAGGCTGGCGAAGTTGCCGCCGCCAATAACCACCAAATCACCAGAATAGTGCCCAGCAATAATGCGTTGCCCGTGATCCGCGTTAAGATTGACGTGATCGAGGTCAGCTGCGGGCGATAGATTGATAAATGCGGTGACAAAGGGCGATTGCCCCGGTTTACATCAGCCATTAAAATTCCCTTACGATCTTTTTAAAGCGAAGCCTCCACAGCCATTCGCCGATACGATAGGATTCTTTTATCTTGATTTGAAGGTAATAACAGCCCCAGAAACGATATTCTTTCCTGTCTCTTGACGAAATGCAATGCTGTGATCACAGAGTTTTTATTTGTGATCACATGTTTTCGTATTGTCGGCTTAAATAGGTTTCAAATTCTGCGCAAAGCGTCACGGAACCGGTTTCTGGATCGTAAAATGCATTAGCCTCCTCGCAAGTTTCTATCAACACTGCAAAATCAAAAGGAAAGCCCAATTGCCTATTTAAAAAAGCGATTTCTTCGGCCACCACTTGGCCAATCAAGCTTTCAACAGGGCCCTCAAATATTATTTTTCCCTTCAGGGCCAACATCTGATCCAGCACCCCTCCCCAACTTAGAATCGCGTGATCATATTCCTCGGGGCAGCTATCAGCGCGTTCTTCTGGCAACCCAAGATCCTCGGCAAAAAAGATCCGATCGGCTGGGTTGGCTCCATAGAACAAACAAATCAGATTATAAAACCGTTGTTCGTCAAGCCCATGCACCCCCCAAAACGCCAATTCTTCCGCCTGTTCTGCATCTGCTAAAAAACCGAGCGCGGCATCATAAGCAATATCTTGGGCCGACTCTTCGTCATAAACTTGATCGATCATTAAAATGGATAAAACATCCGCTGCGTCTTCTTCTTGGCCAAAAATCGGCACCGACATCTTATCGATAATTGCATGCCCCAATTCATGATAAAAAATGGACACAATGTTAGAGGATACATAGGCGTCTCGCGCGTCGATCTTCTCCGCGTTTGACTGGCCAAAAGCAGGGAGCAACCCGCCCGCAAAAAGCACCATTAAGGCCAATAATGTGATCCGCATCGCCTCTCCTCTGGTTACGAGGGTATCAATGCCCAATAATCCAAATCAAGAAGAATATGGGGAAGGTAGCGTTGGTCTTCCCCGCGCAGCGGCCCCGGTCCCGCTTGGTTTTTTTGCGCCACCAAACGCAAACGCATGGCACCAATACCCGGCACGCGGGTTTGCGCTATGTCCAGCACTTCAGACCAAGCCGAAATGGTATCGCCCGCAAAACAAGGGTTGGCATGCGCGCCGCTATTCAAAGCGACAATCATTTGCGCATTGGCCAGGCCATTAAAGGATAAAGCCCGCGCCAAAGAAATTACATGCCCGCCATAAATCAGGCGCTTGCCATCGGCGCGGCTGGTCACATCAAAATGCACTTTGGCAGTGTTTTGCCACAGCCGCGTTGCCATCATATGCTCGGCTTCTTCGATGGTGATTGCGTCAACGTGATCAATCACTTCGCCGCGCTTATACGCAGATAAACGATACGGCTCTCCGGCAAGATCAAACGCATAATTGGAAAAATCCAGCCCCTCTGGAACGCTGAGATCGGCCGCATCTATCGCCCCGGCCAATTCGGGCAAAACAGCCTGTGGCGCTGGCGAGCTGATCTGTCTTTTGCGCAGCATTGCCCAGCGCACAAATTCAAGAACGCTGTCGCCGTGCTGGTTTACCCCGCGCGTGCGCAGATAGACGATGCCGGTTTTTCCATTCGTGTTTTCTTTCAACCCGATGACTTCTGACACCGCCTGCACCGTATCACCCGTGAAGATTGGGGCCAGCCACCGCCCTTCTGCATAGCCCAAATTAGCCACGGCATTGAGTGAAATATCCGGTACGGTTTTGCCGAACACCATGTGAAACGCGGCCCAATCGTCTATAGGGGCGCGCGGCAAACCGCAATTTCGGGCGAATTCATCCGACGAATTCAATGCATGGCGCGCAGGATAAAGCGCATGATAAAGCGCACGCTCTCCCTCGGTGAGGGTGCGCGGAACAGCGTGCGCGATCACCTCGCCAAGTGAATAATCTTCAAAAAAACGCCCAATATTCGACTTGCTCATTCATTGTTCTCCGAGCGCTCGGTCTGGATCATAGGCGTTTAAGCTGTCTTTTATCACTGCCTGCGCGCAGCGCATTTTCTGGCTGTCTGGATCAAAAACATACTGTGCCTCGCCATAAAGCCGCCATCCATTTGAAAGAGCCAAAGTGACTTTATGGCAAAACGCAGATCCGTCTTCACCGGTTAACAATCGATATAATTGGGTCATGCGCCCCGAGCCCCAAAGGGCGAAACGCCCAGCCACAAATGCAAACCCACCATCACGGCAAAGGTCACCACGGTCACCGCTAAAAATTTCCAATCGCGCTTATCTTCGCCGGGCTCGGGCCGCTGCCACTCTTCTGCGCGGTTGATCTTAATCACCGTCCAGACAGCCCAGCCCAACATACCGCCAAATAGAATGATAGACGCCAAGTCACCATTTACCAGCAAATGCGCCGCGGCCCACATTTTCACTGAGGTCAACATTGGATGGCGCATCCGGCCACGCATCCGACCTTTGGTATGCGCCATCGCAAATACAGCCACGGCGACCACCATGATCAAATTGTTGACATGAATTAAAAATTCAGGGGGTGACCAAATCTCGATATAAGCCGCTTGCCGATAACCGATAATCATCAACACCAATCCAAGCGCAATTCCGATTGCAACCGGCGCTTTTCCTTTTTCGCCCATTGCGCTACGCCGTTCTGGGGCAAGACGCTTAAAACCATGCGCAGCGAACCACAGCGCAACACCCGCTATCAATAAAACCATTTTTTACTCCGTCTGCATTGCAGCAATCGCCTGCGCCATTGCCAAGGTTTTCCGCGCGGTTTCGATATGCAGGTTCTCGATGATCGTTCCATCAAGCACAGCAACACCCTGTCCAGCGGCTTCTGCTTCTTCAAAAGCAGATATTTGTCGCTGTGCCAATTCAATTTCATCCGCTGAAGGCGCGAAAAAACGATTTGCAGCGCTTAACTGCGCCGGATGAATAAGCGTTTTGCCATCAAAGCCCAAAGCGCGGCCCTGCCTGCATTGTGCGATCAACCCTTCTTCATCGTGAAACTGATTATACACTCCGTCCAGCAAAGCCACATCATGCGCCCGCGCGGCAAGCACAAGCGCTTGCAGCGCCATTTGTAAACTGTCTCGGGTCAGCGTGAGTTGGCAGTTTAAATCTTTTGCCAAATCATTTGTGCCGGCCACCAAGGCCTGCAGCAAAGGATGAGCCGCGATTTCGCCCGCGTTCAAAATGCCCAACGGGGTTTCCAGCATCGCCCAAAGCGGCCATTTTGCTCCGACCACATCTACCAGCGCATCCAAATCACCCGCGCTATTTACTTTCGGCAGCAGCACAGCATCAAGATCAAGCCCATCCAAAGCCTGAAGATCAGCTTCGCCCCAAGGTGTATCAAGCGCATTTATTCTAACAATTTTCAAACGCGCGCCATAGCCGCCTTGCGCCAAAGCTGCGTGCAGGATTGCGCGCGCTTCGGATTTCGACTCGGCAGACACGGCATCTTCAAGATCAAAAATAATGCTATCGGTGGGTAGGTTTCGCGCTTTTTCCAAAGCCCGCGGCTTGGAACCTGGTATATAAAGCGCAGATCGAAGAGGGCGATGAGATAGGGTCATAAGAAGCTTCCGCAATAATATTACGAAATCAATGCGCATCTCTTGCCGAAAAGTTCAAGGCCAAAACGTTATCATGCGAGAATTGCCCCAGCCCAAAGGCCATTGCCGGCGTCTATGATGCCAAAGCGTTCGGCGCGGCCTAAGCCAAAGACAACCAGATAAGGCGCACAGCGGAAACCGCCAAAGCAACATACATCAAAACAAAAAATGCTTTTTCAGGTATTTTACGATGCGCCTGCAACCCCAGCCAAACGCCGCATAACGCAAAGGGCAAGAGCATCAGGTCAAGCACGAGCGTCTCACGGCTTAGCAAACCCAGCCCCGCGTAAAACCCACCTTTTAAAATATTTATCACCCAAAACACCAAAACCGTACTGGCTTGATATTCTGTTTTGGAGATGTTTTTTGACAGAAGATACACCGCTGCTGCCGGACCACCAGCATGGCTGACAAAGCTGGTGAACCCCGCGACCAGACCCGCAAGCCCCCCAACCCGGCGTGAAAACGGGCCCATTCTTGTGAAAACTGCCGATAGGTGTGAGGCGCAAAACCAGCTTAAAAACAAAAGGCTAATCAGGCCAATCAGAAATTGCAGCACCTGTTGATTGACCTGCGTGAAAAACAACGCCCCCAGCATAACCCCCGGAATGCCGCCAAGAATTAAGGTCAGGGCATCGCTGCGCGACCATTTCCCCCAATAGGCGCGCAGGTTCGACAGATCCATCACCATCAGCAAGGGCAACATCACTCCGATGGCTTTTCCCGGATCCATCAATCCGGCCAAAATCACGACCCCCAAGAAATCAACCTTAGAGCCAAATCCACTTTTGGAAATGCCTGTAAACAGAACAGCGGCCCCCATCAGGGCAAACATCCAAGCCTCCATAAACAGCCATCTTTCTTATCAAATGGGCCCGCGCAAACCACTTTGCATATGAAAGAGCCTATGGTCTAGAACCGGGCGGTTCAACCTTTTGCACCAGGCTCAGAACAAACGCTATTTTGCGCTGCAATGCAGCACACTTGCTAATTTTATCAGAAAGCAGTAACCGAATGCGAAACAAAACCGAGACGGGAGAACTTCTATGGCACGACCCAAAATAGCACTGATCGGCGCCGGACAAATTGGTGGAACATTGGCGCATCTGGCCGCCATGAAAGAGCTGGGCGATGTTGTCTTATTCGATATTGCAGAAGGCATTCCAAATGGCAAAGCGCTCGATATCGCAGAATCTGGCCCGGCCGAAGGGTTTGACGCGAATGTGTCGGGCACGCAATCTTATGCCGATATCGCCGGCGCAGATGTGTGCATCGTCACCGCCGGCGTCGCCCGCAAGCCTGGAATGAGCCGCGACGATCTGTTGGGGATTAACCTGAAAGTGATGAAATCTGTCGGAGAAGGTATTCGCGATCATGCGCCTGATGCCTTCGTGATTTGCATCACCAACCCGCTCGATGCCATGGTCTGGGCGTTGCGGGAATTCTCTGGCCTGCCCCATCACAAAGTTTGCGGAATGGCCGGCGTTTTAGATTCAGCTCGCTTCCGCCACTTCTTAAGCTTGGAATTTGAGGTTTCGATGCGTGACGTCACCGCCTTTGTGCTTGGCGGGCACGGGGATACGATGGTGCCTTTGGCGCGCTACTCCACCGTGGCCGGAATTCCGCTGCCAGATCTGGTTGAAATGGGTTGGACCTCGCAAGAGAAGCTGGATGCAATCATCCAGCGTACCCGCGATGGCGGAGCAGAAATTGTTGGTATGTTGAAAACCGGTTCGGCGTTTTACGCCCCCGCCACATCGGCCATTGAAATGGCAGAAGCCTATCTAAAGGATCAAAAACGCCTTTTGCCCTGCGCCGCAAATTGCAATGGTGAATTTGGCCTAAAAAATATGTATGTCGGCGTGCCAACAATCATTGGCAAAAACGGTGTTGAGAAAATCGTGAACATTAAATTGACCAAAGACGAGCAAGCCATGTTCGATAAATCCGTTGAGGCCGTCAAAGGGCTAGTCGCCGCTTGCAAAAATATTGATGACAGCCTCGCCTAAAGGATGCGCGCCGGTGCGCTAACGCGTGCCTGTCGGGTCTTTTTACCCTGCGAAAAAAGTCCGCATGCACGCATGCGGGCTTTTTTATTTTCAGCAAGAGAATCATCTTTTATCGCAATAAATGGGGCGCCGAGGGCAAGCATGAAGCCACCATCCACAGGAGCAACCTTTCTCAAGCACTCGTCAAATTTTATTTTGTGATCACACCTATAAATTCTGTGATCACAAAGTATTAAAAAACGTAAAAATCGATAAAAATTTTCAAAAAATGCTTATAACCGCCGGCTCGATGCGACTAAATGGCGCAAACTTTGAGTCATTTAGGAACACTCGATGAATATTCATGAATATCAAGCGAAAACCTTGTTGCGGAGCTATGGCGCCCCGGTGTCAGAAGGGCGCTTTGTGCTCAAGGCAGACGATGCAAAAACGGCTGCGGGTGAACTGGATGGGCCTCTTTGGGTTGTCAAAGCGCAAATTCACGCCGGTGGCCGCGGCAAAGGCCACTTCACCGAAGCTGATGCGGGCGAAAAAGGCGGCGTTCGCATGGCCAAATCGGCCACCGAAGCGGCAGAAGAAGCCAAAAAAATGCTTGGTCGCACCTTGGTCACCCACCAAACTGGCCCCGCCGGCAAACAGGTCAACCGCATCTATATCGAAGATGGTTCAGGCATCAAGCGTGAGCTTTATCTGGCCCTATTGGTCGATCGTCAAACCAGTCGCGTGTCTTTCGTTTGCTCGACTGAGGGTGGCATGGACATTGAAGAGGTTGCAGCCGACACACCCGAAAAAATTCTGTCTTTTTCGGTTGACCCGGCCACCGGATATCAAGCCTATCATGGCCGTAGAATTGCTTTCATGCTGAAGCTAGAGGGCAAACAAATCAAACAATGCGTGGCCTTAATGGGCACACTTTATCGCCTGTTTATCGAAAAAGACGTTGAGATGCTCGAAATCAATCCTCTGATTGTGACCGATAGCGGCGATCTGAAATGTTTAGATGCAAAAATGGGGTTCGACGGCAATGCCGTCTACCGTCACCCTGATATCGCTGAGCTCAGAGATACTACCGAAGAAGACCCCAAAGAACTCGAAGCTTCAAAATACGATCTGAATTATATCGCCTTGGACGGCGAAATTGGCTGCATGGTACGGCGCAGGCCTTGCGATGGCGACGATGGATATTATCAAACTTTATGGCGCAGAACCGGCAAATTTCTTAGATGTTGGGGGCGGGGCAACCAAAGAAAAAGTTACAGAAGCCTTCAAAATCATTACCTCAGATCCAAATGTAAAAGGCATTTTGGTCAATATTTTTGGGGGCATTATGCGTTGTGATGTGATCGCCGAAGGGGTAGTGGCCGCGGTAAAGGAAGTAGGCTTGAAAGTGCCTTTGGTGGTGCGGTTGGAAGGCACCAATGTCGAACAAGGCAAAAAGATCATCAACACATCAGGATTGGATGTGATCGCAGCCGATAATCTTAAGGACGGCGCCGAAAAAATTGTAAAGGCGGTCAAGGGGTAAGACATGGCAATTCTCATAAACGAAAATACCAAAGTGATCTGTCAAGGGTTTACCGGCTCGCAAGGCACCTTTCATTCCGAGCAAGCCATCGCCTATGGCACCAAAATGGTTGGCGGCGTTACGCCCGGAAAAGGCGGCCAAGTGCATCTTGATTTGCCTGTGTTCAATTCGGTGCATGAGGCCAAGGCGGTCACCCAAGCAAATGCCACGGTGATTTATGTCCCTCCGCCCTTTGCTGCAGACAGTATTTTAGAGGCACTGGATGCCGAAATTGAACTGATCGTTTGTATCACAGAAGGCATCCCTGTGTTGGATATGATGCAAGTAAAGCGGGCTTTAGAGACCAGTAATTCCGTGCTGATTGGCCCCAATTGCCCCGGTGTGATCACGCCTGATGCTTGTAAAATTGGCATCATGCCGGGGCATATCCACCGCCGTGGATCTGTCGGGGTCGTGTCGCGCTCGGGCACATTAACCTATGAAGCGGTCAAGCAAACATCGGATGTTGGGCTGGGGCAATCCACCTGCGTGGGCATCGGCGGGGATCCTATCAAAGGCACCGAACATATCGATGTGCTTGAATGGTTCTTGGCCGATGAGGAAACGCAGTCCATCATTATGATTGGTGAAATTGGCGGCAGCGCCGAAGAAGAAGCCGCGCAATTTTTAAAAGATGAGGCCAAACGCGGGCGCAGCAAACCCGTGGCCGGCTTTATCGCCGGACGCACAGCCCCTCCGGGCCGCCGCATGGGTCATGCCGGTGCCATTGTTGCCGGTGGCAAAGGTGGTGCAGAAGATAAAATCGAAGCCATGCAAGCCGCGGGCATCGTGGTTGCTGAAAGCCCAGCCGGATTGGGTGAAGCGGTTCTTAAAGCCATCGGGTAACGTTTAATGCGCCATATCAGCAAAGATATCAGGGCCAAATTGCCTTGTCTCACCCCGCGCAAGAGGCAGGGCAAAGCGCCCTATCCACAAGGCTTGACGCAGCCAATTTTGGCGCCACCCCATTCCAAAACAACCTTGATAAGCGCCCCTTACTTTGAACATCTTAAGAGGATCTAACATGACCGATCAGTCTGCGAATGAACAGTTTCACGCCTCTTCCTTCATGCAGGGGCATAACGCGGCCTATCTTGAGCAACTCTACGCGCAATATGCCCATGACCCCAATACAGTTGATAGCGCCTGGCAAGCCTTCTTTCAGGCGTTGGGCGATGCCGATTTAGACGTGAAAGCAGACGCTTCTGGCCCGTCTTGGGCCCGCAAAGATTGGCCCCCTCAACCCTCTGATGATCTAACCGCCGCCCTCACGGGTGAATGGATGCCGCCGCCGCAAGAGGCCGCAGCGGCCAAGGAAAAACTCCTTGGAAAGGCCAAAGAGCTCGACAGTACGGTCAGCCAAGAGGCTGTGAAACGCGCGGTTTTAGACAGTATCCGCGCCTTGATGATCATTCGAGCCCACCGCATCCGTGGGCATTTATCCGCAGATCTGGATCCTTTGAAACTTCAAATCACCGGACAGCACCTTGAGTTACAGCCAAAATCTTATGGCTTTGAAGAAGCCGATATGGATCGGCCAATCTTTATTGATAATGTGCTTGGCTTGCAATTTGCCAGCATGCGCCAAATCATCGATATTCTGCAACGCACCTATTGCAGCACGTTTGCTTTGCAATACATGCATATTTCGGACCCCGAGCAATCCTCATGGCTTAAAGAACGTATCGAGGGGCGCGATAAAGAGATCACATTCACCCGTGAGGGGCGCAAAGCAATCTTGAATAAGATGGTTGAAGCCGAAGGGTTTGAGAAATTTCTGCACGTCAAATACACCGGCACCAAACGCTTTGGCTTGGATGGCGGAGAAAGCCTGATCCCCGCGCTAGAGCAAATCATCAAGCGTGGTGGCGCGCTTGGGGTGCGCGATATTGTGATCGGCATGCCGCATCGCGGCCGCCTTTCTGTATTGGCAAATGTGATGCAAAAACCGTATCGGGCGATTTTCAACGAATTTCAGGGCGGGTCGTTCAAGCCAGAAGATGTAGACGGCTCTGGCGATGTGAAATATCATCTCGGCGCATCCTCTGACCGTGAATTTGACGGCAATAACGTGCATCTGTCACTCACCGCAAACCCCAGCCATTTAGAGGCTGTTAACCCGGTTGTGATTGGCAAAGTGCGCGCCAAACAAGATCAAATCGGCGATGCGGATCGCACGCAGGTTTTGCCCTTATTACTGCATGGCGATGCGGCCTTTGCCGGCCAAGGGGTTGTGGCGGAATGTTTTGGGCTGTCTGGATTGGTGGGCCATCGCACGGGCGGAACAATCCATGTTGTGGTCAATAACCAGATTGGATTTACCACGGCGCCTCATTTTAGCCGCTCATCGCCCTATCCGACCGATATCGCCTTAATGGTAGAAGCCCCAATATTCCACGTGAATGGAGATGATCCAGAAGCCGTTGTGCATGCAGCCAAAGTGGCCACGGAATTCCGCCAGAAATTCCAAAAAGACGTGGTGATCGACATCTTCTGCTATCGCCGTTTTGGGCATAATGAGGGGGATGAACCGATGTTCACAAACCCCTTAATGTATAATCAAATCAAACGACAAAAGACCACGCTTTCGCTTTACACCGAACGGCTGGTCAAGGATGGGCTGATACCCGAAGGCGAAGTTGAAGATATGAAAGCTGCCTTCCAAGCCAAAATGAACGAAGAATTTGAAGCCGGAAAAGACTATAAACCCAATAAGGCCGATTGGCTGGATGGCCGCTGGTCGCATTTGGATCGCCGCGGAGAGGAATATCAGCGCGGAGAAACATCAATTTCTGCCCAAACGCTGGCAGATATTGGCACTGCCTTGAGCCGCGTGCCAGATGGGTTTCCGCTTCATAAAACCGTCGCACGAATGCTTGAGAGCAAAAAGAAAATGTTCACCGCCGGCGAAGGCTTCGATTGGGCCACCGGCGAAGCCTTGGCCTTTGGGTCCCTCTTATGCGAAGGCTTTCCGGTGCGTTTATCCGGCCAAGACTGTACCCGGGGCACGTTCAGCCAACGCCATTCTGGCTTGATCAATCAGGATACTGAAGAGCGCTATTACCCGCTCAATCATATTCGCGCCGGACAAAAGCGCTATGATGTGATCGATTCGATGTTGTCCGAATATGCCGTTCTGGGGTTTGAGTATGGCTATTCGCTTGCCGAACCCAACGCTCTTACGCTTTGGGAAGCCCAATTCGGCGATTTTGCAAATGGCGCGCAAATCATGTTTGATCAATTCATCAGCTCTGGTGAGAGCAAATGGTTGCGCATGTCCGGTCTGGTGGTGTTGCTTCCCCATGGATTCGAGGGGCAAGGACCAGAACACAGCTCTGCGCGCCTCGAACGATTTTTGCAAATGTGCGGGCAAGACAATTGGATCATCGCCAATTGCACCACGCCCGCCAATTACTTTCATATTTTGCGCCGCCAATTGCACCGGAACTTTCGCAAACCATTGATTCTGATGACGCCAAAATCGTTGCTGCGACATAAATTAGCCGTCTCAAAAGCTGAAGATTTCACCACCGGTTCGTCCTTTCATCGGGTGCTTTGGGATGATGCGGAAGCCAGCACCTCGGCGCATAAGCTTAAACCAGATGCTAAAATCAAGCGCGTCGTGATGTGCTCGGGCAAAGTTTATTATGATCTTTTAGAAGAACGAAATGCCCGCGGTCTCGATGATATTTACCTGATGCGCTTTGAGCAATTCTATCCGTTTCCGGCCATCTCAGCATTGAAGGAACTTCAGCGCTTTGAAAATGCCGAAATGATTTGGTGTCAGGAGGAACCTAAGAACCAGGGCGGCTGGAGCTTCATGGAGCCCAATTTGGAATGGGTGCTCGAACGCATGAAAGCCAAACATAACCGTCTTCGCTATGTGGGCCGCTCGGCCAGCGCCTCACCGGCCACTGGTTTAGCCGCACAGCATAAATTCCAACAAGCCGCGCTAATCGATGAAGCGCTGACGATCGAAGGGAAATAACCAATGACAACGGAAATTCGCGTCCCGACTTTGGGCGAATCTGTCACAGAAGCGACGGTGGCCACCTGGTTTAAAAAACCGGGCGATGCTGTGGCTTTGGACGAAATGCTATGCGAGTTGGAAACCGATAAAGTCACCGTCGAAGTGCCAAGCCCGGCCGCAGGCGTTCTCAGCGATATCGTTGCAGCAGAAGGCACAACCGTCGGCGTTGATGCTTTGCTGGCCAATATTGCCAGCGGCGCGGGCAATGCCGAGGCGTCGGATGCCGCCAAAACCCCAGACCCTAAAGCGCCGTCAAACGCGGCAGCAGACTCATCTGATATTGAGGTTGCCGTACCAACTTTGGGGGAAAGCGTGACCGAAGCCACCGTGGCCAGCTGGTTCAAAGCGCCAGGCGACAGCGTTAAAAGCGATGAGATCCTATGCGAACTGGAAACGGATAAGGTCAGCGTGGAAGTTCCATCGCCAAGCGCAGGGGTTTTGAAAAAAATCATCGCAGCGGAAGGCAGCACAGTGGATGCAACCGCCATTTTGGCCGTGATCGGCAACGTAGAGGAGGAAGGCAACGCGCCCGCCGCGCAGCCCATTCCAGAGGCCGCTTCAAGCACGACCAAAGCCAGCTCGGTGGAAGACGCGCCAGCCGCAAAAAAAGCCATGGCCGAGGCGGGTCTTAAACCCAGCACGGTGCAAGGCACCGGCCGCGATGGCCGTGTAATGAAAGAAGATGTAACACGGGCGGTTGCCGCCGCCGCGCAAGCCCCAACCGCAACCGTTCAAACACCAGCCGCGCCGCGCGCCCCCGTTATGGCCAGTGATGCAGCGCGTGAAGAGCGGGTGAAAATGACGCGCTTGCGTCAGACTATTGCGCGGCGCTTAAAAGACAGCCAGAACTCAGCCGCCATGCTGACAACGTATAACGAAGTCGACATGAGCGCTGTAATGGATCTTAGATCAGAATATAAAGATCTGTTCTTCAAGAAGCATGGCGTCAAACTTGGCTTCATGTCTTTCTTCACCAAAGCCTGCTGCCACGCTTTGCAAGAGGTTCCCGAAGTCAATGCCGAAATAGATGGCACCGATATCGTTTATAAGAACTTTGTCCATATGGGCATCGCGGCTGGCACGCCAACCGGCTTGGTTGTGCCCGTGATTCGGGATGTTGATGCGATGAGCTTTGCCGCCATCGAGCAAGCGATCAGCGAAAAGGGGCAGCGCGCTCGCGACGGCAAGCTGAGCATGGAAGAAATGCAAGGCGGCACTTTCACCATTTCCAATGGCGGGGTTTACGGCTCATTAATGTCCTCTCCCATTTTGAACCCCCCGCAATCGGGGATCCTGGGCATGCATAAAATCCAAGACCGCCCCATCGCCGTGAATGGCCAGGTGGTAATCCGGCCGATGATGTATCTGGCCCTCAGCTATGACCACCGGATCGTGGATGGTAAGGGCGCCGTAACCTTCTTAGTCCGCGTCAAAGAAGCGCTTGAAGATCCCCGGCGCTTGCTGATGGATCTTTAGGGTGAAGCCCAAAACTGACAGCTTAGGCGGGAAACAAGCTCCGCGCTGCGAAAGGAAATAACAAATGGCGAGCTATGATGTAATTGTGATTGGCAGCGGGCCCGGAGGCTATGTTGCGGCGATCAGATGCGCTCAACTGGGGCTTAAAACAGCCTGTGTCGAGGGGCGAGAAACCTTGGGCGGCACCTGCCTTAACGTGGGCTGTATTCCGTCCAAGGCGCTGCTGCACGCCTCACATATGCTTCATGAAGCCGAACATAATTTTGCAAAAATGGGCCTCAATGCCAAATCGCCAACGGTAGATTGGTCGCAGATGCAGACCTATAAAGCCGACACGATCGAGGGCAACACCAAAGGTATTGA
>Ga0182093_1017850_pt1 | contig 14476 bp, 11 predicted proteins | sample 041ome_21_FD_127776 | JGI IMG/M metagenome (GOLD analysis project Ga0182093, IMG submission 127776) | Metatranscriptome of coastal salt marsh microbial communities from the Groves Creek Marsh, Georgia, USA - 041411BS metaT (Metagenome... | ecosystem: Environmental > Aquatic > Marine > Intertidal...
CGCCGATGCGCGGTGCGTCGCGCGCGGTGTGCTGGGATGTTCGACGACCGAACGGTCGAGGCGGCGCGAAGAATCGTGGGCGCACTCGCGCGTACGGTGGCGACGACGATGGCGACGCGTGGGACCAGTACGACGATGATAACGATGGTACTCGTCGTCCGTCGACGTCGGGTCGCGAACGGCGGGATAGAGGTGGGGATGGACGTGAACGATTCGCGCAAGGGCGAGGCGTCGGCGACGGGTTTGAGGATGAGTCTTCGTCTTCGCCGCGTCGTCGTCGTCGACCAACGACGGGGGAACGAAATGGTGGGAGAGGGGAAAGTCGCCGAGCGCCGCGCCGCGGGGTAGCGCGGGAAGGGCCGCCGCCAGATGTGTTGCCGCTGACGCAACGAGACTATGAGCGCGTGTTGCCGATTGCGGCGACGGGTGAGCAATACGGATATTTTTGGGGCGATAACGACACCGCGATTCAGCGCATGGGATTGTCTTTAGTGACGACAATTCTATCGGCAAATTACGTCGTTGCTTTGGCGATTCCTGCGAGTACGTTTTTTTTATGGGCTCCAGTGGCGTTGGCGGCGAGACGGAACTCTAAGGTACGAAGCGCAAAATACGCTGGTTTGTGGCGCGCGAAAGTCATAGATGTCGCTCCAGTAGAAACGCGTGGAGCGAGTAGTGCAGAGTGGATGCTGGATTTGCTCGTAGGCGATAAGTCTGGTGCTCGCGTGCCACTTAAGGTGCCGCTCAAGGGTGAGTACGCTGACATCAACGTCGACGATGACGTCGAGCTCATCGTCACCTCAGACGACCCATATTTCTACACATTCCAAGCCGTTCGCGAGGCTTACTTGCCGTACTTGAACATTTGGGTCGGCGAGTATCCTTTTCTCGAACGGCGCGGGATGATGAGCGTGAGCGACCGATTAGCGCGCGAGTTTCCCCTGGGACAAGTCGTAGACGAGGAGAGTGTCGAAACGCGTTGATTTCTCTTTTAAAGCTAGCCATACATTTTTTATTGCAATCAATTCTTCTGTTGAAACAAATAAATTATTCGTCATCATCTTTTAGCTGTTGCATCATTTTAGTGAGCTCCGCCTCAGGCATTTCTTCCAAACGTTTTTGCATCACTGCGTCTTCGTAATCCTTCAACTGCTTCACGTACGTCATATCCTTGTTGAACACTCGAAGCACGTACGACGCCACCCATACCAACGTAAGTCCAAGCACAAACGTTAATTGCACCGCGTTCCCAGCCTTCACGGCATCCATCCCCGCGAACGTTTGTAACCCGTAGTACGACGCGAACCCAGCCCCGGTGAGTCCACCGCCCAAAAGCATGACATCCTTGCGCGTGTACCCGAACGGCGCGTCCTCCCCATCATCCCCCGATGCCGCGCGCGTGATCACCACCCGCGCCTTAGACTTCATCGCCGTCGTCGTCGTCGTCGTCGTCGTCGTCGCCTTCGTCGTCGTCATCAGCAATGTGTTTTTGACTGACACCCTAGAAGCGCAGCGACGTCGCAACGTCATGGACGCCGCCGTCGCGGTCGGAATCACCGCGCGTCGCCCCGTGCGCGCGTGCGACGCGTGCGCACGCGTCATTATCATCGTCATCGTCGTCGTCGTCATCATCGTCGCGATTCGTCTCGTCGTCGCGTCGCGCAGTGACGATCAGATGTTTGAAAAAGATGACGTCGCGTCACTCGTTGGCGCCGTCGCCGCCGACCGCGGTCGATGTCGCCGCGCGGGGATGCACGCGCCGCGACGATACCGAGCGCGGACGATGCGCACAGGCGACAACGCACAGCGATATACGGCGCATTCTTCGCCATTGGTATCGGGACGCTGTGCCCATGGAATGTCTTCATCACCGAACGCGCGTACTTTGCGCGACGATTTACGAGCGGTGACGCCCCAGCGCGGGCGTACGTGGGGAATAATTTCGAGGGCATGTTTGCGAACGCCTATGCCGGGGCGAATTTGCTTGGGTTGTTGCTGTGCGCGCGCGTGATGGATGCTACGCGTGCGCGCGCGGGACGACTGGCGGCGCCGCTGGGCGTCGTCGGGTGCGCCGTCGGGACGAGCGCGATGGTGGCGTGTGCGTCGACGATGAGCGGAGATGCGGTTTTCGTGCACACTATTGTTGTTATTATTGTTGTCGGGTTTGCCAGCGCGTTGGCGCAAGGTGGTGGGTTTGCTGTGGCGAGTTATTTACCGCCGACGTACGCGCAGGCGACAATGAGCGGACAAGCGGCGAGCGGCGTGGCGGTGTCGCTTGTGGCGATGATGACCACAGCAGGGGCGAATGGCGCGTCGAATATGCAAGCAGTGGTGTACTTTTGTATTGCAGCGTGCGTGTTATTCGCATGCGCGTGGGCGACGTGGTATGTAGAGACGATTCCATTGTATCAAAAGTTGTTGATGGAGTCGTCGTCGAGCGCGACATCGACGTCGACTCGTGGACTCTTGGATGGCGACGCGAATGACGACGAGGACATAGATGAGGGCGGTGAAGACATTGAACTTAATCCATGGAGCGAAGACGACGAAGATGCGCGCGCGCGAGCGTCATCAACTGCAGATGTCGGAGAGTGTACAAAGTATCGTCTCGCCGTACTGTTGACATTCACCGTCACGTTGAGCGTGTTTCCGGCGGTGACAAGCGCGATACAAAGCGCACACAACCTATTTGGCAATCTCTGGTCACCGACGCTCTTCTTACTCTTCAACATCGGTGATTTAATTGGCCGACATTGCGCCACGGTGTATCCCAAAACACCACCCAGAGGCGACGCGTTGCTCCGTCTCGCTTTGGCTCGATGCGTCTTTGCGCCGCTTCTCGCGTCGTGCAACGTCTCCACCACCACCACCACCACCAATACTTGGCGTATTCCTCGCCTATTCACAAACGAATTCTGGCCAATTCTATTCATCCTAGCCTTAGCCATCACGAACGGTTGGATCGCGAGCCTTGGCATGATGCACGGTCCATCCAGAGCGTCGCTCGACCGGCGTCCGCGCGAAGGCGTCGCCCTCGCCATCGCCCTCGTCGCCGGAATCTTCATCGGTTCCTCGTTATCCGTGCTCCTCGTCACCGCGTGTACATCATCATTATCATAATCATCATCACATGTACCTTGTAGTGTAACGTACGCTCTGTATAGTAGAGCAAACTCGCGACTGGGCTCGCCGTCGTATGTCAACACAAAAAAACGAACACCGCCGCCGCCACACTGATCGCCATTCGGCGCCTCCGTCGTTGACTGCCTGACGACGACGACGACGACGTCGACGAGCGCACACACGTGAAGAACGCACACGACACGCGCACGCATCCGACCGACATGGGACGCGGCGGTGGACGCGGATTCGGCAAGCGACGGGGCGGCGGCGGCGGCGGTGGTCGAGGTCAAGGACACACCACTGGCGCGTTTTCGCGCGATTTTAAGCGACACAAACCAAACGAATGGGGCGCCGATCGCGCACCGAGGGATAATCGCACCGGTGGGAGCGCACAAGGTGGGTTTAACGACGTGAAAAAGGAAAATGAGGCGTTTGAGGCGTATTACAAGGCGCAGAAGATTGTCCCAGAGGAGGAGTGGGAGACGTTTTTGGAATCGCTTCGGTCGCCGTTGCCGATGACGTTTCGTATTAATGGAAGCGGGAAGTTTGCAACGCAAATGAGAGATCAGTTGGAGGGTACGCTGTTTGCACAGTTGATGCGAGAGACGGCGAATTCAGAGACGGGGACGGTGGATGAGGAGCTCAGGAACGTACAGCCGCCGACGCCGTTGGCGTGGTATCCCGAGCGTTTGGCGTGGCAGTTCAACTATTCTCGCGCGCAGTTGCGTCGACTTCCAGTGTTGCAAGGAATTTTTGATTTTATCAAAAACGCAAACGAGCTCGGGTCGATCTCGAGACAAGAGGCGGTGTCGATGATTCCGCCATTCTTTTTGGATGCGCAACCGCATCATAGAATTTTGGACATGTGCGCGTCGCCGGGGAGTAAGACGTTTCAGATTTTGGAACGCATGCACGGAGAGATGCTCGAGGGCGCGTCGAAGATGCCTACTGGGTTCGTCGTCGCGAACGATGTGGATTTGAAGCGTTGCAACTTGTTGACGCATCAAACAAAACGTGCAAACTCGCCCACGTTGCTCGTGACCAACCACGAAGCGCAAAATTTCCCGGTCATTCGCTCGCCGACGGGTGAAAAGTTTGAGTTTGACGCGATCTTGTGCGATGTTCCGTGCACGGGTGATGCCACGATGCGAAAAGCTCCTGACATCTGGAACAGATGGACTCCAGGCAATGGCAATGGATTGCATCCGCTGCAGCTCAAGATTGCCCTTCGCGGAGCGCAGCTCCTCAAGGTTGGCGGTCGATTGGTGTACAGCACATGCTCTTTGAATCCGATTGAGAACGAAGCTGTCGTTGCGGCGTTACTCAAGGAAACCGACGGTGCTTTGGAACTCCTCGATGTGAGCGCAGAGTTGCCAGATTTGAAGCGAAGTCCAGGATTGCGTGAATGGCAAGTGTGGGACAAGTTTGGATACCACCCAACGCTTGACGGACCGGAACAAAAGTACAAGTTGTGCGAGACTATGTTTTCCAGTGATGAAACGAAAAATATGCCTCTCGAACGATGCTTGAGATTGCTACCGCATCATCAAGATACTGGTGGGTTCTTCGTCGCAGTTTTCCAAAAGACGAAGGATATAGACGTCGAGGAAGAGCCCGTGCGACCGCCAAAGGAGCGTCTCAAGGTGGAGCTCACCGTGGACGCCAAAGAACATGTGTCGTTGTCGTACGACACGTTTAAAATTTTCAAGAAGAACGCTCAGCCGGTGCATATTGAAGTGGATGAAAAGGGCGAATATTTGCTTCCGCACCGAGGTCCGAGCGGTCCCAAGGGTGGCACAAAATGGCTCGGTATTGATCCGGTGTTGCCAGTGAACGACGAAAAGGTCATCAACAGCATTTTCGACGTTTATGGCATGGACCGTGAGCTCATTCCGTTGCATAAAAACTGTGTTACTCGCACGACAGATACGACGCGACCGAAACGCGTGTACATCATCACCGATGGTATGCGACAATACTTGGCGTGTGACGATAGAGAACAACTTCGCGTTACAGCGTGCGGCCTTAAGGCGTTTGAGCGTCAAGAAATCAAGGAGCAAGTTAAGGACCAAGAGACTGGTCAAGTGTGCGACTTCCGTTTGACGCAAGATGGTATGCCCATGATATTCCCTTTCGTCAATAATCGTATTTTACGACCGACTTTGGAAGACTACAAGACCATTCTGGAGCGGCGCACTTTGGCTTTCGAGCGCAACGCTGAGGCACCGGAACGCGCGGTGGTTTCATGCGCCGAAACCAAGGCGGCGTTGCTCGCGATAACGTTAGGATGCTGTGTATTAGTTCCGCGAGATGAAGATCTCGCGGCGATAGGGGCTACGAAGGCTGACTTGGCTATCGCGTGCTGGCGTGGACGCACGTCCTGCAACTTGTTAGTCAGCAAGGTTGAGACGATTCATTTTATTGACAAACTCAAGACTGCTCTGATACCAGCGCCGACGGACGCCATGGAAACGTGAAAAGTTGAAAAATAAACACATGTGCCGTCACGTTGGCACTCTTTCTGTAGTAGCACCCTAGAAGAAGATGTGGAAATGAAAATTTCAAGCATCAAAAAAGTTCAACAACCTCGACCTCACTTTGTCGCGCCTTCACCACTCTGGTGTGCATGCGAATAAGCGCAGTGCTGGTGATAAATATCACGTGTCCATCGTTAATATCGCGCGATTAGCGCTTTTATGCTACATTGGTAGATCTCATGGACCCAACGCTCGACGTCGACTGCGGGGAAGGCGTGGCGCTCGAAGTGCAAGCCCCGTTTGCCGAGCTCCTGGTCTCGGGAACAAAAATCATCGACGTGCGCACGTATGCTCTAAGTGAGCGCATGCTCAATCGACCAGTGTACATCATCGAAACCACGGGTGGAGTACCTGGGAAATCAGTTTTAGGTGATACAGTTGACAAAGACAAACTCCCAGAGGGCGCGAGCGCTAAAGTCGTCGGGTGGGTGGTGTTCAGCGCTTGTGATGCGTATACGAGCGCTGAGGCGTTCAAAAGCGATGAATCGAAACATTTAGTCGAATCTGACTCGGTGTATGCGTTCGGCAAAGGCGCACCAGGCACGGAATTTTTCGCTTGGCGAGTAGCTAGATGTGGTCGCGGTTGCGGCCCGTTACTCAGTCATCGCAGTCTCTACCGCAGCGTCTACGCCGTGCGCGTCGAACGCGAGACAGGATTCGATCTACCTAATGACCTGCGACGCGGGTTCGAATAGTACCGACTAGCGAATAGCGTGTAGTAATGAAAACAGAAAACAAGAAAACAACAAGGAAGGCCTCACAATTTCGCGTGTGATATGACAGCTCACGCGCTCGCGGCACGCCTTTCGAGCGTGCGTGCGCCGCTGCAGTGCGTAACGTCGCGCGTGCAACACAATTGGCATCGCCATCGTAAGGCGGACGTTTTACGTGAGCGCTTCTGCACGCGAGCAGCGGACCAAGGCGAAGTGGATAGCGTGAGAGACAGCGGTGTTGCTTCGACGTCGACGTCGTCAGCAACGGTAACGCTCAGCGTAGAAAAGGCGTTCAAACGTATGTGGACGCGTGCGGATAAATGGCACGTGCATGGAATTTCAGGTGGCGCGTACACCGTGCTCGGTGCGGCTTTGATGGTGCAGTGGGCGTCGCAAGACGTGAGCGCGTTGACGTCGTCATCCTACGTCATGCCCGAGCTCGATCTTATTACGACGGAAATCAGTCTAGCGCTCGCCACAGTGTGTGCGTTGAGTGGTCTTCCGCTGTCTAAAAGCCGCGGATGGCGCAAAACCGAGTTGAGCTTGCGGTCGGTGGCCTTTCAGCTCGTATTGACGTGGGAAGCGTTACGCTTTTCGGGCATCATAGACCGCACGGTGGAGCACGTACCGCTTTTGGACGACTTTTCATTTGCCATGATTCCATTTATATGGCAAACGTGCACGACGTCGTACATACTTTTATGCACAAAGGATGACAAGCGTTCTGCCATTGGCGTCTGGCTCGGCGTCCTGGGCTTTGGCGCTCAAATCTTCCCCGCGCACGCCGTGCTCGATTCCAGCACCGTCGCCGCCCTCGACGCGACGCGTCCAGGTCTATCCATACTTTGGACGCATTCCGTCTGTGGACTCATCTGGCTATTAAACTGGTCCACATTCGGCGCGTCTTTACGCGCCCGCGCCGCGCTGGTCGATGATACGAAATTTCGCGCCAATTTCCTCGCCCGCCCCTCCCTATTCTGGCTCGCGCTCTTCGCGTGTGACATGACAGCTCACGCACCATTCGTATCCTTTGCCGATTACCTCACCAGTAAACTCGGCGCCGTCGTCGTCATCTAGACTGTAATCCACCACTCCAACGCCGTCCCGGGTGTCAAAAGTCGGTCGGTCGGACCACGTCCACACACACATATGTGTGTGCCCAGATATTTTCAGATTTCAAAATATCTCCATGGTGTATGTACCCACACATCATAGAGTCATCATTCGTCAATATGCCCCTCCCTCATTGTAACGGGTACACGCGAATCTTTTTTCAAAAAGTGCGCGTTTTTCCACATCGCGCACGAGATCTCAACCACATGTCGGCGTTCGATGCGCTTTATATGCGACGTGTGCGTGCGCTTTTGCGCTTTATCGTCGTCGTCGTCGTCGTCGTCGTCGTTCGCGTCGTCGGGGCGTCTGTCGGTGCTTTTTCGCGCGCGCGGCGGCGGCGGCGTGCGGCACACCGCGTCGTTGACGACCGCGCGCACACACACAAACCCCGAGACCGTCGTCGTCGTCGTCGTTTCACCTCGCTTGGCGGGATTGAGACACAGCCGTCACACAGTCGTAATCGCGCACAGACATTCATTCATTCATTGCAACCACCAGGTGCCGTTGTTCGTGCGCTGGATTGATTGATTGAATTTGATTTGTGATTACTATACACGGGAAAAGGGCGTGCGCGCGATTCGAGACGCGTTTCAGGCACACATAGTGTAGTGTTGAACTCGAGTACTGCGTATTGCGGCGAGAGACGAGGGTTCGACACGACACGGGGACGGGGACGGGACTGGATTACTCGAGGACGTTTTGACAAGTAATCCAACCGCGTTGGGTTGTTGTATTTACGACGGACGACGACGACGACGACGAGTCGAAACGTAGTTGTTTTGAGCGTGAATATAACGTATATTATTCATTGAGAGAAGATACGCGCGCGTGCGTCTTCTTTTTGGTGAACGATGGAGGAATCGCGACGTCGACGTCGGGGACAGGCGACGGCGGAGAACGCGAAGGACATGGATGTGGCGGAGGATGATGACATCGGTGGATATCGCTTACGCGTGCTCGTCGTTGAAGATGACGATGACACGCGCGCAATGGTGGATTCTATGCTTCAATCGCTCGGAGTCGAAGTCGTGCACGCGCGCGACGGCGCTGAAGCGCTCGAAGCGTTGAAACGTTGCGACGAGGCAAGGATCGATATGATTTTGGCGGATATATTAATTCCCGAAGTCGATGGTGAGGAATTACTCGATGCAGTACGTACAAATACCAAGTTGCACGGCGTGCCAGTCGTCATCATGTCCACTGTGGACGAAAGACACGCAAAGGGTGAACGCATCGAAGGCGCGGGGGCGACAGATTTTTTAACCAAGCCTCTGAGCCGATCAATGCTGAAAGAAAGTCTAGCGCGTACGACGCGTGGGACGGCAACGATTTCCAATGACAGCGAAAGCGTCGATGCCGCAGGTGGTGCTGGCAGCGATGCGGCGCGACAGACGGGCAAAGAGTCCCCAGCCGAGGGTGGGTCTGGCGCCGACGGAAGCGCAAAGAGTTCGTTAACAAAGCAGATCAGCGCCGAAAAGGCTGGCAGCGGTGGCGATGGCAGCGGTGGTTCCGTACCGCGACAGAAGTACGATTCTGGCTCGGACAATCAGTACCATGAAAAACCGCTCACGCGCCGCTCGGAGGCGGAAGCCATGGATCGTTGGGCGAGTCGTGAAGGCGGTTCGGGTGATTGCGGCTCTGACGACTCTGCGCCGCGTACTGGAAGTGGATCGGGTAGTCATGAAGGCTCGGGCTCAGGCCAACGCGATCCGAACGATAACACGCATTTCCGTGGTTTGAGCGTACAACTCGTCAAGGCGCACGGAGGAGCGACGACGATGCTTGAATTGAGTCTCCCCGAAAATTCGGCGGAGAACGTCACAGTACGTCGCTCAAACTCGCGTTCCGCGTTTCAAGGGTTTCAAAAGTTTTTGAAAACCAATGTCAAGCAAGCTCCAGTGCACATGATGAGTATTGACTTAACGCAGCAGCATCAGTCGTTTTACGAAGCGTCATCCATCGGTGGCATGCCAGCAACGGATTACGTCAACTTTTTCGGTGCGGCGGCGGGTCCGTCGCATTCGTCGCAGCTCGATGCGCAGTATTCGCAGCAAACTCAGCAGCAACTGCAGTCACAACCGTCGCACTATTCCATGGAAATGGAGTACGCTGCGGCGGTGGGTCACGGTGCGGCGCATGTAAATCCCTTTTACACCGTTTTACAAACCGCCGCCGAGCACGCGCAGCGGGCGCCGTCAAACCAAGCAACTGAACATCGTGCCGCAGCTATTCGGCGATTTCTCAAGAAGCGCAAAGAGCGTAACTTTGATAAAAAAGTTCGCTATGAATCGCGACAAAAACTTGCGGTGTCTCGACCTCGCGTGCGTGGGCAGTTCATGTCAAACGCCACAAAGGGCGACTCAACGACAGGCAAGACCAAGCGCGCCTCCACGTCGAAAGGCCAAGTCAAAGAAGAGCTTCGTGAAGCCGAATACTGTCACGGTTCTAACGAAGGTTCCGGGGAGGATTCGAAAGAAGACTCCAAAGAGGGCTCTCGCAGTTCATCTCGTCAAGAAGGCCAAGGCTCGGGCGAATAATTTTCCATCTTACAGTCCAACAATCCTCTAGTCACATTCAAAACGCCAAGTGCCATCGCGCGTTCAAGAACTTGTACAAAGGATGCACACTAATGCGCACATGTAATACATTTTTTGTCTCTACTATCTAATTTAAGGACTAAACGTGACATATCGATCGTTAGGAAAGACGACAATCACATAAGCATCGCATCCTCGCGGTCGACACGGTTCGCGGATTGTCTTTGCCACAGGCGCGCCAGTAAGATTACTCGGCACGTCGCGATAGGCCCAAACTGTGACTATAGCCCACGGCGTACTATCGCTATTAACTAATTGGCGCGCGTGCTCAACGACGCGCTCGAGCTCGGGATGTAAGATGAATCCTTGCCAGCGGCTTGAACGGACCCTACGCACTTTTTCTTCACATCCATCGGTGTCTGGCGTAAATCCAAGACTCATGCGCCCAATCCATTCCAAGACACGCTCAAGGTCATCTACATCGGTACTGTTCGTTTCATCTCGTGACGGCGGTTCTATGGACCGTAAGAGCGCCTCATCTGCGTCGTTGGCACTCACGTTCCATTCGCGCGTTGTCTCTACATTTTCGCGTGTCTTCGCCGCACCTGCGTCCATGCCCGGTGGAAATTTCACATCCACATACTCATCATTCACACTAAACGCACAGCGCACCGATGCTTTCCCACGCGCATCTTCGAGCATCCGCGCACACGCCCCGATGCGATCATGAAACCTATTCGAGAGTTTAAATTTTGTTCGACGCAAATTTACGCTCGCCAGCCGCTTCCCCCACCCGTCGCGCGTCGTTTGCAATCCGAAAGCCTCCGCTGTGTCTCGCATGAAAGACCCAACGAAGCGTCCCTGCGTTGTCACACACCACACATCATCGCTATCGATCGACACCGCGGTCGTCGATGCGCGTCGCGACGCCGCGGTGGTCGTCGTCGCCGCGAATGCCGTCGTCTCTCTCGTCGCCGTCCCGTCGCCAACCTTCTTCATCTCCTCCTCCTCATGTCCGCGTTTAACGTGGGCGTGCACGAAATGCGGATCGAGCACATCCGCGATGGACATGGCACACTCGTAGTACCTCGTTCGCCCCATCGCCGCCCGCAAATCGCGCATGATTCGCGTCCCAGCTTCAACGTGTCCAACCTCGGCAGCCTCGTGTGCGCACGTCGTCAACTCCACCGCAGCCGCGAATGGGAACCGCGACGCGAGCGTGCGTTTGACGTCGCATTTCGCGTGCGTAAAGCTCCGCGCCGTGGCTCGTCGATTCGTCGACATTGCCTCGCGGTCGCCGAGGTGTGGGGACACGGGTGGTTAGCAAAAGTGCGCTCGTCACACGCACGCACGCACGCGATATGTTTGGCGAAGGCGTGCCTTTTGGTGACGTGCGTGCGCGCGGAGATGCGATGCGATGCGCGTCTCTTTCGCGATGTGCGCGTTTTTCTCGATCGCCGTCGCCGTCGTCGCCGTCGTCGCTGTGTGTGAATTGACTCGCGCTGACACACTGACCCAATGGATGCTGACGAATCGAATCGCTCACAGCCGAGTTGGTACGGTGAATTCAATTCACCCTACTACACCAAGTCGCATGAAGATTTCAGGGCGAAAGTGCGCGCGTTTGTGGATTCCGCGATTGCGCCGTACGTGCACGAATGGGATGAGTCAAAGACGATTCCGTTGGAGATTTATCGAGCAACGTACGCGGCGGGGATATTACCCGCGGTTGTCGGCAAGCCGTGGCCGAGTGATTTAGTCCCGGATTGTCCTGCGCCAGAAAATTTTGATTACTTCCATGAGTTGATCGTATTTGATGAGTTTGCGAGGTGCGGGAGCGGCGGGGTGCTTTGGGGATTGCTCGAAGGCATAAACATTGGTTTGCCGCCAGTGTTGAACTTTGGGAGCGAAGAATTACGTCGTCGCGTGGGCGTGCCGTGCTTGCGTGGAGAAAAGATTATTTGCTTGGCAATCACAGAGCCGTACGCCGGGAGTGACGTGGCAAACATTCGATGCGAGGCGAAATTGGACCCGAGCGGGAGGTTTTTCACCGTCACGGGTGAAAAGAAGTGGATTACGAATGGAATTTGGGCTGATTATTTTACGTGCGCAGTGCGTACCGGCGGTGAAGGCATGGGTGGAATTTCTTTATTAGTCATCGAACGGTCGATGCCCGGGGTGGAATGTAAACGCATGGACTGTATGGGTGTTTGGTGAGTATTCGCTGCGCGCGTGGCGCTTTTCGTATTAACCGTTTCTTGCTTTTTTCGCGCGTAGGGCGAGTGGAACGACGTTCATTACTTTGGATGAAGTCAAAGTGCCAGTGGAGAACTTGATTGGTAGCGCAAACGAAGGGTTCAAGTATATCATGCACAACTTTAATCACGAACGATGGGGTTTTGTCATTCAAGCCAACCGCTTTGCGCGCGTGTGCTATGAGGAAGCATTCAAGTACGCCCATCGTCGACGTACGTTTGGGAAGAGCTTGATAGAGCATCCCGTGATTCGACACAAACTCGCCGAGATGATTCGACAAATAGAGTCGACACATTACTTGTTAGAGACTCTTACGTATCAAATGAATACAATGAGCAAGCAGCAAGCGGCGAAAGCACTGGCAGGCATCACCGCGTTGGCAAAAGTACAAAGCACAAAGGTATTCGAATTCTGCGCTCGAGAAGCCGCACAAGTCTTTGGTGGTGCATCGTACACTAGAGGAGGCCAAGGGGAGAAAGTTGAGCGTCTTTATCGGGATGTTCGCGCGTACGCTATTCCGGGAGGAAGCGAAGAAATTTTATTAGATCTCGGCGTTCGACAAGCCATGAAGCAGTACCAAACCGCATTGTCTCGTTTATGATTCAACCAGAGGTTGTTGTAAGAAATACTACACGCTATTACGTTTTCTATTACTATCTATAGTGCGCCTGCGGCAGATATAAGCTCGCTTGACGAAGGAATGGGCTCTTTATTTTCGTCGGCGACGTTTTTTTCTAAAAAGTCCAACCAGAGATCCGCAATGGGTACCTCTTTGTTTTCTCCAGTCGCGCCTGTGACATTGAGTGCGACACCAATAGCACCTGCTGCAATACTCACGGGTGCGCGCGCAATCTTGCCTAACACACCACGCTTTTTGTTTCTTGTCTTCAACATTTCCATGCGCCGCTTCTGTTGTTCTGTAAAGCCGAGCATCCTTGACAATAAATCAAGAACTTCTTCCGCTTGCTCGCGTTCTAAATAGGCGATAAATAAATCACTCACAATGCGCTTGTCGAGAAGTTTCTCGCTTTCCACCATCATATCGCTACTCTTCTGCAGCGCATGGTGCAACGCCTTTCTAAGTTTGCTCGCGTCGCCCGTTGCTTTGATGCACTCCTCCTTGGCTATCTTCAAATGCCCCTCAAATGTCTGCAATTGATTTTCAGCGTTTTCTGCCTTGGCTTTTGCTTCTTGAGCTGCAGCGCGATCAGCCGTAGCTTGAGACGTCAATGCTGCGAGCTTTTGTCTCAAACTTGCGGCTTCAACGCGCTGCGATTCAGCGCTCTCCATCTCGGCGTAATACGCACCCAACGCCTTTTGCAAATTTGTCACCTCTTCATCGCGCTGACGAATAATATCGCGCAACTTTGCCGTCTCTTCATCGTTTCCACTCAAGTTGCGCTTATATTCGTTCAATTTCCTCTCGTATTCGCGACGTTCTTCTTCCCGAGCTTCATCAATTTCCCGTTCTTGTTCCTCGGCGTTTTCATCTTCTTCATCCTCCAAATCCAACAAGTGCGCCCGAAGCTTTTTGAGCTCCTTGTTCATCTTGCTGTTCTCAACTCGCAACTCCTCGAGTTCACTCGCCATCGTATCCATGGCCGTCGCAGACCTCGCAGCGTCCATGCCACGAAGCTGTTCCGCCGCACGCAACGACTCCGTTGTCGCCAACAGCCGTCTCTTGAGTTCGCCCACGTCCCCATCTGCATCATTCGCCTCCGCCATCGCCGCTATAATGGATGCAGTTTTTTCTTGCTCGCGCGCAGTCGCCGCGAGTACGGCATCCTGAATGCGTCGCTCTATTTCCGCTTCCGTCGGCATTGCGCCTCGAGTTTCAAAGTCGTGCTCCTTACTCAACGTTGACCTCCCGGGTGCATCATCGCGTGCATCGACGTTCGCAGTCGATGACCCGACGCCGCCTACTCTTTCACGCCCTCTATCGCTCGACGTCGTCGCTGCCGACGTCGTTGTGTCCGCAACTCGTGCGTTTGATCTTTCGTCGAGTGTGGTTGTCGTTGGTTGATGACTCAACGTTGACGACGACGCGTGTTGCGCGCGTGTTTTGTCACGTTCGGCAGCCACCTTGGCGCGCAGCGCCGCGATGCGCTCGGCCGCAGATTCCGCCATGACGCTTTCGCGTCGAGGCGTTGCGTGCGAAATTGTGACGCCGAGTGTGTGCGCGCACGCTGCTGGTTGC
>Ga0182093_1006837_pt1 | contig 14441 bp, 6 predicted proteins | sample 041ome_21_FD_127776 | JGI IMG/M metagenome (GOLD analysis project Ga0182093, IMG submission 127776) | Metatranscriptome of coastal salt marsh microbial communities from the Groves Creek Marsh, Georgia, USA - 041411BS metaT (Metagenome... | ecosystem: Environmental > Aquatic > Marine > Intertidal...
ATTGGATTGCACACGGGGAATCATCGGAATTGGAAAGCCCAAATTTAACACAATTCGCGCAAGTTTTACTCGTATTATATAAAGTTTAGGAGCAGAGATGATGCGTGGAACGATGACAACAACAACGCCTTCGGTGTCTTCTTTAAAACCCTCGCTTTCGAGCCGATCTTCGTTCGCGAGAGGCGCTCAAAACGCGAAACAGCTTCGTGATGGTGGCGTCGTGGGGAGGAATGTGATGGCGAAAAACAGGAGCAAAGGTCGTCGATTGGTGGTGAGATCCGAGGTGGAGTCGCACGAGACGATGAAGCGAGAAAATTCGGACGCGCTCGGGGAGATTTTGAGGAAAAGCTCGACGTTGAAGAAAGTGATGGCGGCGAATAGAGGGGAGATTGCGGTGAGAGTCTTTCGAGCGGGGACGGAGCTCGGGATGCGAACGACGGCGATTTTTAGCGAAGCCGACAGGTTAGCTGCGCATCGATATAAAGCGGACGAGTCGTATTTGGTTGGTGAAGGGAAGGAACCAGTCGCGGCCTACTTAGATTACGAGTCAATCATTGACGTCGCGAAGGAGAACGGCGTAGACGCTATTCACCCGGGCTACGGGTTGTTGAGTGAAAACGAAAATTTTGCGAGACGTTGCGAGGAGGAAGGGATCGCTTTTGTCGGTCCGAGAGCGGAAACGCTAGGACAAATGGGTGATAAAGTCGTGTGCAAAGCGCAAGCGAAAGCGTGCGGGTTACCGTTGGTTCCAGGTACTGAGTACGCCACGGACGACGTGGAAACCGCGGTTGAATTCGCGAAAGAGTTTGGAATGCCTTTGATGCTGAAAGCTGCCATGGGAGGCGGTGGTCGCGGTATGCGAGTCGTGAAACAGCAATCGGAGGTGGCGCAAGCGTTCGCGAGAGCGTCATCGGAAGCGAAAACCGCGTTTGGCGATGGACGCATGTTCATCGAAAGGTACGTCGAGGCGCCGAGACACATCGAAGTTCAAATTATGGCTGACGGCGTCGGGAACGTCATTCACTTGGGCGAACGCGATTGCTCCGTCCAAAGAAGACACCAAAAAGTCGTTGAAATGGCACCGGCACCGTGCTTGGACGAGGAATTACGAAAGCGATTACACGACGATGCGGTGAAATTGGCGAAACACGTCAACTATCGCAACGCTGGGACGGTCGAGTTCATGGTGGACAACCAAAATAGACATTACTTTTTGGAAGTGAACCCAAGAGTCCAAGTCGAACACACGGTGACTGAGGAAGTCACCGGAGTGGATATTGTCCAAACACAAATCTTAATCGCGGGTGGAAAAACCTTACCTGAACTCGGGTTCAAGTCGCAAGACGACGTACAAATTCGCGGGTTCGCCATGCAGTGCAGAATCACCACGGAAGATCCGGCGATGGGATTCTCTCCTGATTTCGGTAGAATCGAAGTGTATCGTCCACCTGGTGGCTTAGGTGTCCGCATCGACGGCGAAGTTGTCGTAGGCTCGAGAATTTCTCCGTTTTACGATTCGTTGCTCGTGAAGTTGACGTGCACGTCGCAATCTTTCGAAGGCGCTGTGCAAAAAATGTACAGGTCCTTGGCTGAATTTCGCATTCGTGGCGTGAAAACGAACGTGCCCTTCTTACAAAACGTGTTCCAATCGAAAGCTTTTTTGAGCGGGAAGGTCACCACGAACTTTATCGACGAGACGCCTGAATTGTTCGATATGATTTCCAACGTGGACGATACGCAAAAGTTGCTCTCGTATTTAGGAGAAATCGCGGTCAACGGGGCAAAACACCCCGGCGCAGTTGGTCCGCCGCCGATTGGTGCCGAACCGAGCCCGCCAAAGCCGTCGAAGAAAACAGCCGAACTCGCCAGTCAACAATCGTTCAAGAAAATTATCGACGAACAAGGACCGGCGGCGTTTGCGAAAGCGGTTCGCGATCACAAAGGGTTGCTCATCATGGACACGACTTGGAGAGATGCGCACCAAAGTTTGCTCGCTACGAGAGTCAGAACAAGAGATTTGTACCAATGCGCGGACGCCACGGCGTCAGCGTTGGATGGTGCGTACTCTTTAGAAATGTGGGGTGGCGCTACATTTGACGTATCGCTTCGCTTTTTGCGCGACTGCCCGTGGAGACGATTGGAGCTTTTAAGAGAAAAGGTACCAAACATTCCGTTCCAAATGTTATTGAGAGGTGCGAATGCGGTCGGTTATACCTCCTACGCTGACAACGTCGTCCAGGAATTTACCACCGAGGCTAGAAAATCCGGTATCGATATCTTTCGCGTGTTTGATTCGTTGAACTACGTGGATAACTTGAAATTCGGCATCGATTGCGTGCGAAACGCCGATGGGGTCGTCGAAGGTACCATTTGCTACTCTGGTGATGTTTCTGATCCGTCGAAAAAGAAGTACACGTTGGATTATTACGTCGATTTGACCGAACAACTCGTCAATCACGGGATTGACATTTTGGCAATTAAAGACATGGCGGGTTTGTTAAAGCCACGCGCGGCGACCATGTTGGTCTCCGCCTTGAGAGCAAAGTTCCCAGCCTTACCGATTCACGTTCACACGCACGATACCGCATCCACTGGCGTCGCGTCCATGCTTGCCGCGGCAGAGGCTGGAGCAGACGTCGTCGACGTGTGCACGGACGCCATGGCTGGCTTAACTTCGCAGCCGGCCATCGGCGCCGTTTTGAACTCCATTAAAGGCTCGGAAACTTTAGATAATCCAATGAACTTGAAAGAAATCTTGAAACTCAACACGTACTGGGAACAAGCGAGAGCGTTGTATTCCCCGTACGAATCTGGCATCAAAGCAGGGTCGGCGGACGTGTACATTCACGAAATGCCCGGCGGGCAATACACCAACTTGAAATTCCAAGCGTTTGCGAATGGTTTAGGCGAAGAGTGGGACAACATCAAGGAATCCTACGCGACTGCGAACCAATGTTTAGGCGACATCGTCAAAGTGACGCCGTCCTCGAAAGTCGTCGGCGACATGGCACAGTTTCTCGTCGCGAACAAAATCCCGGACGAGAAAACCTTGCTCGAACAAGCCGAGTCGTTGTCTTTTCCAACCTCCGTCGTCGAGTACTTCCAAGGCTACTTGGGCCAACCGGTTGGTGGTTTCCCCGAACCGTTGCGCGCAAAAGTCTTGAGAGGCAAGGGTATCATCGAAGGTCGTCCCGGATGCACGTTACCGCCGGTTGATTTCAAACAATTACGCGCCGAGTTGCAAGAAAAGCACCGCGGCCGACGCGACGTCTCCCACAAAGACGCCTTATCTTCCGCAATGTACCCGAAAGTCTTCGACGAATACGTCATCTCTCGCGACATCATGGGTCCGGTTTCCTTGCTTCCAACTAAAGCCTTCTTAAAAGGTTTGGAAATTGACGAAGAGATTGAAGTCAAAGCTCGCCGCGGTTCCTCGGCGTCCATCAAGCTCAAAGCCGTCGGCGAACTCCTCCCGAACGGCAAACGCGAAGTCTTCTTTGAAGTCAACGGTATCCCGCGCGTAGTAGACATCCTTGACTTGAAAGTCTTAGAGAATGAAAACAAAAAAGGCGGCATGTCTGCCGTGCGCGAACGCGCCGACCCGATGGATTTAGGCTCCGTCGGCGCCCCGATGGCGGGCGAAGTCGTCGACATTTTGGTCAAAGACGGCGCCGAAATCAAAGCCGGAGAAGCTTTAGTCGTCATTTCTGCGATGAAGATGGAAACGACCGTCTCTGCGCCGTGCAATGGGAAGTTGAAGCACATCGCGGTTGGAAAAGGCGATTCGTGCACCGCCGGCGATTTGCTTTGCGCCATCGAACCGTAGAAGTAGCAGCGCAGAGAATACGAAGAAGAAAGCATCTTCAACACATAACGTCATCGCCCGCCGTAAAAAGAGAGAAAGAAAGAAACGTCCAAAGTCTCGCTTTTAAACATCAACTCATACACACTATTTAATAATAAATACTACTAATACTCATGAAACGAACTCCTCCGTAAAACAACACTCTCTGTGTAGTAAGAATCGGTTTTTAAGAGTGAATTCAACACAAAATATTTCCCTTTATATCGATGCATGCGCTCCCGACTCGCTCGATACCTTTCTTCGACGAGCACTGGTAGCATTCTTTCATCATCGCATCAACGAAAAGAGAACAAAATCTTTTCGTCGTCCTCCGCGTTCTTCCTCTCGACAAATACGACGAGGACGAGAGGAGGAGAAGAATCGAAGATGGCGCACAAGAAGCGAAGAAAAGCGCCGCCAGATGAAAATGGAAAACCGACGACGGCGGATATCTACGCCGCGTGCGTGGAAATCCGAAACCCGAACGGTAAACAACCGTCAAAGTTTAGTCACGTAGATATTACCCCGTATTCGGACATTCGAATTGAATCGAACGTTCCTTCCTCGGAACATAAACCTCGATGGACGAAAGAGACGAAACCGAAAGGTTTCGAGTACTTGAAACAGTTATTCGAGGACAGAGGCGAAGGCGTGAGGGAGGAGAAAGTGAAACGAAGTTTTTGGGTAGCACCGATGGTGGACGCGTCCGATCACGCGTTTCGAATTCTTTGCAAGCGATACGGCGCGGATGGTAGCTACACGCCGATGATTCACTCGAAGATATTCATGGAGTCGGCGACGTTTCGGAAAGAATATTTCAGCACGCACGCGACGGAGGAGTGCAGACCTTTGTTGGCGCAGTTTTGCGCGAACGATCCAACCACCTTGTTAAAAGCCGCGAGAGTTATACAACCGTTCTGCGACGGCGTGGATATTAACTTTGGGTGTCCGCAGAGAATTGCAAAGAGAGGAAATTACGGCGCGTTTTTAATGGACGATTGGCCGCTGGTGGAGAAGTTGATTAAAGAGTTGGACGAAAATTTAGACGTGCCGGTGACGGCAAAGATACGGGTGTACGATGATTTAGAGAAGAGCGTAGAGTACGCGAAAATGGTTGAAAAGGCTGGAGCGCAGATTATTGCCGTGCATGGCAGAACGAGAGAGCAGAAGAGGTTGGCGGAGTATAAGTGTAATTGGTGAGTTGTTGTTTTTCTCGGGTTTTTTTCTTTCGCGCTCGTAAGCGTTGATTTTATTATGTTTGCATCGACTCGCAATATACGACTACCATATGTTCTGGTGATGATAATATCCCAATACCAAGATCTGTTCTGAAGTCCAGTGATAGACACAACTACATGCACCACTATCTGAAGAACATGCGTATGTGTATTATTTTTTTACTCAAGCTTCTTTGTGGGAAACTTCTTCTTCTACCTTCAAAAATGCTGACCATCACCTCGCTCGCGCTCAAACAGGGACTTCATCAAAGCTATTAAAGAGGCAGTATCAGTTCCGGTATTAGCCAACGGCGGCGTTCGAAACTACCAAGAGTTGCAAGAGTGTCTCGAGTACACGGGCGTGGACGGATACCTCTCCGCGGAGCCGCTTCTCGGCAATCCGACGTTATTTTCCAACCCACCGTTCGCTCCGAATCCGTCCGAGGGCCAACCGCCCTACCCGCTCGAAAACGACCATTCTTTTCAAGTATTTTTAGAATACATAGACATTTGTCGTAAGCATCCAACCGCGCCAAAGATTGTTTTTGGTCACTTACACGGAATCGTCGGTCACTGGATGCACGAGTTTCACGATTTACGCGACGACTTGAACGAAAACAGACGCAAGTACGCCGACTTAGACGCGTTAGCCGAGTGGGTAGAAAGATTACGAGCACGCGCGAAAGAAATACGTGAGAAGGAAGGTCGAAATTACCCTATACGTAAGATGAGTCAAAAGCAAGTCGATAGGCAAAAGAAGCGCGAAATCGCAGAGGCTATCGCCACGCAAGAAGAAGAGGAGAAGATGTTAAAAGGTACGTGTTTAGAGTAGTCTTTATTTTTTCTCCCACCATCAAAAATGGCGCGTGACGATCAAATCAGATAGGGACATCCGAATTTAAACTGTGGAAACCATCTGGAAGCTTCTAATGGAGACATTAGTGCTCACACCGATGCCATTGCGCGTGCGCTGCGCAAAATTTATTTTGCGAATCGAAGATTTTCAAAACATCTCACCATCTTTCTCTCATCTCGTCAAAACAGATATCGACGAAAAGGACAAAGAGCGCGAAAAGGACGCAAAACTTGCCGCCGAATGAAATGATGTAAATATAGTAAACTAGCGCGATAGCCCCGATGTAAAAAACATATAGTAATATAAAAGGAAAGAAAAAATACGCACAAAAATGAACCCCGCCTCCGAGAAAAAGAGCGAAGAACGAGAGAAAACAACAGCTAAGACGACAGAAATCCAAGAAGACGAAGACGACGAGGAGAACCAACTCAACGCGACGCATAGGGAGTTGCGCGAAGCTGAGAATTCAATTCACCGAGCGGTGATCGACGCGGCGAGACGGACTGATCGGTTGGAAAGAATAGAAAGAAAAAGTGCAAGACTTCGGGGCAGCGCGGAGCGCTTTCGAGAAAACACGCGATTGTTAAGACAAGGAGTGCTCGAAAGACGACGTTGGCACTTGTTTTGGGCGTTTTTGCTGTGTTTTACCGCGACTTTGATCTTTATCGCTCTTATTTCTTGGATCATTGTCGCTTACACCGGTGCGTGAGATATAGAGAGAGAGATACGAAATAAACGAGGGGGTTGTTCTACGTATCTTAAGCTCTTCGGAAACAGAAAAAGAAGAAAAATGGAACGGGACGAAGCGACGCAAACGACAGAAGATGACGGACGAGCGATACCGTTGAGTCAACGCGTGTACAGGTACGTGTTCGTTCGTGATAACTCTCCGACGTGGATCGAAACGTCCAACGGATGGCTCTCCGGATGGTGGTTCATACTTCTATCCTTCGCCTTCTTCTGTCTCTTTTGGATGTTGCTCAGGTGGTTGTAGTAGGGAGAAGACAGAGACTGAAGTTGCAAAATCCTCAGAAAGTTTCCATAGCACTTTCTCAAAATTGAATGGGGAAACAAACCCAGGGAATAACTTCCAAACCGTCGGAGTCGTCGTGCGAAGACGCCAGAGTAGCCGCTTTGCGTTGTGCGTTTTCTGTTGAAGTTCCTTTGCTCTCTTTTTTCTCTCTCTCTCTCCCTCTTTCTCTGTATCGCGAGTAGTAGTATTGTTTAGCGGGCAGTCACTTCTACCAAAATTGGAAACCGTTTAACTAACTCATTCTGAACAACAAACAACAGGTTCAACGAAATACCCGAACGAACGCATCGTCTGCAAAGAACTCTACGAGACGTATAAAGAGTGCAGAAAGAAAGAGCAAGAGGAAATCGTCAAGGAAAGGAAGAGGAACAAAGTGTCTATTCTGTGAAAGGCATCACAACTTCCCTTGGTTTAGGTGATTAGGATTTGAAGATGACGGTGACGAAGCTCTTGGCGCTGAGACGAGCGACGACGAGTTGTTACGCGACATCATCGTCGGTTATCTTTTATCGCAGGAAATGCGATGACGGCGCGATGCCGCGAAAGAGATTTGTATGCGCGTCTTCGAGCAGCTCAAATGAGTCTCCTTCCTCCTCGGAAGAAGCGCCACGCGCGAACGGCGGGGACAGAGCGTACACGCCAAAGAAAGTATGGGGACCTCCTTTGGAGGTATCGAAAACGCTCAACCGAAGGCCGACGGTTCTCGAATGGCGAGGGCCGAATTTTCCGCAAGATCAAAGCGATGGATTAGTTTTCTTGGTGGATAAACCGCAAGAGTGGACTTCGTTCGACGTGTGCGCGAAAATCAAATCTATGAGTAAGAAAATGGGGGTGAAGAAGATTGGACACTGCGGTACATTGGATCCGATGGCGACTGGGTTGTTGATTGTTGTCATCGGTAGAGCAACAAAGTTGGCGGATGAGTACCAAGCGAAGGTGAAGACGTATACTGGGACGATTAAGTTAGGCGAGAAGACGGCATCGGGTGATGCGGATAACGAAGTCATAGAAACGAAACCGTTTGGCGAGGACATTGTGAACGAGGCGTCGATGGAGGCTGCAAGGGCGAGTTTGATCGGCGACATCGAGCAGATTCCACCGATGTTCTCTGCCGTGCACGTTGATGGTAAACGACTCTACGAATCCGCGAGAGAAGGCAAAACGGTGGAAAGGAAACCGCGACCGGTTCACGTGGGAGCGTTTTCTATAAAAAGACGAGAGACTGAAAACGAAACGCATTTGATCGATTTCGAAGTCACGTGTTCAAAAGGCACGTACGTTCGAACGTTAGCGGAAGACTTTTGCGAAAAAATGGGTACCGTTGGTCATTTAGTTAAACTGCGCAGAGAGAAAATAGGCGATTTTGACGTGAAGGATGCGTTCGAACTTCCCGCCTTGCTCGATGAGATATCGATCACAGTTTCGGAACACCAAAATCAAAAAAATAGCTACTAGTGGTTAATAATTTACAACTTTAAATAATCAACGCTTGCCCGATCTTCTTCTCGCGCACTAATCGCGCGGGATTGTGTATCACGACAATGCTCACGTCTTTACCATCTCCTATGCCAAACACTCGCCAAATTTGATACCTATCTGCAACTTCTGGTTTCACCGCGAAATCCCATTCCCACGGTGAAATCTCAAACGCGTTTTTATCTCGAAATCGAGTCGCTTTGACTTCAATGAACGTTGTCGCGTGTGAATCGCCATCGGTCAGCATTATATCATAAAACGAGTTGGATTCCTCTATCTCGTTCATCCATTTCACGGATACGTTCGTGCCTCGATATTTCTGAATCAAAACGTTGAAGACGACGCGTTCGCCGAGTCGTCCACACTTTTCCCAGTCGACGCCATCGACCTTGTTCATGTTCGAAATGACATCTCTATACGTTAAATATTCTACATCACTTCCGTGATTTAACGCATCGGACTTGCTCGTTGAATTCATGCGACCTTCCCACCGCTCATGCGTAACCACGTTGGCGTTGGCGCCGACTTTCTTTTCACCAGTACCGTTCACCCTTCTCGATTTTTCGAGCTCTAACTGGAACTCTCGTTCGCACTGCAGTGCTCTTCTTTTTGCTTCTTCTCCTTCTTCTTCTTCTTCTTCTTCTTCCCCTGTCTTTTCCTCTTCCTCTTCTTCCGCCCTGGGTAACGCGAACTTCTTCGCGCGATATTTCGCCCCGCCTAAATGTAACATCGCGTACTCCGCCGCCGCCGTCTCGACCATCGCACTCCCACCATTCTTCGTTTCCATCGTTTTTCTCACCCGCTCTAAAACCTCCCGAAACTGCGGCGCGTATTCTTTCTTCTCCAACCCTTCCTCGACTTCTCGCACGAACCTCTCGCACTCCGCCTTCGTCGGCTTCGTCAGCTCCGGCACGTACGGTAACCCCGAACTCTCCTCCACTCTTCGACGTTTTTCCGCGTGTTTCTTCTTCTCTCGCACACGCTGTTCTCGCCATTTCAACAGCGACATTTCTTCTTCTAACACGTCTCGCTTTAACTTTTGCACGTTTTCTTCGCGTTCTCGCACAAACTGCTCCAGGAAGCAAAACCGTTGTTTTTGTTCCTCTCGCTGTTTTTGCTCGCCATCATCAAAAATCTTCTTCTGTCTCTTTTTCCCCGGGGCATCTTCGTTTTTATTAGTAAACTTCGCCTCAAACACTTCTCTCAGAGCCGTTCGTATCATCGCGTCGTCGTCGACCTTCTCTTTCTCGCCGCCCTCGTGCTCTTCTTGAAGTGCACTTCTCCACAATTTGAGAATCTCATTTTTGTTGCTCTTCAACAAAGAAGAAGAATCCGAAGAAGAAGAAGAATAGGAAAGAAGAAGAGATGCAAAAAAGTCGTCGGTGTTTTCAATCTTAGACTCGAAGTACGCTTTCGCCAACGCCAGGCGAATTTCTTCTTTCTCTCGTCGCGCCTTCTCCTCCATCGTATACGGATGGTGTTCGTTTTGCAGCGTTTCACAACATTTCCCCTAAAGGAGAAAAAAAAATTCTAAAACCCTAAACAAATTTTTTAGGTGAATTTTTTTCAAATTTCTCAACAAAGAAACATCACTCTTTTGGGGAACACATCAGAGCGCTCATCATCATGTCGGATGGTGGTGGCGATGCTCTCGCTCAACAACAACAACAGCAACAGCAACAGCAACAATTAATCCAACTCCTGACCGCGTGCGTGTCTCCGGACGAACGCACGAGAAAAGATGCGGAAAGGATGGTGCAATCCTCCGGGGCGGTTTTTGGGTTCGGGGATTTACTCTGCCGAACGGCGTTTGGATTGGATGATGATGTTGTTGATGGACATCATCATCTCAACATTCCAATGGATATTCGACAACTCGCGGCGCTTTTATTAAAGAAATACGTCAGAGAACGATGGCAAGTCGGGGAACATTTTTTTATCGAAGGCGAGCCGATGACTTCGGTGGAAGAAAAGATGGCAATTCGTGGGAAGATATGCGCGGGTTTACGAATGAAAGATTCAAAAATGAGAACTGCGTGCGCGCTGGTCATCGCGCAGATTGCCACGCACGATTGGCCGGAAGAGTGGGAAGGTTTGCTTGGGGAATTATTAGTTCCCATACGAGAGAAGAGAGACGTGGACCACGTAAACGGCGCTTTGAGGTGCATGTCGATGCTTTGCGGGGATTTAGAGGAACGGCAGTTACCGAAACTGGTCCCGGAGTTGTTTCCGGATTTGTTCGGGTTGTTACAAGCCTCGGACGATGGTTTAAACGGAATCGACAAGGATCAGATGACCATGGTGAAGTGTCGAGCGTTAGACGTAACGAGGGGATGTTATTCGAATCTTGGGATGATTGGGGACGATCAAATTCGGTTTCAGATCAAAGAGGCGGCGAAGCCGTTTCTGGAGAGCAATTTTGTCGCCTACGGGAACATTTTTGAGTTTCGCTCGGACGTGTTTGAGACCGCGGGTGGGTGCACGTTGACACTGTCCGCGTTGAAAGCGATGCAAGCGACGGTTCAGTATTTCGGGAAGGAGATTACTGGTGGGCAAGTGGTTTCCGAGCAAACGTTCGGAGGGTGCGTGGAGCGATTTTTCCACGTCTTTGAAAAAGCCGCGAATAGGTACGTGCAATGCAGAGGCGTGGAGGTGGACGCGTTGGACGATTGCGAGGATGATATGGGGGATAAAGTTTCCAACGCCGCTGTCGTGACTCAGTGCATGGAACTCGCGATGACGATGATTGAAAGCACGAAGATTGCGAAGAGTTGTATTCAACCGAGACTGAAGAGTTTGGTATCTATCGCGGTGGCGACATCGTTAACCACGGACGACCAGTTAGAGACGTGGGAAGACGACGTGAACCAATTCGTCGCGGACGAAGAGGACGATTACCAATCCGTGAGAGCGACGAGTGGGATATTTTTAGCTACTGCGTGTGCCAAGTTCTCGAAAATCTTTTACGTCGTTTTTGCGGAAGTCGTCGCCGAACTTTTCTCGCAGTCCTTTGAGGAGCAAAATAACAACGACGAAAACTGGTGGCGACGCAGAGAGGCGGCTTTGTTAGCCGTTGGAAGCGTCTCGGATGAATTAGTAGAGCAAGATAAAGAGGCCAGAGGAAAAAATATGAGTCCCGCGTTCGATTGTAACGCTTTTTTGAATGAGATTATCCGGAGCGAATTCACGGCAACCCCTACGTCCTCCAATCCGTTTTTGAAAGGGCGCGCGTTGTGGACAGCCAGTCGTTTAGCCGCCGCGGCGTCGGCGGAAGGTGCGAATGCGATTTTAGACGCGAGCGTGAACGCTCTGAACGATCAAAGCGCGCAGTTTCCGGTAAAAATAGGGGCATGTCGCTCACTCATCGCTTTCGTACCGATGGCGATCAAATCCACGCAAAAGAGCAAGAAGGATGAAAAAGAAGTAGGAGAACAACATCAAATCAGCGCGGAGGATCAAGTTAAAGTCCAAAAACTACTCTCGCGATTAGGTGATGTGTACCAAGGTCTCGGCCACCTCTTAACTGACGCGACCGAGGAAGCGTTAGTGCTCATTCTGGAAGCTTTATTGATTGTCGTCAACTGCGACGGCGACGCGGCGTTGCAATGGCTTTCGCTGTTAGCGCCAGCTATCATGAGAATTTGGGCAGAGAACGTTCGGGACCCGTTTTTAGGTGCAACCGCGAGAGATGTCATACAAGCTTTGGCGAATCAACCGAAATGTAACGCGGAATTGACGCAGTTACTCGTTCCCGAGTTGGCGAGAGTGTTTCGAACGCCGGAGGAACAACCGGAAATGTTGGTCGAAGCGTCGTTGGACATTTTGGCGTGTTTGTTGAAAGCGTGCGTGGACGAAAACGTCGCCAGGGGTGCGTTTGTGGCCACTTTTGAAAACGTTGCGACGCTCGCGAAAACATCGGACGACGTCGGCATCGTCCAAAACGCTTTAGACGCGATGAAAGCCTTTCTGAGAGCGGCGAAAGGCGAAGCGATTTTATCGTGGGGTGGGTCAGATCCCTCGTCAGTTTCTCGAGCTTATTTAGACGCGTGCGCGACTTCGTTACAGCCGCACTGCGAAGAAGGCGCGGCTTTGTTTGTCGCGCCTCTTTTAGGTCAAATGATTCGCCGATTACCGTCCATCATTGGTCCGATGATTCCAGAAATGTGCGACGCGGTGTGCGCTCGATTACAGACCGCCACTCGTCCAATGTTGATTGCTTCGTTATTGTGTATTTTCGCTCGCTTAGCGCATGTGGACGCGAACGCGTTGGTTACTTTACTCGCCTCGCGCGAAATTCAACCGTCTCCGGAAAACGAAAACAGCAAAACGCAACTTGAGTTTGTCCTTAAAAAATGGTGCGAAGGCCAACCGGACGTCCACGGTCGATTCGACGTGAAACTGACTTCGACCGCGCTCGGGCTCATCTTAGCCACGCAACATCCGACGTTAATCGACGGCTCCATCGTTCTCAAGGGTAGACCAATAGAAGTTGAGTTACCCCCGGGAACAATCCGAACGCGATCTCGAGCGAAGCAAACCGGTCCCGAACAGTTCACGCAAGTCTCCGCGCCTTCGAAAATCATCAGTCTCCTCGCGGATTCCTTGGCCGAAGCGAAAGAGTTGGAAGCGGATGAGTGGGAAGAAGACGACGGCGGTGGTGGCTTAAACGGCGAAGAATTCGACGACGACGACGAAAACGACGACGAAGACGACGACGACGAGCCCACCGGCTGGTCCGGCGACATCTTTGAAAAAATCATGCTCAAAGGTTTGCTCGACGGCGACTTTTTCGACGACGAAGAAGCCGACGACAAAGACGACCCGATCGACGACATCGAACTCGTCCCTTTCTTAGAGGAAGGATTTAAAAGGTTACAAAGTACCACCGGTGGACTTCTCGATGCCGTCGCGAACGATCTGACCGAAAGCCAGAGAGTGACTTTAACCAAAGTCTTTTCGTCGTCGTCGCGATAACCTACATATTACTACTATATACCATTGAGTATTTTAGAGAGAAATAACGCTTTGTCACTCCACACAAAAACACGCTTTCCCGCACACAGTACTTCACTCCATGCGCCGAAGAACTCCTCTCCTTGTCGCCTTCACCGGCGGCGGCAAGAGAGAGGAAACGTCGTTCTCCGTCGTCGCGTGTTACGTCTTCGATGCTCTCAGAAGAGAAGGAGGAGGAAGGAGCTCGTCGTCGTCATCTTTTGTTCTTCCGCGCTGTCTTTCTGGAGGAGAAAATCATCAACGCTGCTTTTCTTCCGGAACAACAAAAGATGATGGCATTGATGTTAATTATTGCACCGTTTTGATTCATCCGAGAGATACGTCCTCGTCGTCGGTATCATCGTTGTCGCGACGACGACGGCGATTTGGAGGCGGACGGGAGAATAGATTTATGAACGAAGATTTTCAACATCATCAACAACACTACCGTGGATTTGCAGCCGCCGGAGGAGCGTCTTCATCTTCCGCGGAGGCATCATCAACGGTCGATGGGAAACAAACGACGACGAGTAGGAACGAATCGACGTTGGCTGCCTCAGCTTCTGGACAACAAAAAAATCCTTCCTCTTCTTCTTCTTCTTCGACAACGATAGCGGAGGAGGCGAAACCGAAAGTCGACGTCAACGCGCTCAAACGCGCGAGATTTGAAATCGAGATGATGCGACGGGAACAACACATACATTTCGCAAAGAGAACGTACCAAGCGGTCGCGAACGTGACGAAATATGTGATCAGTTGGGGGCCGTATTCGGTGCAGTTGCTGAGGCAGTCGCCGAGCGAGTGGAAGGTGACTTTGAGTTCCGGGTGGAAGCACGCGAAGCACGAGTTCGCGCACTATTGGTCCGGCGCGAAACTGTTGTGGGTGGAAGTGAAAATTGCCAGTAGGCTCGGTTTTAAACTCATGGGTGGGCAGACGTTAACGAGACGCGAGCGAAGACAGTTAACGAGGACGACCGCGGACGTGTTTCGGTTGGTGCCGTTCGCGGTGTTCGTGTTGGTGCC
>Ga0182093_1019801_pt1 | contig 14377 bp, 10 predicted proteins | sample 041ome_21_FD_127776 | JGI IMG/M metagenome (GOLD analysis project Ga0182093, IMG submission 127776) | Metatranscriptome of coastal salt marsh microbial communities from the Groves Creek Marsh, Georgia, USA - 041411BS metaT (Metagenome... | ecosystem: Environmental > Aquatic > Marine > Intertidal...
CGCCAATTGAATCTTCGCCGTATTCTCATCTTGTTTCAACCCCGTATCGTTCACATACGCCTTTTCCTTGCTCACTTCGCTTTGAATGCGACTCGCGCGATTCTCCTTGGCCCTTTGCAAAAAAGCTTCATCCTCGTCATCGTTCCCGGGCAAGATGGCCCACGCGCGATCGCCCGCGGTGCACACAGACGCGACGAACGCCGCGTTCAACGCGTGTTTCAACGCCTGCCGACGCGCGATCGCTTGGCCTTGCGGTTTCGCGCCGTCGTTCGCGCCGGACGCGCGCACGCGAAGCCCTCGCGGGTGACGAGGACGCGCCTCGAGCGTCGTCGTCGTCGTCAACGCACGCGTCGTCGTCGCGGCGAACATGGTGCGGTGATGTATGGGATCGAACGCGTGCGTCGGCCGTGTGCGTGTGTGTGTGTGTGTCCGTCGAGCGCGGTCGTCGACGTGCGGGCGAGGCGCACGCTGGCGCGACTCGGCGATCGATCGCCGATGACCCCCGAGGGTGAGGGTGATGACGTCGTACATAGTCAAGGACGATTGTGTCTATACGATACCCGCGCACGGTGGGTGTTTGGGACATCTACATAGGCGTATGGTGTGTGATGTATGGAGAGTGGGGGGGTCTGGGCGCCACGTGTCCGAATGTCCAACCGACCGTGCGTTTTCGGTGTTCTGTGTGGTGCGCGCGCGTTTGACTGGACGGCATTGGTTGACGCGCGCGGACGACGACGACGACGCGAGATGGATGCGCGCATGGATTACGATTGCGGTGGTGGCGGGGATACCCCGTTACGAAGCGCCATGCGCGGCGGCGGCGACGATGGCGGCGATGGCGATGTCATGAACACGGATGGGTTCGAGGCGTCATTCAAGGCGTTTTGCGCGCAGCCGGAAAACGCCAAAATCATGGCGGAGCATCAGTTTAGAGAATTACGCAAGACGGATCGCGTGGGGCATCGCGTGGAGTCGATGCAATTTCGAGAAGCCGTGCTCGGGGCGGATGAAGAGGCGCAGCGGAATATTGCGCCGTTTTTGCGAACGAGAGTGTTGAAGAATATTATTTCTTCGTTTAAGAATGACGCGCACGGGGATTTTGGAAAGTGGGCGCGGAATCCGTTGGTTTTGGAGATGTTACGCGATACGCAGCGTGCGATTGATGAAGGACGCGCGAGTGAAGAGGAAATTGAGCGCACGATGGTGAATTACTTGCGTGATCCGAATAATTTAGGGCATGCAGAGTTTACCAAGGCGACAACGCGCGAGGCGCGGTTGGAATCGAAGGATTTGGTGAGCGCGTTGAACGAGCAATGCCAGCTTCGATATAAAGGGAATGATTTCTACAACGCTAAGGAATTCGACAAAGCGCGTGACTGCTACGTTCGTGCGCTGTCAATCATGAAACTCGTCAAGGGCACGAACCCGATGGATCACGCCGAAGTGGTGAAGAATAAACTCGCGTGCTTGATGAATCTCGGTTCGGCGTGCATGGGATTAAAACTCTACGGCGAAGCGATCACGTATTTAAACGAAGCCGAAGAGGAAAACCCTGATGATTTACGCTTGCTTCTTCGTCGCGGACGCGCATACGCGCAACGTGGCGATTTCGATGAAGCCAAGCGCGATTTCACGCGCGTCTTGCAACTCGACCCATTCGACGACCAAGCGCAATACGAATTGTACAATTTAAAGTCTTTGCGCGCGAAAGATCACGCACGGCGCGTGCAGCTTTCAAAGAACATTTTTGCCGCAAAGCAGCGGCGTTAGTGCGTACGCGTGCACGCATCGTCCTCGTGGATTATGCCACGCATTTGAAACAAAACAAAACAAAACGCAAACGCGCGTTTGGTTTGGTTGGTTGAAAAAGATCACTGTCAGAATTGTAATCATCATCTTAATAACCTCACAACGAACCGTTCGCGATATTGATGCGCCGAACGCGCATATCGCGTGAAATGATTGCAAACATATCATCCATCGTCACCAACGCCCCGCGCTCGAACGCGACCGCGCGCGGTGTGAGCCGCGTCGCCCGCGCGATGAAGCCGCATGGAATTGGCGCAATCCATCACCCAACGCACGACGCCGACCGTCGCGCATCTGTGCGAACGTTTGCGTCATCGAGCGCCAAGGGCGCGAGTGGCAAGTCCAAGCAAGTGTATGTGTGCGAGGAATGCGGCGAGGACACGAAACAGTGGTACGGGCAGTGTCCGAGTTGTAAGGCGTGGGACTCGCTCAAGGTGGTGCGAGTGGCGAGCGAACCAGCGTCTGGGGCGAAAGCGAACGCGGGTGGTGGTGCGGGCGCCCGTGCGGTGGCAAGAATAGCAGAAAATGATATCGTGAGTGGAGGTATTGGTCGTGGTGGGGGTCGAACGACGCGCGTTGGGGGATGGGTATCGGAAACGAGCGCGCCTCGCGCGTTGCGGGACGTGTTGAAGCCAAAAGATTTGAGCTCGGGGCCGACAATGGCGAGAATGTCCTTGGCTGGAGAGCTCGGGAAGGAAATAGAGCGCGTGTTAGGTGGTGGTGTCGTGCCTGGTGGGCTTATTTTAGTCGGTGGTGACCCTGGAGTGGGGAAATCGACGATATTGTTGCAAGTCGCGGGATTGATGGGCGCGCGCGACGGCGGCGCGGATGGTGAGCTCAAGGGGGGCGGTGTTTTATACGCCAGTGGAGAAGAATCCGTAGAACAAGTCGCTGGACGCGCAGAACGCATGAACGTGGACCCGAACGGGGTGTATTTATACAGCGCCACGCGATTGGAGAACATACTCGAAGCGGTGCAAAAGTTAAAACCGTCGGCGCTCGTCGTGGACTCTATTCAAACCGTGTTTTTAGAAGATGCGACTGGAAGTCCAGGGAGCGTGTCGCAGGTGCGCGAGTGCGCAACCGCGTTGTTACATGCGGCGAAAACAAGCGGAATGCCGGTTTTCATCGTCGGTCATGTGACGAAGAGCGGCGATATTGCTGGTCCGCGCGTGTTGGAACACATTGTCGACGTCGTGCTGTATTTGGAAGGCGACGCCGACCGCGCTGTACGTATTTTACGTGGGCATAAAAATCGCTATGGCTCTACGGATGAAGTTGGTGTGTTTCAGATGAGTGACGAAGGAATGAAACCCGTGGCGTCGCCTTCGGCGTTATTTCTAGGCGAACGAATTCTGAGCCCAGACGTTTCGGCGGCACCGACGGTGACGGTGCAAGGCTCTCGTCCATTTATGCTTGAAATTCAGGCGTTGACCGCCGAGCGCGGGGATTCTGGAGAAGGAGGAGGCTCGTCAATGATGGCTCCGCCTATTCGGACTGCTGTTGGCTTACGATTTGAACGAATGCAATTATTACTTGCCGTGTTGGCTAAATTCGTGCTCGGGCGTCGCGTGCACAAGCACGACATTTTTATCAATATTGTCGGGGGTATGAAGCTTGAAGATCCATCAACAGATGTCGCGGTTGCGCTCGCCATCGCAAGCAGTTTCGTTGAGAAGCCTTTGCCTCCAGACATGTGCTTCTTTGGTGAAGTTGGCCTCGGCGGTGAGCTGCGCCCAGTCATGCAAGCTGAGCGACGCATCGCCGAAGCGGCAACGATGGGATTTAAGCGCGTGCTACTCCCTGAAGCAGGAAGCACAGCAGATATGGGTAAAAAATCCGGTATCGAACTCGTTCGGTGCAACACGTTAGCCGATGCGTTGTATGCGGCGTTGGGCGTGAAACCGGCGCGTTCGGCTACAAAATCTCAACCTCAAGGCTCATGGCCTTCAAAGTTCCCAGCGAAAAAGAAAAATACCTTTGATGATGAATAAAGGGACGAGGAGGAGAAGTATGTAATCGTGTGCTTAGAATTTGTTGTTGTTGTTGTTGTTGTTGTCATATCATCAAGTCAAACGTAGAAGAATTATTCTCGGCTATTACGAGTGCTCCGACGAGAGCTGCGGGTCGTGCGCATAGATGCTTCCACCTTGCCTGGCTGGAGGAAATCAGTGAGCTGCGATGCCGTGCGACTCTTCGCAGGTCGACCACGACCACGCTTCTCTTTATTTGATTCCTCCTCCACTGGCTCAGCCTTTTTAGGTTTTGGTGTCGATGGAAACTCCGTCTCTGGTTCTTTCATCTTAGCCGGGCGCCCGCGTTTGCGTTTGGGCTCCTCTTCCTTAGTTTCCTCCTCCGTCGTTTTCTTTTCAGTAGTCTTCTTCTTCGTCGCTGGTAAGGATGCTTGAGCTGCCTTCGCTGTTGCTTTGCGCGTGCGCGACGATCGGCCTTCCTTGACAACCTCCTCAGAATCTTTTGCCTTCACCGTCTCACGCTTGACTCGCGTATTTCTCGTCGGTGGCTCATCAGCCTTTTGGGACTCATCAGTTGCGACGCGCGAGCGCTTAGCTGCAACCTTTTCGGCTTTCGGCTGTGAATTTGGCGGTGATACTTTTGCAGGCGTATCAGCTTTCTTAACTTCAGACTTCGGCGCAGGAGATGCCACTTTAAATGTTTGCTCCAAGCGTTTCGGCGCCTGAATGGCCTTGGGCTGTTCTTCCTTGCTGCCCACTACTTTTTGCAACACACCGAACGCTTTGAGTGCGATTTCTGTCTTCTTTGCCGATATCGCAGATGCCACGTCTCCAGCCTTCGACTCTGATTCCTTCGGAGCGAACAAGCCAGTGAACAAGTTCTTCGTCTTTTCGCTCACTGGCGTACGAGCAGGAGCGGGAGACTTTGATGAGGTCGCTGGTGATTCTGCATTCATACCAGGCGTGAACACGTAGCGTCGCGCGATGTCAGCAAAACTATAGCGCGGGCCGGGCGTCGGTGCAGGCGAAGCAACTTCCTTACCAGTCGCTCGCGAGACGCTCGCCTCAGATTTTGCGAGAGCCTTCTCGCGACTCGCGCACGACGCCTCACGCGCCTTCAACTTGGCCAAACTTTCTTTGAGCTCTTTTTCGCGAGCAGTTACTTCGGTTTCCTTTGCCTGTACGGCGGCAGATTTATTTTCGACCGCCTTCTCTCGTGACGACAATGGCCCACTTTTTGCGAGGTCACTCAAGGCGTTGGCTAACTTTGCATTCAATTCTTCAACGCGAGCTTGTAATTGCGCAATCTTCCCATCTTTAGCCACAGCTGCGGCATTCAAGTCCTTAATCGTCTTATGCAATCCTAAAGCTTGACTTTCCATCTTGGTCACGCTGGACTTTTCAAATTGCAACTCTCCCTTGAGCGATTTGCACTGCGCCTCGGAAGCCTTTAAACGCTTCTCCATTTCCGCCGCTTCACCTTCGAGCCATTCGGATCTATCCGTCTTTGCTTGTAATTGTGCCTTGCGAAGCGCGGCATTTGAATTTTTCAAGCTTTCTACTTCACCAACTAACTCATCATTCCTGCGTCGCAAAGCTCCAAGTTCACGAGCATCGGCGCTTTCGCGTTCGCGCACGCTCTTAACCCCGCTCTTGTGTTCCCGCCGCTCGTGTTCCAAATCCTCTTTCAACTCTGTAATCATTTGTCTCATCGTCGCCTCTTTTTCTGCGAATCGTGCTTTTTCACTGCGGTACTCTCGATCTGCGGCGTCAACCATGGCCATCACTCGTTCTTCTCGAGCCAACAACGCGTCTCGTTCATTCAACGCTTCGTTCAACTCGACGCGCGCACGTTCCATCTGCGACGACAAACGTAAACGACGGGTTAGAAAACAACATTGTCAGTATGAATTTTGACACTCGCGAAACCGTGCGCGATCGACGCGAGCCGTCGTCGACGCGCAGAGCTCAAAACCAAGCCCAGGGGAACTTTCCAAGACTGCGAATCCAGCACCCGCGCCGCCCGCACGCGTCGCACCGCGCACACCGCATCGTCCCGAGCGCGCGCACACATGCACTACACACAAATCATTGCGCGCGCGTCATCGATGCGCTGCGACGTACCTCTTGCTCGGCGTACGCTGCGCGTTCGCTGATTGTTTTGGATTCTTTTTGGTTCAACAAGTTTGCGCCGAGCACGCCATCGGTGCGGTAGCGCGCCCATACATCGTTCGAGGGCGGCGTGCCATCGTGTGATGCGTACATCGCGCGCGTGTGTGTCGTACGCGCGGGGCGGCGTGCGTACACACGCGCGTTATTGTGAAGTGGGGCAGTACGCGCGGCGAGGTTGCAAAGCGAACGAGAGACTCGAAAGACTTATTTTAAATTGCGCGCACGCGCAGCGCATTCACTGCTATAGAAAAGGAATAAAATTTGTATTACAAACAATGGGCAATTCGCGCGTGCGTTAGTGTACACTCGCTCGCCGTGGCACCCACGGCGGCGACTTCAAATGTCAGATTTTTATAAATACCAAATACGGGATTTTCATCCCGTCTTGGGTGAATCCGGTGCGCGGTACGTTCCATGTATGCGGTCCATGAAATCGAAAGGAAACGCATAGTTTACCTCAAAATATTTGTGGTGCAAATCGTGAAATTGTGTGTCGTATACGAATGGCACACGCAGTTTGATGCCGCAGTGGTCCAATACGCCGCACAACCCGTTTACAGCCATGTATAAGACAAATGCCCCGATGGGCATCGACACCACGAACCCGGGACTGTACAAGATGCAGTAGTATCCAAATGCTTCAATCGGGTGAATGCACAAATCACACCACACGCTCGGCGCTTTGTACGTGTGGTGGATTTTATGTACGCGTTTGTACATGGCTTTGCTATGCATCCAAACATGCCAATAATACTCCACAACGCTTTGGAGCGCCATCGCCTTGAACCAGCCGAACACAAAATCAACGGTATATGATTTTGTGCTTGCGTAACTCGCGAACGCGCGCAGAGTAGAGTAACGCTGCGCTACGGATTCGCCCACGCACGCAGCAAAACAAGAGCTCACCAATAAATTAATCGATGCAAACACCCGATGCCTCGCGTGCTCTTCGCTTCCGTGCACGAGGCTGGCTCGAGTGCATAGTTGGTACAGTGGAAACCCCCAGGGTGCGGCGGCGGACGTTCGCGTGGTGCCGCGCGCTTGAACCTCGCGTTGAATCTTCCTCGCGTGATTATTAAGCGTTGACGATGTGCTCGTCGTCCCAGTGGACGCACCGCGCACATAATACACCCTTTCGATGATGGTGGATAATATGACGTAGCCAAAGTATTGTGTGAGGCCACAGGCGAGTGCGGTGGATGATACCATGGCGCGCGCCGCGGTATGAAGACAGTCTGTTTGAAGCATTTTGCTTTTTACAAGTCTACTCAAATGATTCTGTTTAGCGCGTGACTTCTTGAGCACACGGAAGCGACGTGTGATAAAGTGAAAAGTGAAAAACTAAATATCTGATCACGAAACGTTCTTTCGCAGCTGCAAGCTTGTGAGCTTCGGCGGTTTAAGCTGCGCCAAATTCAGCCGGCGCTCGCTTAGGATCGAGCGCGCCAGTTTCCATAAAATTACCAAATACTTCAAGCGCATTTAATATCGCTTCGTCCATGTTGAAATACTTGTACGATGCTAAACGACCGACGAAAGCCACGCCTTCTTCTTTCGCTGCAAGCTCGGCGTAGCGTTCATACAAGGCTCTGTTTTCCGGATTCGGTACTGGGTAGTACGGTTCGCCTTCAGCGCTTGAATACTCACGCGCGATGAGCGTGCCAGGACGCTCGTGGCGTCCTTCCGGTTGGTTCGGCACGTGTTTATATTCCACGATTCGCGTGAAAGGCACGTCTGCTCCAGGATAGTTCACCACCATGGCTTCTTGATAAAATAATCCGTCATCGCCAGTGTCTTCGATGTACTCCTCTTCAAATCGTAACGAGCGATACTCGAGCTTGGGCATCCCAAGCGCGGCGTAATAAGTATCAATTTGACCGGTATATACCAATAAATCGTGCTTTGGCAACGTTCCAAGTCTTTTCATTTCGAAAAAATCAGTCTCGAGCCGAACGTCCACGTTTGCGTCGTTGCCAATCATATTCTCAAAAATTCTTGTATAGCCTCGCTTCGGCAGCGCCTGCCACGGATCGTTGAAATATCGATCATCCGTGGACGTTCTGCATGGCAAGCGCATCAACACCGAAGCATCGAGCTCTTCTGGGTATTTATCCCATTGCTTCTTGGTGTAGTGCTTGAAAATCGCTTCGTACAGCCGCGGTCCGACGCGCGTCAACGCCGCCTCCTCGCCATTCGCCGGATCTGCACCATTCGCCGGAAATATCCGCTCACTCGCGTACCATGCTTCCATGTCTTCTTCCGTTTTAATATTCGTCCCGAACAACGCATTTACGGTATCCATGGTTGGCGGAATCGCCACCAATGTTTTTTCATTATCCGCTTCGCGCGCCACCTGCCCGCGCACTCTGTGGTCGAAAGGAATCCACTCACTAAAACGCTTGACGTACTCCCACACCCGAGGATGTTTCGTGTGGAATAAATGCGCACCATACTTTGACGCGCGGATGCCGTGCTCGGTGACGTAATCGTAGCAGTTACCTCCGATGTGCGCGCGACGTTCGAGCACCAAACATGTCTTCCCGAGCTCACGAGACAATCTCTCCGCAATCGTGCACCCAGAAAGCCCCGCACCGACGATGATGACGTCATAACGATCGCGCACGTTGTTCTTGATACTGTGCTCGATGGATTTCAACGTGTAATCGACGGCGGTTCCTAATTCATCCACGCCTTCGATGCCTTGAACGGCGTTCGCATCGCACCATGGGTGTTCGGCGCGTCCTACGCCTGCGGCGGTGCGGAAAGGTCCTTGAGGCATGGATGTGCTTTGAGAACGTAGATGGTATTCGCCGTCGATGTGGCTACCGCCGTCGTCGTCGTCGTCGCGTGCTTCAAAGTGGCGAACGGAGCGTCAGATGTTGACGCCGTGCGATGTCAGCGGCTCAAGCGACGACGACGGCGACGACGACGACGACGTCATCCACGTTCAAGGTGACGGTACACGAAGGACAAATTTTACGATGCGCGCAGGCGACGATGGCGTCTACGAATGCGCACACGGCGGTGTATTATCCCATCACGTTGACCACAAATGTGCAAGCATACATCGACGCGAGCGTGCAAAGCCACGACCGTGATGGTGGCGCAAGTGACGATGGAGGAGCGATAGATATATGTACAAAACGGAGGTTTAGCGAATTTGCGGCTTTACACGCAGAGTTGTCGCGATCGGAGACGTATGGGGCGAGATTACCACCAATGCCAAAGAAGGCGCTGTTTCACTCAAAGAGCGTCGCGGACGCGAGACAGCGAGATTTTCAATACGTCCTGGATGCCATCGCGCGAGACTACGAGCTGAGAGAAAGCGCGGTGGCGGTGAAATTTTTTACCGAGCCAGATACGACGAAAAGCGATGGTGTGGTGGCGATGACGGGTGGGTCTGGGAAGCCGGCGACGGTGTTTATCGACGACAACGCGTACGGAGAAGATGATAACTCGGTATTGCCGCCACGAGATAATCGAGGATTGGAGAATTTGTTAGCGTCGACGATGCGTGTGCATGGTGGTGCGCGTGATGAACCCGAGGTGCGGCACGCGGTAGAAAACGATCAACTTACACTAGAGACGACAAATGCGTTTGATGAAGAAGAGTTAAAACCAACGCAGGTTGTGGAGCCAGCGATGCCGTTTCACTCGTCAACGGCGTCGATGGATAATGATAATGATAATGATAATGATACACATGTTAAGAGATTTGAGTGCTCAGGAAGCGGTGCGAGAGAGGCTATAAAGGCGAATGACGCGCAAGCGCTTGAAACGTTGTTGGACCGCGGCGTTGACGTAAATTTTGCTGACAGCACGCAAAATACTCTGTTACATCTCGCTGGACTCTTCAATCGTAAGGACGCTGTAGAAATCTTACTTAGTCGTGGCGCGGATCGCGCTGCTAGGAATCGAGCGGGTGAAACCGCGATTGATGTCGCGCCCGTCTCTTTGGGCATGCTCATGAAACGATTCATTGTACAAAACCCATTGTAAATGTGTAAAACGATGCAAATCTAGAATATACAACTGTTCTCATCTAAGGCCTAAAGTTTGCCATGGGGCAAATGAATCTAACGGCGACGAGCCCGGCTTCGCAGGTGCCTCGCCGCGAGCGATAGCGAGCTCAGCGTCGTATGCCTTTTTAATAATTGGCAATAATTTCTCCTCGCCATCGAGCGCCAAGGCCAATCTATGAGAATCTACGGGATGCACTATGTGTTTTATCACGGCAGGTGGAAGCAAAGATGCCTGGTACCTGTCGTGATCCCATGATCCAGTGTGTACGTCAACTGCTGCAGATGATTTTTCAAGCCCAGACGTCAAACAACGTTTAAATCTCTGAAACCATACATTCGATCGACTCGGTCGGATTGATGATAAATACAAGTCAACCTGCGGACAAAATGACAATACGCGCGTCGCATGCTCGGCGAACATCAATGACGCACTGGCACCCATAGAGTCACCAATGTACAAGACGCGCTCGTATCCAGCGCAAGCGTTTCGCAAATGTGTGTTCCATCGCTCAAATTCCGCATCTTGATTGACACTCATATCATTCGACATATACCACGATCGTTGGACATCACACACGTATAACACGTCGTAAGTATCCCCCTTACCAATATTTTTACCAAGTTTCTTTAGCAAACCTCCCCAGTTGGGCACGCCGGGCGCGCTGCCAAAGGAGACGATGAGGACAGGTGCATTTTGCTTTTCTGCCGCGCTAGAACCGTGCCACCTGACCAGTTTGAAGTAGCCAGCCGGTGCGAACTGTGGAGTTTCAGAGACTGAAGTGAAATGCGCGCTCTTTTTGACATGCTCGAATTGATACTGATCGATACCAAACGTGCGCAATGTCTTATGCCCATCCATGGCACTGATAAACGCATCTAATGAAGGACCCAGACCGTCATTTCCTTCCACCCAAAGCTGACGAAGGGATGGCATTTTACGCATAGTTTCCGGCAAACTTGAAATTTCGTTCGTATACAACCACAACGACGTCAACATTGTCATTTCTGCAATTTCGCTTGGAAGTTCCTGAATACAATTTTCAGCCAAGTTCAACGAACGCAACCTGCGCAAGGTGGTTAAACTAGTGGGAATCGATCGCAGCCGATTTCCTTGTAAACTCAAAGTCTCTAATGCTCGTAATCCTCGCACGTCTTCCGGTAAGTCTTCGATTAAGTTGCCGTGCAAATCAATTTCTCGCAACAACGGCATCGCGGCCAAATCCGGTAACCGGCACAGCTGGTTCCCAGGTGCGCTCAACTCCTCTAAATTCGTCAGCGCCGACATCTCACTCGGGAGCTCACGCAGTCTATTCCCTGCCACCGCTAAATTTCTCAAGCTCGCGCACGCGCATAGTTCGTCTGGCAATACTTTTAGACAGTTGCCATGCAGCCACAACCCTCGTAACGACGTCAACGCGCCTATGGAACTCGGCAACTTGCGCAATCGATTTCCCGCCAACCCAAGCCGCTCAAGCTTCGTTAAATTTCCAATATCTTCTGATAATTCGTACAAGTTATTGTTTGACGCTTGGAACTCGACGAGATTGACTAAATCGTACGTCTCGTTTGGGATGGCGCTCAAACCGAGTCCAGTGAGGTCCAAACGATGCGTTTCTTTAGCCTTTTCAATGCGCTTCAACGCCTCTTCATGCGCTTTCTCGGGCGTCAGCATTGCTCTAGAGATATGTGTGCGTCTATTCGTGCGCACAGATGACTGCTGGCGCATGCGACGGCGCGAGTTGAGCCCAACGCACGGATGGGTAGCGGTGGAAAGCGCGCCGAGCGCCATGACTTGCAGAACTCACGTGCGCCGAGCGCGCGACTACGAGGTCGAAGTTTCACGCAGGACGTGCGTAGTAATTACTTTCAAGACTCGCGCGTGCGATGGAGGCTTGAAGAGTGTTTCAGCGCGACGTCGAGAGACGCGCTGTGTGGGTGAAAAAGGGTGCGCGGCGCGCTTCATTGTGCCCAACAATTACCGATGCGTATTCGTCTACGAAGTACGGTCAGCATTCGAATTAAAAAAGACGTGTGGCTGCACGTGAAATTTTGCAACGTCTTTACGAGCATACATCTCAAATTAAAGCATGATTTGATATGGATTACAAGCTACATTGCGCCGAGCTATGACGCGCGAATGCGAATGCGAGACATGAATGTACTAATACTATGTCTCTATGAGTTCTTCCGTTTTAACTCTCTTCGAACCTCGACCAGCCGAACGCGATGCTTTTTCAGCTTTTTTCAAATTGTCAACGCGCGCCTTGGCGTTTTCCGTTAATCGAGCAACCACGCGCTCAAGCTCCCCTAATAAATTGAGCTCTTGTTCTGCGTACGTCTCCGTCGGCGCAGAAGTGCTCGGTCCAGCGCCGACACCACGCATCGTTCGCGCCGTTCGAACCTCTTCATCGCACAACAAAACATCTATAGCGGGATCATCTGAAGTTTGTCTTCCCCTGATGATGCCACGTTGTGCCTGCGATGCCGCGAGCGCTGCGACTGAGGCGACAGAATTCCCATTCGCAGCCTTTGCGTCGTTCTCGCCTTTACTAGCTCGTTGCATCACGTTTGCTTTGGTTTCATCAGCAACAACGAGTAAGATACGTGCTAATTCTTCCACCGCACCTTGCTGTACTAAATTGTGCATCAATGGCATTCCTGGTTCGCGCGCGTAGTACGCCGGAGACGCATCTCGCGCGGCGACTCCGCCAGCTCGCTTCTCTTCCCCACGAGGGCTTTCGTGCGCACCTGCACCTGGGGATGCAACCCCTGCATTTTTACTCCGTCTTCGTCCTGGACTCGGTGACACTGTAGCCGAAGCAAACTCATGAAACCTCGCGTTTGGACCGTGCACGCGTTTCACCGCCTCGTGCGCGACGCTCCCTTCGTAATTCTTACATTCGGCGCACTTGCACGTATCAAAACAAAATATACCCGCCTGAAAACACTCACAATATTTCTTCAAGCACCCACTGCGCTTACAATGACACCCTCGATTATGTCTAGCGATGAGGTCTGCGTCGGTTCCGCCGGCGCCCGCGCTCGCCCGTTCGCCTCTCGCCGGTGACGCCAACACCGCAATCTTCGGCCTAAACGCATTCGGATTCCTCTCAAGCGTTTGCTCAATCGCTTGTTGTCGTTCATGTGCACTTTCCAATGAATTCTTACACGCAAAACAATTACAATCATCGCAATACCGTCCACTCGCAAAGCACTCGCAGTACAGTTTCAAGCACTTTGAATTCTTGCAATTGCACTTTTTCCCAGCCGATTTCGCGGGCGACGCGCTCGTGAGCGCCATCGCGAGCGACGTCATGCCTGACATACCACCTCGCGTCGTCGCCTCGCGTCACCGCACGTCCTGCAAGCGCCGTCGTCGTCCGCGCACCGCCTCTCGAACGGCGAGAGCTGTCGACCGATTTCAAACGCGCCCCGTGCTGTCACTCGCGTGATGCGTCGCGTACGATGCGATCGCGCGGCGCCGCCGACGACGACGACCTAGGGCGACGACCGACGACGCGCGTGTGACGATCGAGTGCGGCGACGCGCGCGCGTCGGAGTGCGGCGGCGACACCGCCGCGCATCGAGGCGTGCGAATTCAAACATCATTTGTAAACCCTAACCGCGTAAAATGTCCCGTTTTTCGTTTTGCTTCAGTGAACTTTATCCATCAGAGAGTGCAAAGTCCTCCCCGAGGAGACTCGGTAAATCCTCACAGTCAATAGCCAACGCATCGTCTTCATTAATATCGTTCATTTCACTCTCGCTTTCATCATGCTCAACACTTTCGGCTCGGGAAATCCATCGATAAGCCTTTACCCAACAACCCTTACAAAGATCAACAATACCATGCAACAGCATACCCACACCCCATATGAGGAGTAAAAGTCCGCCGATATAGTCTCGGATCGATTGTCTTAGGTCTTGTATTAGTTCCCCCCGACGCAGTGATGCAATGCAACGGTAACACGTTATGCACATTATGCGTTCGTCGTGCGTCGAGTGAAGAGTGCGGGTGCTAAACCCTCGTCGCCCCCGAAAATCGCCTCCCGAATGGGATTCTTAAACGCTACACGACGACGCGCGGGGTCGCGCGCGCGTGCGTGCGCTCGCGAGCACATCGCGACGAGGTTGTTTTTTCGCGTCTGCGCGCGCTCGTGCGCGCACACGCACAGGTGTGCGCGTGCGTTATTGAAAATAGGTGTGCGACATGGGACAGTGCGCATCGAAAGCGTCGTCGAAAGGCGACGACGACGACAGCAGCGTCGTGAGCACGTCGGCGGGCGATGGCGACAAGAAGAAGCGATCATTGATGAAGACGACGCAACCCTTGAGCGCGCGATATGCGTACGTGGATAAGCTGGGACACGGGGCGTTTGGTGAGGTGTACAAGTACCAGAC
>Ga0182093_1026114_pt1 | contig 14371 bp, 11 predicted proteins | sample 041ome_21_FD_127776 | JGI IMG/M metagenome (GOLD analysis project Ga0182093, IMG submission 127776) | Metatranscriptome of coastal salt marsh microbial communities from the Groves Creek Marsh, Georgia, USA - 041411BS metaT (Metagenome... | ecosystem: Environmental > Aquatic > Marine > Intertidal...
TCGAAGGCCCGCCTGTCGGCGATCTCGCGGGGTAGCGCGGTTGCGTCATCCTGCTCGTACCATCGCCGCGCCAGATCAACGATGAGACGGCCCGCCCGCAGAAAAAGCTGCTCCCGGTCGGCATGGGTAGCTAACAAAGAACCGTTGCCGGGCAGGCTGAGTCCCAAGGCCTCGGTGAGGCAATTCATCGAGTTGGCGGTGAACATCCCCGAACAGGAACCGCAGGTCGGGCAGGCGGAGCGCTCATAGGCCTCTACCGTTGCATCGTCGGCATTCGAATCTGCGGCAATGACCATGGCATCAACCAAATCCAGCTTGTGTTCAGACAGTGCCGTTTTACCGGCCTCCATGGGGCCGCCAGAGACGAACACTACGGGAATATTGAGCCGCATGGCGGCATTGAGCATGCCGGGCGTGATCTTGTCGCAATTGGAAATGCACACCATCGCGTCAGCGCAGTGAGCGTTGACCATATATTCCACGGAGTCCGCGATCAGGTCGCGTGAGGGCAGGCTATACAGCATGCCATCGTGCCCCATGGCGATGCCGTCATCGACCGCGATGGTATTGAATTCTTTGGCAACGCCTCCGGCAGATTCAATTTCCCTGGCTACCAACTGTCCCAGATCTTTCAGGTGAACATGTCCTGGCACGAACTGGGTAAAAGAATTCACCACGGCGATGATGGGTTTTTCGAAATCCTCGTCCTGCATCCCGGTGGCGCGCCACAGGGCGCGGGCGCCTGCCATGTTGCGTCCAGCGGTCGAGGTTCGGGAACGATATTGCGGCATCGAGCGCTCCGGGAGATCGTAAGAAGGGCCGCTAGCTTAACACCCGCCTGCGGGCGGGGTCAGACCTTGCGCCACAGCACTGTGGCGTTGCGCTGCCAGTTATAAAGACGTTGTTTTTCAACGGGTAGTCGGTCGGGGCTGGCCGTCTCAAAACCCTGCTCCAGAAACCAGTGGGTGCTCTGGGTCGTCAGCGCGAAAACGTGTGTTAAAGACTGGTCTTTGGCCTGAAGCATCAGTTCGTTGAGCAACTGTTCTGCGCGCCCCGCATTCCGATAATCGGGGTGTGTAGCGACGCAGGCGATTTCTCCCACGGCGTCCTCGGCACAAGGGTAAAGTGCTGCGCAAGCCAGTACCCGCCCGTCGCGCTCAAGAATGGAGAAAAAGCCAATCTCTTCCTCGAGACGCTCGCGCGACCTTCTGACCAGTGCGCCGGTGTCTTCAAGGGGCCGGATTAGCTCGACAATACTGGCGATGTCGTCGATGTCGGCTGTTCTCGCTTGCTCATAGGGATTTTGCGCAATCAGCGTACCCGACCCGTCGTGGGTGAAGAGCTCTTCAAGCAATGCGCCATCGCGCTCGAAACTCAGCAGATGCCCACGGCCGACGCCGCGGGAACACGCGCGGCACGCCGCGTCGCGCAATCGTTTTTGTTCATCATCTGGGATGTTTAGGGACAGTGCCGAATCGATGGTGCACTGACGAATCAGCGCACCGTCTTGATCTTGCAAGCCCGAGTGCCGGTCCATAAAAATCAGTTTGTCGGCGCCAACGGCCACAGCCGTGTGTTCCGCCACGTCGCTCGCACTGACACTGAACAGCTCGCCGGTGGACGAGTAGCCCAATGGAGAAAGCAGTGCGATCGCATCATGGTTCAAAATCGCGCGCACGCCGTCCGCGTCGATGCGCCGCACTTGGCCACTGTGCTGATAATCGATGCCGTCGTGAATACCAACCGGTTTGGCGGTCACAAAATTACCGCCCATTACCCTCAGACGGGCACCGGTCAGCGGGGTGTTGGGTAAACCCATGGACAGTAATCGCTCGAGCTTGACCCGGTGCTGCGTAGCCGTATGGCTGGCAATGGCCAAAGTGGCGCCGTCGGTCACCCGAAGCCCGGCGTGAATCGGCGCAGTGACGTCGGCCGGTAGCGCTGCGTCGATAGCCGAGCGCGTGGCGTGCACCAGTACTAATTTGACGCCGAGAGAATGGAGCAGCGCCAGGTCGTGCACCAGCGTATTCAAAGCGGGCGACTCGAGGGCACCATTACCCAGATAAATGACAAAGGTACGCCCACGGTGTGCCTTGATATAGGGACCCGTGTGGCGAAACCAGGCAATGTGATCTGAGCTATCTGTCATGGTGTCGATGCACGTTCTTTGGGAAGGGCAGCACAGGCCACCTTTCAGGGAGGCGCATCCTACCGAGTCTTGATGGCCCGAAAAAGGGTAAAAATCGCGGTGCTACTGCGTGCCCTGCTCTTAGTGGCGGGCCGGTTGGCTTGCCGATACGCTAAGGTCAACACCCCATGGAGTCCGTTCAAGCATGCCTCAGGACCCGCAAAGGCCCGACTGGATGGAGGATCGCCTTCGAGACGCCACTGCCCGGCTCTGCACTCGACTGGGCGAAGCGCCCTACACGGAACTTGTTTCGGCTGTGCAGGCACTCGACCAGTGGTTGGTTTTTCAGGAACTGATAGCGTGTAGCGACTTTTTCGTTGAGCAGGTAGCGCGACAACACGGCTGGTTAACGAGTGCGCTCCGCCGCGGCGACATGCTGAAGCAGCGCCAGTGGGAGGCTGACGACTGGGATCAGGCGCTGTCTGAATTATTACCTTCGGGCTCCTCCGAGGCGGCATCGATGGCGGCCCTCCGAACCTTTCGGCACCGACAGATATTGCGGATTCTCTGGCGGGATCATGCAGGGCTCGCCCCCATTGAAGAGGCCTTTGAGGCACTCAGTGAGCTGGCCGACAGCTGTATCCGAGCAGCGGTGGGCATTGCCAGCGCAGCGCTAGCGGCGAAATACGGTGTGCCGGTGGGTGAGGATGGCGGCGAACCTCAGTCGATTGTGGTGTTGGCGATGGGAAAGCTGGGGGGGCACGAACTTAACTTTTCTTCTGATATTGATTTGATCTTTGCCTACCCCGAGGCCGGTAGCACCGAAGGTGGCCGGCAACAGCTGGACAATCAGTCTTATTTTAGTCGTCTCGGACAGATGGTGATTCGCCTGTTGGACGCCGTCACTGAGGACGGCTTCGCGTTTCGTGTGGACATGCGGTTGCGACCTTATGGTGACAGCGGGGCATTGGTCGGCTCCTTCGCCGCGCTTGAGGTGTACTACCAGGAACAAGGTAGGGAGTGGGAGCGCTATGCCATGATCAAGGCCCGGCCGGTAACGGGCACGCCGGCTGCACGCGAAGCGCTGACAGCGATGCTGAAATCATTTGTCTACCGCCGATATACCGACTTTTCAGTGATCGCGGCGCTCCGGGATATGAAGCGCATGATGCGCGCAGAGGTCGCTCGTCTTGGTGAAAAAGATGACTTGAAACGGGGTGCCGGTGGCATTCGCGAAATTGAGTTTATCGTTCAGAGTCTCCAGTTAATTCATGGCGGGCGCATAGATGAACTGCGACCGCGCCCCCTGCTCGCGGCGCTGGCTGCACTGAATGACGCCGGGGTGCTCTCGACCCAGCAGGCAGAGCGCCTCGCACAGCATTATCGCCTCGAGCGGCGCGTAGAGCATGCACTGCAGGCGATGCAGGACAAGCAAACACAGTCGCTACCCATTGAAGCCTTGCCCCGAGCGCAGTTGGCAGCGCTCTCAGGTTTTGACTGTTGGGAGACTCTGGCGGCTCATCTCACGGAGGCGCGGCGTGAGGTTGAGGCACTGTTTAACGACTTGATTGCAGAACCCGAGGTTTCTGCGCATCCCAGTGCCTCCGATAACGCGTTTCAGAACTGCCTGTCGTTCGCGACGCTCAATGCCGCTGCATTGGCCGAAATCGGTTACTTCTCTGCTGAAGACAGTTGGTCTGCGCTCGAGTCTCTGCTCGACAGCGCGTGGGTAACGGCATTGCAACCCGAGGGGCGTCGTCGACTGGAGTCCTTTCTGCCGCTCCTCTGTGAGACGGCAGCTTCGGAACGACATCCGGATCAGGCTTTGACGCGCGCTCTACCTTTTGTGCGATCTGTAGGCCGACGAAGTGCTTACCTAGTTTTGTTGCAGGAAAATCCGCGTGCGCTCAGACATCTGCTCTCGCTGGTGGGATCCAGTGCTTGGATTGCTGAACGGCTCGCCGCAAGGCCCGAGCTTGTTGATGAGTTGTTGCATGAGGCAACGCTTTACAGCGCACCGAGTCGGGCCGAGCTACGTTCATTGGTTCGGCAGCAATTACTGCGGATACCCGAAGAGGACTTAGAAGCGCAAATGGCCGCGCTGAGTCGCATCAGAGATGCGGTGATTCTGCGCGTGGCGGCCAGTGAGCTCAGCGGCACCCTGCCGGTAATGAAGGTCAGCGACAACCTCACCTACCTCGCGGAGGTCATAATTGAGCAGGCTGTGGCAGTCGCGCGGGCAGAACTAGTAAAGCGGCATGGTGAACCGCAGGCCGACAATGCGGGTTTTGCTGTGATGGGCTATGGAAAACTCGGCGGCTTGGAACTGAGCTACGCCTCGGATCTTGATCTGGTTTTCGTTTTCCATGGTGCAGACGGAGAGACGGCGGGTCCGCGTGTCATTGATAACACACGTTTTTACACTCGCCTTGCCCAGCGGGTTGTCCATGTCTTATCCGCACAGACTTACGCGGGCCGCTTGTACGAGGTCGATCTGCGCTTGCGACCAGATGGGGCATCTGGTCTGGTTGCCACCACTTTGCCTGCGTTGCGGCGCTATCAGCTGGAGTCTGCCTGGGTGTGGGAGCATCAGGCTTTGGTTCGCACGCGGGTTGTCGCGGGCGATGCCGCGTTGAAGTCTTCACTAGAGGCATTGCGTTCAGAGGTGCTGGGCCTGCCGCGAGACACGGCGGCGCTGGCTTCGGCGGTGTGTGAGATGCGTGAGAAGATGCGCGGAGAACATGTTGTCGCCTCCGCTCAGGCGGCGGGCTTTGATCTCAAGCGGGATCCCGGCGGTATTGTCGATATAGAATTCTTGGTGCAATACCTTGTCTTGGCAAACGCCAGCAAGAATGATGCACTGAGTCAGTGGTCTGATGTCGTGCGATTGCTCGAGGTGTTGGCCGCCGCGAATTTAATCTCAAGTGACGACGCCACCACACTGACCGATGCCTACCTGATGTATCGAAGCCGTATCCATGAGCTTGCCTTACAAGGCGGTTCAGCCATCGACTGTTCCAGCAGCTTTGAAGCGGTGCGCGAGCGCGTCAAGCGCGTCACAGAGACCTTATTGCCCGGGCTACAGACAGGGTAGAATTCCAGTGCTACCGATCGGCGCGACCCATCGAAGCCATTACAACAAGATAAAGGAAAGAATATGGACCTCTCACAACTCACCGGCCATATCTGGCTTGACGGCGAAATGGTGCCCTGGCAAGAGGCGCGGGTTCATGTGCTGACCCATACCTTTCATTACGGGCTCGGTGTGTTTGAGGGTGTGCGCGCCTACAAAACCCCCACGGGCCCCTCGATCTTCCGGCTGAAAGAGCACACTGATCGACTGTTTCGTTCCGCGCATATTCTGCGTATGGATATGCCCTTTGATAAAGAGACCCTAAATGCCGCACAGCGTGAGGTGGTCAGAGCGAATGGCCTCGAAGAGGCTTATATTCGACCCATGTGTTTCCTCGGATCAGAGGGGATGGGTCTGCGGGCTGACAATCTTCAAACCCACGTGATGGTGGCTGCCTGGGCGTGGCCGTCTTACATGGATCCTGAAGCGAGAGACCGTGGCATTCGCGTTGCCACCTCCAGCTATACCCGCCACCACGTCAACATCACGATGTGCAAAGCCAAAGCGAATGGTAATTACATTAACTCTATCCTCGCGCTCAGAGAGGCTATGGATGCGGGGTTCGAGGAGGCGTTGTTGCTCGACAACGAAGGGTACGTTGCAGAGGGCAGTGGCGAAAACTTTTTCTTCGTTCGCGATGATGTGTTGTATACGCCAGAGCTCACGTCGTGTCTCGAGGGCATCACGCGGGAGAGTATTTTCCGCATTGCGGCTGATCAAGGCCTGACGGTCAGAGAGAAACGCATCACGCGCGATGAAGTGTATGTTGCCGACGAGGCATTTTTTACTGGCACCGCAGCAGAGGTCGTGCCGATCCGCGAGCTCGACAATCGTGCTATTGGCAACGGCATGCGGGGTCCGATCACTGAGAAGTTACAAAGCATTTATCTTGAAGCTGTCCGGGGTGGCCAGCCGGCCTACACAGATTGGCTGGCGCCGGTCGCTGAATAGACGGATCAGCGAGCATGGAGAGTCTCCCCGGCGGAATACAATATCGACACTGGCCAGTTGAAAATGCGCGCGCCTGTGTACTGTTGGCGCATGGCCTTGCAGAGCACGGCGGCCGCTACGAGCACGTGGCGGCGCGCTTTAACGAACGAGGCGTTGCGGTCGTGGCGCCGGACCACATTGGGCATGGTGCTTCGCCCGGCGTGCGGGTGTATCTGAAAGCGTTCTCAGAGTTCCTCGCGCCCCTGCAAACCTTGCGCGATCAGATAAGTAACTGGTACCCCGATACTCCTGTGTTTTTGCTCGGCCACAGTATGGGCGGGCTTATCTCGGCGCATTTATTGCTGAAATCCGAGGCAGATTTCCGGGGCGCCATGTTCTCCGGCCCGGCTTTCCACGCCGTCGATCCGCCATCTGGCCCTGTGCTTTGGATCGGTAGACTACTGCGGCGCTTCGCACCCAAGCTAGGGATGCTATCCCTCGACCCCAACGGTGTCAGTCGTGATCCGGCGGTGGTGGCGGACTACCTTGCAGATCCATTGGTCTATAACGGCAAGATTACGGCGGGTTTGGGTATTGAAATGCTGGATGCTATGGACGAGGCGATTGCCAAGGCAAATGACATTACTTTGCCGGTTTACATCGCCCACGGTCAGGCCGACAGGATGGCTGGGCCCGAGGGCTCGCAGGCATTTTTTGACGCACTGGGCACGCGCGACAAAACCCTCGATTTTTGGCCGGGTCTGTACCACGAGATTTTTAATGAGCCCGAATCAAATGAAGTGATAGGCCGTTTTGTGGATTGGCTTGAGGGGCAATTGTGAGCGCTAGGCAGGCCTTGGTGCTCGGCGCCACCGGACAACTTGGCCGCGCCTGTTTGAGCGGCGCACCTGACACGGTGAGCGTGCAGGGCCTGAGCCGTGTGCAATGTGATGTGACCGACGACGCTGCCCTCGCGCGCGCCATCAAAGAAGCAGACCCCCACATGGTGATCAACGCTGCCGCTTACACTGCAGTGGATGCCGCTGAGGATGAGCCCCAGCAGGCAGAGGCCACCAATGCCGAAGCGCCCGCGTTGTTGTCGGCGCTTTGTGCACAGCGCGGAGTCCGCTTAGTGCATGTTTCGACCGATTTTGTTTTTGGCGGTCAGGCACATGCGCCCTATGTCCCCGACGCCAACCCGGAGCCATTGGGAGTATACGGCGCGAGTAAGTGGCGAGGTGAACAAGCCGTCAGCGCCAGTGGCGCAAGCCACGCGATCGTGCGCACCAGCTGGGTTTATGGGCCAGACGGGCGCAATTTTGTGTTGACCATGCTGCGGCTAATGCGTGAGCAGGGCGCTGTCCGGGTGGTGAATGATCAGATTGGTTCTCCCACCTCGACGCAGGGTTTAGCGGCGGTCTGCTGGGCGCTTGCGCTACGAGATGATGTTGACGGCATCTTTCATTGGTCTGATGCCGGTGCGATTAGCTGGTATGACTTCGCCTGCGGCATCCGCGATGAGGCAGTAGCAATCGGACTGCTCAACACACCCGCAACCATTGAGCCTATCGCCACGCAAGATTTTCCGACCAAAGCCCGGCGCCCGGCGTTCAGCGTGCTGGACTCCCGCGCTACCTGTGCGACTTTGGGCGTCGAACAGCGCCCTTGGCGCGATGCACTGCGGGATATGTTGCGTTCACAACGTTTAACAGAGGCGGCGGCGTAGTGGCGCGGTCCTTGTTGGTAACGGGTGGGGCAGGGTTTATTGGCGTGAACTTTGTTTATCACTGGGTTGTCCAGCATCCGCACGATACGCTGGTGGTGCTGGATGCGCTGACCTACGCCGGTAACCGCAACAGCCTGCAGCCCTTGGAAGCAGCAGGCACCATCCACTTTGTTGAGGGCGATATCTGTGATGCCGCCCTAGTCGCGCAAGTGATGGCCGAGTACACCATCGACACCATCGTGCATTTCGCAGCAGAGAGCCACGTGGATCGCTCAATTACCGGACCGGATGCTTTTATTCGCACCAACCTGGTCGGCACGCATACGTTGCTCGAGGCGGCGCGCGCATCGTGGCTGGGCGGCACCGGGCGGAGCCACCGTTTTCACCATGTCTCGACCGATGAAGTCTACGGATCGTTGTCGGCGGATGACCCGGCATTTGTCGAGACCACCCGTTACGAGCCCAATTCTCCGTATTCAGCGAGCAAAGCGGGTAGCGATCATTTGGTTCGTGCCTATGAGCACACCTATGGCTTGCAGGTCACCACCAGTAATTGCTCAAACAACTACGGGCCCTATCACTTTCCTGAGAAGTTGATACCGCTGTGCCTGACCCGCATTCTGAATGGAGAGTCGATTCCAGTTTACGGCGACGGCACCAATATCCGCGATTGGCTGTATGTCGAGGACCATGCCCGAGGTATTGCGGCGATTCTAGACTCCGGCAAACCGGGCGAGGTGTACAACATTGGCGGCCACAACGAATGGGCTAATCTGGACATCGTCAGGCTACTTTGCCGCGTCATGGATGAGCGATTCGCCAACGAGAGTCAGCTGGCGAGCCGGTTCCCGAATGCGCCTCAGGTGCGCGGTGAGAGGAGCGATTCACTGATAGCGTTCGTTACCGATCGCGCAGGGCACGACTGGCGATATGCCATTGACGCCTCAAAAATCGAGACCGAGCTGGGTTTCGTACCTAACGAGACCTTTGAGACCGGTTTGGCCAAGACCGTCGACTGGTACCTGGACCATGAGGACTGGTGGCGGCAGTTGCTCGCGCGCGCATCGACCGCCCGCTAGGCCCGATCAACCCCCACTTCAAACGGCACGAGCTGTCAGATCAAGCCCTCGTGGAGGGGGCAATCCGCCCATGCCAGCCCGGCGAGATCCTTTTGCGATAGTTGCGGCGAACTGCCTTCTGGAATGGGCCACTGCACGTTAATCGTGGGGTCGTCCCAGGCCAGTGACACCTCGCTCTCTGGATGATAGTAGTCGGTGCACTTGTAGACAAAATCGGCAGATTCAGACACGACGTAAAAGCCGTGCGCGCAGCCCGGTGGCACCCAAAGCTGCTCTTGGCCCTCGGCTGTGAGGGTTACACCATGCCACTGGCCACAGCTTGGCGATTCAGCGCGGCAATCTACCACTACGTCAAAGACCGCACCGGATGTCACCCTTACGAGCTTACCCTGCGGCTTTTGGGTTTGAAGGTGCAGTCCTCGGAGCGTGCCTTGGCAAGAGCGACTGTGGTTGTCTTGGACAAATGGCAGCGTAATGCCCAGCTCAGCGTAGCGGTCAGCGCGCCATGTCTCGAGGAAAAATCCGCGAGTGTCACCGTGTATTTCGGGGGTGATCAACGTCACGCCAGAGAGACGGGTCGACTCAGTCCTCATCAAAAACAGGCCCTTTCTCGCTCACCATCGTCTGCAGGTAAGCACCATATCCGCTCTTTAATAGCGGTGCCGCAAGAGCTAGGACCTTCTCTGCGTCGATATATCCCAAGCGGAAGGCCACCTCCTCTAGGCAGGCCACTTTGAGGCCCTGCCGCTCTTCGATCACCCGAATAAAATTGCCAGCGTCGAGAAGAGACTGATGTGTGCCCGTATCGAGCCACGCGGTGCCCTGACCCATAAGCTCCACTTGCAGTGTTCCTTGCTCCAGATAGCGGCGATTGACATCGGTAATTTCCAGCTCACCCCTCGGCGAAGGCTTGATGTCCTTGGCGATGGTGACAACATCGTTGTCATAAAAATAGAGTCCGGTCACGGCGTAGTGGGAGCGGGGCTGTGCCGGCTTCTCCTCAATGCCGATTGCTCGTCCCTCGGCATCAAACTCCACAACGCCGTAGCGTTCGGGGTCTTGCACGTAATAGGCGAAGACCGATGCGCCCGTGGTTCGCTGTGCAGCGCGTCTGAGCTTGGTGGTGAAGCCCGCACCATGAAAAATGTTATCGCCTAGCACCAGGCATACTGGGCCCTGGCCAATAAAGTCCTCACCCAACAAAAAGGCTTGGGCGAGACCGTCGGGGCTGGCTTGTACCGTATACTGAATGTTGATGCCCCACTGACTACCGTCACCCAGCAAGTCGGCGTAGGCCAACTGGTCCCGGGGAGTCGTGATGACCAAAATGTCCCGGATGCCCGACTGCATCAGCGTGGCCAAGGGGTAATAAATCATCGGTTTGTCATACACCGGCATCAGCTGCTTGCTGACGGTCGTGGTCAGGGGGTGCAGTCGTGTCCCCGAGCCACCGGCGAGAATGATGCCTTTATGTGTAGTGTGCTCAGCCATGGTGTCAGGATCTGCTCACAGGGCGACGGAGTGTACAGGCCGATGGCAGACTTGGCGAGCCGCCGCTAGACTGGTGTCGCTATACTTTGATGCGGCCGGCCGATAATATGGCACGGCAACTGCCAATACTGGCTACCTGCCCGGAGTTTCCCGATTAACGCACCGTTATTTTCGCCAAATGCTGCTGAAGCCGAAGCAGTCGTGCCCGAAGGTGGGCGGCTGCGCATCGCGCTGTTGGGGTACCGCTCCGCCCCTTTTTCGGGGGGGCAGGGGGTCTACATCCGCTACCTCAGTCAGGCACTGATGATGCTGGGCCACGATGTGACGGTGATTTCCGGGCCGCCGTACCCCAACCTGGTAGGCGGCATCAGGCTCGTGAAATTACCCAGCCTAGATCTGTACGCTCGGGATCTGTGGAGCGTGACGCGCGCAGAGCTTAGGGACCCTCTGGGTCGCCGTGAATGGCTGAGCAAACTCACTGGTGGCTTCGCCGAACCGGCAACGTTCGGTGAGCGGGTGTGCGATTGGCTATTGGATCATGCAGCTGATTTTGACGTGGTACACGATAACCAAACCCTGGCTAACGGGATTGTGGATGTGCAACGTGCCGGGCTGCCTGTGGTCACAACAATCCACCACCCGATTACCCGGGACCTCCGAGTCGCGCTGGATGGTGAATCCCGCTGGTGGAGGCGGGTCATGATTCGCCGTTGGCACAGCTTTTTGAAAATGCAGGCAAACGTAGCCTCGCGACTGAACCATGTTGTGACGGTATCGCGCTTGTCGGCCAACGATATCGCCACCGACTTCGGTGTGCTACCGAGTGCGCTCAACGTAGTCCCCAACGGTGTCGACACGGGCCTGTTTACCCCACTAAGCGATGTCCAAAGGCGCCCCGGACAGCTGATTGCCACCGCGTCTGCCGATGCGCCACTAAAAGGGCTCCCCGTACTGTTACGTGCGTTTAAAAACCTCCATGCGGCGGATGACTCACGCCGACTGGTGTTGATTGCGCGCCCCAAACCGGGTGGTGATACCGAAGCTCTGATTAATCGCCTTGGCTTAAATGATGCTATTCAGTTTGTTGGAGACGCCAGTCACGAGGATATCAATCGGTTGTATGCCGAGAGTGCCGTGGCGGTCGTGCCCTCTCTCTATGAAGGGTTCGGTCTGCCGGCTGTCGAGGCGATGGCAGCCGGTATTCCACTGGTGTCCAGTGACGGCGGCGCTCTTGCTGAGGTGGTGGCCGACGGCGGTTTATTGGTACCTGCGGGCGACAGCGCCGCATTGGAGGCGGCGTTAGACCGGGTATTGTCAGATCAGCCTTTGGCGGCGTCGCTGTCGGTGCGCGGACGGCAGCGCGTGGAAGAACATTACTGCTGGTCTGTGTGTGCAAAACAGATGCTGACGCATTATAGGGCTTGCATTGCCGCATGCTGACGGTCGATCTGGATAAATTGGCGCTGGCGCCCGGTCAGATTTGCCTCGATGTGGGGTGTGGCGAGGGGAGGCATACTCTGGCGACCTATTTGCTCGACGGGGTGCAAGCGCTGGGGGTAGACCTGTCAGAGCGGGATCTGGGCACTGCGTCCGGTCGTATTGAAGACATGCAGGTTCATGCTCCTGGCGGGGTAGTCGGATTCGCCGCGGGTGATGCCACCGCCTTGCCGCTGGCTGACGCCAGCGTCGATGCTGTGATCGCCAGCGAGATTCTGGAGCACATTCCCAACTATCTACTGGTGCTTGCGGAGATTAAGCGAGTGCTCAAGCCCGGAGGACGCCTGTGTATCAGCGTGCCCAGACAGTGGCCTGAGTGGATTTGTTGGCAGTTAAGCGAGGGTTATCGCACTACACCCGGCGGCCACATTCGCATTTTTGACGCCACACATCTGCGGCGCGAGGTAGTGAGAGAGGGGTTTCTGTTTAACAGCAAAGGCAGTGCCCACGCGCTCCATGTTCCTTATTGGTGGCTGAAGTGCTTGTTTTGGCGAAAGGAGACCGAGCCCTGGGTGGTGCAGATATATCACAAGCTCCTGGTATGGGATTTGATGAGCCGCCCCCGGTTAACGCGCGCCTTCGACGCATTGCTCAACCCTTTGATGGGTAAGAGCGTCGTTTTGTATTTCACCAAGCCGGTTGAGGTTGCAGCATGAACGCGCCATTGTTGAGTATTGGTGCGTATCCAGCTCAGTGGTTACGACCCAGCGTCGACTTTTTGCTCGCCAGCCAGCGGCCCTCAGGTGAGATACCGTGGTTCGAGGGCGGCCATACCGATCCTTGGGATCACACCGAGGCTGCCATGGGGCTCAGTATTGCCGGCGAGCATGCCGCCGCGCTGCGCGCCTATCACTGGCTTGCCGATACACAGCTGGACGACGGCAGTTGGTGGGCGTGCTATCGATCCGGCGAGCCAGACCTGAGTGTTGATCGCCGCGAGACCAACTATGTGGCCTACGTGGCGACCGGGGTCTGGCATCATTTTTTGATCACTCAGGATGAAGCCTTCCTGTCGCGCCTGTTTCCTGTGGTCTCAAAGGCGATCGATTTTGTGCTCCGCTATCAAAACCCCGAGGGCGATATCGATTGGGCGGTAGACCCCGACGGCGCGCCGTTGGGAGATGCGCTGGTCACCGGTTGCAGCTCACTCTACAAATCTTTGGAGTGCGCTATTTTGATCGCAGAGCACACGGGTCAGTCGGCCTCTCTTTGGCGGGCAGCACGCAAGCGGCTCGGTCAAGCGCTCAAAGATCGACCGGAGCGTTTTGATCGCACATGGGAAAGCAAATCGCGATATGCCATGGACTGGTTCTATCCCATTCTCGCCGGCTGGGTTGTGGGAGAGCATGCCAAGAAGCGCCTCGCGCAGCGTTGGTCTGAATTTGTAGAACCGGGTATCGGTTGCCGTTGCGAGAATCATCAGCCCTGGGCCACGGTGGCAGAATCCTGCGAATTGACGCTGGCGCTCCTTGCAGCGGGGGATCGCGAACAGGCTGCAGAGCTTTTCAGCTGGCTGACGCAGTGGCGTGACACAGATGGCGCCTGGTGGACGGGATATCAGTTTGCCGAGCAGGTGCTGTGGCCAAAAGAGAAGCCGACTTGGACAGCGGGCGCGGTTTTCCTCGCGGTAGATGCTTTGACTCGCCACACCGCCGCCAGCGGGCTATTTTTATCGTCAACTCTAGACGATTGACCCGCAAGCGAGACGAATTGAATTTACGAACGGCTTAACGATCGCGCCGGAGAGCGCTTTTGCCGTTGGTCATGACATGGCGATCGCTCAAGTGTGCTGGCTCTGCTGACGCCAACCACTGGCTCAGGGCTGGAGACGCCTCAGACCGCGAAGCGTATCGGTGGTACCTAGTGGTTCGAAGAGACCGGATTGAGCCGCCAGCTGCCAGATGGTGTAGGGCGCTTGTCCGCCGTCTGCCGGATCGGGAAACACATCGTGGATCGCCAAGATACCCCCCGGCCGGATGCGCGTCGCCCAGGCGCGATAATCGGTCAGTGCCGCGTCAAGGCTGTGCCCGCCGTCAATAAAGACCATGCCCAGATCGCCGCACCAGTGCGCTGCCAATGCGTCACTGCCACAGACGATGGGAATCACCGCCTCGCTAATCCGCGCGGCCTCAATGTTGCCTCTGAACTCATTGAAGGTGTTGAACTGTCCCGAAGCGTCGACCAAATCTTGGTCGTGGTGGCTTTCTCCCGGCTGATGTTCTTCCGAGCCTCGGTGATGGTCGACGGCGAGGACCACCGTGTTCCTCGCCCGTGCCGCCTGCCCCAGCCAAATAGTGGATCGCCCGCAATAACTGCCGATCTCCAACAGGGGTCCCAGCAGGGCCGCTTCCAGCGCCCAGTCGTACAGTTGTTGGCCCTCGTGATCA
>Ga0182093_1579909_pt1 | contig 14335 bp, 6 predicted proteins | sample 041ome_21_FD_127776 | JGI IMG/M metagenome (GOLD analysis project Ga0182093, IMG submission 127776) | Metatranscriptome of coastal salt marsh microbial communities from the Groves Creek Marsh, Georgia, USA - 041411BS metaT (Metagenome... | ecosystem: Environmental > Aquatic > Marine > Intertidal...
CATCCATTTCGTAAAGGCGCTTTCGGCTCTTTGCATCAAAAGCGAGACTTTCTTGGCGTCTCGAAACATTTCCGCTTCCGCCAGAGTCATTGGTTTTGGTTTTTCCGCGTAAGAAACGAAGACGGTTTCATCCTCTTCTTCTTCGTCCTCTTCCGAAGACGAAGATGAAAGTAATGACAGTGCCTTTTTAGCGGTACCGGCTTCCGAGGATGCTGCTGTCGTCTCGCGATGATTCGTGTTCTTATTTCCTACGCCGGAAGAAGGCGAAACGACGACCCGTTCGTACAATTCATCCAACTCATCGTTGATTTGCGACGACTTGGACTGTCTTAACGCTTCTCGAGCGGCAATAGCGCGCGCGTGAATGCGTTCGCTGGATTGTTTCCTTCGCAACTCGTTCATCGCGCTGCTCTTTTTCTCCTCAGCTGTCGGCGCAATGCTCGAGGAAGATACCACGACTTCTTTTCGCTCCGGTATCACAGTCGGAGACGACGGCTGCTGCTGTTCGAGATGATCGATGGACGCATCGATAGTTTCCAGTTTCTGCAACGCAATATCACCACTCGAAGTCTTTTTTACTGGTGATATCGATACCGGTTCGATCTTGTTCGCATTCTTCTTTTTTGTCGGCAGCGCGTTTTCCCACTCGTCCTCTTCATCCTCAACAACTTTTTCCTCCGCAACGTTGTTGTTGGACGGACTGTTATCCTTCGATGAAGAAACGTCGTCGAGATATTTCGGTAACTCTGCGCCTAAATCTTTCGCTACGTCCGCACCTTCGGTCAACATGCGTCTCTCCTCTTTCGTCAACATGTCCGGATCCTCCATGCGCTCCAACTTTTTCTCCATCGATTCCGTTTGCATCTTCTTCACGCGTTCACGCAAGAGTTCCTCTTTGGATGGGTCGCCGGAGTCGTTCACGGCGTCCTCGTCCTCGTCGCTCTCCCTTTTCGTTTCAATTACGAGCGGTTTATTTTCTTCTTTTACTTTCAGAACCGGTGTCTTGAACACCTCTTCCTCTTCTTTCGCTCCCTCGTCTTCCATGAACACCGCCTCCTTTGCAAATACCAATTCCACCTGAACCGACCCGACGCCTCTCGTGCACCCTTCTAACTCCACATCTAACGTATTTCTCTTCTCTTTCTTCTCCGCGTTGTTCAAAAATCCATCCCCACCGATTAAATCTCTCATCAAAATCGATCGCGCGCCTTTACATTTTTGGTTCGTTTTCGTCTTCACGTCCCAAACGGACATTCGAACCTTCTCGTTTTTGTTGTTGCTAAGCATCAACAAACCTAAATCACCGTCAATGAGACCTAAATCCATCGTGCCTCGCTCATCCCACGTTGGATCTTCCGTCTTCTTCACTATTTTCGTGCGATATTTCAGTTTTTCGCCCACCTCGAGGACGAACAAGAGCCGTTTCCGTCGCGTTCTCGACGACTTTATTGATTTCGCGGATTGAATGTGAAAGTGAAGGAGGAGCGTCTGCTTCTTCATTGCTTCGAGAGATGGGTGAGGAAGAGGAGGAGGAGGAGGAAAAGGCGCGTCCAACAAGTCGTAGTTGTCGCTCTTATTATGTTGTGCGCGCGTGTGCGCGTGTGTGTTTGAGCTCTACGTGTAGAGTGCGTGCTTCTAACTTTGAGGAAATACAAAAAAATGTTCTTAACAACACTACAGTTAAAAAGTTTGTGCGCGTGCTTATGTACCAGTATATATGATATCAATTCTTCATTCTCTCTCTCTCATTCTCTCTCAATTGTCTCCCTCTTCTCTTTCTCTCCTCACTTTCTCGAAGTGTTCTTCGACGAACGGATAGCTTCCGCTTCGTGGCAAGATGCCGCTCAAGACGCGCTTCAAATCGGAAGATTGCAAGTTGCGGTACTTATCTTTGAGGTCCACCGGCGTTCGGCCGAGGAGGATGCCGTCGAGAGATTGTTCTCTGATGACTTTCCAATTTCCTGAACCGTGCGTTTCGACGCCTCGGATGATGGCGCGGACCTCTTCCTCGGTGAATTTGCCGGTTCTTCGTCGCTCTGCTGGTTGCGCTGGCCTGTTTTGGTAGCGTTGTTGATATTGTTGTTGTTGTTGTTGTTCAGCCCTTGGTTGTACTCGCTGGTTCGGCTGTCGAGGTTTCGGAGGTGATTCTTGTTGTTGCACCACTTCGGGAACGATGGCGATCGGCTGATCGTCATCGTTATCGTCGTCTGGAATTTGGAAAGGACCATCATCAAAATCATCATCGTCCTCTCGCGGAGAGGAAATCCTCAAAGTTTCTTGTCTCGGCGGCGAAGGCCTCGGCGACGGTTGTTTCACAGGATTTCGGGATTCCGACGGTGTCTTGTTGCCGAATAAGTTGAAGAACCTTCCTCGCTTCTCTCGCTGCTGCGAGTCAATCGCATCTTTATCTTCGATATCGTCGTCGTCATCATCGCCGCCGATTTGTTGCGTCGGTATTATATCGCTGTCGTTTTCCTCTTCCTCGTCGTCCCCATCTAACGGTTCTTCTTCTTCTTCTTTTTCCGGTTCTTTTCGTTTTCCTAAGAACGCCCAGCCGCTTCTAGACGGTTCCGATTTCTTTTTCTTCTCCTTTTCGCGCTTCTCCAACTCGGCTCGCAATCGCGCGAAACCATCGTCCACTTCCGGTTGCGGTTCTTCTTCTTCCTCTTCCTCCTCTACTTCTGCAGAGATTTTCTTTGCAGTTGCCGCCGCCTTCTCCGCTTCCGCTTTCTCCTTTGCCTCTCTTTCCTCTAGAGCTTTCTTCAGCGCATCGAAACCATCGTTCTCCGCCACCGCTGGCCTCGCCGGCGAATTGAAAAAAGGAGGAGCTCTCTTCTTTGACGGACCTCTCACGGACGGTTGCGATATGACGTTCGGTTCACGTTGCTGATTTTCTTGGTTCGCGGCTTGGAGCGTGGCGTTCACCAATTCGTCCAACATCGGAGTCGTCCTATTTGAAGATTTACCTCTAGACGTTGACTTGCTACGTCCTTTGTTTGGCGGTAACACTGGCATGGGAATGTCCTCCGTCGCTTCATCCGATGACTCTTCATCGATGTCCCTCCTCTTACCGAGCGCGGACCATTTGTTATCTTGCCGAGCACTTCGGCCCCGCCTTCGGCCAGTTTCCTCCGCGGTGCCGGCTGAATTGAAATCGTCCAATCCTCTGAGTTCTCGAGGTCGCCTCCTTTGTTGTTGTTGCGCTTTTGGCTGCTTTTTGCCGTCTTGTTCTCGCGGTGATTCATTTTGTTGTTGTCGTTGTTCTTCTCTTCGTTGCTTTTGTCGTCGCGGTCTCTCTTCTTCTTCTTCTTCCTCTTCTCCTTCCTCCTCTTCTTCCTCTTCTTCCTCGTCCGATTTAGCTCCGACTAATAGGTCCAAATCACCCTCCTCGGCGATTCTTAAAGTGTACGCTGGCCACTCCCCCAAAAAAGAGCCCATGCCTTTTCGTCTGTTCCAATTTACGTGTGCGTTTCTCATGCTCAACCACCCGTCCTGATGATGCATCGCGAGTTGATCGATCGACGTCGCTCTCCAACTCGCAAACTCTTCGTTGACTTTTTCCATCGTCAACTGCACAAACTCTCTCAAAGCGTTTTCAAACTTTCCGATGTTCTCGTTTGATTTTCTCGAAAGCATTTGCAAATCTTTGTTTATCTGAGCACTCATCAACAACATTTTGAGCTCGTCCAACCCTGTATCAAACTTACACATTTCCGACGTCGGAAGCAAACGCTGTAATCTTTTCCTGAAATTCTCCCAAAAGCTCTTCTTGTCAACAACTCCTCCCGGCTCTACGTGCATGCAGCACATCTCCAAAACCTCTCGCGCGCTCTGGCGCAGTGCTTCTCCACCATTTCTCGGATCTTTCGAATCCACGCTCACAAAAACGAAGCTTTTACAAATCTTTTTCACGTGATCGCCAACGATATCTCGATCCAACATCTGCCGCTCCGCCGCTGCTTGATTTTCGTAATCGTCCAGAGCGTCTCGCAACCATAACAAAGAGTAATCTCCGCGCATCAACGCCGGAATCTCAATCGGAGGGTCGTCTGCTTCCTCGTCTTCTTCCTCTTGCATTCGGTTTGCGACCATTTCTCGAGTGACGTTTTCTCTTTCTTCCTTTCCGTAGTCCTCGTCTTCTCCTTCTTCGGTTTCTTTCTCCTCCTCCGCGGGTTTCGAAATCCTCTTCGGAAAGAGAAATTTCTTCACTATTCGAAAGAATGTTTGTTTCTCCTCTAAAACGGCATCGATTCTGTTGTTGTTCTTCTTTCTCTTCTTGTTCTTCTTTCCAAACATCTCTTCGTCTTGTCGCATGAGTTCCTCGGCGACCCAGTGCGACGGGCGTTGTTTCAGCGTCAGGTGCTGTCGTTGCCGTTCGTCGTCGTCGATGTCGTCGTCATCGTCGTCGCTGTTGTTATTATGCGCCATCATGTTTTTCAAACGAACAACGGTAGGAATTTTTGTACCACAAAAGTGTGTTTTTTAATCTTTTGCCGTGCGGGGGTTTTGTTCAACGCGCGCAAAATACTTTACTTCTCTTCGCTCGCCGCGTGTGTTTGTCGATGTTTTTCTGGTGTCGTTCTGATATTCGCCACCCCCGGGCGTTTGCGGTGCGAGAGAGCGCGCGCGCGCAGAGAGAGAGAGAGAGAGAGAGCGTGTGAATTTTGTGAATTTTCTCAACGACGATTTTTGTGCCAAAAACGGGTATTTAGGGTTTATGTCAAAACCCTAAATTAACGAAAATTCCCGTACTTTTCCACGACGCGGATGACTGAGACCACATTCGACATCGGATGTTCTCGCACCGAGCGTCGTCGGGATCGAGGGACTCCGACGACGAGGACCCGTCCTCGTCGTCCGAGCAGCGACGAGGACGAAGAGGAACGAAGGAGAAGAAGTTGAAGAAGAACGACGTCAACGCGAGCAACGGAACAACTTTCCTCGAGCGCTACGCGCTTTGGTCGCACCGAAATCCACTCCTCGCGTTGACGTGCATCGTCCTCGTCGCCGTCGCGTGCATTTTGACCGTCGTGTTGAACGACGAGCTCAAGTTCGTGGAAACCAACGATCGAGAGTGGGTGATACTGAAAGATGAGATAACCAGCGACGCGGACGCGGCGAGCGAAGGGACTCGCTTAGTCGAAGAGTGCGTTTCATTATTACACGCGTTTCGTTTTCTTTTTGTGTATTCCTCGTATCTATTTTTGCACATCGACCTTTCGTCTCCCCTCTTCGTCTTCAACGAACTTCTTCGCTTTCGAGAAGAAAAAAATAGGAGGACTGACATTTTTTTTTTACGACGGACGCTCGCACACATTCTCAAAACGCGACGACAGATATTCATCATCGGACGTGGTTTACGAGCGAGGCGAAGAGTCGCAAAGAGGCTCTCTGTTTTTCCAGTTCGTTAGCAACGACGAGTCCGAGACGGTGTTTACGAAGGCAAACTTGTTGGCCATGCGGGAAATTCACCGCCTCGTCGTCACGCATCCGAAATATAAACAGTATTGTCATTTGAAAGATCCAAAAGTGATGAATAGTGACATTACCGACGACGTCGAGAATATTTATAGCAATTCGTCGGTGAGTTATTTAGACGTGTGCGTTAAACCGTTGACGCCGGTGAGCGTGTTTTTCCCTCCAAACGGCGAAGGCGAGTTGGTCGAGGATATCGACGAAGTCGTCAGGATGATTGGGAGCGAAGAGAATAAGAAACTCTACGGATATTTCTTAGATGGAGCGTTTGATGTGAACACGTTGGTGAATGGAGCCACTCGCGCTCGGTATCCGATGGGCGCGCCTATCATCGGGTATAATTCGCTAGAAGATAGAGAGAGAGAACAAGGGGTAGTCATAGGTGAGGCTATTTTGGACGACATAGAAAAAGAGTTATTCGATCGATACTCGATGAAAGCGAAGTTTTTGAGCACGCCGTACATGAGTAAAGCGATAGATAATAAAGCGTACGAAGAAGCCGGTGGTGAACGTGCAAATATGCAAACGAGGTGGTACGCGGGATATTTGCGTTCAAAAGACGCGGCGAATGTGATAAACTTTGACTTGGCGTGGGCGTTCGCGTCTATTTTAGCCGTGTGGTGTTACATGGCTTTTCACACTCGGTCGTTTTTCATCGCCAGTCTCGGCATGTTTGAAATCATCTGCTCGTTTCCAGTGGCTTTGTTCATATACAAGCTCATTTATCGCATCGAGTACCTCGGGAACGTCCAAATATTATCCATCTTCGTCGTGTTGGGTGTTGGCGCGGATGATGTTTTTGTCTTTTACGACGCGTATAAACAATCTCAATTTGAACCGCGAGAAACTGTTTCCGGGTCGACGTTGACCAGAGTGTTGTATACCTCTCGAAGGGCGTCCAAAGCAATCTTCGTGACAAGTTTCACGACCATGGGCGCCTTTTTCGCCACGAGTTTATCCGAAGTCATGCCGATTTCCGCATTTGGAATTCTAAGCGCGACTATGATTGCTGTTCTGTTCGTAGTAAACGTGTTGATGTTTCCTCCTGCTTTGTTTCTTTACTCTTTGTATTTGGACAAGTTCAAAGTGTGTTGCTTTTGCACAAAAGCGAATTACAAGAGGACCGAAAGGTACGATTTAGAGACGGCGACGACTACTTTATCAATGGCATCGTTGGGAGACGTCGTCGTAAATGAAGAGAATAACGACATTGAAACAAGTCAAGAAGGAACAAGCAAAAAAATGGAAGCGGCACCGAACGCTGGCGTCGAGGATAACGCATCATCGAACACGCCGAGACCGATGGATACGCTCGACTCCGAGGCGAACATCAAACGCTTACGTCCAATAGAACGATTCTTCCGCAATCAGTTCTACACGTTCATAAGTTACCGTCCAGTATGTTATATCGTCATTGCTGGGTTCTTATCCTTACTATCGGTGTCGTTAAAACTCGCGCTCGAGCTCGAAACGCCCGCGCAGCAAGAGCAGTGGTACCCGACGGCGCATCTGATGCAAGCGTACGCGAACGATCGCACACGATTTTCAGTTTCTGCAGACGATCGAGTCGTACCTTTGGATGTGTGCTTTGGCGTCCGCGGTATGGATACGTCGAAAACGAACCATTGGGACATTGACCAGGTTGGTAAGTTGCAAGTTGATGAGACCTTTGATATCACGCCACCGGCTTCGCAACTTCACTTGCTAAACGCTTGCCGGGCTTTGCGAATCGCACCATGCGACGTGAGCGGATGTCAAGATGGATTGTTGGTCATGTCTCGACCAGTTATATCGTCGTCGGACGATGATAGTACCGCAGGTGTAGAAGAAGACGCTACGCAAACTAGCCTCAATGAACAGAGAGCGAGTGGCGTGAGTTGTTTCATGGAATCGTTCGAAGCATACGTCAAAGACGAACGCAATCTCACGTTTCCCATCGACGACAAAACGACTTTTCTCAAAGAGTTGTGGAATTTTCGAGCGGATTCTCGGTTTTACGTTTTCAAACACTCAATCGGTTTCTTGCCGTACGATGAGACGAAACCAATAGTGCCCGGCGAGAACGAACTAGACATCTTCTTCGTCAAAATAACCGTGCAAACCACGTTGAAGTATCCGACGACCGCAAAGGTCGCTCGACCCGTATTTCGAGTCTGGGAGGCATGGGTGAAGACATTGAACGAAGAAGCGCCGCCTGGAATGCAGAACGCCATACAAACTGCTTACAATTCTTGGACGTGGATGGTTACGCAAGAAGCTTTGGTCCGCAACACTTTCCAAGGTGTCACCATCTGTTTCGTCATGGCATATCTCGTTCTCGTTCTTTCCACTATGAATTTTCTCACGGGTGCAATTGCAACTGTCACCATCGCTGGCGTGGTCGTCACTGTCATGGGCTTAGGCGTGCGCGGGGTCATGAGATGGGATTTAGGCATCGGCGAATCCATCGCGGCGGTAATTTTGATTGGTTTATCGGTCGATTATTGCGTGCACTTAGCCAACGCATACACCGAGGCACCGAAGCTATTTGCAAAAACCCGAGGCGAGAAAACGCGAAGGGCTTTGATGATTATGGGCGTCAGCGTCACGGCTTCAGCGATGACAACCGTCATTTCTGGGTCCATGCTGTGGTTGTGCGTCTTGAAATTTTTCTCAAAGTTTGCGTTTTTAATCACCGTGACGATTACGAGCAGTTATTTGTGGTCGATTTTGTTCTTACCGGCGGCGTTGATTTGTTTTGGACCAGAAGGCGACAGATGGAGCTTAGAACCCGCGGTAAAGAAGTTGAAAGAATGTTGGCCGAGAGGAGTAAAGGGAGGAGAACACGTTCAGGCGATGGCGGCGTGAGAGGAGGTGGAGGAGGATTGCTATCATCATTTTAGCAAAATATAATTTATTAGACAAGTCAAAAGAGTAAACGTCATTTGGTGAAATGCACGCGCAGAGTATGCGCAACGCTTCTAGAATTTACGCGAGCTAGCCCGTTGTGTATATTTTATCAGATATTAGATTAGTATTACAAAGATATAAACGAATAATTGTACTTGTATACAAGCGAATAGACACGCGATTTACATCAACTCTCGATCGAGACTTCGCTTGGCTGCGCCGAGTTGGTTCTCTTCTTCTTCTTCGCGGCTCGTATTCGCAGCCTTCTTCAGCTCGTGCTGCTTAATCGTTTCCACGTAAATGCTCGAATCTGGGGAAACGCCGTGATGATCCGCATTAGCACCATTCTCGCGAATGTTTTCAGAAGGGTGTCGCTTGTCTTCCGTCATCACGCCACCACTTCCGTCGTCGTTTCGTTCTGATTTGTCGTCGTCTTTATTATCTTTCTCGCTGAGCGTTTGTAAAGTCTCTTCGTTTGTCTTGTCCGACTTACCGTTGGACGGGCCGTGCGAATCATCGTAACAGTTGTTGTTCACATCCTCCGAAGTTGTCTTCTTCGCTTCACCGGCCGCAGCGTTTGAATGCGATAAAGTCGCACCAATCTTCTTCTTCGCTGAACTTTTGTTGTTCTTGGCTTCCTTCTCGTTGCTCGCCGGTCGCGATCTGAAATGCAACGCTCTCTTCAACGTCGAATTTTCCAACTCGGACGCTCTAAGTAATCGTTCTAAATCCGAAACGCGTCGTTCTAAGAGTGACATCTCGCCTCCTCCACTATTTTTATCGCTTTCGTTGGTGTTCTCGTCTTTATTCTTGCCGTTGGTTGCATTGTTATTATTCGCCGCTTTCTCGTTAGTGGCAAACAACATCTTTCTCGTCGTGTCTTCTGCGTTATCTTCTTCCTCTTCTTCTATTCCTCTTCCTCCGTTCGCCTTGGACGAGTTGGATAATATTTTCTTCTCCAACTGCTCTAAACGTTTCAACACCGCTTCGATCGAGGACGATCCATCTTGTTCTTTGATGCCAGTGGTATTATTGTTCGAAGAATTCGGAGGGTAATGGTGGTGATGATGAATTATCGTCGTACCCGAAGCTGGCGCGCCAATAGCATTCGCTTGAGCCGTCGCCGGCAAGTTAGATACCGCCGTGGCTATATCGTGCGCGTTGTTCGCTTGCTGCGCGTAGTTTTTGTTCTTGTTTGGTGGCGAGACGCCGACGCCCAAGCTACTCAAACGACGCTGATGATGATGTTGTTGTTGTTGCGGCGTGTCGGTCTCGTTGTTATTGTTATTGTTCGTGTCTAAATGATCGAGCGCGGCCCAGAGGGAAAGATCATCGGTCCAATCGCCACTACCGTTGTTTGCACCCGGCTCTACGGCAATATCAAACAGATGGGCGTCAATCGTGCTACTGTTCTTGTTCATTTTTTGTTTGTTATTATTGTTGTTATTCATGTCGTTTTCATGCTGTTGCCTTTTACGTTTGGATGGATTTGGAAACATGGCGTGATTCAAATCTTTGCCAAAGGAAGGTAAAGGCCCGTTGTTATAGAAAGGAGTGTTGTTGAACTCGTAACCGTGATGTCCTCCGCTCTCCTCTCCATCGTCATCGAATTCACCCGAATCGTCGTCGTCGTCGTCGTCGTCGTCGTCGTCGTCGTCGTCGTCTTCATCTCCGTCGTCGTCGTCCTCAACTTCCTCGGCATCCTCTCCCTCAGCGGCGACGCCCCCTGCCTCCGCCGCATTCGCATTCCTAAACCTCTTTTCCATCTCTTCCCTAACTCTCGTTCGTTCTTTCAAACCGACGCCTTCCAACTCTTCCCAATCGTCCTCTTCCAACCCGCACCCGACCGCTATCCTCTCAATCGGCTGTCCAAACGACACGTGCGAAGGGACGTTCGATTTATGCTTGTACCCGTACACCAACCGATCTAAACTATCGTTGATGTAATACATCACCGCGACGGACTTCTGCCTGTTGGACGATCCCGACTGACTGAAAAGTTTCTCCGCGTCGAATAAGCTCTCGTATTTAATGTACGCCTCTTCTTCTTCTTCTTCTTCTTCTTCTTCTTCTTCTTCTTCTTCGACTTTCGCGGCAGCTTCCGCATCCTCGCCAACACTCTTTTTCTGCCCATACACGTCGTCGTCCTCCTCGTCGTCGATACCGGCGTTCGTTTCTTTCTCGCCCTCCTCCTTCGGGCGTTCGACAACCGCCGGTGCTCGAGATCTCGTCACTTCCTCCGTTGTTTTCGTTTCTTCTTCTTCTCTTCTTTTCGTGCGATCGTCGTCCGTCGACGCGTTCGAGGTGGTCGATTGCGGGCCGTTATCGCTGTTGGCGTTCTTGTTGTTCTCGACGCAAAGTGCTTTTTTAGAAGGCGCGACAGAGACGACGACTTCTGCCCCCCCGGCAGCGCGGCGCACCACGACCTCGTCGTCGTCGTTCTCGGAGGAACCCATCATCCCTCTCTTTAAAAGGCTAAACCTCTCTCTCTCCAAAACACGCAAAGCGAGACTCTCTTCTCCTCTCCTCTTTCGGTTTGAAAAAAAAATGAAGATTCGAAGGAATATAGTTGGTTCGAAACGTTTCTTCTCTCTCTCGCTTTGCGCTTTGCGCGCGCGGCGGGGTTGTTTACGTTTTAAAACCGCTTCGCGCGCGTTTTTTATCTCTTCTCTCTTCTCTCTCTCGCCGTCTCCCTTTTTGAGAGGAAAACTAGTGGTGGTGGAAAAAAGGCACGACGACGAGTTTAGGGTTTCCAACACACAAAAAGAGGCCCCAACCTGAAGACGCTTTTTTAAATAAAAGATCTCTCGTCTCTCTCCCTCTCGAAAAAAACTACTCTCCATACTTTATTTTATATGCACCCAGAGAGAGTTGCTGTACAATCCAAAATAACTACCAAAAAAAGACACAAAGCGCGCACTTGAGATCCGAGAATAATGGGTAACGACGAGGTGCGCCAATCTCGTTTCGCGCGCGAGATCGCGCTTTATTCCTCGATCTTTTTTTCTCATCTCATCTCTCTCTCTCTCTGTCTCTCTGTCTCTCTTAAAACTTGCGATTTCCCGAAATTTCGTTCGCAGAGAGAACAGAGCGCTTTTCGTTGGAAAAGGCGACTCTTTTTTGTCCCTTTTTTGTGGTCTCGTGCTCTGAAAAGTCGCGAGAGGGCGACATTGATTTTTACGGCATTTTTTTGCGAGAAGAGACGACTACGGAAAAAATGTATAAATTTTGTTTGGCTGTGACCTCACTCACTCACTCGTCCGCCCTCTCTTTCTTCGTGTTGTTATTTCACCACGCGACAAAACAAAAGTACGTTGATGTCGTCGCCGATGATATTATTATTACCGCGAGTAATCCGAAACATCTCACCGGTTCATCGCAATATAACGCGTCTTCTTCCGGCAAGAAGGTTCTAGTCGTTGGTGGTCGCGCCGCCGCGCGGGCGGCGAGCAAGCCGGCGTTGTTGGCACCTTTGAGTGGTGGCCCGGTGACTTTAGAGGGGTACGGCTCGTGTTGTTTTAAAGGCGCCGTCGCGGATAAGTACTTGAAAGCGCAAGGATACGATGCGTCCTTGCTGAAGGATTTGTCTTGGCCGAAGGATGAAGCCAAGGCGAAAGCCGTCGCCGCGGCATTGCTGTCGTGGGCCACAGATAATGGCGCGAAGCAATATTCGCACTGGTTTCAACCGATGGCGAGCGCTGGCGTTCGTCACGGCAACGCCGGTTGCTTGCAAATGGCAATGTTTGACTTTGACGAAGATGGAGTTCCGTTCCCGTCGTTTTCGCACGAAAACTTGTTGCAAGGCGAAACGGACGGTTCCTCCTACCCGAACGGTGGGTTGAGAGCTACGCACACCGCGGGTGGCTATTTGTCCTTGGACCCGTTGTCCCCGATCTTTATTCGAGAAGATACCATGTTCATCCCGTCCTGCTTCGTCTCGTACAACGGCGACGCTTTGGACGAAAAAACTCCGCTGCACAGAGCCACGGAGGCGATGTCTAAGCAAGGTAAGAGATTGCTGAAGTTGATGGGCTACGACCCCGAAGGTGACTTGATCAACAACATCGGTTTGGAACAAGAAATTTTCTTGACAACGAGATCGGCATACTACAGGCGCCCAGATTTACAGTTTACCGGGAGAACGGTTATGGGCAAAGACGCCGCGAGAGGACAAGAATTGTCGGACCACTACATGGCCCCAATTTCACGCGCGACCGATGCTTTTGAAACCATGAAGCAAATTCAAGCCGAGTGCTACAAGATCGGTATCCCGCTGAAGACGCGTCACAGAGAAGTCGCGCCTAACCAGTACGAATTTGCGCCAATGTTTGGTAACGTTATCAACCAAATCGACCAAAACTTGATGGTCATGCAAATCATCGAAGAGGTTGCCTCGGAGAACGGCATGGCGGCTTTGTTGCACGAGAAGCCATTCCAAGGTATCAACGGATCTGGTAAGCACAACAATTGGTCCATCGGTACTTCTACCGGCGTTAACTTGCTCAACCCGAAGCAGTTGAACAAGGCGTCCGGTAATGCTGAAATCTTTCCGGTCATCATGGCTGCTTTAATTTCTGCCATCGACAAGCACGGTGATTTGATGCGATTGTCCATCGCCTCTCCGGGTAATGATTTCCGTTTGGGTGCCATGGAAGCGCCACCAGCGGTCATGTCCACGTACTTGGGCCCGTCCCTGACTGAATACTTGGAACGAATAAAAAACGGTGAAATGTCTGAGTATATCCCGGAAAAGAAGAAGTTGTCTTTTGGTGCTGCAAATGTCCCGGACATCACAGTTCCAGCGGAAGATCGTAACAGAACCTCTCCGTTCCCATATGGCGGTGCACGTTTTGAGTTTAGAGCCGCCGGTTCTACTCAAAACGTTTCTTTGATCAACACGTGCTTAGACTCCATGGTAGCGGAAGCTTTTATGATCGTCGCCGACCGCATCGAGGCCGGTGAAAAGCCGCTCGACATTGCTGCCGACCTCTTGAAGCAACACGAAAAGTGCGTTTTCAATGGTAATGGTTACGACCCGAACTGGCCGGACGAAGCCGTGAAGAGAGGCGTGTGCAGAATCGACTCAGGAGTTGATGCCATCGATCAGTTAGACTCCGCCAAGAACGTCGCCATGTTCTCAAGCATCGGCGTTTTATCCGAAAAAGAGCTGAAAGCGAGAAAGTCCGTCTTGTTGTCGTATTACACCGGCGTCGTTGAAATGGAAGCGTTGACGATGATTGACATGATCAACCAACACGTCATCCCAGCCGTGAAGAAGTCGGATGTCGGCAACCCGGACACGTTACACGCCGGCGTCAAGGATATTAAAGAAGCGCTAAAGAAGATTCACGCCGAGGAAAACGAAACAAAACAAGCGCAGATGGCAAGATCTTTACGCTTAGAAACCATGATCGATGTCCGCAAGATTTGTGACGAATTCGAGGCTAAGGTCCCGGCCAGTTTGTGGACGTTGTCCACGTACGACGAGTTATTGTTCTTGGACACGTTTCCGCAAGGAATCTAAAAAGAACGATCGAAAATAAGGGTTCGATTTGAGCTTCTCAAACGTCCCGCACGATCTGCCCATACATTCATTCTGATTCAAAAAGAAAACGCATGACTTTTATGTGTGGATATACGAGCACATGTACAGGTATAAGAAAAAATGTACACACACGACACGAAAAACGCCGCGAGAAACAAAAAAAAGTTCTTCCGAGCGCCCGAAGGCCAGAGAGTCCTTCTCCGAAATCGATCGAAACCAGAGGTCAAGAAAACGAACAAACGACCGACTGGACTGATCGTGTATTCATAAAACCATCTTTAATGTACCGTGTATAATTTCATTTAAAAAACACCGTCCCCGGTCGCTTCTCAAAGCCTTTCTGGCCTCTTCTTCTTCTTCTTCTCCCTTTTTTTGTGGGGCTCGTTCTTTTTTTTTTCTTCTCTTTTTTTTTTGTTTTTCTCTCTC
>Ga0182093_1396695_pt1 | contig 14318 bp, 10 predicted proteins | sample 041ome_21_FD_127776 | JGI IMG/M metagenome (GOLD analysis project Ga0182093, IMG submission 127776) | Metatranscriptome of coastal salt marsh microbial communities from the Groves Creek Marsh, Georgia, USA - 041411BS metaT (Metagenome... | ecosystem: Environmental > Aquatic > Marine > Intertidal...
AAATTCTTCTTCTCGTCTCTATCCAAAACAAATTCGACGAGCTTAAAGAACGAACTCCGAGAAAGACAAGAAACAGAACGGACGATGCGAAACGCGCGAGAACGCGAAATTCAGAGCGCGCAACTTTCTTTCGCTCTCTCTCTCTCTTTCGAGGGACTTTAAAGAATGGAAATTGGAAAAATTTGTGCTGCGATGCTTTTCGTTGAATTTTTTTTTTGTGGGAGCGCAAAAAACACGAGGGAGAGAGGTAAAAAATACACGAAGAAGGCAGAAAGAATAATAAATAAGAAGAAGAAGAAGAAGAAGAAGAAGAAGAAGAAGAACGCATAATAAAACACGCGCGCTCTTGAACACGCAACGCCGCGATGATGCACTTCTTCTCCTTCCTCTTCCTCGCGTGGTGCGCGGCATTTCTCGAGCACTCGAGAGGCGCTTTCGGGAGTTTAGCGAGAAGCGAAATCGAATCTCTCGTCCATCTGATGAAAAATTTGAACGAGACGTGGTTCACGGACATCGCGCGCGCGAGCGCGGAGAACGCGTGCGAGTGGCCGGAAATTGGGTGCGAATGCGATGGGGGGAGCGCGTGCGAGATTTCGTACGTTTCGTTTTACGGGATGGAGTTGACGGGAACGCTACCGCGCGATGGTTTGCCGAATAAGTTGAAAGGCGTGAAAATTTTCGACTTGGGAAATAACAGGTTGAAAGGCCCCGTTTTGAACGCGTTCGTGAGGAGTTTTCCTAACTTAAAATCGATAAAGTTGGGCGTGAACAACCTGGAAGGAATCCTTCCGTACGAGTTAGGGAATTTGCAGTATTTGGAAGAGATTGATTTAGACGGCGGGTTCACCGAAAGGCAGATTTATTACGATGAGGGGTTTCCGGAGGAGAAGAAGAATAAATACGGCGTTCCCGGTTCGCACTTTGGAAATCAGTTCATAGGGCAGATTCCCGAATCGTTTCGGTTTTTAAGACGACTCAAAGTGTTGAATATACACCGAAATTTTCTAAGCGGTCCAATTTCGTACAATGCGCTGGCATATTTGCAGTCGTTGGAGTATTTAGATTTGAGCGGGAATAGAGATTTATCGGGCGCTGTCCCCTCGGCGGCGATTGGGAGATTACAAAATATCAGAGAGTTATTTCTTGACGATTGCGCATTCAGTGGTCCAATACCGTTAGGGATGGCGAGCGCTACAAAGTTAGAAGTTATAGTTCTCGAAGGAAATAAGCTCTCCGGTGGCATCAATCCGCAGGCGTTTCCTATCAATATCACGACTTTGGATCTTCACGATAACTTCTTCACTGGTCCTATTCCGGAAACGCTCTCCAAATTTAAGCGATTAGAGGTGCTTTTGTTGCATGGTAACATGTTTTCAGGTAAAGTTCCTCGTTTGCGTTTACCGGTTCTGAAAACGGTTTCGTTGGCGTTTAATCGAAACTTGTGCGGGCCGATTCCGACGTTTCTACCAAACGCACCAAAAGAAGCGATAGAGGAAGAGTGCGATAAACCGAAGGAGCCGTGCAAGTTATATCCAGCTCGATTGGAGACAAATCTCGGTAAGCCGTGCGAATGTGCGCAGCGAGGCCAAAGTTGTTTCTCCTCCGCTTCGTCGATCGTTTTATCGCTTCCAGCCGGAGCGAGCGCAGAAAAGTGTTGCGAAGAAGGCTTCAGCTGCGAATTCACTTCTGGTTTCGGCGAAAAGTCATGCGTACCTTGTATGAACGCAAACGAACGTTGCGATGGCACAATATACGGTCGCCCGAGCTGTTGTAAACTCGGTCTAGTTTGTGCTGGCGACGACGGGGTATGTAAAGGATGTCAATCCACGTGGAGTCAATGTGGAGGAGAATATTGGACGGGCGCCGAATGCTGCACGACTGGTAATATTTGCGAATACGTCGATCGCTATTACTCGCAGTGTCGACCATCATCGTCTTTCGTAGGAACAACGACGACGACGACGACGACTGGCAGAGGCACCTCATCTGTGTCGCAACAGCCGTTATCATTCAACCAGCAACAGCTGTATCGAGATACGATATCTTCCATCGCGTGTCAGCCAACGTGGAGTCAATGTGGCGGACGCTTCTGGACCGGCGCAAATCGGTGCTGCGATGCGAACGACTTTTGTTTCGTACAAGATGAATATTATTCACAATGTCGACCAAAAATACCAAAATGTACTTCAAATTACGGTCAATGTGGCGGTCGCCTGTTGCAGCAAAACGCCGACAGCAGCTCTCTGAACAACTGTTGCGATCCCAACTATTACTGCTTCACTCAAGACGAGTATTATTCGCAGTGTCGCCCGCGATACGAGCGCAACGGTGTGCCGTGCGCGAGAAGGTACGAACAGTGCGGCGGGAGTGTCAGTCCCAACGGTCCCCCTCGGTGTTGCGAGAGCTCGATGGACTATTGTTTCGTTCAAGACGCGTATTACGCTCAGTGTCGTCCGAAGATGTTGTGACGCGCAACGTTCGTTGTAAGTTTGAAACCAAATAAAAAAAAACGCCCGCTTTTCTTCAAAAAATACTCGTAACGCTCGTTTTTTTTTTGTATCTCGCGGTGTATTTAACGCTTGAAAACGTGAGCGCCATGAACTTCAAGCGACTCCTCCTCCTCGCGATCACCGCAATCGTCGCCGTTTCCTATAACTTCGCGTTGACTGCAGATGCCATCGCGACGCAAGAAGTCGACATCGTCTATGCGAACGACGACGAGTATAATCGAGATCCCTCTCGATTATTCTTGCCGGACGTGGCGCTTCCGAGCGGCACGGAACCATCCGGTAAAGAGGTTGGTCTCGTCGTGTTGTTGCACGGCAGATGCATGGATGGGAACTCCATCGAGCAATTGATTGATTTGAAGAAGCACGTCGACACCCGAGAGTTCATCTTGGCGGTCCCAGAAGGCCATCGACAAAACTTTTGGTGCTCGACGTGTTCGAGATCCGACGGTAAGTAGTAGAGCCGAAACCATTATCACATCTGAATCAATTTTGTTTAAAGGAATTTTAAATACCCGCTACGGCTGCAGAACCTGGGCGGCGACGGATGCGTGCTGCGCGAATGCCGGTCCTCTGCGAGCTACTTTGGTTCGAGACGTATGGGAGCCGTACGACGACGTGACGCACATTTATCAGTTGATCGCCGCGGTAAAAAGTCAATACGAAATTGATCCGACGAGAGTTTTCGTAGCTGGATTTGAAAACGGAGGATTCATGGCGCACAGAATGGCGTGTGAGCACCCCGAGGTTCTTTCCGGGATCGTCTCTATTAGTGGATCGAGCTTTTTAAATGCGAGCGAGTGTGAGGCTTTGAACGTGGAATCTTCGTCGGTGCCGGCGAACAGTTTCGTTAACATGTTGCAGATTTCCGGACGTTTGGATCGAGTGCCTTCGGTAAACGGCGGGACTTTCGAAGGCGTAGAAATTCCTTCGATTCAAACCGTGGCAAAGCGTTGGGCGACGAGAAATGGCTGCCAAGCGGAAGAGTCGGTGGTGGTTGATGGAGCGCTAAACTTGCGCACGAAGCTTTTCGCGAACGCGCCGGACACGTCCTCAGAAACGTGGACGAATGGAACGTGCCAAGAAGGAACGACCGTTGAAAATTGGGTAATCGATGGCATGAATACTGATACTGCTGTCGCAAACTCATTCACGGATGCCTTTTCAACGGCGCTCGTTGATTGGATGATGAACCACACAAAACCAACCGACGATAAAGCTAATGAAGAAAACGACAATAATACCACAGTTGCCGTCCAATCTGGTCCATCTTCATCCGACGAAGATGTCTCCTTCGGCGATGTCGCGATTATCGATACGGCGACCGCGTTAGATGGACGTAGTTTTGAGGCGTGCCCATCCGATTTTCTTCAATGCGAGGATGGCTCATTCACCTCTCGTGTTTTACCGTCGTGCAATTTCTTCTGTAACGGCGAAATTATCGATACGGATGGCGTTTTCTGTGTAAGCAGTGACTGTTGCGGTGCGAGCAAGACCATTTGCGCCGAAACATCCGCGTGCAAGGACGTCGTTTGCGAAGAAAACACTGAATCTTCCTCAGCGTCATCTTCCTTCTCGACCTTCGTCGCGCTTGCTGTCGGTGCGCTTGGTCTTTTAATTTGAAAACAGAAACGAACACGTGTTTTAGTACCATGCGCGTGCGCTAATTTTATGTATATATGCATGGTTTGATGGAAACTGTTATTACATTATTCATAAACGATGATTTTTGATGCCGTAAGCTTTTCGCTCTCGCTCTTTTTACTCTTTCTCTTCTTCTTCAATCATAATTTACACTTCCTCTTCTTTACATAATTTGCGATCGCAATGGTCACATTTTCCTTCTCAGTACTTGTGATTCATCGCGCTCGCCATGGCGTCGGCGACATTCTTTGCCGACTTCCCTCTCCCTCTCGGTTTGCTCCCTTTCAAGTGCAATTTTGGTGCATTCGCCGACGTGTTGATTGCCTCGGCGTCGTCCATGTCCATGTCTTGCAATGCCTCTGCATCCTCCGTCGTGTTTGTCGACTTGGATCCATCGTTCGTAGTGTTCGGACTATCGCTCTCATCCAAAAGCGCTGCGCCGCTCAACATCATCAGCATCGACGCGTCTTCTGATGGCAAGCCATCTTTATTCTTCTTCTTAGACTCTTTTTGGACCGTCGGCGTGGAATTCGCAAACTCATTAGAAGCGAGTCCTACCGGCGTGATCTGTTGCTTCTTCGCGTTGCCACCCTTTTTCGCGTTGCCTGGCGCGTTGCCCGACGTGTGTCCGTGAGTTTCGATGATGTTACCATTCTCGTCTCTCACCGGCAAAGGTGGCAGTTGTGCTCTCACATTCTCTGGGATGACGACATCTTTGGCGAAGTTTGTTACAGCGGCATCACCACGAATAGCGCGCGCGGCAGCATCGTACGCCAACGCGGCATCCTCGGCAGAATCGAACGTCCCGAGCCATAACCGAGATCCCCGCGTCGGGTCTCTGATTTCAGCCGCAAACTTACCCCACGGTCTTTGTCTAACGCCTCGATAGATGGATTTTTGCCCCTTACCCGAAGCCGTCTTGCCCGGAGTTACTTCTTTACCACCATCGTTAGAACCACCGTCTACCGAGCCTACTTTGCAAGCAGCCGCTGCGCTCGCTAAACCTTCTACAAATGCCGCGTTGTTACTCAAACTATTTCGTTTCAAAACGGAAGGATCGTTCTTCGATGCTTTCTGCACGCCACCGCTTCTCACCGGTGGCGAGCTGCTCGGTGACGCCGATAAAGACAAATTTCTTCCTTCAAACGCGTGTCGCCCAGATAAAGAGTTTCTTCTGCCTACGGATGGTTGTTGCAGTTGGTGGGTATCCGTTTGATTGCTCGTAGCATTTGCACCCGGTTGACCGTAGTTGAACGAGGCGGATCTCTGCGAATGATTCACCGGTGAAAACGTTGAAAAGCCACTGTTCGGCGATGAACCGAGCGTTACTTGCGTCCCCGCAGAATTACCCGCCGAACTAGATAGTCCTTTCGTCCAAGCTGGCATCTGCGGCGTTTGCAAACTGAACCCAGAAGAGTTGCTCAACGCCGCGGCGTTTGCCGCAGCCGTCGCTCCGAAAGAATCTTCGCTACTACCTTTCCTCACCTGATTATGAAAGTTCTGTTGCTGTTGCTGCTGTAATAACGCCAACGTCTCTTTCTGGTGACTCGCCACCGCGTTATTCATAGCCGCCACGTTGCTCATAAAATTTGCCGCCGCTTGCGCCGCCGCCTGTTGCGACATCGCGCCGCCAATCGTCGCCCGGCTCGGCAACGGCGCCGCCGTCGGACTCGACCCGTAAAACGTCGGCGACGTTCCCAAAATTTGCTGCTGCTGCTGCTGCTGCTGCTGAGCATTTCCGCTCGTCGATGCGTGTTGCTGTTGTTGCTGTTGCTGCTGAATAGTAGCCGCGGGAGTAGTAGCATTCCCGCCCGGAGGAGGAAAAAATCCTCCAGTTTTCCCTGCCGGCGCCGAGTGCGCGTAAAATCCACTCGCAAACGCCGCGACCGTCGCCGGATCTATCCCTCCCGGCTGGTACCCGTTATTCACGACGCCGCCACCAAACATGTTCGGAAACCCAATCGTTGCCGCTGGATTGAACATGTTAAACCCCATCGTCGCGGGCACGCCCAAAGAAGAAGCGAACGCCGTCGTCGTCGTCGTCGTCGTCGCGTGAGGCGCCTGCGGTGGCCGGCCTCCGCCTGTTCCCGAGCGATCGCCGCCAAAAGTCGACGACGCGTCTACCAACGCTTTCGTCGCTTTATTCGAGACCATATTCTCTTTATTTTCCAAATCTCACGAGACGTACGTTGCGAGCGCCCGTGTTCTTCTCGTTTAACCGTAAAGAGAGACTAATCGAAAAACAACGGCTCTCCCGCGTATCGTTGCGAGCGATGATCTCTACGCGCGCGCGAAATGCGTGTGTTTAAAAATTTAAAGATAGCGGCAGGATAGAGAGACACAGTTAGAACAAAAAAAAAAGAAAATGTCTCTCTCTCTCTCTGTCCTCTTCTTCTCTCCCGCTGGTGGTGGTGCGAAAAGAACGCTCTCGTCGTGCTCTCACGCGCGCGTCGTGTGTATTTCTTCGCGCTTCCTTTTTTAACAGACCACGCGCGTTGTTGTTGTTTAATAAATGAAGAATATACGAAAATGGATTTTCTTTTTTTTTTTGCGCCGGCGTCGTGACTCATCTCGTCGCGAAAGGACCACGAAAGGAGCGAAAGGACAAAAAAATCTACCGAAGATTTTCTCTCTTTTTTTTTGAGAGAGAGCCGTCAGAAGCCGCCACCAAAGCTCTCTTCTTCCTCTCTCTTCTTCCTCTCAAGTCTCTCTCTCAAGTCTCTCGTCTCTCGTCTCTCTCTCGAGATGATTTTGGAACTTTTGCACGACTTTTTTGTTCTTTTTTTTCTTCTTCTTCCTCCTTTAAAGCACACCACCGGCGTGTTGTTGAAAAAAGAAGAGATATGGCGTGGAGGACGACGACAGCGTCTTCGTCGACGAGTTCTTCCTTGACAAACGTCGTGATGTCGAAAATAGAGCGCGTCACGGGCACGTCGGACGCGATGACGAACGCGTGCGCGCTGTTATTGTGCGCCTCGGTCGTCGGATTGGTGACTTTGAAACTTTCGAGGAAGATGATGATGATGTCTTCGTCGACGAGCGCGAGCGAACGAGGAGGCGCGGAAGGTGACAAGGTCGCCGGGAGAAGGAAACCGACGACGCTGAGAGAACTGAAATGTCCGAGCGGTGCGGATGGTGCGCGAGTGATTACGTTTTATTACGGGACGCAAACGGGCACCGCGGAGCGGTACGCGTACACGTTGGTGGAAGATGCGCAAAAACGCTACGGCGCGAAACAAGTCTTGGCGAGAGCGATTGATTGCGAAGACGTGAAACCGGATTTCTGCGAGGAAGTTTTGAGCTCAGAGAAGTGCGCGGTCTTTCTGCAGTCCACGTACGGCGACGGCGACCCGACGGATGGGTCGGCGGACTTTTGCAGATGGTTGGAAGAAACGGCGACGGACGGTCGGATGCCGGATATGCTCGAGGATATGCATTTTTGTACGTTTGGACTCGGGAATCGCTCGTACGAACACTTCAATGCGGCGGCGAAGCAAGTGGATAAAGCATTGACTGCGTTAGGTGGCAAAAAAATGATGAAGATCACGTTAGGGGACGACGACAAGAGTTTAGAGGAAGATTTCGAGGAGTTCAAGGAGGCGTTGTGGAGACAATTGGAAAAGACGTTTCAGTTGAAAGCGGAAGGAGAAGAAGGCGATTTCGACGTCGAAAAGCATTCGTACATGATCAAGAAAGAAGAAGACGCTGAAAAAGTAAACGAGTTGACAAAGATCAGAGAGCGAAAATCGTTCGAAATGTCGAGAGGAAGCGAGATACCGACGCAAGCGAAACCGTACGCGTGTCCGATCAAATCCTGCAAAGAGTTGCACACCGGCAAGTCCGATCGATCGTGCGTGCACGTAGAATTCGACGTTTCGCAGTGTAAAGGGTTGACGTACGAAATCGGGGACCATTTGGGTGTGTTCGCTGAAAACGCGCCAGATGTGGTCGATAGAGTGTGTAAGTTATTGAAGGTGTCGAAACAGACGCCGATGGAGTTGGTGAGAAGAGACGACGCGCCGAAATCGTTGCTACCGGTATTCCCAGGGCCAATTTCTGTCGGCATCGCGGTAGCTAGATATGCGGACGTGTTATCCATGCCTCGAAAGACCGCAATTAAAGCGTTAGCATCGTTTGCGACGAACAAAAAAGAAGCAAAAGAGTTGGAGATCTTAGCCGTAGACAAGGCGAAATACCACGCGTACATCGCCGAGCCACACAGAAGTTTATTAGAAGTCATGGAAAAGTTCCCATCCGCGGTTCCGACTTTAGGTGCGTTTTTCGGATGCGTCGCCGGAAGGTTACAACCGAGATACTATTCTATCTCGTCCTCGCCGAACGACATGACCAATGGAAGCGGCATAGTCACGGCAACCGTGGCGGTGGTGAAACACAAAACGAAAACGGGGAGAGTACACGAAGGCGTGTGTTCGACATTCTTACAAAACGTCCGCGAAGGCGATCGCGTGCCCGTGTTTGTGCGCAAGGCGACGTTCAAGTTGCCGAAAGATGCGAAAGCTCCGGTCATTCTAATCGGGCCAGGAACAGGATACGCGCCTTTCAGAGGTTTCTTACAAGAGCGAGAGTACCTCATGAAATCGAAAAAAGAAGAGTTGGGCGAGTGCATGTTATTTTTCGGCTGCAGAAAAGAAGAGCACGATTACATCTACAGAGACGAGATGGAAAAAGCTTTATCGGAGAGCGTGATCTCGTCATTGGACGTCGCGTTCAGTCGAGACGACCCGAAGAAGAAAGTGTACGTTCAAGACAAAATACAAATGAAAGCGAAGGACGTGTACAAAATACTCCGAAGCCCAAACGGCGCGGTGTACGTGTGCGGAGACGCGAAGCACATGTCCAGAGATGTAAACAGAGCTTTGTTGCAAGTTCTTCAACGCGAAGGTGAATACGCAATTCACGAAGCCGAGGAAATCATTCGTCGATTGGTCGTCGATAAGAGATACATGAAAGACGTGTGGTGATTGTTTAGAATGTTTTGATTTATCTATAAAAAATATCGTGTGTAGTGGTTCTAAAACTCTCTTCTCCTTCTTCCTCTTCTCACTTTAGATTGGATGGATACTAATAAAGTACAGTTCATAATGATACTTTACCGGACGCGAGAGGGACGTCGGGTGAAGGCCATCACTTGCCTAATTCCTCAACACCATTTAATAACGCAAATCTCGGTTTATCTGCGGGGAATACCATGGCGTCTTTCTCCCATGGCCAACCGCCGAACCTTGTGCGTTGATAATCCTCGAAACACTGCATAATCTCTTGCCTCGTGTTCATCACGAACGGCCCGTGCGACGCGACCGGCTCGCCAATCGGTTTACCTTGTAGCAAAAGAACATCCATAGTCTCCGTTTCGCTTCTATTTTCTAATACTGCGGTCTTGTCACCCACAATTTCTGCGCCGTGCTTCTTCGGCACGTTCACGTTGCTCACAAACTGTTTCCCGTTTTCGCCCTCCACGAAATACAAAAATCGGTTCGTCGATTTCCCACCTTTGGCTGGGGCAATCTCACATTTCCCGCCCGGTTTCACTGAATAAAACACAACCCCGACGTCGTTCTCTGGATCCGCCGCCCATGAGTTCGGCGGCGATTTCATCTCCGTCCTCTCGCCTTTGTGTTCGCCGACCCAACGATGACCTCCGCGCCGCCTTCGTCCTTCACCTTCTTCGTCTCGCTTCCCCAATGCATGACGAACGCCGGCTCGGTCATTTTGCTCTTACTCGGCAAATTCAACCAAATCTGAAAAAACCTCGTCGGGTTTTCTTTATCCGTATGAATCAACGGAAACATCTCGCCGTGAACCACGCCTTTTCCCGCCGTCATCCACTGCAAGTCACCTTCTCCGTACCGACCGGCGTTGCCCATGGAATCCGTGTGGTCGATGATACCATCCAAAGTCGCAGTGATCGTTTCAAACCCGCGATGCGGGTGTTGGGGAAAGCCCGGAACTTTATCTCCGTGATACATTCGGTACGGTGCGGATGGGTTGAAGTCCGCGCCGTTGCCTCTTCGCGGCGCTTCCATTTTGCCATTGCCCGCCGGATATTGGTCTTTGTGGTAGACGCAAAAGAGAAACGGATCTTGCGTGTGCATCGGGCCGTCGGCGAGTCGGTCGATGCCGACGACGACTTTGTCGTCACCAGATGCCATGGTCGTCGTTGCGGTCTTTTTGAACGTTTTTGAGCTCGTGGCGATGCTCCTTCGGCGGAAGAAAAAGGAGAGTTTACTCGTCTTTGTCGCGAGCATTCTTATGACGTGATGCGTGTTTGACAGTTAAGGGTGCCTCCTTTTTCACGCTAGTACGTATACGCTTACCTAGTACTACATTAAAACATTCCTATTACTATACAATCGCTAACGTTCTGCTCTCATTCTCTCTCCCAGTCAATCGTGGCATCTATCATCTAATGAGAGAGACGTCAAAAACCTTCTCGAACGCGTCGAACGCGCGATCTGCGGCAATCGATACGGAGACTTTTCGACGCTCTTCGTCGTGTTCTTCTTCTCGTCGTCGTTGCGAGCGCAACCTCTCTTTGATACTTCCCACCGGCCTGTCGCCAATCCCGCACGGCACGACGTGTTTTGTGAAGTCGTGTAAATTACAGTCGACGTTGATGGCTAAACCGTGGTAGGTGACCCACCGTCTCGCGCGGACGCCGACTTGAGCAAACTTCGTGCCGCTCGCCCACGCTCCGGTTAAACCGTCTTCGCGGTGTCCGTTTTCTACGCCGAAGGATTTCGCGACGAGAAGAGCGACTTCCTCTAAATTCCGCATGTATTCGTGCAAATCGGGTTTGAAACTCGAACCTTTGCGTTCGTCGAGTTTTAATATTGGATATAAAACCAATTGACCGGGTAAATGCACCGTGACTTCCCCGCCGCGTTCGCATCTGTGCACTTCAAACCCGAGGTCCTCCGGCGGTGCGTCCATGTCAAACTTCAAATTATCCGTCGTGCTCCCGGTCCCTAACGTGATAACTTTCTCGTGTTGCAGCACAATCAACGCATCGTGCTCGAATAAAATCTTCTCGATGTGATCTTCTTCGTTGTCTCCGTAATTCGACGTCGTAAACGCGGTTTCCATGTCGAACTGTTTTTGGAGCAAATCTTTTTGCATTTGCCAACCGAGTTCATACGGGACGATTTCGTCGCTCAAGTCGATCAGTTTCACCGTTCGGTTGGTCGGTTGCGAGGAAGGATGCTGCACGGCCGAACGTCTGTTTTGTTTTTTCATCTTCTTCTTTCCATTCAACGAGTCGCGGCGACGGTTCGTCGCTCCCGTCGCGGTAAAGCAAAAGTTACAACACGCGACGACGCGCATTTCTCTCTCTCTCTCTCTCTCTTTTCGTTCGCTTGGTCTTGCGCTCGCGCGTATCTCTCAATCACCGGTCCATCTCACCGCACATTCTTGATATGCCTCCGGTATATATATATCGTGCGTCCTGCGCTTCTTCTTCTTCTTCTTCTTCCTCTTGAAGCGTCTTCTTTCGTTTTGGCTTCTCCCGAGTAAGTCTTTCCCCGGAAGAAAAAAAAAGTTAACTCGTGGAGAGACAAATTGAGAGATTTTGAGAGAGAGAGAAACGCGAGAAGGAAAACTCTCGCGAAGAGCGAGCGCGTTTTTTCCGCAAAGTCGCCGCGACGGAAAAAAATCAACAACAAATCGCGAAACATAATAAAATCGAAAAAAAAATCACATCCATCGCGCCGAGAGGTGGTAAAATTTTATTCGATGGGGGCGCGAAAAGCACTTTTAAAATATATTATTCTGCGGCCGCACATAACGTAATACACATTCCGTTACTTTTAAGCGCGCGCGCGATACTACACGCACACATTCAAAAACAGACGGAAGAAAAGACGCGCGCGCGCGCTCTCTATCGCTTTGATGATGAAAGTCTCCGCCTCGACGTCGTCTCCGCCGTCGGCGAAGCGACGGAAACGAAGCGGGGAAGAAGCTGAAAAAAATAATTTTGAAGAAGACGAAGAAGAAAAACGACAACAACGACGAGAAAACGAAACGACGAAGAAAACGAGGTTTTCCAACGAGGAAGGAGGAGAAACGCATCACGCGGTGGTCGTCTCCTCGGCGTTGCCGGAGCATCAACCGGTGGACGTGCTGTTACACCCGCACCAGTCGATTGCTATCGAAGGGTCTTGCGGTGTGAAGGTGACCTCTGCGGTCGTGTGCATCAACGGATATTTAGCGCGATGCGACCACCCGGAGCAGTATTGCAGAGCTTCGAGATTGGTAGGAAACGCGGTGACGGTGCGGTCGGGAGCGTTGGGGGCAGAGGTGAGGTTGACGCCGCTACCGTTGGACGACGAGTTGTGCGTTTCGGTGAAAGGTGGGGAAGACGTGGAATTGCCGAAAGAAGAGTTGAAAGCGGTGATATTGGCGAAAGGGAAAGGGTTCTTCGCGGAACGGTTTCAAAGGAGTAAGCGAGTGTCGTTTCGACACCAGAAGGTTGCGCATCTGCAGAAAGAGGACGAAAAGGAAAAAGCGGAGAGAGGCGACGGACAAAAAATAAAGAGAAATATTTCCTCGTTCGAGCTGGTAAACCTGAATTCGAAAGGTAGCAGTTTTAGTCAAGAGGCGAGGAATAAGGACAACAAGTCGCCACAAGTCCCGCAGGAGATTTTGAACTCCATGAGCGGCGGCAAAGAAGTTGTAGGGACTTCAATGAATACTTCGAATGAAAAGACGTCGACTCCGGGAGGGGAAACGACAGATAATGTAGACGGCACCTTGCCTAGAAATAAGATCCCAGAGGACTGGGCGAGAGCTGGTACCGCAATAGGGGATACGGTGAGGCAGCTTTCGAGGGATCCAAACGGCCCACCCGCAGTTATTGCATTTGTCGGGCCAAAAGGTGTTGGGAAGTCCACATTCGCGAGATACGTAGCAAATTTGCTTCTGATTGATTATCAAAAAGTTGGATTCTTGGACATCGATCCCGGACAACCGGAACGGACGGCGCCTGGTTTGGTTTCGGTGACCACGTTGCAAACGCCTCTGATTGGACCTCCGGCATTGAGGTTATCCGGGGGAGAGTTTTTAGGGTCGGGTGAGAAGCCTTTCTATCAAAAGTTCATCGGAGACTACTCCCCAGAGAGCGATATCGATGCATATGTGGACGCGTGCGTCGAATGTTTGGACAAATGGATGGAAAAAATGAAAGAAGAAAGAGCGACGAATAGAACGGAAGCGCTTTTGATCAATTGCAACGGTTGGGTGAAAGGCGCTGGATTGGAAGCTTTAGCAAAGTTTTTGGACAGAGTACCAAATTTAACGCACGTTTTGAACGTTCAATCGCACGCGGAAAGACGAAATTGTCCGGGAGGGGCGTTTTGGAACGTGAACAATAGTGAAGATAGCAATAATCAGAATAGCAGCGAAGGAGGAGAGAGGCGGGATGTCGCTTCGTTTGATGGATCGATGTCGTTTCCAGATAAAGAAGGCACGAAAGTTACTTACGTCTCCGCCGGTGCACAAGGTAGGAATGACAATGACGAAACAGAAGGCGAAAAACAAACGTGGAAGCGGTCACCTCAAGATAATCGCGCGTTACTTTGGCTCGCGTGGGCGAAACAAGTAGTTGCGAGACACGCCGGTAGACCTGAATGTGGCGGTTTACGATTAACGAACGAAGCCATTGCGTTCGCTGAGATCTCTAAAGGTTTAGAGCGTGCGACACCATGGCGTGTATCATTAGACGATATCAAAATAAAAGTGCTGTTTTCGGATATTCCAAACCAAAACGACGCTTTAAAAGCTCTGAACGCTTCGGTCGTTGGATTGTTGCTCGAGGACGATTCGTGTGTAGGGTTAGCTGTCGTTCGTTCTGTCAACGAGGCGGATAATTGCGTCTTCTTGCTTTCGAACGTTGAAGAGGATGTCATTCGCAAAGTCAAAACGTTGTGTTTAGGCAAAGTCACTCTTCCCATGAAGTTGAAAGGCGTGTTGAATGGGAGCTCGCCATTCGCTGCGGTTGGCGTAGTCGCGAACGAAGGTACCGGTGGCGCTGAGCAAAAAAGTAGAAACAACATAGCGCGTGGAGGGGCGACAGAAAAGTCGTGATATTTCATTTACGTTACCTTCTAGTATTTTCAGTCAGATTGTATGTATATCTAAAATTATGCGACTAAT
>Ga0182093_1258572_pt1 | contig 14309 bp, 12 predicted proteins | sample 041ome_21_FD_127776 | JGI IMG/M metagenome (GOLD analysis project Ga0182093, IMG submission 127776) | Metatranscriptome of coastal salt marsh microbial communities from the Groves Creek Marsh, Georgia, USA - 041411BS metaT (Metagenome... | ecosystem: Environmental > Aquatic > Marine > Intertidal...
CAACACGCCGCGCGATGTCAGCTCCATCTGCCACGGACCAAGCTAAACGCGCTCGAGTTGCCTCTCGGCAGCTCCAATCGCTGACCACCGCCCAGCGCGACCAGCTTTTGAAAAACATCGCGTCTTCGCTGGAGCGAAACGAATCGAAGATAACGTCCGCGAACAAAGAAGACATCGACATCGCGACCAACTCCTCCGACATCGACCAAAACTTAATCGCGCGATTAAAACTGTCCGCGCAAAAGATTAAGAACTTATCGGACGGGTTGCGAGCGCTGAGCAACATGGACGAACCGATCGGGAAGCTTTTGGAGCAGACGGAAATTGCAAACGGGTTAGAGTTGAGCAAAGTGACGAGTCCGCTGGGCGTTTTGTTGATCATTTTCGAGAGCAGACCGGACGCGCTGGTGCAAATATGTGGTTTGTGCATTCGCACGGGAAACGGATTGCTCTTGAAAGGCGGGAAGGAAGCGTCGAATTCGAATAAGTGTTTACACGAGATCATCGTGAAAGAGTTCGATAAGTTTAACGTCGACCGGGCGTGCGTGAGTTTAATCACCGGCAGAGAAGAGATTAAAGAGTTGCTCGGTTTACACGACGTTATTGATTTGTGCATTCCGAGAGGCGGGAACGCGCTCGTGACGTACATTCAGAATAACACAAAGATTCCAGTGTTAGGACACGCGGATGGGGTGTGTCACGTGTATTGCGATAAGGATTTGGACGCGGATAAAGCGTGCGAAATTATTGTCGATTCAAAGACTGATTATTGCGCGGCTTGTAACGCCATGGAGACGTTGTTGATTCACGAGGATTTAGTTAAAACAAACGTGCACGAAAAGCTATTGGGCGCGTTGAAGAAAGCAGAGGTTGAATTGTTTGGCGGCGACCGAGCGAGTAAAGAGTTGAGTTTGCCTTTGTGCGAGAAGAAACGGTTAGAGTACGGAAGGTTCGCGTGTACGGTGGAAATCGTCAAGAGCATGGATGAAGCGATCGATTACATTCACGCGAACGGTTCCTCGCACACGGATTGCATTTTGACGATAAATCCGTTGACTGCGGAGCAATTTTTACAAAGGGTCGACTCTGCGTGCGTGTTTGCAAACTGCTCGACGCGATTTAGCGACGGTTTTAGGTTCGGTTACGGCGCAGAAGTCGGCGTGTCTACTTCCAGAATTCACGCCCGAGGTCCAGTTGGCGTCGACGGTTTGTTAACGACGCGTTGTCTCATGCGAGGTCACAACCAGTCGGTGAAAAAAGATACCGGAGTAGAATACACGCACAAGAAAATCAAAACAATCGGGTTAGGTAGAGGTAACGAGAAACACGAAAAAGCGTTGCAAGGATTGAAACTCGCCACCACGGTCATCACAAATGTGCTGATGATCATGACGGCGATCAGTAAAACGAAGAAACCGAAAGCAGAGAACGATAAGATCAAAAACAACGTCTCCTCGGGGAGAAAGAGATGAGCGAGTCTCGTCGTTCGCGCGGCGAGGGAGAAAGAAGGAGATAAAAAAAGCGACGAGATCAGCGATAATAATACTAAAACAAACACTTGACCAAACCATCGATATAATATAAACGCTATAATACTACACCATCTTACTATTTCAGTACCGATCGACTTCCAGCGCCGCGCGGATGTTTCGACTCTCGTAGAGCGAGGTTTCAGCAAAGAAAATTAGGGAAATCTCATTCGTCAAAACACGAGCACACGCCGCGCGCGCGCACACGAACGCGCGCGAGCGAGAAAGAACAGAGAACAGAAAGACAAAACGAAAATGATACACTTCGCGCTTCTCTTCTCCAAGCAAGGCAAAATCCGCCTCTCCAAATACTACGAGCCGTACAGCCAACAGTCGCGCTTAAAGCTTCAAAGAGACGTGATGAACCTCATCCTCCCGAGACCGTCGCGTTTGTGCAACGTCGTCGATTACAAAACGTACAAACTCGTCTACAAAAGATACGCGAGTTTATATTTCGTCTTTGCGGTGGACGCGGACGATAACGCGTTGATTACTTTGGAAAAGATACAACACTTTGTAGAAATATTGGATGCGTATTTTGGAAACGTGTGCGAGTTGGATTTGATTTATCAGTTCACGAAGGCGTATTACGTCCTGGACGAAGTGTTCGTCGCGGGCGAGATGCAAGAGAGCTCGAAACGACTCGTCGCGAGACTGGTGAGCGAACAAGACGCGCTCGTCGAACAAATGAAAGTTCAGGACGAATAATATAGTTATTATTACATATCAATCAAAACGCTCTCGCGAGCGCGCCGAGAGAGAGACGGAGAGAGAGAGAGGGTCCGCGGTCTCCTCGCGAAGCGGTTCTAGAAACGTAGAAAATATATACACGTCTCATTGTAAAACAGTAGCAGTACAGCAGCGAATCTTTCTTGTTCACTCGTCGATGTTACTTTAATCTCTCTCTCTCTCTTTCGCTCGGATGCGGGCGGGTAAAGCGATCCGGATACGACGCGCGTCGCGCGCGCGTGTTGTTAAAACTCTGAAATTTTTCGAAAGTTCTCCTTCTCCTCACAAAAAAACATCATCGGGCGCGATGCCTCCCCGGGCAACGGCAACGACTCGCGGGCAGCAGCAGCAGCATCATCAAAACACAAATAACAAGAGAAGACGCGCGCTTTCGGATGCCTCGAATAACGTGAGTCTCGGTGCGGCAACGACGGCTTCGAAGAAAACGACGATTTCGACGCGTCGGAAGTCGCTTCTTCAACCGACACTTCTCGACGACGACGATGCGAAGAAGAAGAACCCGAAGAATAAAACGATAAACGAAGAGACAAACACGACGGAAGAAAAGAAGAGAGATAATAAAGTTCTCGAGGAGCTCTTGAAAGAGCTGGACGTCGAGTGTGCGTTTTAAATCGTTTCTTTTGCGTTCGCATTCGCGCGCGATGCAGAGAGAGTTTCCCCCATACATTTTTTCTCTTTTTTTTTCTCGCTGTTGGCTCTTTTTTCCCCCTTTGTTCGAATTTGAGCACTTTAAGTGCCCACATATAGAAAAAACGCTGACATACTTCTCTCTCTCTCTGTCTTTCTGATCTTTTGAATGCGAATGATAACAGTCCAACGGAAGATAGACGAAGTGCGCGCGCGAACGCTCGCGGCGGAGGAGGCGATTCGAGTGGTGTTTGATGCGCACTCGAAAAGGTTGAGTAAGATAGCGAGGAGTAAACGCGCGAGGGATATGAAAGGGTACGAGGAAAGCGCGTTTGCGATTGCGAGGAGGGAGATTGTCGAGGACGCGGAGAGGATGGCGACGGGGGGTGTTGAGAGAGGTAGAGAAAGTGGCGCGGCGAAGAAGAGAAAGGCGAGTAGCGGAGAGGGTGATGTTGGGGGAAAAGGCGTGGGCGAAGCAAACGCGGATGCGGCGACCGCTCCTCCTTTGGTAGAGACGGCGAGTGTAGAAGAAGATAAAGAAGAAGAAGAAGATAAAGAGACGACGGTTATCGAGACTTTGATTACAGAAAATGTAAACAAAGTGGAAGAGAAGAAAGAGGAAGAGAAAACGGAGGAGCACCGAAACGATAAAGAGACGGAGGAAGAAGAGTTCTTCGAACCGTCGCTGGTTTTAAAAACGGATTCGGGGACGGAGTTGGATATAAAAAATTTCCAAAGCTCTGCAGACGTCGCACCCGAGCAAAGAAGATATCTGACGTTTTTGCAAAAGCATCTGAGTGTCATCTTAGGCGTCGGAAGTCGCTCGTCGGACTGAAAAATGTACTATTATATAATAAAGCGAATATTTGATGCGCTACGTGACGATATTTCGACGATATTTAGCAAAGCAAGGTAATACTAATAAACAAGAATTTAATAACGATCAAACAGACAGCGTGCCTTTTGAGGATGCCACTGCTCCCGCGCGTCTCGGGTCGATCGACTTACACTGTTTTAAGCACGTCCCAAACGCTCTCATCGCGGCTTCGGCTAAATCTTTATCCGTCGATCCTTTTTCTTTGGTGACCACGTGCACAGTCATCTGGCCGTTGAAAGTAACCGACATGAATAAGTGCTCGACCATCTCGCAACTCAAGTCGCCAATTGAATCGCTCGCAAAATCTAAATCGTACCCTAAATACGGACGGTTTGACAAATCCATGATTACTTCCACTTCGCTCCCGTTTACGGACGCCGAACCGCTGCCCATGCGATTACATCCAGCTTTATTCCCCAACGCTTCGTTCAAGCACTGGCCTATGGTGATGGCGACGTCTTCGGTCGTGTGGTGATCGTCAATCCACGTATCCCCCGATGCGACGCATTTCAAAGTGCCAAATTCCGCGGTTTCTGCTAAAGCATTGAATAAACCGTCTAAAGTTTCAATCCCTGTGGAGATTTCCAAACTACTATTCGCGCCGTATTTCTTATCTAAATCGAGCGCTACGTCGATGCTCGTCTCCTTCGTGCTTCGAGCTCGACTCGCCACTCGACTGATAGTGTCGTTGTCACCCCCGCTACTATCCAATTCATCCCCAGACGTCCCTTCGATTTCATCCATGAACTTCCTCAAACACCTCGCGAAACTCTTAAACGTCGCCTCGACGATGTGATGCGCGTTATCGCCTCGATGTTTTTCCAACCGAATGGTCAATCCCGAGTGTTTCGCCACCTCTCGAAAAAATGTCTCGGTATAAATCGTCGGATACACGCCAATATGCGTTCGATTTCTCGGTCCGTACGGCGCTAAAGAGAAAACCTTCAGCTCACCGTCTTTCTCCGAATCGAATTGTTCAATCAAACACGACGCGTACGCTTCGTCCAACGGCGCCGCGAACCTCGTCCCGTTCGTCCGCCCGTTCGCGGCGAACCCGATTCGACCTTCTGAACAGAGCATATACTTCAAAGCTTTCCCTAGCGCCTCCCCAGCCGCCGTAAACGTCGCCTCCGCGTCCACATCCGACGCGTATTTCGCCGTATCCGGTTCGCACGTAACCTTCGCGCCTAAATGTTTCTTCTCGACCACCACGGAAACCCCGAGCTGCGCGTGGGTCGTTAACTGGTCAATCATGTGGTCCAAAAAAGGTTGCCCGGTTGCAATCGTCCCGCGTTTGCCCAAGTTCTCGATCGAGCTCGTCGCGGACAAAGTGTTGTTCTCGTACATCGACGACGACCCGAGGCCGACCGTGAACGGAGAGTCGACCGTTGTCGTCGCGCGAGGAACACCGAAGCTTTTCGCGTTGTTGTTGTTGTTGTTTTCCCGGCGACGACGACGACGACAAAACGTCGCCGAAAGCGCGCGTTGTTTTCGCTGAAGGAAAGCTTCCCCACGAAACGGAAACGACGACGACGACGACGACGGAAACGACGACGAGTCGGCGCGGCGCAACGGCGGCGTTGGTTTCATCGAGAGCATCGTGTGTCTATAAGTGCTTTCTTTTAAGTCGAAAAGTGAAGAAGAGAACGACATCCACCACACTTTTAATCACCGAAAAGAACGATGCGACTGAGCGCTCTATCGACGATACCTACCACATCCGACGCAATCTCCAAAGAGAAGCGTTACCACCACCACCACCGCTCGCGCTGCTTTCGCGATTCGAAAGGAAGAGGAGGAAGACGAAGAGGAGCGGCGATAACGACAACGACAACGACAACGTTTCTCGCCGCTGTGCGAGGTGAAGATGAAGAAAGAAGAACGACATCGACGACATCATCAACGGCGACGCTTTCGGACCTGAACACGTCGCCTCGAAGAGTGTTTCTCGCGGCGGCGTCTACGTCCGCGCTCGCGCTCGGTGCGAACTTTTTAGGCGTCACGTCTGGGTTGTTGAGCTTGAACGAACAGTTCGCTCGAGACTTGCGACTGGATGCCATATACGACGTGAAAGGCTATCGAAGAGACCGGAACGAAGAGAAAGGATACGAGTTTTTGTTCCCGAACGAATACTTGGCGGACCAGACGATAGCTCAGAGAAACGCGCTCAGAAGAGCGCAAAGCTTAGATTTACCGTCCTTGTCGCAACAGAAGAAGAAAAATGTGGGAGAACCCGAGAGCGCGTTCGGGCCGATGGGAACTAACGGCGAAGAAAACATGAGCGTAATAGTGCAAACGTCCACGAAAGGTTTCGATTTAGGTCAGTTTGGGAACGCGGAAGAGCAGGCGAACTGGTTGTTGGAGAACGCGTTGGCGAGGCCTGGGTCTGGGAAAGAAGCGAAATTATATTCCGCGAGTGAAACGGTCGGGGAGAACGGGATTAAGTATTATCAGTTTGAGTATACCATCAAGACGGCGAATTGGTACCGGAGGAACGTCGCCGTGTTCGCGCAGAATAAGAAAACTGGAGACGTGTATACGTTCGTGGCTCAGTGTCCAGTGGAAAGATGGGACGAGATGGGCGTCAAGTTTCGTAAATCGGCAAATTCTTTTCGCGTTTTTACGCCCAAGCCGCCGAGCTTTTGATGTAAAGCGTTGCGCGCGTACGTAGAGAGCTTTTAGTATAAATTAGTTTTTAGATGACCACAGTACTTCTGCGAGTAGAATATAGCTCTGATTATTCCGATGGATTACCTAATAATATATGTGCAGATGGAAGCGAAACGAATTTCAGATATGCTTTTCTTCTTCTTCTCCTTCTTCTTCTTCTTACTTGTTGAGTTCTTCGACGAGCGAGACCAACAAACCAACGCCGTAGCCCGTACCTCTCCCGCCGTCGTGCGTGGACGGCCCAGCCATATCGACGTGCAACCACTTTCCGCCTTTTTCTTTCCACTCATCGTCGATGTGGTTGTACACAAACTGCGCCGCGCACGACGACTGCGCGTTGGCTCTGTTTTTCACGCTGTTTTTCATGTCCGCAACTTTGGATTCGAATTCCGAGCAGAAGAACTCCGGCGCGAACGGTAACGGATGCGCCAAATCGCCGGAAACCTTACCGCACTTCACCGCTAACAATTCAAAGTCGTCGTCGTTACAGACAATGCCCGAGAACTTGGATCCAGTGGCGATCATTTGCGCACCAGTCAAGGTGGCCATATCAATCAAGTGTGTCGCGTTCAACGTCTTGGACGCGTACGAGACGCCGTCGGCTAAGACCAATCGACCTTCGGCGTCGGTGTTGTTCAATTCAACCGTTTTGCCGGCGTAGGACGTGATGACGTCGTCGTTGCGAATGGCACCAGAACCGATGGCATTTTCGGCGACACACATCAACAACTCCAGCGGTTGCTTCAGAGTGATCGTGCCTTCCGTGGAACACTTCGCCAACGCTTCAAACGCCCCGAGCATAGCCGCGGCGCCGCCCATGTCGGCTTTCATCCCCGGCATCGAGCCGCCAACTTTCAAGGACAATCCCCCGGTATCGAACGAAATACCTTTACCAACCAACGCGATTGGTCTCGCCGACGCGTCCACGCCCTTCGGCACGAACGTCAAGCGAATCAACGCCGGTTCTCTTCCGTCCGTAGATGCCGATTGCCCGACAGCCGCGATGCATCCCATCCCGTCCCGACGCAACTCCTTGTCTCTCCAGACTTGAGATTTTACCCCGTTCACGCGTTTCGCCGCCGCCAATGCTTCGTCAACCATCCCTTGCGGATCCATGCTCGTCGGTGGCGTATCAACCATGCGGCACGCGAGTTCAACCGCTTCACTTATCGCTTTCGCTTTCTTTGACGTCGCTTCCGACGCGCCGTGCAACGCCACGACCATCGGTTCCGGCTTCGTCGCGTCTTCTTCCTTACCCCCTTTGCTCTTCATAGAAAACACCGGAAAAGCTCTCGTCAACGCGTTCACCAAACTCCCAAAATCGCTCTCGTTCTCGCTCGCGATCACCACTCTCCTCGTCTTTCCGTCTCCGCACGTCCCTTTCGCGATGTCTTGCAACCCGTGCGCGCCGCTCGCGTCGTTGTGCCTCGACACCGTCGTCGGCAACACCCCGATCGCAATCTCTTGCACCACCGTCTTCTTCTTCTCGTTTTCTCTCCACCCGGTCGGAATAACCGTCGAAGACGCCTTATCCTTCTTGCAGCTCTCCAAAAACGCCTCGATTAACTTCATCGTCTTCTCGTCCACGTTTTCGCTCAATCGCTGATCTTTAAACGCGTTTCGCAACGCTTGCGGTTTCCCTATGAAACTCAATCGGTCGTACAACTGTTCCTTGTTTTCCCCGAACGCTTTGGACGTATCGTCGAACGTTAACGTCGGCGATTGGTGCACGTCCGGTGCGGTCGCGTGGTATCTTCCGTTGCTCATATTAATCGCGCTCGTTTTCAAAGCGTAATAACTTCGTCTCGTCGTCTTCGTCGCCGCGACGACGACGCGTTTGGTGGTGTTGTTGTTCGATTTCCCGAAGCAGACCGAAGACGCAAGGAGAGAAGACGAAACGGTCGCAGAAGACGTCGTCGCTCGGAGGAGCATGTACCTCTTTTACGACGTGTGCACGTTTTGTTTGTTTGCTTGCGCGAGCGTGTGTGCGTGTCGTTTAGTGTGAAGAAACGCGCAAAAACGCGTTTTGGATTTTCTCATTTTCTCTCTCTCTGAAACACATCATCCGCAGTTTTAAGAAGCGCGAGAGATAACAACAGCGAGAGCACGTCGCGCAAAACGAACGACGCGACGACGAGCATGTTGAATTCTTCTTCTCGTTCCATCGAACGACCCTCGTCGAGTTTCCTCCTCGCGTCGAAGAGCAAAAAGCGTTCTCTATCTTCGGGAAAAAAAGGGAAGTCTGAGAGATCTTTCAAAGCGGAGAGAAGGACGTTTACGATGGAAGCGAGCACGAGCGAACAGAAAGAGAAGAAGACGAAGAAAAACAACAACGACAGCATCACGAATAATAATTTGACCAAGTTGGGATTGACCGCGCTGGCGGCGTGCGCGGCGGTGCACTGCGCTGATCCAGCATTTGCTCTCGATTCGGAGACTTCAGAAGCTATGATGCGGTTGGCTGGAGACAGCGTTTCGCGCTCGCAGGATCACGTCTGGTTGCACGACTACTACAACGAAGCGCTCTCGCAAACCGGCATGGCGGGCGAGGACATCCCGTTCTGGGCGAACATGGCCAAATACGCTCGATTTTCAATTTCTATCATGGTTGGTTTCGTCTACATGTTCGCGCGACCGGTGGCGAAGCTTTTGAAAGAGCCCAAGACGGCCGTTTTGGTCGTCGTCGCGGCAATCGGCGGGTTCCAGTTTTTTAAGTGGACGATAACGGAGATGTTGGCGATGAATGATCCGGAGAGTTTTATGTAAACAACAGCGCGTGTTATTGTGTAGACTTTTGAATTCACGCGCTCTCGATCGTATCTCTCGCGTCATCGTCATCACGCGCGCGCGTTATAAGTTCTCTCCTCAAACACAACTTTTCTCTTCACAATTCACAAAAATGGAATCGAAAACCATCAAAACCATCGCGGTTCTCGTCGCCATGGAAGCGGAGGCTGAACCGTTAGTTTCTTTATTAAACCTCGCTCCGTGTCCGAAATCGCACCACCACGCGCCGTTGCCGTCCGTCGTGAGAAGTGGAGTCATCGACTTTAAAAGCGACGGCGGAGAGGAACGAAAATGTGAAATCGTCGTCGTGACGTGCGGGAACGACGCCGTCCACGGCGTCGATTCCGTCGGCACGGTCAACGCCGCGTTAGCCGCGTACGAGGTTTTAAAAACGCACGAACCGGACGTTCTCGTGAATTGCGGCACCGCCGGTGGGTTTAAAGCGAAAGGATGCGCCATCGGCGACGTGTTTCTCGTCGACGAGGTGAAATACCACGACCGAAGAATACCGATACCGACGTTTACGAAGTACGGAATCAGCGCGATTGAAACGTGGAAAACGCCAAAAATGCGAGAACATTTTCGCGCGGAACTCAAATCAGGCGTGTGTTCGACCGGAAACTCACTCGACGCGACGGATACGGACCTCGAGATGATGCTCCAAAACGACGCGAGCGTCAAGGAGATGGAAGCCGCCGCGGTGGCGAAAGTGTGCGAGATGTTCAAAGTCCCGTTCGTGTGCGTGAAAGCGATAACCGATATCGTCGACGGTCCGCACGCGACCGAGACTGAGTTTTTGGAGAACTTAGCTATGGCTGGTCGTAGGTTACAAGAGACCGTGCCGAAAGTGTTGGAGTTTATGAGCGGGAAAAGCGTCGACGCGCTTTAGATTTTTAGAAGAAGCTTTGCTTCTCTCCCCGCCGCGTAGAAAGAGAGGTACATTTATTAGTTAGACGACCAAACGACGACCCGCGACGAAAAGTGAAAATACGAGTTTCTTCACACATTACGCGTGTGTGTGTATGTATAATTCGGGTATATGTATAAAATGATAAATAGCTACTAAACGTAAACCGCGAGACGTCTCGCTCGCCTCTCTCTTCTTCTTTCAAAAAAGTAATTGGAGATCACGAAGAGCTCGATTTTGAATCGAAACGCTCTCTTCTTTCTCTTTTACTTCTTACCTTTCTTCCCGTCTTGTTCTTCGATCAAATCTTCCTCGCTGGGTGCTTCCCACGTCGTCGTCCCACCTTTCGAGTAGTAATACCTTCTCTCTTCGAAGTCCACCCACCGTTGCCAGCCGTTCCCGAGGGAAATTCCATCCGTGTTTTCGTCGATGTCGTTCGACGAAGAGTCGTTGTTGTTAGCTCCTTTGTTTTTGTCGTCGGAAGATCGAGCGCCGCCGCAACACGATTCAAACATTTCTTGTTTCTTCTCTCTAACTCTCTCTCTCTCTCTCTCTCTCTCTGTGTGTGTGTGTGTGTGTCTCCAACGACGACGACGACGACGACGTCGACGAGAGCGTTTGCGCGTGTTTTTGTTTGCACGCGTCCAAATTTTTTTTTGATTTTGAGTCGTGCTGCAATTTCTAAACCCTAAACCCTAAAATGTGTTGTGCGCTCGCTGCGTTTTGGTTGGACGCGCAGAATAACACGCGACGTAATAATAATAACACGCGACACAGAAAGGAAAAAGAAGCGCGTTTGTTTGCATGAGATGCTATCTTCTCTCGCGTCGAGGACGTCGTCTTCTGCAACGAAGAAGAAGACTGACGGAGAAGACGACGACGACGATGTCGACGCGAATGCAAAAGCAACGAAAAGCGCAGAAGACGAAGAAGAAGAAGACAACGACGAGAAGAAGACGAAGAGCAACAACAACGACAAAATGTCGTCCCTCGCGGAGTTTCTGACGACCTTTTCGAAACTCTTGGAAACGAGAGAAGGCATCGATAAGACGCTGAAAACGGTCAAATACGCGTCCGTATTGAGCGCTTTGGTGTTGACAACAAATACTGATAAAACAGTTGAGATATTTTCACTCGCGAGCGATCCGAAGACGCGAGAGCGAACGGCGCAAAAGCTGCGAAAACTGGCGAAGAGTTTGAGCCTGAGTCGCGGATCGCTGCGACTGGGGAAGTTTTTGAAGTTTTCGTTGCAGTGTCGAGAACATTTAGCGCTCGACGCGGCGCGAGAAGAGGAGGAGGAGGAGAAGGACAACGACGACGCCGCCGACGACGGGAGTCGCTTTCGACTTTCGTCGTCGAAACGACAACGACGCGCTTTAGAATTTTTAGCCTTGTTCGCTGAAGCGACGTATTATTTCCTAGAACAAGGCGTGTGGTTGCAAAACGTCGGCGTGTTTAGATCGGAAGACGCGGCGAAGCGCAAAGAGCTGAAGGTGTTGGCGATGAAAGTAGAATTTTTTATGTACGCGACGTCGATACCGTTGCGAGTGGTCGAGTGGCGGGATCTAGACGGACGCGAAAGAGCCGCGCGAGAGAAAAAGAACGAAGCCGCCGCGTACGAGAGGAGCATGTCGACGAGTAAAAGACTCCTTTCTTTCATTTCGTCGCCGCAAAAGAGAGGAGACGAAGTAGGAGATCGAATGGAGGATACGAAAAGCGACGGTGAGTTTGCTTTGGCGAAAGCGAACGCGGTCAAATCGATCGTTAAAGACGGATTAGATTTAGTTTTAGTCACATCGGACCTCGAATGGATTCGCGAGCGACGCGCGAGGGACTTTGTCGCGAACGAGTGGGTGTATTCCACGCTTTCATTGAGCTCCGCGTTGATTTCCATCTCCAAGTTATGGGTGAAAGCGATGCGCGCGTGATACGCATAACAAAGTATATCATATATAATCTTTTATACTTACTGCGTTAACTCCGTTTCATCATATTTACACAAATAAGAACCGTTCTCGCGATGTTTGTTGGTTAATCGTACATACTACAAAAAAAAATCTTCCTCTTTTATTACTTTACTTCTTCACCGCGTCTTTAAAACTCTTCCCGGCGCTAAAACTCGGATACGCTGAAGCTGGAATCTTCAGCGCCTCCCCAGTTTTTGGGTTCCTACCTTCTCTCGCCGCTCTCATTTTGCGTTCAAACGTCCCGAACCCGGTCAACGTGATCTTCTCGCCTGCGGCGACCGACGCCGTCACCACGCCCAACGCCGCGTTGACGACGTTCTCCGCGACTTTCTTCTCCACTCCCGCGGCTTCCGCGACCGCGTCTACGAACGCTTTCTTGTTGATCGAGGCGACCGCAGAGTACGGTCTGTTTAAAGATAGATGACGTAGATACGAACGACATTGAAATGTAAACGCGACGCGTCAAAGCGTCAGTTTTCAACAAATATAACAACTTTTTTCCCGCTCAAAAATGTGTGAATTCAAAAAAAAAAACTCTTCACCAGCCGATCAAAATTCGAATCGAAACGTGTTTACGACGACGAGAAAGAGAGAGAGTTTAAATATTTACTGCGCACCTCGCGACAGCAGACGATCGCGCGTGTTGAGCGACCGCAAAGTGCTGTTTCATCGCGGTTTTCGTGGCGACGAAACCGGCGTAACGGGCGATGACGGACATTCTTTTTCTTCTAGTTACGATTTTTGGGGAAAATTTCCGAGAGAGAGAGAGGAATGGATGAGTCACAAAACTGCAGAAGATTCTCGACGAGCGGACGCGCGAGAGAGAGAGAGAACAGAACAGAACAGAACAGAACAGAACAGAACAGAAAGAGAGAGAGTTATTTTTAGAAAAAGAGCGCTCACCTAAACTGTTGTCGCGCAAAGCGTGTGTGTAATGTGTGTAATATATGTGAAGAGTTCGAGGAGCTCTCTCTCTCTCTTAATAAAATAAAGCAGAGCAAAACGACGAACGACGAACGACAAAATATTTATTTCATACGGTTCTCGCAAAGCGCGTGTAACTAACAACTGTCGATAATAATAATAATATCGACATCAGACTGCTTCGACGACTCTGGGAGAAAGATTTTTTATTTTGCCGCGAAAACGTGCACCCCACAAACACAGAAGACGCGAGTGCGTTTCTCTCTCCGCTTTTCGCACGACGACGAGTAGTACACTATAGTAGTGCGACGAGAGAATAAAGAGGTGGGATCGTCGACTCGCGCAAACGTTACATCCAAAGAGAGAGAGAGAGAGAACGTTTGATCGCACGCACGAACGCACGAAGGCACGTTTTCTTCTCTCTCTGCTGCGTCGTGAGAAGACACGAATTGAATTGAATGGCCTTCTCTTCGCGCGCGGTAGTTGCATCATCATCGTCATCATCATCAGCGCGTTCTTCTTCTTTCGTCGCCGCGGCGTGTAACAACAAAGGAAGAAGAATAAGAGGAGGAGAATCAGAGCTTGGCGGCGTTAGCTTCAACGACGCGGCGTTGACTGCTCCTTTTCCTTCGCGCGGCAGCAGCGGCGGGGTTTCAGTCTCATATAAGGCGACAACGATGATGAAACGAACGATGGTTGCGGCGATGCACCACTCGCAACGGAGGCGAAGAAGCGGAGGACGGCTTTCGGGGAACGCGATTGGTACGTTTACAACGAGCATCGCGCGTTCTTCGTCTCCTGCTCGAAGTATTTGTACTTCTTCTTCTCTTTTCGGTGGAAATGAGGAGGACGAAGCAGTGAAGAGAGCTTCGCGGAGCGGCGACGCGTCGACGTCGTTTTCGTCGCGCGAGTATTACGGACATCACGCGAGAACGAAGAACAGAATCGTCGCGAAAGCAATCAACCATCCAGATTCGAAGCCGTCGTCGTCGGCTTCGGCCTCGTCCCCTTCTGCTTCTTTATGGCACGCCAAAGGGTACGCGACGAGCGCCGATTACGTCGAAGAGGATGGGAAGAGCGAGATGGAAAAACAACAAGCGGCGGCGAGGAAGACGCGGACGCCGCTACCACCACGACAGCCATCGATGGCAGCATCGGCGGCGGCGCAAAGACAACCACCACAGCAGAAAAATGATTTTAGTTTCACGGGCGAAGTTCACAGAGTAACGTTTCATGCCGCGGATACGGGCTACACCGTCGCCAGAGTGTTG
>Ga0182093_1360172_pt1 | contig 14219 bp, 12 predicted proteins | sample 041ome_21_FD_127776 | JGI IMG/M metagenome (GOLD analysis project Ga0182093, IMG submission 127776) | Metatranscriptome of coastal salt marsh microbial communities from the Groves Creek Marsh, Georgia, USA - 041411BS metaT (Metagenome... | ecosystem: Environmental > Aquatic > Marine > Intertidal...
GAATGCCCTAACAGCGGCGATCATGTGCCATATGAGCGGCCTGCCGCTGCATGACTCGCTGGGATCTCTGGCCTATCTCACATCGGTGCCGGGACGCATGCAGATAGTGCATGGCCACCCGGAAAAGGCACAGATTATTGTCGATTATGCGCATACGCCGGATGCATTGGCGGCGGCGCTGGCGGCGCTGCGACCGGCCGCCACCGGAAAACTTGTCGTTTTGTTCGGCTGCGGTGGTGACCGCGATACCGGAAAACGTGCCGAAATGGGGCATATCGCCAGCACTGGTGCTGATCAGGTGTTTGTCACCGACGATAACCCGCGCACCGAGGATGCGGCCAGCATCCGTGCCGCCATCATCGCCGCCTGTCCGGCAGCCATTGAAATCGCCAGCCGCGACAAAGCCATTGCCGCAGCGCTGGCCAGCGTTGGCTCCGGCGATGTCCTGCTGATTGCTGGCAAGGGCCATGAGACGGTTCAGCTCGTTGGCAATGAAAGCCTGCCATTTGACGATGCCGCGATCGCTAGCCATCTGATGGTGCAAATGCAAAAAGAGGCTGTCCAATGACCCCGGCACAGCTATTCTGGACAATTGACGAGATTGCTGCGGCCACAGATGGCCAGCCACACAGTGATGCCGCCGCCAATATAACTGCCAACATCAGCGCCACCAGCATCACCGGAATCAGCATCGACAGCCGTGACACCAAGCCGGGCGATCTGTTTGTGGCCTTGCCGGGCACTGCGTCAGATGGCCACAAGTTTCTGCCAGCGGCACTGGCGGCCGGCGCCAGCGCGGCTCTGGTCACGCAGATTGACAATGCCGTTGCGCTGCCGCAAATCTGCGTCCGCGATTGTCTGCAGGCTTTACGCCAGCTGGCGATGGCCGGTCGGCAACGCTTTCAGGGCATAGAATTTGGCATCACCGGGTCGGTTGGCAAAACCGGAAGCAAGGACATGTTGTGGCACGCGCTGTCACAATTTGGCAGTTGCCACGCCAGCCAGCGCAGCTTCAACAATCACATTGGCGTGCCTGTCACGCTTGCCAGCTTGCCCGCAGATGCTGATTTTGCCGTTCAGGAAATGGGCATGAATGCGGCTGGCGAGATTGCCAGCCTGACCCGTTTGACGCGGCCACAGATCGGTTTTATTACCCGTATCGCCGATACCCATCGTGAGTTTTTCACCTCAACAGCTGATATTGCTGCTGCGAAAGCCGAGATTTTTCAGGGGCTTGAGGGGTTATCAACCGCCATCTTAAATCACGATGATGCGTTTTTCGAAAACCTGCGGACGGCGGCTATTCAGGCCGGTGCGAAAAAAGTGATCAGCTTTGGCCGACACCCAGAGGCTGACTATCGGCTGCTGTCTATTGATCATCATGATGCTGGCATGATGATTCATGCCAGCCTTGCCGGATCCCCCTGTATTTTTGCGTTGCGCATGTATGGCAGTCATCTTGCTGAAAATGCCATGGGCGTGCTTGCCTGTGTTGCGGCGGCGGGTCTGCCAGCCGATAAAGCTGCCGCCGCGCTGGTCGATTGCCTACCCCCAACCGGACGTGGCCGGCGATCCAGCGGCATCTATCACAGCCGCAATATCAGCATCATTGATGACAGCTACAACGCCAGCCCGGCCTCAATGAGCGCGGCTTTTACCAGCCTCGCCAACACACCGCCACAGATTATGGTTCTGAGCGAGATGCGCGAGCTGGGCGAGGCAACGGCGGCGGCGCATGCGGCGCTGGCACCGCATATCAACAAACTGGCACCACGTCTGGTGATTACGATTGGCGCGGCGATGCATGACATGCTTGACGGTTTGGATGAATCGATCAGCGGCTTTGCCGCGGCGGATATCAGCGCCGCCATCGCCCATCTCACCCAATCGATATGTGACGGTGACCGTATTTTCATCAAAGGGTCAAACGGCTCTGGTGCCTGGCGTGTCCGCGATGCGCTCTGCGCTGCGATCACCCCGGATGCACCGCAAAACACCGTGAAAGGGGCCAGCCATGCTGCCTGATCTGCTTGTACCGCTGGCTGACCAGTTCCAGGCCTTTAATCTATTTCGCTATATTACCTTTCGCACTGGCGGTGCCACCATTACCGCGCTGATCATCAGCCTGCTATGTGGGCCGGCCTTTATCCGCTGGCTGAAAGCGCATCAGGTCGAAGGCCAGCCCATTCGTGATGACGGGCCAGAATCGCATTTATTGACCAAAATTGGCACACCAACGATGGGCGGCTTGCTGATCCTAATCGCCTTTGTGGTCTCGACATTGCTGTGGATGCCCCTGTCGAACCCCTATTTATGGCCGGTCTTGCTTGTGGTCATTGCCTTTGGCGCGATTGGCAGCGTCGATGACTGGATGAAATTGCGGCGGCGCTCACATAATGGCATGTCGGCGCGGATGAAAATGGGCATGCAGCTGGTCGTCGGCTTTATTGCGACCCTCGCCTTTGTGCAATTATCGCCGGAAAGCCTGCGCTATGGCGTTGCCGTACCATTCCTCAAAGACACCCTCATCAGCATGGGCATTTTATATGTGCCATTTGCTGTGATGGTCATTGTTGGCGCCTCTAATGCGGTCAATCTGACCGACGGTCTGGATGGATTGGCGATTGTCCCGGTGATGATTGTTGCCGGCTGTTTTGCGCTGATCGCCTATCTTGCCGGCAATTATAATTTCGCCACCTATCTGCAAATCAATTATGTCCCGGGCACCGGTGATCTGGCGGTGATGTGCGGCGCATTAATCGGATCCGGGCTGGGCTTTTTATGGTTTAACGCACCGCCAGCGCGGGTGTTTATGGGCGACACCGGGTCGCTTGCACTGGGCGGCGGTCTTGGCGCTATTTCAGTGGCGACACGGCATGAACTGGTGCTGGCAATCACCGGCGGTCTGTTTGTTGTCGAGACAGTTTCGGTGATCTTGCAGGTGGCTTCATTCAAACTCACCGGCAAGCGGATTTTTCTGATGGCGCCGCTGCATCATCATTTTGAAAAAAAGGGCTGGGCAGAACCAACCATCGTCATTCGCTTCTGGATTATTTCAGTGGTGCTGGCAGTGGCTGGCCTGTCTTCGCTGAAACTACGTTAGGAAAACAGGCCAATGCTCTGTCCACACACCATGTCAGGTCAAACAGTCGGGGTCCTCGGTCTCGGCGGTTCGGGCATGGCTGCCGTGGCGGCGCTGCATGCGGCTGGTGTGACTGTGTTTGCGCATGATGATAACAAACCGGATGCCGCCCTGCCGAATGGCACCATCGCCAATTGGCACGACTGGCCATGGAAAAAACTTGACGCACTTGTCATCAGCCCCGGCATTCCGCATCTGCATCCGGCACCGCATCCGGCCGCAGCCAGAGCGCAGGCGGAAGATGTCGCGATCATCAGCGAAGTGGAAATTGCCTTGCGGGCGGCACCAACAGCGCCGCTTGTGGTGATCACCGGCACCAATGGCAAATCGACCACCACCGCGCTGATTGGCCATTGCCTGACCACAGCTGGTAAAGCGTGGCCGTTGGCGGCAATATTGGCCGGCCAGCCTGTTCGCTGGATGATCCCGGGCCAGATGGGGTGATTGTTCTGGAATTATCATCTTATCAGCTCGAAACCACGCCCGCGCTGGCCCCAAATATCGCGGTTATTCTCAATATTACACCGGATCATCTTGACCGGCATGCTGGCATGACCGGCTATATCGCCGCAAAATCCCGCGCGTTAGCCGCGTTACCCGCCGATGGTACAGCCATTCTTGGGCAATCCAATATCACTGTCACCCAGCTGGCGCGTGACTGCATCAAACGCGGTGTCACGACCCTATTGGCAACACCGGACAAGGCGCCGGCCGGCCGCCAGCATTGTCTGGCACTGCGCGGTGATCACAATGCGGAAAATGCCGCGGCTGCCGCATTGGTATTACACAAGCTGGGCTTAAGCGCCGATCAGATCAACCAGGGAATGGCCAGTTTTGCCGGTTTGCCGCACCGTTTGCAGCCTGTTGCAACAATCGGCCCCATCAGTTTTGTGAATGATTCAAAAGCCACCAACGGCACCGCGGCGGCGACTGCCCTCGCCGCTTTTTCGCATATTTACTGGGTCGCCGGGGGGCTTGCGAAAGACGATGGTCTGGACGCAGTCATGCCGCATATTGGCAATGTTGAAAAAGCCTATCTTATTGGCAGCTCAGCCACCGCATTTGCCAGCCAGTTGCAGGGCCATTGCCCGACAGCCATGTATCACAATCTCGATGACGCCACCTATGCCGCGTTTGATGATGCCAGAAACAGCCATACCGGCGGCACCATCCTGCTAGCCCCGGCAGCCGCATCCTTTGATCAATTTGCCAATTTTGCCGCGCGTGGCGATGCCTTTTGCCAGATCGCCAATACGTTATGCAGCCGCACAGGAGACGCCTATGCTTGACCGCACAGATCGCTCGCTTGTTGGTGTATGGTGGTGGACTGTCGATAAATGGTTATTGGCAAGCGCCCTGATTCTGATGGTGATTGGTACGCTGTTGGTGATGGCCGCCGGGCCAGCTGTGGCAAATCTGATCCATCTGTCTTCGCAGCATTTCATCGTCCGGCAATTGATTTATCTGTTGCCGACAGTGGCGCTGATGATCGCTGTGTCAATGCTCGAGCCGCGCACCATCCGTGCCTGTGCGCTGCTGGGATTAGCCGGCATTATTGCGCTGATGGTTATGGCCATTCTGGTTGGCAGCGAAATCAAGGGGGCAACCCGCTGGGTGTCGATTGCCGGATTTACCCTGCAACCATCCGAGCTGGCCAAGCCGTTATTTGCCATCGTCTCGGCCTGGCTGCTGACCCTATGGCGTGAAGGTCAGGATTTTCCGGGCTGGGCCTATTCAACTGTTTTGCTTGGCATTATCGTGACCATTCTGGTGGCACAGCCCGATATTGGCATGACCTTGATGATGCTTCTGACCTGGGGCTTTCAGATGTTTTTAGCTGGCATGCCGCTGCTGTTTGTGATCGGCGGCGTGCTTGTTGCCCCGGCGCTGTTTTACCTTGCCTATCTGTATCTGCCGCATGTCACCTTGCGGGTTGATAAATTTTTCGAGGGCGGATCATGGCAAGTTGAACGCGCCATGGAGAGTTTTGCCACGGGCGGGTATTTTGGTGTTGGCCCGGGCGATGGGCGGGTCAAGCTGCATTTGCCTGATGCCCATTCTGATTTTATCTTTGCGGTTGCCGCCGAGGAATATGGCGCGCTTGCCTGTCTCGCCTTGCTAGGGCTTTACGGCTTTATCATTTTGCGCGGATTTGTTCGCTCACTCGGCGGTGACGGCCTGTTCTGCCTGATTGCCAGTGCCAGTCTGGTGATGCAGTTTGGGGTACAGGCCAGCATCCATATGGCCTCGTCGATCAACCTCATCCCAACCAAAGGCATGACCTTGCCATTTATCAGCTATGGCGGTTCATCACTGCTCGCCAGTGGCCTGACAATCGGTTTGATTCTGGCACTGACCCGCAAACGCATTGGCCAGAGCTATACACCACCCAGCGATCGGCCAACCAGCAATAGACGAGAGCGAGGTGCGGCATGATCAAACGACCTGTCTATCTTGCTGCTGGCGGCACAGGCGGCCATATTTTCCCGGCTTTGGCGGTTGCTGAAACATTGCAGCAACGCGGCTATCAAACGCATCTGTTTACCGACCGGCGTGGTACCAGACTTCTTGAGGGCACGCCAGAATTGCAAGCTAAACTGCATGTCATTGCCGCCGCATCACCTTTTCAAAAAGGTTTTTTACGACTCGCTGTCGCCGCCACAAAACTGGCCATCGGCGCTTTCACCAGCCTCGTTCATTTACTGGTCAAGCGCCCTGCCCTGATCATAGGATTTGGCGGCTATCCCTCATTTGCCCCGTTATTGGCCGGGCGACTTCTTGGCATTCCGATTTTGCTGCATGAACAAAACGCCTTTTTGGGCCGCGCCAATTATATGCTTGCAAAATTTGCCGATGCGCTGGCGTTGAGCTGGCCGAATACGAAAAACCTGCCAGCCGATATTGCGCATGAATTGACTGGCATCCCGGTCAGGCAAGCCTTTTTTGATGCTGCTGAAACCCCCTACCGGCTGGATTCCACCACCACGGTAAATCTGACCATATTGGGCGGGTCGCAGGGCGCATCAATTTTGGGATCACTTGTTCCCGATGCTATTGCCATGCTTGAAGAACCGCTGCGCCAACGTCTTCATATTCGTCAGCAGGCGCGGCCCGAGCAAATTGATCTTTTGCAAAAACGCTATGCCGACCTTGGTGTGACAGCCCAGCTCAGAACATTTTTCAGCGATGTGCCAGAATTGCTTGGCAACAGCCATCTGGTGATTTGCCGGTCGGGGGCCTCATCGGTTGCCGAGCTGGCGGCGATTGGCCGGCCAGCACTGTTATTGCCACTGCCAAATGCGATGGATGACCACCAACGCGTCAATGCCCTGCAGATGCAGGATGTTGGTGGCGGTATTTGTCTTGATGAAAAAAGCGTCAGCGCGGCGGCTCTTGCCACCCGTCTGATACAGCTTCTGGGCGCCCCTAAAACGCTGGCACAGATGGCAAAATCAGCACGCTCGCTGGCCAGCCCCGATGCCGCCAAGCTGATCGCTGCACTGGCTGAACAACTGGTTAGCCTATCCACCTCCAAACCAACAGGCCCCAAACCAACAGGAGCCAGCGCATGAGTGAGTTGCCACTATCAATCGGCACCATGCATTTTACCGGTATTGGCGGTATTGGCATGAGCGGTATCGCAGAAATTCTGTTTGAGCTTGGCTATGATGTTCAGGGCAGCGATATGTCGGAAAATGCCAATGTCCATCGGCTGCGCGAAAAAGGCATTCGGGTGATCACCGGTCAATCAGCCGAAAATGTTGAAAATGCCGCCCTTGTTGTCATTTCAACGGCGATTAAAGCGGATAATCCGGAAGTCGTCGCCGCCAAAGAGCGTTTCATACCCATTGTTCATCGCGCCGAAATGCTGGGTGAGTTGATGCGGTTGCGCTGGTCAATTGCGGTGGCTGGCACGCATGGCAAAACCACAACAACCAGCCTGATTGCCAGCCTGTTGAGCAGCGCCGATATTGACCCAACAGTGATTAATGGCGGCATTATCACCGGCTGGGGAAGCAATGCGCGGCTTGGTAAAGGCCGCTGGATGGTGGTTGAGGCGGATGAGAGTGACGGGTCATTTGCCAAGCTGAAACCAACGGTGGCTGTGGTCACCAATATTGACCCGGAACATCTTGATCATCACGGCAGCTTTGAAGCTCTTGAGACAGCCTTTTTAAATTTTGTTGCATCAATCCCGTTTTATGGCTTTGCCGCGCTGTGCATTGATCACCCGTCGGTACAGCGGCTGATGGCCGGCATCAAAGACCGCCGCATTATCACCTATGGCATGGTCGCCGCCGCCGATGTGCGGGCGGTAAATATGCGGGTTGACGGGGCCAGCATGGTATTTGACGCGCAATTATCCGACCGCGCCGCCGGCGATGCCACAACCATCACCGATATTCGCTTTCCGATGCTTGGCGACCATAATATACAAAATTGCCTCGCGGCGATTGCCGTCGCCCTCGAAATGAACATCGAGGCCGACTCGATTCGCGATGCGCTGGCCGATTTTGGCGGTGTTGGACGACGCTTTGAAACCAAAGGTGTCAGCCATGGCGTCACCATTATTGATGATTACGGGCATCATCCGGTCGAGATTAACGCCGCGTTAAAAGCAGGCCGCATGATGTGTGGGGAAAACAAACTGATCGCCGTGGTTCAGCCGCACCGCTATAGCCGCCTTGCCGATTTGTTTGTCGATTTTTGCGGCTGTTTCCATGACGCTGATGAAGTGCTGGTTGCCGATGTCTATGCCGCTGGCGAGACACCAATTGATGACATAAATCGCGACTCTCTTGTCAATGGGCTGCGCGATCATGGTCACAAAGCCGCCAGCGCCCTACTGCACCGGGACGATCTGGCCGCTGAAATCAAAGCCCGCACATCAGCCGGTGATCTTGTGATGTGTCTTGGTGCCGGTGATATCACCAACTGGGCAGCGACATTGCCGGATGAGCTGGACAAACTGGGAGACTCAGAATGACAGATCTGTTGTCCCGTTTGCCCACAGTGCGTGGTGATTACAACAGCAGCGCGGCGCTGGCGCAGCATACCTGGTTTGGTGTTGGCGGCCCGGCAGATATTTTGTTTTGCCCGTGTGACACAGATGATCTGGCAGCATTTCTGGCAGCCTGCCCGGCTGATATTGCGGTTAACGTGATCGGCGCCGGATCTAATCTTTTGGTGCGTGACGGCGGTGTCGCTGGTGTTGTCATCAAGATGAATGCCCATTTGACCAACATCCGGCATGACGGCACCCAGATCATCGCCCAGACCGGTGCCACCGATGCTGATGTCGCCCGCTACGCGCAAAAGGCCGGTATTGGCGGGCTGGAGTTTCTGATCGGCATCCCCGGGACAATCGGCGGCGGCTTGCGGATGAATGCCGGTGCCTATGGCAGCGAATTCAAAGACATCACGCTGACCGCGTCAGGTTTTGACCGGCAGGGCCGCGCGGTGACGGCAACGCCAACCGAGATGGGCATGGGCTACCGGCATAGTGACGCACCGGCCGACTGGATTTTTACCTCCGCTATTCTGACCGGCCATGCGGACGAACCGGCCGCCATTAAATCCCGGATGAAAACCATTGTCACAAACCGTGGTGACGCGCAGCCCCGCGGCGTGCGCACTGGCGGCAGCACCTTTGCCAACCCGGATGGCGGCAAAGCCTGGCAGGAAATTGATAAAGCCGGCTGTCGTGGCCTGCAAATTGGCGCCGCACGCGTGTCGGACAAACATTGCAATTTCCTGATTAACACCGGCGGCGCAACGGCGCTGGATATCGAAACGCTTGGCGAAACAGTGCGTCGACGGGTGCAGGAGAATGGCGGGCCAGAGCTGCGCTGGGAAATTCGGCGCATCGGCCGTGACCTAAAAGCATCCAAAAATCAGGAGGGCGCCGAATGAGCACGCATCACGAACGTGTCGCAGTTCTTATGGGGGGATGGACTCCCGAGGCATCGGTCAGCCGGGTCAGCGCCAGCTTTTGTGGGCAGGCGGCGCGCAATGCGGGCTGGGATGCTGTTGAGATCGAGGTTGACCGCGATATTGCCGCCAAACTTGCCGAATTTAAGCCGGGTCGCGTGTTCAACGCCCTGCACGGCCAAATTGGCGAAGATGGCAATATTCAGGGCCTGCTGAATATTATGAATATTCCCTATACACATAGCGGTCTGGCCGCATCGGCCATCGCCATGGACAAAATTTTGGCAAAAACCATGCTGGCTGACTGCGGTATTCTGGTGCCGCCGACCTTGCCACTGGCTGAAGATACACATGTCTATCCGGAAAATTATCAGGGTGCGCATGTGATCAAACCGCAAAATGACGGATCCAGTCTTGGTGTTGTCATTGTCGAGGAAGACAGCAAGACACCGCCCGCCCGCAGCCATTGGGCAGCTGACGCGCATCTGATGTGCGAACCTTTCATTCCGGGACGCGAACTGACCGTTGCCGTTCTGGATGGCACCGCCCTATGTGTGACCGAAATCACCTCGGATCGTGGATTTTATGATTTTGACGCAAAATATGCCCCCGGTGGGTCGCACCATATTTTGCCTGCAGATGTGCCCGAAGAGGTCGGTCTGCAAGCCTGTATCTGGGCAGAACATGCGTATCGTCATCTTGGCTGCCGCGGCATCATTCGCGCCGATTACCGGTGGAACGACAAAGCTAATCAATTGTTCATGCTAGAGGTCAATACACAGCCCGGCATGACCGCCACATCGCTGGTGCCCGAACAGGCCAGATTTCTTGGCATGTCGGGTGAAGAACTGGTCAACCATCTGTTGGAGATAGCACAATGCGACGATTGATCGGCTGGATCATGCCAAACAGGGCAGCACAGCAATCGCAGACAGATTGGTGGCATCGGATCAAGATGGTCTCGCTCGCGGCGCTTGGGCTTGGTCTGATCAGCACTGGCGGCATGCTTTATGTTGATCGTACGCGGGTGATCAGCGAATTGCATCAGCTTGGTGCCGAGGTCGGTTTGAAATTGCGCGATATTCAGGTGCGGGGCCGCTCGCATATCGATAAAGAAACCTTGCTTAGCGCGCTTGACCTGCAGCTTGACACGCCGATTTTCAGCGTCGATTTACAGGCGCTTCACAGCCGCGTCAGTGACATTGGCTGGGTCAAAAATGTTGTCATTGAACGGCGCCTTCCCGGCACCATCTATATCATCCTTGAAGAACGTATGCCGGTGGCACTGATGCAGAATAATGCAACGCATCAGCTTATCGATGCAACCGGGGCCATCATTAACGGCGCCGACCCGCGTGATTTCACCCATCTCAAGGTTGTCGCCGGTGATAACGCGGCGGCCAATGCCGCGCCGATTCTTGCGGCGCTTCGCACCGAACCCGAATTATTCAGCGAAGTCTGGGCGATCAGTTTCCGATCCGAGCGGCGCTGGGATGTGCATTTGAAAAATGGCATGGAAATTCGCCTGCCGGAAACTGACCCGATTTCGGCCTGGTCACGGCTGGCTGTCATCGACCGCGAGAAAGCCATCACCAACCGGGATCTTGCGGTGATCGATATGCGCCTGCCGAAACAGTTGATTGTCGAGCCAAATATTCCGGTACGTGGACAGGGGAGCCAGACATGATTTTGCGAAAGACCAAAGCCATCACGCGGCGACCATTTGCCGTGATTGACATCGGATCGTCGAAAATCTGCTGTATGATTGGCGAGGCCGACGGCATTGGCGGGGTGCGCTTACTCGGCCATGGCACGCATGCCTCGGCCGGCATCCGCACCGGCGAAGTCAGCGATCTTGAGGCGCTGAGCACTGCCATCGGTAAAACCGTACAAATCGCCGAACGCGAGGCTGGCATATCGGTGCAGTCTGCAAGCATTGTGGTTCCTGGCGGCAAGCCGATTTCTGTTATCCACAAACAAAGTCTGACATTGAGCGATGCGGTTGTGCGCCGCCGCGATATTGACCGTTTGATGGCACGCGATGATGCCACTGCCGTGCCGCCGGGCTATCAGCCCATGCATGTCCAGACACTGCAATATGGGCTTGACGAGGTACGCGGCATTACCGACCCGCGCGGCATGCGTGGCACGGTGTTATCGGTCGATTACACGATCATCTGCGGGTTGCGGATTTCGCTGGCAAATTTTCGCGAGGCGCTGGCGCTCAACCATCTGGAGACCGAACGCTTTCTGCATGCCGGCTATGCGGCTGGCATTGCCTGTTTAACGCCTGAAGAACGTGACCTTGGCAGCGTCATTATCGATATGGGTGGTGGCACAACATCGATTGCTATTTTTATGGAAGGCAAGCTTGTCTATGTCGACACTATCACCGTTGGCGGGAATCATGTCACCACCGACATTGCGCGGATTTTGTCGACACCGCTGAGTGATGCGGAACGACTGAAGGCGATTGACGGTTCGGTGATGCCGACCGAGGTTGCCGGCGACGCCCCGGAACGGTTGCGCGAAGTGATGCGGCTTGGTCGCAGTGACAACATCACCATCCCGTCACTTGGCAGCGCTACAACCGAAATTGGCGGCAAAACCATTGAACGCAATCTGTTAAGCGCAATTATCCGGCCACGTGTCGAAGAAATTCTCGAAATACTGCAAAACCGCATGGCGAAAGCCCGCATGGAACATACCGCCGGCAGTCGTTTTGTGCTGACCGGCGGCGCCAGCCAGCTTACCGGCCTTGCCGATCTGTTCGCCAGACAAAGCAAAAAATCAATTGGTATCGGCACACCCATCGGCGTTGCCGGACTTGACGAAAATAACAGCAGCTCGGGATACGCCGCCAGCATTGGCGGGCTAATCCATGTGAGCCGCCTCGAAGATAATGACCCCGACGACCGGCAGACCCGCACCCTGCCACATGGGCCATTCGAACGTATTGGTGCGTGGCTTCGTGACAATTTGTAAGAAGAGGTAAAAATGAAACCAATATGTTCACCCCTCGATTCCGGCAGTTCTGTTCGCCGTGTAATCCAACCCAACCGGCAGGTCACAACTGCCATTTCAACAGGTATTTCAAAAGGCATTTCAACAGGCATGTCTGCTGACATGTCACAATGCACAATTCAAAGCGAAGGGAGTCAGTCATGACCATTAACCTTACTGTACCGCAAAATATGCAAGAGCTGCGTCCACGTATCACCGTTGTTGGTGTTGGTGGCGCCGGCTGTAACGCCGTCAACAATATGATCAATGCCGACCTTGAGGGCGTTGACTTTCTTGTTGCCAATACCGACGGGCAGGCTTTGGCGCATTCCAAAGCAAGCCGTAAAATTCAGCTTGGCAGCGCCATCACGCAAGGGCTCGGAGCTGGATCAAAACCAGAAATTGGCCGTGCCGCCGCCGAAGAAAGCCTGCAGGAAGTCATGGCTGAACTGGCCGATTGCAACATGGTCTTTATTACCGCCGGCATGGGTGGTGGCACCGGCACCGGAGCCGCACCAGTGATTGCCAGAGCCGCCCGCGAGCGCGGCATTCTGACTGTTGGGGTGATCACCAAGCCTTTTGAATTTGAAGGCCAGCGCCGCATGAAACAGGCCGAGAGTGGCATTGAAGAACTGCAAGCCTATGTTGACACGCTGATCGTCATCCCAAATCAAAACCTGTTCCGTTTGGCGAATGAACGCACCACCTTTGCCGATGCGTTTCATATCGCCGACACGGTATTGCATCAGGGCGTCTGCGGCGTCACCGATCTGATGATCAAGCCCGGGCTGATCAATCTGGATTTTGCAGATATTCGCGCAGTGATGGGCGAAATGGGCAAGGCCATGATGGGCACTGGCGAAGCCAGCGGCGAAAGCCGCGCCACACAGGCGGCCGAGGCGGCGATCAATAATCCGCTGCTTGACGACACCACGATGAAAGGTGCACATGCCGTTTTGATCAATATCACCGGCGGCATGGATATGACATTGTTTGAGGTTGATGAAGCGGCCAATCGCATCCGCAAGGAAGTTGACGCCGACGCCACGATTATTTTCGGATCGGCCTTTGATGACAAGCTTGAAGGTGTAATGCGGGTATCGGTTGTGGCCACCGGCATCGACGCTGCCACACAAGCGCTTGGAAAGCCAAGCACTGCCAGCGCACCGGCGGCTGTGGCCAATCTGCGGCCCAGTACCATCGTGCCAAATCCGCTTGCAGGTTTCGTCCCAACTCAGCCAGCCATTGCCGAAACGACGATGGCGGACAACAGCGCACCGGCCGATGCGGCTTTATCACCCGACGTAGCAACGAAGGCAGACGCTGTTGATAGCCCAGATACCGCTGATGCAGAGGCGGATGTCACAACTGCCGATAGCGGCACGGACAACACCGCAGAACACCGCGATCTGTCCGACAATGCCGATCAGCTCGATATCGATGATGCCATTGCCAAATCCGCCATTGCCGATGCGCCGGATGAAACCGGCAGTCAACAGGCTGACAGTTCAGTCACAACCGACACAGACCACACCGCACCACTTGCCGCGCAGACCGACAATGACACCAAGTCGGACACGGCAACGCCAGAAACTACAGAGGTTGCGGCAGCACCGCGTGTTGGCTTCATTCCGGCACAAACAACAGCGTTGCCAGATGCTGATGCTGTGCCTGTTGCGATGGAGACTCCGGCAAAACGGCCGGCCAGCCTGATCAATAAAATTTCAGGCCTGTGGTCAACCAAGCCAGATGCAGCCGAACCCGCATCCCGCAAAGAGCCAGCCATCGGCGAAGCACAGCCCTCGGCATCAATCCTCGATTTGTCGCGTTCAGATGTTGTGCATAGCGATGTCAATGATACCGACAAGGCAAAATTAGAGGTGTCCGACGATGAGCTGGATATTCCGGCATTTTTACGCCGGCAGGCCAACTAAACCAATGGTCATAGCTGGCAACAGCTATTGCTACAATCAGTAACCAAATGTGATTTGGAATGACCTGGGGAAATGCGTATTGTTTCCTCGGGTTATTTATGCCTTGCATAAAAGCCAAACCGGCCACACCAAAGCGGCCAAACAACGAGACCCAACATAATCGACCACTCATAATGCTAGTTATGGCGGCGATGACAAAGAAACGACAA
>Ga0182093_1652062_pt1 | contig 14160 bp, 17 predicted proteins | sample 041ome_21_FD_127776 | JGI IMG/M metagenome (GOLD analysis project Ga0182093, IMG submission 127776) | Metatranscriptome of coastal salt marsh microbial communities from the Groves Creek Marsh, Georgia, USA - 041411BS metaT (Metagenome... | ecosystem: Environmental > Aquatic > Marine > Intertidal...
GCGCATTTGTAAGGAATTGTCGCAGGTATGCCAGAACATGCCGAATAGACTCGATTTTGCTGCAACGCAGCGTAGGCTGGGGCCACTGTGACAGCGAATGCAGAATTACTGGTTCCTGCGCTTGCCCTGCTTCTGGCCGGGGCAGCGGCCGGTTTTGCCGGTGGATTGTTCGGCATTGGCGGCGGCTTCGTGGTGGTGCCCGCTCTGGCAATGCGGAGGACGTGGGCCTCAACTATCTGCCTTTCCAAACCGCCTATGCGCTGCAGAGCATTGCCCCGCTGCTGCAGGGATCGGGCAAGGAGGTGCGGATCATCGCTGCCTCCGAACTCACCTCCAACCAGCTCAACTCCCATGACGTGGTTTATGTCGGTCTGCTATCGGCGATGGGGCTGCTGGAGGAAATCACCTTTGCGAACAGCAGCGTGCGCATTGGTGACAGCTATGACGACCTGATCGACAAGGAGAGCGGCGAACGCTGGATGAGCGATGAGGCGCGCCGTCTCGCCTCGCCTGCCTTCTATCGCGATTATGCCTATGTCGCGCGTTTTTCGGCGCCCGGCGGCGCGATGGTAACGGTGGTGGCCAGCGAACGGGTGACGGGCCTGCGCGGTGTCGGGCCGATTGTCGCTTCGGGTGAGCTGGATGGGAGCTTGCGCGATCACGCCGGCGGGGAAGGCTTCGAGGCCCTCTACCAGGTGACCGGCCAGCAAGGGGCAGACCTGTCCAACCGGCTTATATGGTCGAGGGAGCGCGACTAGCTTTCCTACACGAGCCTCCAAGCGGCAAGGCAATGCGTGATGGAAAGACCACCCGAAACCCTCGCCCTGCCGCAGGAATCCGCCGTTTCAGGCCGATTCCGGCCGGAGCCGCTTTTCTGCGCAAGGACAGTGTTCCATGTGTTCCATCGCACCCCGGAAAACAGCAGGCGCGATACGGGCCAGAATCCGTATCTGCGTTAGCTTGCCATTCACCGGCGCGATCCTACATTGGAGGCCTGCAAAAGGACTGCGATACGCATGAGCGACAATCAGGAACCCGAAAACAATCCCAACCCGTGGATGAAGAGGCTGCTGATCTGGGGCGGCATCTTCATGGCGTTGCTGCTGGTGGTCAACATGTTCGGCAGTTCCACCGAACAGCCGGGCACGCAGATCGCCTATTCCGATTTCCGCGAGAAAGTTGCCGAAGGCAGCGTCGAGGAAGTGATCATCGCGCCTGATCGTATCAGCGGCACGTTCAAGAACGACACCGCCTTTACCACCACGCCTGTCAACGGGGACACTGGCCTCACCAAGCTGCTGCAAGACAACAACGTCAGCTTCACCGGCGCGCAGCCCGAGCAGACCAACATGCTGCTCTACATCCTGATCCAGACGTTGCCGTTCCTGTTGATTCTGGGCATCGCCTTCTTCGCGCTGCGACAGGTGCAGAAGGGCGGCGGATCGGGCGCGATGGGCTTTGGCAAGTCCAAGGCCAAGCTGCTCACCGAAAAGCAGGGCCGCGTCACCTTTGACGACGTGGCCGGCATCGACGAAGCGCGCGAGGAACTGCAGGAAATCGTCGAGTTCCTGAAGGACCCGTCGCGCTTCTCCAAGCTGGGTGGCCAGATCCCCAAGGGCGCGCTGCTGGTCGGCTCGCCGGGCACCGGCAAGACGCTGCTCGCCCGCGCAATCGCGGGTGAGGCGCGCGTGCCGTTCTTCACCATTTCAGGTTCGGACTTCGTGGAGATGTTCGTGGGTGTCGGTGCGTCCCGCGTGCGTGACATGTTCGAACAGGCGAAGAAGAACGCGCCGTGCATCGTCTTCATTGACGAAATCGACGCCGTGGGCCGCCATCGCGGTAATGGCATCGGCAATTCCAATGACGAGCGGGAGCAGACGCTGAACCAGCTGCTGGTGGAGATGGATGGTTTCGAGGCCAATGAAGGCATCATCATCATCGCTGCCACCAACCGCCCGGACGTGCTTGACCCCGCTCTGCTGCGTCCGGGCCGCTTTGACCGTCAGGTTGTAGTGCCGATCCCCGACATTGATGGCCGCGAGAAGATCCTTGCCGTGCACATGAAGAAGGTGCCGCTGGCGCCTGACGTGAATGCCCGCACCATCGCCCGCGGCACGCCCGGCTTTTCCGGCGCGGACCTTGCCAACCTCGTCAATGAAGCTGCCCTGCTGGCCGCGCGCCGCAACAAGCGCCTTGTCGCCATGCAGGAGTTCGAGGACGCCAAGGACAAGGTGATGATGGGCGCCGAGCGCAAGTCCATGGTGATGACCGAGGACGAGAAGAAGATGACTGCCTATCACGAGGCTGGCCATGCCATCGTCGCCGTGCATGAAAAGGCATCCGACCCGATCCACAAGGCCACCATCATCCCGCGCGGCCGCGCGCTGGGCATGGTGATGCGCTTGCCGGAGCGGGACAATTACTCCTACCACCGTGACAAGATGCACGCGAACCTGTCCGTCTCCATGGGTGGCCGCGTGGCCGAGGAAATCATCTTCGGCTATGACAAGGTCAGTTCCGGCGCGTCGTCCGATATCCAGTATGCCACCAGCCTTGCCACCAACATGGTCACCAAGTGGGGCATGTCCGACAAGCTCGGCCCGCTGATGTACGAGCAGAGCCAGGAAGGCTATCTCGGCATGGGCCAGACGGTGCGGACCATGGCCGGTGCAGACACCAACAAGCTGATCGATGCAGAGATCAAGGAACTGGTCGAAGGATCGCATAAGCGCGCTACCGAGCTGTTGACCAAGCACAAGGACCAGCTGCACCTGCTGGCAGAGGCGCTTCTCGAATATGAGACGCTGACGGGCGAGGAGATCAAGCAGCTGCTCGACAACGGCAAGATCGACCGCCCCGATGCGCCCAAGGGGCCGCTTCCGGTGCAGCCGGTACACGGCTCCTCCATCCCCAAGGCGGGCAAGCGCTTCGGCGGTTCGGGAGAGGCCCCGCAGGGCGCCTGACGCTTCGGGTCTTTCCTACAGCTTCGAGAAAATGGTGAGGGCGGTGCAGCGATGCGCCGCCCTTTCGCCTTTTCAGAACGCGCCGAGCAGCAGGAGTAGCTGCATGAAGAGCACAAGTATCACCCAGATGCAGCCTGACAGCACCAGCAGTCGCCAAAAGGCCGAGAAGCGGGAAAGATCGTAGGCGCCGCGCAGCTGCTTGTAGAGATGCAGCGGCGGAGCGAGGAAGATCAGCGTCATGATAACGGCTTCCGCAACATGCAGCGCGTAGAGCAGGGAAACGGTGATGAACAACAGCGTCATGAAGCTGAGCGAATATGTTACGAAGATCGCGTGATCGTAACCGCGATACCGCCTCTTCCACGCGAACAGCAGCCACATGAACGGGATCGACAGCGGGATCAGCAGTCAGGAGAATTTGTAAGCGTTGGCTTGTATTTTTGTAGAGCATGAGCGAGGGGTTCTCGCGCCATTTGCCGCCGAGGGCATTGTTTAGGAAGGCCCCCAGACACCCGTCATCGGCGGCATCGCTGATGGTGAGGCGCGTGTTGCTGTCGTCGTCCAGCGGGATCGTCTGGATAACGTCGCTCTCGTCGCTGCTCGCGGGGGTTTCGGTAGGTGCATCGGGATCTACTGGCGGCTCCAGCTCGGCAGCGATGCCTTCTTCCAGCCCGGCCTGCATCTCCTCGATATGGGCATTGGCGGCCGTATCCGTCGGCGCGGTAATTCCCAGGACCTGAAACACGGCGAACATCAGGAAGACGCTGAACAGGAACAGCGCCATGGGCGACACGAAGCGCGCCCGCGCCCCTCGATATAGCGCCGCGTCAGCTTGCCGGGGCGCAGCACGAGCATGGGCAGGGTGCGCCACATCTTGCCCTCGAAGTGGAGCGCGCCGTGCAGAAGATCGTGCATGAAAGCGCCGATGGTGCGGTGGATGTGGCCGCTCTGCCCGCAGGCATGGCAATAGGCGCCGACCAGCTGCGTGCCGCAATTGAGGCAGTTTTCGGGATCGCCCTCATGCCGCTCTTTCGCGCCCGATACCGGATCGAGCACGCGCGCGAACAGGCCGTCTTCCACGGCCGTGCCCAGACCTTCGCCAATATCGCTCATGCTGCCCCCGCCATGGGATGCGAGTGTAACCCGAAGCGGCGGCTACGCAAACAGCGCAAACAAAAAGGGCCGCACCAGCGCGGTGCGGCCCCTTTGGGTTCGATATGTATCGAATCAGCCGTCGTAATCGGCGCCGATCGAGGTGGACCGGGTGGGAGCCGATGCGGACAGGCGCATGGCCTCTGCCGACTGGCTCAGCGAACCGATGTCATCAGCTTCGTCCTCTTCATCGGGGAGGAAGTTCTGCATCGACTGGGTGAGCGCTTCCTGAAGCTGCTTGGGCTTCACGGTCTGCTCGGCAATCTCGCGCAGGGCGACAACGGGGTTCTTGTCCCGGTCACGATCGAGAGTGATTTCCGAACCGCCGGAAATCTCGCGCGCACGCTGGGCAGCCAGCAGGACGAGATCGAAACGGTTGGGGACCTTGTCGACGCAATCTTCGACGGTAACGCGCGCCATGGGGCACTCCAATTTCTATGCAACTTGTGCGGAAAGGGCAGCGGATAAGTGAAAGCGGCCATTTCGTCAAGGTTTTCCGCGGGCGCAGGCCTGCTAGAAGGAGGCATGAACGAGGCTTCACCAGTCGCTGGCGATCCGCTGGCAGAATACCGCGATCCGGAGCCTTTCCACGCCAGCGTGCCAGGGCTGGAGCTGGGCTTCTACCCCTCGGGCGCGGACCGGCTGGAGCGCCTGCTTCGCCTGATCGATGAGGCGGAGGAATGCCTCAAGCTGGCCTTCTACATCTTCGCCCCCGATTCGGCAGGCAGCAAGGTGCGCGATGCGCTGGTGGCGGCTGCCCGGCGCGGGGTCTGCGTGAAGCTGATCGTCGATGGTTTCGGCGCGGAGGCGGACGAGGCGTTCTTTGCGGACCTGGTGGCGGCGGGCGGCGATTTCTGCGTGTTCCAGCCGCGCTGGTCGCGCCGTTACCTCATTCGCAACCACCAGAAGATCGTGACGGCTGACGGCCATACCGCTATGCTGGGCGGCTTCAATATCGAGGACAGCTATTTCGCCCCGCCCGAATGCGATGGCTGGAATGACCTTGCGGTGACCTTGCGCGGCGACATCGTGGGGCGTGTGGATGACTGGTTCGACCAGCTCGACGCTTGGACCAATTCCCGGAAGTCGCAATTCCGCGATATCCGCCGCCGCGTGCGCGAATGGGATAGCGGGGAAGGGCCTGTGCGTCTGCTTATCGGCGGGCCGACAAAGGGGCTGTCGAGCTGGGCGCAGATCATCAGCCGGGACCTGATCTATGGCGAAAAGCTGGACATGATGATGGCCTATTTCTCGCCGCCAAAGCGTTTGCGCCGCCGCATCCGGCGGATCGCGAAGAAGGAGCAGACGCGGCTGCTGATGGCTGGCAAGTCAGACAATCGCGCCACCATCGGGGCGAGCCGCCTGCTCTATCGCAGCTTGCTGAAATCGGGCGCGAAGATCTGGGAGTTCCTGCCTTGCAAGCTCCACACCAAGCTGATCGTGCTGGACGATGCGGTATATCTGGGCAGCGCCAATTTCGACATGCGCAGCCTCTACCTGAACCTGGAGATCGTGCTCAGGGTGGAGGACAAGGCGCTGGCGGAACGGATGCGCGAATTCATTGCCGGGCATTTCGAGGCATCGCTTGAGATTACCAGCGAAGTGCATCGCCAGCAGGGCGGCGTGCTCAACCGGCTGCGCTGGTACGGCAGCTGGTTCCTTGTTTCGGGGCTGGATTATACCGTCAGCCGGAAGCTGAATCTGGGGTTGTGATAAGGGTGGTGGGTGCGAGGTTTTGGCCTCGCAAAACCCTCATTCGTAGCCCCAGTCCGAATAGTCCTTAGTCGCCGGGGACGAGAACTTGGTGTACTCGCTCTGGAAGATCAGCGGCACATTGCCGGTGGAGCCGTGGCGCTGCTTGGCCACGATCAGCGTCGCCTTGTTCTTAAGCTCGAGGTATCGCTGCTCCCACTGCGCATATTTCTCGTTCGCCTCGCTGGTGCTGCTCTCGCTCGGCAAGTCCGGCCGCGTGGCTTCGAGGTAATAGTCTGCGCGGTAGATGAACCAGACCATGTCCGCGTCCTGCTCGATAGAGCCGGATTCGCGCAGGTCGGAGAGCATCGGACGCTTGTCCTCGCGCTGTTCCACCGCACGGCTGAGCTGCGACAGGGCGATCACCGGAACGGCGAGTTCCTTCGCCAGTGTCTTCAACCCGCGCGAGATTTCGGAAATCTCGTTCACGCGATTGTCCTGCGCGCGGCCGGAACCCTGCAGCAGCTGGAGATAGTCGATCACGATCAGGCCGATATCGTGGCGACGCTTCAGGCGGCGGGCGCGGGTGCGCAAGCCGGAGATGGTGAGGCCGGGTGTGTCGTCAATCAGCAGCGGCAGGTCCGCCAGTTTCTGGCTGGCGCGCGACAGGCGCTGGAAGTCCGCCCGGTCCATCTTGCCGGTGCGCAGGCTTTCCGAATTGATTTCCGCCTGCTCGGCAAGGATACGCGTGGCCAGCTGGTCCGCGCTCATTTCCAGGCTGAAGAAAGCTACCGGCGCACCATAGTTGAACTCGCCGCCATCGCGCTGCCAGTCGAGATGTTCCTTGGCGCAATTGAAGGCGATGTTGGTGGCGAGCGAGGTCTTGCCCATGCCGGGGCGACCGGCAAGGATGATGAGGTCGGAATTGTGCAGGCCCGCGGTCTTGCTGTCGATCGTCGCCAGGCCGGTGGTCTTGCCGGACAGGCCGCCGCCCGAATTCATCGCTGCTTCGGCCAGCTTGATGGCGGCGAACGACGCTGTCTTGAAGGTCGATGCCTCGTTCCCGCTGCTGGCGCCTTCGGCCACTTCGAACAGCCGCGCTTCGGCCATTTCAATCTGGCGCAGCGGCTCCACCTCGTCAGACGTGTCGAGCGCTTCTTCGACGAGGTTGCGGCCCACGCTCACCAGCGCGCGCAGCAGCGCGAGGTCATAGATCTGCTGGGCCAGTTCGCGCGGGGCGAGTAGGCCCTGCCCGTCAGCGGTCAGCTGCGCGAGATAGGCCGTTCCGCCCAGTTCCTTCAGCGCCTCGTCATCCTGGAAATAGGGCTTCAGCGTCACCGGGGTGACGACCATCTGCTTTTCCGTCAGCCTGACGATGCGATCGAAAATGCGCTGGTGCAGCGGCACGAAGAAATGCTCCGCACGCAAGGGCACGACCAGTTCTTCCAGCACGCGGTTGTCGATCAGCACGGCGCCCAGAAAGGCGGCTTCCGCCTCAAGGTTGGCAGGCAGCGCACGGCCACGCACATCGCCGGAGGCATCATCGGAAGCAGAGCGGATAAGGAGGTCTTCGTCAGCCATGCCGAGCCTGATGCGCTTGCCGGTGATTCACCGCAAGCACCCAGTGCCAGAATGTGCCTGTGGATAGCGGGGATTGCGAATTTCACATCCTTGATTTCGCAATTGCAGCATGGCTTTCTCTCTGCGAAAAGGCGCCCATCATGTTGACCACTTCGCCACAGGACAAGATCGCCACGATCACGCTCGACGAAGCGACGATCATCGCGCGCAGTGCCGATGTGGAGAACGAGCGCGAAATTGCGCTGCGCGACCTTGTGGACGACAATGAATTCCGCCCGCTGGCAGCTTTCGCCAAGGGCCATCGCGGCCCGTGGGATCTGCGCCTGTCCGTGATAGACGGGATGCTGGCGGTGAGCCTGCGTGACGAGAAAGGCGAGGAGGCGGGCATCATCGGCCTTGGCATGGGGCGGCTGCGGCGGGTGATCCGCGAATATTTCGCGATCTGCGATTCCTATTACAAGGCTCTGCGCAAGGCGACGGCGAGCGAGATCGAAACGCTCGACATGGCGCGCCGTGCGATCCACGATCGCGGCACGCGCCATTTGCTCAATATCCTCGAAGGCAAGATCGTGACGGATTTTGCCACCGCAAGGCGGCTGTTCACTTTGATCTGCGTTCTGCATATCAAGGCATGACGCGCGCCGGCTGCTGCCGGGTGCGAGTGTATTAGAGGTCGCAGGGTTTCATGGGTCGCAAGAAGGTATTCCGCTGGCGCATCGCCGCATTCATGCTGCTGGCAGCAGCGCTGGGCGCGATCTACGCGTGGTGGGAGGCGCAGCACTGGACGCCCTCGCGCGAGGCATACCCTGTACAGGGCGTGCTGGTTGGAGCCTCTGACGGCGAGCTGGATTTTCGCGCGCTGGCTGCCACGGGTGCGAATTTTGCCTATGTCAAGGCGAGCCAGGGCGAGACCGGGCGCGATCCAATGCTGGGCGCAAACCTGCGCGCGCTGGGCGAGACGGCCCTGCCGTTCGGCGTGGTCCACAGCTACAATCCTTGCATCGCGGCAGAGCGGCAGGCGGGCAATTTCGTCACTATCGTGCCGCGCGATGCCAGCATGTTGCCGCCGGTGATCGCGCTGGATGCGCTGGCAAGCGATTGTGCGGACCCGGTTTCCGAAGCTGCGGTGGAAAGCGAGCTCACCACTTTCCTCAACCAGGTGGAAGCGCACACCGGCCAGCGCGCGATCCTGAAGGTCTCTGCCGCGTTCGAGGAGCACTACGCCATCTCCAGCAATGTCGAACGCGACCTGTGGCTTGAACGTGCATGGCTGGAGCCGGAGTATGCGGGCCGGCCGTGGACCTTGTGGACGGCCAATCCGGCGCTGTGGACCGATGTGACCAGCGATCCGGTGCGCTGGGTGGTGGCACAGCCGTGAGCGTGTCGATGGATCAGCTGATTGCAGCGGCGGTAGGTGCGGCGGGCAATGCCTACGCGCCTTATTCCCGCTTTCGCGTGGGCGCGGCGCTGCTGTTTGCCGATGGCAGCGTTATCACCGGAAGCAATGTCGAGAATGTAAGCTACGGCCTGTCACTATGCGCGGAAACCGCAGCGGTGGTGAAGGCGATGGGTGAGGGCAGGCGCGGAGGCTTGCAGGCCGTGGCGGTGCATACGCCCGATGCAGAACAGATCAGCCCGTGCGGCCGGTGCCGACAGGTACTGCTGGAACTTGCGGGGCAGGACGGCAGCGATCCGGTCATCGTGGGGCAGGGCAGTGGCGCGCCGCGCGAATGGACGCTGTCGCAACTCTTGCCCGATGCATTCGGGCCGTCTGCCTGAGGCTTCAGTCCTCAAGCCATTCCAGCAGCGCGCCGATGCAATCGCGGGCGAGCAGCTTGCAGCGTTCCGGGCTCCACCCCTGCACCGGATCGGGCATGGGATCGTGGTCCTTGAAGGGCATTTCCAGCGTCATCGCCACCGCGCCGAAGCGTTCGGCCACCTGATTGGTGCTCATCGACAGATTGGCCTTGCCAGCCGCCGCCGTGGGATAGCCGCGCTTGGTCTGGAAATCGGGCGTACGGCGTTCAAGGATCCGGTGATAGCGGGCATAGCCTTCGCCCTGCTCGTCTTCCCATGAGGGGATGCCTTCGAAGCCGGCGAGGAAATTGGCGGGGATCGCCTCGTCGCCGTGAACATCCATCGCGAAATCCACGCCGCTCTCATCCATCGCATTGCGGATCGCGAGCACTTCGGGGGAGCGTTCAGCGCTGGGGTTGTCCCATTCGCGGTTAAGGTTCACGCCAGCGGCATTGGTGCGCAGATGCCCGCGGAAGCTGCCGTCCGGATTGCAATTGGGCACGATGTGGAATTGGCACAGCGCGCGCAGCTTGCGGGCGATGGGGTCTACCTCGTCGCAGAGCATTTCCAGCGCGCCTTCCATCCACCATTCGGCCATGCTTTCGCCGGGATGCTGGCGGGCATAGAGCCAGACCTGCGTCTCGCCTTCGCCCATGTCGAGGCAATCCACGGTGCGGCCATCCAGCGTCAGCCCCAAAGTGCGGTGCGATACGCCTTCTGCCAGCGCGGCTTCAGCCACCAGGTCAAGGTGCCGTTCGTGGCTGTAAGGCGCGAAATAGGCGAAGCTGGCAAGATCGGCTTCTGGCGCATGGCAGATGGTCAGCGTGCCGCCATCCTCCGCCTTGTCATAGCTGCTTTCCGCGCGGCCCCAGAAGGCACGGTCTTCCGATACGCAGGCGTGATAGCCCGGCCAACCTTGCGGATAGGCGCTGGCTTCCAGCCCCGCGATCTTCAGTTCCAGTTCGCGGCCCGCGCAGTTCGACACGCGAAAGTGGAACCATTGCGCAAACTCGCTGTCCTTGTCCTTGCGGATGGCGAGGCGCGCTGTGGCGCCGTCGATGGAAAGCACTTCGATATTGCCGCTGTCGAAAGCGGCGTTGATCTGGATGTCGCTCATGAAAACCCGTTTGCGTCAGTCAATGGTGATGGTTTCGCCCGATTCGCCAGGAAAGCCTGTGAACAGGGCAGAGATGGCGCGGTCGGCGGCGGCTGCGGGATCAGCATAGTCGCTGTTGGCGGTGGCAGTGAAGCCTGCGCGCCCTTCCCACAGATTGGAGCCGCCTGCGCTTGCGCGGATGGTGACGTCCACCAGCCGGTCGATCTGTTCCGACGGGCTGCCTGCCAGGAGGCTGGTCAGGTCCAGACCCACGCCAAGGCCTACGCCCGATCCCCATGAGCCGGCTCTGCCGCCGCCGCCCACGCTCACCGGTCCACGCCGACCTTCGGGCTGGCTCACGGCTTGGCGAACATCCAGCGTGGCCACTTGCGATGCCTCGCCGCGCACGACGGTGTAACCCAGCGCGGCCAGACGGGACGAAAGCTCGCTCTCATACAGGCCATATTCGATCGATTGCGGATCCAGCCCGCTGCCCGGTTCGATGCGGATCGTGCCGCTTCCAAGCACAGTCGTATCGGCACTGGAAAAGCGGGTGACTTCCACCGGCGAAACATAGGCCGGTGTGGTGCATGCGGCCATTGCCAGGCCTGCCGCGGCGATCACGATGTTACGCATAGTCCTCTCCATGGCCGAAAAACGCGCGAAGGGCCGAAAAGTTGCGTTCTGCGCGGTTAATCCTTGCTTTGCCATATGCTGTTACGGCTCGATCCATGAGCCACAATACACCCGTTCTCGTTACCGGCGGTGCCGGTTATATCGGAAGCCATGCCGTGCTGGCGCTGCGCGATCGCGGCACGCCTGTTGCGGTAATCGACAACCTGACGACCGGCTTCCGCTTTGCCATACCCGATGGCGTGCCCTTCTACGAGGGCGATATCGAGGATGGCGCGCTGCTGGCGCGGATCTTTGCCGAACAGGGCACCAAAGCCGTGATGCATTTCGCCGGCTCCATCGTGGTTCCCAAAAGCGTCGAGAACCCGCTCAAATATTACCACAACAACACGGTGAAGAGCCGTGCGCTTATCGAGGCGGTGGTGAAGGCCGGTGTGCCGCACATGATCTTCTCCAGCACGGCAGCGACATATGGCATTCCGCAAGTCTCGCCCGTTAGCGAGGATATCGAGAAGAAGCCGATCAATCCCTATGGCTGGTCCAAGCTGATGACCGAACAGATGCTGGGTGATGTCGCGGCGGCGCATCACCTCAACTATTGCGCGCTGAGGTATTTCAACGTCGCGGGTGCCGATCCGCAGGCCCGCAGCGGGCAATCGACTGCTGGTGCGACTCACCTGATCAAGGTTGCGGTGGAAGCTGCACTGGGCATGCGCGAAAGCGTGGGCGTGTTCGGCACCGATTACGATACGCCCGATGGCACAGGCGCGCGCGCCTATATCCATGTCAGCGATCTGGCTGCGGCCCATGTGCTGGCGCTGGATGCGCTGGTGGCTGATCCTTCGACATCGATGACGATGAACTGCGGCTATGGTCGGGGCTTCTCCGTGCTCGAGGTGCTCGATGCGGTGGACCGCGTTACCGGCGGGCAGATCGCCCGCGTTCTCGGGCCGCGCCGCGCGGGCGATCCCGATTCGCTGATTTCGGACCCGTCGCGGATCAAGGCCACGCTGCAGTGGGTGCCGAAACACGCCGATCTGGACGAAATCGTGGCCCATGCCCTTGCGTGGGAACGAAAACTGGCCGAATTGCGCGCTGAGGAGCCCGCTTACGCTTGACTTATGCGGCGCTGGCCCATAACTGCGCCTTCGAAATTCCGGCATCGGGGTATCGCCTCCGGTGCCGATTATTTTTCAGGAAAGTAGTCATGAAGATCCGCAACAGCCTCAAGTCGCTGAAGAACCGCCATCGCGATTGCCGCGTTATTCGCCGCCGCGGGCGCACCTATGTGATCAACAAGACCAACCGCCGCTTCAAGGCCCGCCAGGGCTGATGCAGCCGGCCGTGCCGCCACTCGTGTGCGGCGCTGGTCTCTTGAAAAGCCCCCGCCACCACGGGGGCTTTTTGCATGTCTGAAATGCACAAACCCAAGGCAGTCGTTTTCGATATCGGCAGGGTCATCATCCAGTGGGACCTGCGGCACCTGTTCGCCAAGCTGATCGATGACGAGGAGGAACTCGACTGGTTTCTGGCCAATGTCGTTTCCGAACGGTGGCACCACCAGCAGGATGAAGGCCGCCCGCTGGTAGAGATGGTTCCAGAACGCAAGCGCCAGTTCCCTGAACACGCGGCGCTGATCGAAGCATATGCGACGCGCTTCAACGAGACGATTCCCGGCCCGGTGCCCGGTACCCATGCGTTGATCCGCAAGCTGGATGCCGTAGGTGTTCCGCTGTTCGGCCTGTCGAACTTCGGTGGCGATTTCTGGGACGCGTTCCACGCGGACTGGCCGGTATTCGATGCCTTCCGGGACATCGTGGTGTCCGGCCACGAGAAATGCGCCAAGCCTGACCCTGAGATCTACGCCATTGCCGAGGCGCGCTTCGCCATTCCGCCGCAAAACCTGCTGTTCGTGGATGACAAGGAAGACAATATCGCCGCCGCCCGTGCGCGCGGATGGCACGGCCATGTCTTTACCTGCGCCAATGCGCTGGAAGCAGACCTGCGCGCCCACGGCCTGATCTGACCGGCAAAGAAAACGGGCTCCGGCATCATCATGCCGGAGCCCAGTATTTTCACCACCCGATGGAGTGTGCTTGGGGAGTGGTGAAAACCCTTCAGCCGTTGCAGCGGGCCAGACGGTCAGCTTCCAGCGCTGCGCCGTCCACGCTGAAGCTGGCCAGTTCGCCCACCTCGCGATTGAGATCGCGGCAAACGCGCAGCGGGCGCTTTCCGCTTTCCCCGGCAATGCAGCTGGTACCTTCGCAGCGCCACAGGACACCGCCTGCAATCACGCGCGCATCTGCCGCGGGCGCGGACAGTTCGGCCTGGAAATAGGGAGCGGAAGAGCCCTGCGCGGCGGCCGGCGCGGTGGCAGCACCAAGACCCATGGCGGTGAGGGAAGCGAGGGCGGCAAGCGGCAAGGCATTCCGGGAGAGAGGGCGGGAGCGGGGCATGGCATTTCCTCATTCAAGTTGCGTTGAAAAATGGGTTTCGAATCGCTACCTATATAGACCAGTTGCGATGTACAACCTATTTTTTCAAAACTTTTGGGAAATGCTGCGAATGGCAGTAGGAAAGCCACAAGGACTGATGTGAACATGGGTAAATTACGAGAACCGCTGAAGGATCTGGCGACCTGCGGGTTGCCCTCTGCGCTTGAGGTGATGGGGGAACGCTGGTCGTTTCTGATCCTTCGCGCGGCCTTTAACGGCCTCATCCATTTCGAGGAATTTTCGAGTGAGCTGGGCATCGCCCGCAATATCCTGTCAAACCGCCTTTCGCGCCTTGTCGAAAACGGCGTGATGGAACGCACGCCCTGCGCAGCGGATCGCCGCAAGATTGAATACCGGCTCACCGAAAAGGGGCATGACCTGCTGCCTGCCATGCTGGCGCTGCGCCAGTGGGGCGAGAAATACAGCGAAAACGTGAGCACCGAGCTCGTGCTGGTGGATGCCGAGAAAGGCGAACCGATCGGCCCTATCGCCATCCGCGCTGCCGATGGCCGCGAACTGGGCTGGCATGACCTTGCGTGGCAGGCGCGCTCCGAAATGGGCAAGCCGTCGAAGGACGATTGCTGCTAGGCTATCAAGTCAGGTGTTCGAGCAGGATCTTCGCACCAAGCCCGATCAGCACCACGCCGCCAGCTGCTTCCGCAAAATGGCCGATGCGCGATCCGATCTTCGCGGCAAACCAGTAGGCCGGAACGCACAGCACTGTGGTGACCAGCCCGATCACGAGGCATGA